>JACXTT010003473.1_pt1 | contig 24182 bp, 13 predicted proteins | sample 9270951 | NCBI WGS metagenome assembly JACXTT01 (sample SAMN15532306, study PRJNA645909) | rock metagenome | isolation source: weathered quartz diorite | place: Puerto Rico | collected 2017-06-21
GGATTACTGGATCGCGCGGGGGGAGGATATCGTGCCCCATGCGCACAATGAGTTTCTGGAAATTCTGTCCGAATCCGGGATCCCGGGCCTTCTGGCATTCATTTTTGTGCTCGTCATCGTCATACGGCAGCTCAGTCTACGGGGGAGCGACCTCTTCGCCGGTTGCGCGGCGGGGATAGCGGGTGCGCTCATCGACAATTTGGCAAGCATGAACCTGCGCGTCGTCCCGAATGCCCTCGTGTTCTGGATACTCCTCTCGCTCCCCTTCACGGAGTCCCTCAGAACTGCCCGCAAAATCCCCGCGCCCCGGTTTGTGGGGATTCTCTCCATCGTCGGTTTTATCCTCCTCGTTTCGTACGAGATCCCGTTATTCACAAAAGAGGCGCGGGCGGAGAAGGCTTTCATGGAAGCCATGGCGCTGCGGTGGAACAATCGTGAAAGTGCGGAAAAATTCCTGGACGTTTTGAGGGATCAGCCTTCCAATGAAGAAGCCAGGTTATATCTGGCGGCAGATTACGTGCAACGATCGGAATTCGGGAGGGCCAGGGATCACACAGATACCCTCCTTCAAGGATTCCACTATTACCCCAAAGCACGGATCTTATCAGCCATAGCCCGGCTCGAGCTGGGGGATACTTTGGCCGCCCTGCATGAGATTTCGGATGAATTGCTGATTGAAAACTCCCCCCAGGCGCTTTATTTTGCCGCCGATCTTTCGGGCAGGGCGGCCCTCCGGGAAAAAGAGCACGAATACTCGCGTCTTCTCCTGGAGTCGAGCATCCGGGGAGGGGCCGGCGACTATGTCGTCGAAGGGCTGAAGCATCTGGCCAGGACTCGGGCTAATGGGACCGACAGGGATCTGCTTTCCCGGGTGGGAGAAAAATTCGGGAGGGATCCGAAAATCCGCGAGCAGTTATCGCGCATGGAGGCTTCCCCCTGATATTCATCCCCGTATTTCTGTGGACTTTATCGGGGTGCCTCCCGTCACATGCTTCCCTGAGGGGAGTGGTAAATGGATGGGCGTGTCGATATCTTGATATATGGAAACTCGGCCAACATGGGGCTATTGGCGACCGTTTTGGGGAATCCTCCTCGGAGCCGGTTATTATGTGGCGGGCGAATTTGGTCTCGGCGTAGGGGACAGCGCGGGGGTCGTATGGACTTCGTCGGGAATTGCGCTGGCGGCCTTCCTCATCATGGGGAATCGTGTATGGGCCGGGATATTCATCGCCGCGTGTCTGCTTCAATTCACCGAGGGGGGAGTGAATGTGGCGGGCCTCGTCGTAGCGGCGGCCAACACGGGCGAGGGTTTCATCGGGGCATACCTTCTCAGAAAATACGCGAACGGAGCCAGTATATTCGACCGGGCAAACGACGTTTTTCGGTTCACGATCCTGGCTGCCATGTTCAGCACATTCATGAGCGCTACGATTGGCGTGACCGCTTTAGCGGCGGGCGGCTTCGCCGAGTGGGCCGGATACGGGGAGAGATGGCTCCACTGGTGGCTGTCGCATGCCGTGGGAGATCTGATCGTCGCCCCTGTCATCCTCCTCTGGTGTGCGGGATGGAAGAGGGACGGCCGCAGGAGATTTGAGAGTTTTTCCCTGGTATTCCTTCTCTTTTCTGTGGAATTGCTCGTCTTCGGGGCGACGATACCCCTCGGGGTCATGAGATATCCGCTGTCATTCTTGTGCGCCCCGATTCTCATCTGGTCGGCATTCCGTCTGGACCAGGCTGAGATCTCGGCATCGAATCTTATCGTGTCGGCGATTGCGATCTGGGGAACCATTCATGGGACGGGTCCGTTTGTCCGTCCGACGTCGGCCGAATCGGTGCTCCTGACTCAGGTATTTCTGGGGATCACGGCGATCATGGCGCTGGCGGTCTCGGCGCTCGTCTCCGAGCGGAGGAACCTGATTGCGGAGCTCCGGGACACGCTCGGACGCGTAAGGACGCTGAGCGGGCTCCTGCCGATCTGTGCCTGGTGCAAGAAGATCCGGAATGACGAAGGATACTGGCAGGAAGTTGAGGGTTATATCTACGAACACTCCGAGGCCGCGTTCAGCCACGGGATATGTCCGGAGTGCGAGACGAGGTACCGCGAGGAGTACAGAAAAAAGAGCGCTATTTCTTCCCGGCAATCTGCTGCAGAAGCTGAATGACGTCGTGGGGGCTGCGGAGCTGGTAGTGGGCGCGGGTCTGGCTGAAGCCCACCCGGATTGAGAACGATGTGTCAGGGACTGCGGCGAAGAGATCTTCGTCGGTCCAGTCGTCCCCGACAGCCAGGACGAATTCATACGAATTCTTTTCAAGCCAGTACTTGGCTGCGGCGCCCTTATTGACGCCGGAGTTTCTCACCTCGACGACCTTGCTTCCCTGGAGGACCTGAACGTCAATGTTGGCCGTGAAGGCCACGAGATCATCCATGAGCTCGCGGGCCATCTGTGCAGCATGTTCGGGGTCGGGGATCCGGTAGTGCCAGGCGAGGGCATAATCCTTCTCCTCCACGAAGGCGCCGGGGAGGCGGTCGGCATGGAGTTCGAGAATCGGGGCGATCTTCGCCTTCCACTCATTGGACATCGGCTTGATGAGTTTCCACTCGCTTTTGAAATCCCTGATCCATGCGCCATGTTCGGCCGCGAGGGCTATCGGGAGAGTCCCGAACCATTCTTCGAGATCCTCCTTCCGCCGGCCGCTGATCAGGATAACGTCATTGCGCGTGTCTTCGGCGAGGCCTGAGAGGAGCCGGAGGACATCATCCGAGGGCTTCGCATCGCGCGGGCGGCGTGAAAAGCCGATGAGGGTTCCGTCATAATCGAGCAGAAGGATCCGCCGGGCGGCGGCCGTGTGCTGTTCGAGAAGCTTGTCACGGAGAGAATGCGACAGAAGTTTCCCCGAGATGGCCGTATACGATTGCCGGGTCGTGGAGAGTTCGTCGATGAACTCGGTTGCCCACCGTGTCACGTCGTACCGTCGCAGCCTGTTCTGCATGATCGTGTTCCTCCGGATCTGCTCGTCGGGGGACATGACCAGGGCCTCTTTGATCGCGGCGGCGATTTCCTCAAGGTTATTCGGGTTGATGATGATCGCTTCTCCGAGCTCCTTGGCGGCGCCGGCCATTTCGCTCAGGATGAGGATCCCTGTGCGGTCGTGGCGGCATGCAATATACTCCTTCGCGATGAGATTCATCCCGTCGCGTAGCGGGGTGATCAGGGCGACGTCGCTCAGGGCGTAGAGGGCGACGAGTGATTCGAAGGAGAGGGCTTTATACTGGTAGCGGATGGGGGTCCAGTAGAGGGTGGCAAATTTGCCGTTGATCCTGCCGATCTGTTCCTCGATTTGTTTCTTCATCTTCTCGTAGGAATCGAGGCCTATGCGGGACGGGACGACGATGACGGCGAGCATCACCTGTCCGCGCCAGTCGGGATTCTGATCGAGCATCAATTCAAATCCCTGGAGGCGGTTAATGATCCCTTTAGAATAGTCGAGCCGGTCCACCGAGAGCACGATTTTCCCCTCTCCGAGAGATTTTTTCACCGATTTCTGTTCGCTCTGGATCTCGCGGCTGGCGCTAGTCGTTGAAAACTTGCGGTAATCGATGCCCATCGGGTAGGCGCCGCCTTTGACGATCCGGTCATTCACGATCAGCTGGCCCATATTATGTTCATAGCCCAGGATGCGCAGGACGCACCGGAAAAAATACTGCATATAGTCATAGGTGTGGAAGCCGATCAGGTCGGCCCCGAGGAGACCCTCGAGAATCTCGCTCCTCCACTTCGCCGGCATCAGGCGGAAAATCTCGTAGGTCGGGAAGGGAATGTGAAGAAAGAAGCCGATGGAGGCGGACGGGACCCTGTCCCGGAGCATTTTGGGGAGGAGCATGAGATGATAGTCGTGGATCCAGACCACGTCGTCCGGCTGGACGAATTCGGCGAGAGTATCGCAGAAAACCCTGTTCACCTTTTCATACTGGAGCCAGAATTCGTGGTTATAAACGGCTGATTCCGGAAAGTAGTGAAAGAGGGGCCAGATGGTTTTGTTGCAGAAGCCCTGGTAAAAATTCTCGATATCCTGTTCGGCAAGGAATACCGGGAAGGAGTGGTGCTGGTCGCGGGCTCGGCAGCGGACTTCCTCGCGGGACTCCTGGGGGATCGTGCTTCCGGGCCAGCCGACCCAGATATAGCCGGCGTCTTTTGCGTGTTCGCGGCTGAGGTATTCGAGATACGCGCTGAGTCCGGTGGCGAGCCCTCCGACGCTGTCGCGGAAAACCCACGTGCCTCCCTCGTTAACGGAGGCGAAGGGGAGCCGGTTCGAGACGAGCACGATTCGTTTCATAGGCTTAGAGATTCACCACATCTCCGGGATACTGGAGCGAGAGAAACAGGAGGAGATAGTCCTTGATATGCCGGGTGATCAGGAAATTATTCTTCACATGTTCCCTCCCGTTGACGCCGAGACGGCGCGCATAATCGGGCTCATTGAGCAGCTGCTTGATCCAGTAGGCGGTGCCGTCGATGGTATGGGTAAGTATCCCCGAGTATTTATGGGCGATCTGGAGCGGTATGCCGCCGACGCCGCTGGCGATGACGGGCTTACCCTTCCAGAGGGCTTCTGCGACGGTGAGGCCGAACCCCTCCTTCAGCGACTTTTGCAGGACGACGGTGGACCCTCTCTGGAGGGCATTGATCTCGATATCGCTTGCCGGGGGGAGGAAGAGAACGTGTATATCCTTATCCTTTTCCGATTCGTTCCGCACCTGTTCCATGACCGCGGGGCCTTCGGGATCGTCGGTGGCGCCCCCTCCGGCGAGAATGAGGACGACATCCAGGTATTTCTTCACCTTTTTATACGCCTTGATCACGCCGACCGGATCTTTCAGGTAATCGAACCTGGAAATCTGTGTGACGATCGGGCGTGAGCGGTCGATATGGAAGCGTTCGAAAACCTCGTCGATGGTGCTCTCGGGGAGCTCTTTGTTTTTATCGGAGAGCGGATCGATCGAGGGAGAGATAAGGACCTGCGGGATCGAAAGTTCCCGGGAAAAGGACGGGGCGGAGAAGACGGCGGCGTCATACTGGTTGACAAAGCGGGCGAGAAAATTCCACGTCTGCATATGGGGCTTGGAAAAGTCGACATGTCCCCGCCAGGCCCAGTTTCTGCCGACATGCTTTCGTTTCTCGATAAGTCCGACCGGCTGAGGGTCGTGCACGAAGATAAAATCGCCCGAAAGATCCATCTCCGCGGCGTTCTGCCTGTTGATTTCCAGAAAATATGAAAAGTCATCTTCCGGGAGGTCGATCTGCGCCCCGTGGAGGGCATTATGGAAAGCTTTGGTGATCCGGAAGAATCGGTCGTCCCCCTTAATGACATCCCACCGGGCATTGATACCGAGCTGGTTAAACATCGGAGTGAGGCGTGTCAGGATTTCGGCCACTCCCCCGCCGACGGCGGTGGAATTGATATTCTGTATGGTCTTCCCTTCAAATTTTTGACCGAGCATGAACAGCTCGTCGACGGTGTCCTGGCCGGTAAGGGGGGCGTACTCCTTAAGGTTTATCATACTTCTCCACGAGGCGGATAATCTTCTGCTTCAGACCGGCCAGGGTCTGAGAATAGGGGTCGAGGCGGGCGAGATCCTCGGCGAGCTGCATCTGGCCCAGTCTCTTGAAAAAGAGAGTCAGGTCGTTGTCCCCCTGTTCGAGGCGCAGAGAGGAATCAAAAACATGATAGTAGAGGGACTGGACGCTGACGAGCTTCAGAGAGTTCCTGAAGTCGGTCAGCGTATGGGCGACATACGGGGTCGGGAGCAGAAATGTTTTTGAGGCCATGAAATAGAACTCCTGGCCTTCGGGGGCATCGACGTGACGGTTCGACGAAGAGAGGTAAGAGTCAATGATTTCAACAAGTTTGGCCCGGAGCTCTTCTTTCTTCCTGAACTGAATTATATCGATGCTCGAGAGCCGTTCCCCGAGCGTGGCCTCGCTCAGCACTTCGGTAACCCAGTAAGCAAAGTCATTGGGGGGTTCGGGTGAGAGAAAGTGATGTTGCTGGAGAAACCTGTGCGTATGATAATAAATAGACGAGGGGGGGATGGTTTTGATATTCTGCAAGAGCTCGGAAACGTTTTTGGCCTTTATGCCGAGCAAAAACGTGAGGTCGAACTTTGTCTTGAAGCTGAAATGATTCTGATCCTCAGTCATATGCATTAGTGATATATCCTCTCATTGTAACGGGCAAAAGGGAAAGAAAATTTCGCCGCGCATGCCCCTTCCCGGTCATACGCGCCCTTCTGGCTCCCCCGGGCGACGTCCCTTCAATATAGACATCCCGGCTCGCCGTGCAAGCCGGAGGGGGCAAATTATGAAATTTTAATATCAATCATGCGGCATGGCGCCGGCGGTTCGGAGAATCTCCCCTCGGCGGCGACGGATAGAACGGTAGTGACAAGGCGGTCTTACACATTGCGGAAATGAAAAAAAATCGTTACCATTAAACACCTCGGTTGGCAAGGGGCAGGCGCTGAACGGTTTAAATTCATTGCCCGGTGGTGTAATTGGTAACACACATGACTCTGGATCATGGTAGTCCAGGTTCGAGTCCTGGCCGGGCAGCTCAGGTCTTAGAGTCGCCTCCCCTTCACCGGGGGCCACATTTTTAAGAGCCATCGGGAATGCCCTCAACGACCTCCCCTTCTCCGCTCCCTGAATAATCCCTCATAGAACCGGCCCAAGTGGCTGAAGTACGGGGTCCGGAATTTTTCTCAAAAAAATCTCCAGTCGCGCTTCGAGCATGCCCGGTGTCGATTCCGACACAAGCCTGTTCCGATGGAGCTACCGGAATTCACTTCTCTCATTAACGTTATCAGGTGCACTCTGAACTTAAGCATCCTGAATCCTCCAGTCGACGCTCAAATAAGATCTACTTCGTTAACTGCAATCTTTCGAATCTGGGATTAGAGAGAGACTTATCAAGAGACTTGTCACGCATGAGCAACAAGGTCTTACGAACGTTGTCGATTCCAATAACCTTTCCACTGAAGCTTTTTCGAACCGAGCCGGATGTGGGATCGATCATTTTTTTCTCAAACGTAATATCGCCGATCACTATTTGATCTGGCGATACCCACTTATAATAGTTTACCACGTTCTGTTGAATGCTTTTCAAGCTAATAGTCCGCCCAGATGATGTTTCGTGCAATTCAAATCCTGTTCCCTCGTAGTTTGGGCGGAAGTAAAACCTACCATCCGGAGAAAAGTATATCCCCCGAAAATTTGTCAGTCGGGCATGATTATCCTTGGGGTCAATTTCGTAGACCTCCCTCGCGGCAATGTATATCCTGCCATTGAAATCGGTCCAATTAATATCCGACGCGCCAAGCAAGCTAATTCGCCTGGGATGCGCGGGGTCCGAGAGTCTAAAAACCCATATCCCCTCCAGTTTCGTTTCATGCCCCCCATAATCAAGCCCCTTAGTAAATACTATGGAGTCGCCGGATGGTGACCATGCGAAACAGATGACGCTCTCAGCCTTGGCGATGACCTTTCCCAGACTATTGATAACCACAAGTGTGCGTAGCGCATAGCCCAGGTCACCTGGTCGCATGTGTTCGCTATTTATTTCGATAAATCCAACGAAATTGTTGGCTCCGGGTGACGGTTTGAGTTGGTCGATGAGCACATTCTGAGACCCCCGATAGATCGTCTTTGCTCCGAGACTGTCAGGGTCGATTGCGAGAATGTGTCTTGGGCCTGTTTGCATATAAAACCTATTTGGCGCGACCCTTCCTGCGAAGCCCTCGCCAGGTTCAGTTGGGAAGCCCATGAGAAGAAACACGTGGACGACGATCATCTTCAGGGGCGACTGGAAAAAGTTCATTGACATTGGCTACCTCCGTCTTCGTCCCTGAAATCGACGTGAAAATGATCTAGGCGATCCCTAAGATAGTTAATCTTGTCGCTGTAACTCAAATCTGCAACTTGCTGGTCGGAGGTTCACATCCGTTCAACCTACGGAAGCTGGTTGAAACATCACTCTTCACTTGCCGCCCGATGATAGAAAGAAATATGCCTGGTAAAAGCCAAGGGGAAGGATCGCAGATGGGGAGACAGAAGGTCTGGAAGCGGGGGCGTTTTATGATACGAAGGCGGGATCGCACCGGCCGGATAGCCGCACGGGAATCGCGGGGGGAGATACCGGCAGCTTATGGGGCTTTGCAGACCGGGAAATCTTCAGATCAGTGAAAGCTTCCCGGGATCAATCCCCCCATCCATGGATTCTCATATCGACGAGCCGATCGGCGTCGAGGTGTTCAAATCCTTTGTCCCGCAGATGCTTGACCCATGAGACGGTCACCCCATGAATACTCATCGATACGAGGTCATCGGGCGAGAGATGTTTCATTCCGAGGTCTTTGAGCCCCCTGATATATTCCGGTGTCACCGAGTGGATCCTCATACTGACAAGATCATCGGGTGGGACGGCGTCATAGCCCAGACTGGAGAGAGCCCGGAGGAACTCATTGTCCACTCCGTGAATCGACATGCTCACCATGGCATCGGGCGGCACATCCTTGTAACCAAGCGAGCGGAGATTCTTCACAAAATCGACGGTCACCTCATGGATCAGCATGCTCACAAGATCGTCCGGGGGTATATCCCGATATCCGAGGTTCTGGAGGTCCCGGACATAATCGGTCGTGGCGCCATGAATGCACATCGAGACAAGGTCATCCGGCGTAAGAGCAGCATACCCGAGCTTTCGGAGTTCTCGGACGAACTCCAGGGTCACATCATGAATCTTCATTGAGACGAGATCGTCGACCGGGAGCTTCGTAAAGCCGGCATCTTTGAGTCCCCTGATATACGCCGGGTCGACGTCATGGATAGCCATCGAGATAAGCTCATCGATGGCGAGATGAGTATATCCGAGAGAATTGATTTCCCGAACATACTCCAGCCCGATGTCATGAAGGGCAAGTGAAAACTGTTCCTCGATTTCAGGCTGGCTCACGCCAAGGGCGACCAGGTCATGCGTGAAGCGGTCATTCCTACGGAATGTAAACTGACCGTACCCGTCGCGGCCGTCAAATTCGCCTTTCAGTGAAATATCCCCCGCCTCCCTCTCGATCGCGAAGGCCTCGCTGGTGGTGGATCCCTGCCCGGTTTTTTGAAAACCCTTCAGCTCGCTGAGAGCGATGGAAAACGATGAATTCCAGCTGTCGCGGTAGCGGAACGTCATCTGTGCTTCTCCGGCGTTATGGGACAAGCGCATCGACCATGTTCCGTTAAGCACGTCGTCGGAGTTGCCGGCGAACAGGATAACGAACGACACGAGGATAAGGCTTTTCATAGAGAGTCTCCTTCCGGATGAGGGGCCCGGGGATGGGGTCCTTGGGAATTAGACTGGAATACTTGGGAAAAGTTGCAGGCACTTCCGCTCGGGGGCGTCCCGGGGTTAGTTCTAGCCCTCGAGACCCATTTTCCTCAGAAAACCGGAAAAGCGGGTGTCACCGCGCAATTTTGAGAAAAACGGGTCGCTCCTCAGCTCAGCAAGCCCCGGATCACGACGGGCATAAGCTTTGTCAAGCCAGGTGAAGGCGTTTTGATTGTCCCCCCGGTATGCGTAGATCTCGGCGATCTGAAATGCATCATCGTCGCCGAAGCCCCTTATAAGTTCTTTGAGAGTTGAATCTGCTTCGCGGGCGCGATTCGCCCCGAAGAAAGACATCGCGAGAATCAGGAGGCGTCCGTCCGGCGTGGTCTCCTTCTGCGCCTCTGAGATTGCCACATCGAACTCTCCCTGAAGCACGGCAAGGCTCCCCAGCGCAATATGGACAAAGGGATACTGCGGATTAAGCTCGAGCGCCTTCTTATTGGCAAGAACGCTCTCGTCGAATCGGCCAGCGCTCTGAAGTGCGAGTGCGAGGAACCCGAAATTGGCGGCCCTGGCCGGGTCGAGAGCAATGGTTCGCCGGGCGAGGGAGACCGATTCATCAAGTTTTCCCAGCCTTTTTGCGAGAACTCCCAGATCCCGTATAATATCCGCGTTCCCTTCCTCCAGATCCAGCGCCTTGCGGAACTCACTCTCCGCTCCGGTCCAATCCCATTCGTAATCCGCCTTCACGATCCCGATCATCCGGTGGGCCTCGGCAAGATTGTTGTCAAAGAATACGGCTTTCTCTGCGGCCTTCTTCGCCCAAGAGAATCCCTCTCCCGGGGCGAGCCCGCCTGCGGCCTGAAAGTGGTAAGCGCCCGCCAGGGCGGCCCAGGCCCGTGCGTCGGTTGAATCGATGAGCAGCGCCTGCTTGAAAATATCGAGGGCCTTCGCAACATCCGCGCTGTCCCGTCTGTCGAGAAGAAAACGCCCCTGGAGAACAAGATTATAGACTGCGGGGTTTGAAGTCTTATTGCCGGCGAGGCGCTCCTTATCTTTTGCGCTCAGATTCACATGGAGCGACGCGCCGATTTCCTGCGCAATGTCGCCCTGGATGGCAAACACCTGTTTAAACTCCCTGTCATAGGTCTCGGCCCAGATCTGTTGATCGGTGCCGGCATCGATGAGCTGGGCGGCGATCCTCACCTGATCGCCCGCCCTGCGGACGCTTCCCTCGAGAATAAACCCGGCGTTGAGCTCTTTGCCGATATCGCGGATAGATTTCCTGGTCCCCTTATACTGCATCACCGAGGTCCGGGAGATCACCGTAAAATCGGCAATCTTGAAAAGCTGCGTGAGAACGTCCTCCATGATCCCGTCGCTGAAATACTCATCCTCGGGATTGCCGCTCATATTTGTAAATGGCAGCACAGCGATCGTTTTGCCGTGCGATGAGACTGGAGCCGGTATGAACAGATAGATGAGCCCCGCCAGAATCAGAGTCCCCAGCGCAATCCACGGCAGGCTGGATTGTCTAGCTGCGCGCTTCGGGGCCACGGCATCTTTTCTCTTCAGGTCCGACGCGACCTCATCAGCGCTCTGGTATCGCCGTGAAGCATCTTTTTCGAGGCAAAGATTGATGACCCGCTGCAAATTCTCCGGGAGATTTTTCCGGAAGGTCCGGGCGGGCGGTGGTTCCTCGTTTGTTATGGAGTAGATGATGGCGGCCTCGTGATCTCCCTGGAAAGGAAGGTGGAGCGTGGCCATTTCGTAGAGTACGACGCCGAGCGAAAAAATATCCGAGCGATGGTCGGCCTCTTCTCCACGAAGTTGTTCCGGGGACATGTACGCAAGGGTTCCGACCGTAGTCCCGGTCCTGGTGAGATGGGTGGTTCCTTTGAAGCGAGCAAGCCCGAAATCTGTCAGCTTGATCCCCTCGTCGGTAAGCATCACGTTTTCTGATTTTACATCCCGGTGGATGATGTTTTGTTTGTGGGCGCAACCCAGAGCGGATGCGATCTGCGCTCCATACTCGAGCACCTGGTCGGGGGGTATCTGTTTGTCGTCCGGCTTCCGGGCCCGGATCATCGATTTAAGGGTTCCGCCCGGAATGTATTCCAGGATAAGAAATTTTCTCCCCTCCGCCTCATCGAAATCGTGTATGATCTCGATATTGGGATGATTGAGAGTGGCGATCAGTTTTGCCTCCCGCTGGAACCGGGCGAGATCCTCAGGCGACGGGGAAGCGGTTGCTGGAAGGAATTTCAGCGCGACGATGCGGTTAAGCTTCAGGTCCTCCGCCTTGTAGACGACCCCCATGCCCCCTTCTCCCAGCTTCTCGAGAATCGTGAAATGCGAAATCGTTTTGCCGACCATGTCCGCCCAAGTGCCGTGAGAACAATGCGATGCCGCGAAAGATATTAATTTCCAGGAAAAGTCCAAATCCGCTTCAATCTCCGGGGAGAAATCAGAGCACGAACATGTCAGAGACTTCTCTCACCTCTGGCCCGGCCCGTCTTTCGGTCACCTTTGTTCTGTCTCTATCGCCTGTTTCACGCCTTCAAGCCTGGATACCCGGGAAATCCTGGGGGGGAGGGTGACGGGATTCTCGCGAGTTTTGAACCGAATCAGAATAATAACTACATTTAATCACCATGAAAGCTGCGTCAGCGCCAAGCCATCACGCAGCCGGATCGGGGCGATTCGGGATAAACAACAAAAACTCCGGGAAAAGAGCGGGTCAACAGTAGTGGATAGGGATTCAGGGACAGCATACACGGAACAGGGACAAACGGCGAACCTTACCTCCCTGGACCTTAAGGCATCGTACAGCAAGTCCGGCCGGAAAATCGAATATCTCAGCGTCGCGTGGACCTCTCTGGAGGCCCTGATCGGCATCATCGCGGGTCTCATTGCGGGAAGCGTCTCTCTCCTCGGATTCGGAGTCGACTCCATAATCGAGGTGGTGTCGAGCATGCTCCTCATCTGGCGCCTGGCGGATCATCCGGATGCGGAGAAACGGGAGGCAACCGCTCACAGGCTGGTCGGGGTCAGTTTTCTGGCGCTTGGGGGGTGCACCTTTCTTGAAGCCCTCCGTCAGCTTGCGACTCACTCGCCCCCCCGTGTCAGTTATTTCGGGATGGCGTACGCTCTCGCCTCGATCGTCGTCATGCCGCTGCTTGCGAGAGCGAAGCGGCGGGTAGCGGCCCAGCTTGGAAGCCATGCTCTCCACGCAGATTCTCACCAGAGCGACATCTGCGCGTACCTGGCGGTCATACTCCTGGTCGGTCTTTCCCTTAACGCCCTCCTCGGCTGGTGGTGGGCTGACCCGGTCGCTGCGCTCTGCATGGTCCCGATCATTCTGAAGGAGGGAGTGAGCGGCATGCGGGGAGAGCCGTGCAGCCACCACCACAAGGCATAGACCCCCTCCCTGTTTGAGAGCCGGTCGACGGCGCGGGCGGGTAACCCGCCATTCACCCCGGAGGGAGCACTCCCGGAAACGATCCGGGAGGACCTGCCTCATAGAGAGATTCTCAGGAATTCTTTTGAAGAGCCGCGCGGCGACGCAACTCATCGGCAGGCACATCCTCCACATGCGTAGCGATGCACCACGTATTTCCCGACGGATCCTTCACCATGGCGTTACGGTCTCCGTAGAACTGATCCGCCGGGGCCATCAGGGAGCTGGCGCCGGCGCGGAGGGCGCGGTCGTAGACGGCGTCGGTCTCACGGACGTACATATAGAGCATGCTGGGGATCGGCTTATACTCCGGGGTGGCATCCGACAGCATGACCATGGAATCGCCGATCTTCACCTCCGCGTGGGCGATCGTCCCGTCCGGCCGGTTCATGCGTTCCGTTTCTTGCGCGCCGAATGTTTTTTTCAAGAATTCGATGAGACCCGGCGCCCCGTTCACCACCAGGTAGGGCATCACCGCGTGGAATCCGTCGGGGATGGGTTTGGCCATGTGAAAATCTCCTATGATTTTGTTGATACAATGATACCTACCCGGTCACGGCAAACGCCCGGACCGGGAACGAGCCGAAACTTTTCACTTTTGCCGGAACGGCAAAAAACTTGAAATCCGAATGGGGGATTTCCGAGAGATTGCAGAGATGTTCGACGATAGGGATTCCGGCGCCTAAAAGCAGCGTGTGAGCGGGCCTCGCGCCGTCTGCGGTGCTGTCGATATTCAGAGAATCGATGCCCACGAGAGCGGCCCCGTGGTCCGCGAGATACCGGGCGGCGTCGCGGGTAAGGTAGGGATGGCCTTCAAAATACTGCGGCGTCCTCCAGTGCCGGCTCCAGCCCGTGTTGATAAGGACTGCCTTCCCTGAGACATCCAGCCCGGCGAAAATTTTTTCTGAAATCTCCCTCCCCGCGTGGTCAATGCGAACCCCGTCGAGATTCGCGAGGTGAGACAATTCCAGTCCGGCAAGGTCCGATCCATCGGGGAAGCGGTGGAATGGCGAGTCGAGATAGGTGCCCGTATTGGCGACCATGCTGATTCGCCCGATGTGAAATTCCGTCCCGGGGGCGTAGCGATTCCGTGACTCTTCCCTCGAAAGAAAATCTGTAATCGAGGGCGGCGGGAGCCCCTGATAGGTGACCACCCCGTCCTCGATGACGTGGCTGAGATCGACTAGCCGCATCATAGTAGGAATATCCTAGGCGCTTCGCGCGAAGTTGGTATCATCGCTATCATAGGCAAAGGTAGCGTCAAAAAATCGCAAAAACCGGGCATAAACGCAATTAACTCATAACCCAGGGGGCGTGGAGAATTAATGAATTGGTAACTGAATCCGGCGGCCTGGGGAGAACCATTTCATCATTAAGACGGTTTAATGGGGTAGCGCGGCAGTTCGCGCTATAAATTCGGGTGGTTACGGGAGACGGGTCCGGGGGAGATAGTCTTACCCAAAAAAGCCGTTCTGAGGAAGAATGTTGCGGGCGAAAGTGTCGCACGTATGAGCCGGATACACGTGCAAGTCCGCAGGCGGGGTGAGTGTTCCGCCCTTCACCGGAGGTCTTACTTCAAGGAAATAAAACAACATTGTGCGCCGGAATTTTTTAATCCAGGATAGTGATATGGATCACATACTATTTGATTAAGAACCATTAATTTTTCTTGACAATGACGATTGGAAGCTGCATCTTAACCGTGGAGATTCTTTCACAGGGAAGTCCGTACTGACGGAAGCGCTTTCCCACCAATCTTCTAGTCTTTAATCACTTAATCAGGTTTTGGCACTCTTCGGGGGAGTTCCATCGCCCCCCGTTTGAGGTCCGAGAATTGCAGAGCAAGACACGTGCCTCCCATGACATCTGTTCTCTACATTTCATTAAACGGAGAAGCGAACTCTCAGGCGTTTGAGAGATTGCGTGCGGCCGACATTGCGCTCACCGAAAGACACGGCAGCGACCAGGCGAAGGAGCTGCTTGTTGCGGAGCGCTATCCCGTAAGCATCATCCGGTGCGATACCTTTTCCCAGGGAGTCATCGACCTCATGGACTTCATCAAAGTCCGGAGCATCGCCACGCGGGTCATCGTCAGCGCGAAGACGGGGACTGTCGAAGATGCGGTGCACTCGATGAGGCGCGGCGCGGCGGACTATCTCGTCGGCGACTGCCACGATGCGCGGCTCGCCGAATCGCTTCTGAAAGTTGCCACGAGTTTACAGGACTTCCCGCTTGCCGACGACAAGGTTCCGGGGAGGACGACCGACGCGGAGGTGGTTCTGGTCGGGCGAAGCCCGGCGATCTGCGAGATCCGTTCGGCTGTGAACCTGGTCGCCAAATCGCAGACCACGGTGCTGATCACAGGCGAGAGCGGGACGGGCAAGGAAATCGTCGCTCGTCTCATTCATCTTCAAAGCGCGAGGGCGAGCGGCACTTTTATAGCTCTGAACTGCGCCTCGCTGCCCAAGGACGTGATCGAGAACGAGCTCTTCGGGCATGAGAAAGGCGCCTTCACCGGCGCATTGATTAAGAAGGCGGGTTGTTTCGAGCTCGCCAACGGCGGCACGCTGCTCTTCGACGAGATAGCCGAGATGAGTCCGGAGACGCAGGCGAAGCTGCTTCGTGCGATCGAGACCCAGAAATTCCGCAGGCTGGGTGGTAAGGAAGAAGTCAAGGTCGACGTGAGAATGATCGCGGCGACGAACAAGAATATATCGAACGCGCTCAGGTCGAAGGAACTGAGGGAGGATCTCTACTACCGTCTGAGCGTGATCGAGATCTTCATCCCTCCGCTCCGCGAGCGGAAGGAAGACATCCCCATCCTGGTCGACTATTTTCTTTCGGTGTTCTCGCTGAAATACGGCAAGGCCCGGCAGCATTTTACGGAAGAATCCCTGGCGATGCTCTGCGAATACGACTGGCCGGGGAACGTGAGAGAAATCCGCAACATCGTCGAGCGGGCGCTCGTCATCTGCCCTCACGAGCAGATCGGCCCTCCCTATCTGCCTGAAAAGATCAACAGGCGCGCGCCGGTCCAGATGCACGTGAGCATCCCTATCGGAAGTTCGGCGGAAGAGGCCGAGCGCATCCTGATCCTGCAAACGCTGGCATCGGCGGGGAACAACAAGGCGAAGGCGGCAAAAATCCTCGGACTGAGCAGGAAGACCCTCCACAACAAGCTCCAGAGCTTCGCCCAGCAGAAGCTCGGGTTCATTTCATAAAGATCATCCGGTTCACCTTCGTGAACGAGCTGCCCGTGGCAGCCTGCCGGACATCAAGCCGGCAGAGATAAACTCCCGACGCAAGAAGAGACCCATCGAACGGCACCAGATACTTCCCCGCCTTCATCACTGAATTGAGGAGGACGGCGATCTGCCGCCCGAGTATGTCGGAGACCGTCAGCTTCACCTCGCCCGGAGAGGGGAGATTTATTCCGATCTCCGTGGAATTGTTGAAGGGATTCGGGTAGTTCAATAGTTCGAACGAGGAGGCGATTCCCGACTCCTGGCGGGGCATCATACGGAGAGTCACCACGCGGGCCTCCCCGGCATCTGCCAAAGAGGCCTCCCCCCTTCCGGTCAAATCAATTGACCCGCTCCCAGTCTCGATCTGGTAAAAACATCTCGCGTCGATGACATCCCATTTAAGTGAAAGCGGCGCTGATGCCCCCTGGATTGTGAGAGGGAAGACCCCTTCCCGTGCTGAAATGCCGAGCGAGGCTGCGGTTCCCCGGGGCGTAAACCGGACATCGAAGACATCGGAGGGAGGCAAGGGCGGAACCTTGAGCCCTGCAACGGGATTGGCGGGGTCAGGCGAAAAAAAAACCTCTGCCTGTTCCCCGGTCCCTGAGACGATCGTGAGAGAGTTTGCCTGAAAGCCGGACATCCCCCCGGCCAGGGGGAGCGATTGCGAAGAGTTTGTGAGATAAATCTTGCCCGTTCCGGAAGACTGGACCCAGTACGCCGATCCTGGCCGGACCGAGTCGGCCAGCCTGTAACCCCTCTGGTAGGACCAGACAGGGGACGAGATGATGCCGGCGGGGCTGGTGCTATTGGAAACGCTCGCCGACGGGACCGAAAAGCTCAGAGCACCGATCAGGTTCCAACCCGGGAAAAGATCGATCGTATCGGCGGAGAACGGGTCTCCCGCATTGTAGATAGTTCCGCCGTAGGGAAATCGTATCCAGTACCCTTTGCCGTACCCGAGAAGTTCACTCAGAAAATAAACCCCTGAGTATCCGAACGGCACGGAGGAGGAGGAGGGAAACACCAGACGCCTGTGCGGATCGGGGACTCGGAGAGGCAGGGAGAACATCCCCCACCCTTTCGACACATTCAGGGGAAGAATATGTGAATAATAATTCCCGAAATCTGCCACGATAGGCAGTGTGTCAGTCGTCGTGACATCAATATCATAATGGGGGGTACTGGGGAGCGTCTGAACCCAAGGAGGGGTTGAATCGACTCTTACGGAATAGGGGCCCGGGTCGAGATCATAGAAGGTGTAGGAGCCGGACGAATCGCTCTTTGTGGCTGCTGTGGAAGTACCCGAGATCCGGACGGTCCAGCCGGGAAGGCCTGGTTCGCCTCCATCCTTCTGCCCGTTATTATTCCTGTCGTAGAAAATCTGTCCCTTCAGCTTCACTGCGGGCGGGGGCTTTTTGGTTATGGAGCCGACAGCCGCCTTGAGCGCTTTCAGCAGGGGATCCTTCTGGCCGGCGGGGGCATCGGGCAGCCATCCCTGCCACAGCTCCCAGATTCCGACTCCTCCCGCGTGCATATCGCGTGCATATTGGACCTTGAGCGCGATCGTGGAGGCGTTTTCGAACGAATAAAAGGTCGTGCCTGAGTAGGCCCAGCTTTGCATCGCGACGCTGTCGAACATGATGGCGGCGTCTGAAGGTATGCTCCTCAGCTGCGTCCACTGATCGCCCGTGGCGCTGTGGCCGATCGCCACCGGTGGAGCGCTCCCGCTCACATCGGTCATCTTCGTGCACTCAAAGGGAATCAGGGCCACGCAGCGCGAGGGGTCGGCGCCGGCGGTGATCCATTCCCTCAGGCCTCGTGTATTCCACGCTTCCTGATTGGCGTCCGGATTCTCGTAGAGGGGGCCGTGGTGGCTGATCGCGTTGCGGTTCTCCATCCCGTATTCCATCAGATCGATGAAATCCACCTTCGAATTCAGGATAGCGGTGTCGATGAGGGGATCCGTATGAGGTCCATCCCACCAGTACCAGGTCGGGACTGCCATCGAGAGAATTCCAGGCGGATTCCAGCTGTCGAGAACCGAGCGCAGCCTGGTGAGGAACCGGTTATAAGCGGCGCGGCCGTCGGGTCCGCGCGTAGGAAATTCCCAGTCGATGTCAATGCCATCATAACCGTGCCGTTTGGCGAACCCGGTCGCCGCATCGATGAACATATCCTGTTTGGACGAATCGGCGATCATATCGGCGAACGCGGAGGCCGGGTCTCCGACCTCGCCCCCGACGCAGAGTATGAGTTTCACGCCATTGGCGGCCGCGCTGTCGCGCATCAGCTTCTGATGGGTGAGACCGTTCGATCCGTTATCGAGGGGATTGGGGCACCAGCCGCGCGATCCGCAGACGGCCCCGTTCTCAAAGATGGTTGAATCGCAGCTCCCTGCGGTGAGGCTGAAATAGGGAGGCGATGTCGTTGGTTCCCCCCAGAAAAAAATGAGATGTGAAAATGCGCTCCAGTCGAGATACTGCGGAGGAAGATCGCACAGAGACCAGACCGGGTAGTAGGCGATCACATTGAGGCTGGATGACGAGGCGTCGACATGGGCGGGGTGCGGAAATTTTTCCGCCCGCTTGCAGAAAACCTCGTCGGTCGCGAGAAGGAACAAAAGCACCAAAAGAGCGCGGGAAATCCCCAGCATCTTCCACGCCTCCAGAGAAGAGTTCATTCGGGAGCGAATCAGGGTCACCCATTAAGCTACTCTTTTGCCGTGACAAGGTCAATGACGAATCGCATGGACCCTCAAATTGCCCGAATTTTGAGGGTTTCGGGAAAAAATTGTCAGGAAAATCGAGACTTTCGGCGGATCGGGGGGGAGTTATTTCGTGATGAGCATTTTGCGGACCCGGGAGAATTTCCCGGCCGTCAAGCGGTAGATGTAGAGGCCGCTGGCAAGATTTTTCTTCTGGAATCTTTCCTCGTAGAAGCCGGCGGGACGCTCTTCGTTCACAAGAGCTGCGACCTCGCGTCCCAGAAGGTCGTAGACTCGGAGCGTCACAAAAGCCGCGTTGGGAAGCGCGAACGAGATCGTGGTGGAGGGATTGAACGGGTTCGGATAATTCTGGCTGAGGGCGAAGGCCGTGGGAAGCGGCCTGGGGGACGGTTCGCCTGGCGGGGGCGGCGGGAGCTCGTCATCGGCCACGGTGAGAATCGTGTTTTTTCCGAGAGGCAAAGAACCGCGCGCAAAGATCAGCTTCGCTGCCTGGCTCGACCGGACCCAGTAGCCCTGTCCGGGTTTTATGGTATCGGTCACAAAATATCCCGCTCTATATTCAAAGAATCTGGATGTCGAAATGCCCGGGGGTTCGGAGGCGATCGATCTCACCAGGATCGGGGTGCTGATGGAGCCGACGAGATTCCATCCCTGTTCGACGAGCACGGTATCGGCAAAAATTGAATCGCCGGAAAAATTCGCGGACTGATCATGGGCGAAGCGCATCCAGTAGCCGTGCCCGGGAGTGAGAGAATCGCGGATGGAATACCCGGGATTGAGAGAGAAAGCAAAGGCCCCGGACAGCGCGGTGGGAAAGACCGTGCTCGAGCGCGGGTCGGCCGTCCTTACAGGGAGGGAGACCAGCTTCCAGTGAGCCGGGTTGATATAGAGAAAACGTCTCACCTCGGACCAGGAGCTTGTCCCGTAGGCATTCGACGATCGCACGCGCCAGAAGTAGTTGATATAGCTCGCCAGCGATGCAACCTGTTTCACGGGGCCGCTGAGCGATGCGTCGTTGATCACGATCGTATGGAAGAGGGAATCGGTCGCGACCTGGATGTGGTAACTGGTGGCGTTGGCTGACGAATCCCACATGAAGACAAGGGGCGCCGTCTGGATGAAAGCGGCCGGCGGGGGTGATGTCAGCGTCGGGACAGCCGGGATCGGGCCTGCGCTGAGAAAATGAAGGTTATCGACGTAATAGGTAGAGCTGAGCCGGGTGAAATTCTGGATATTCACACGGTGGATCACGTAACCGTTGGGATCGAGCTGCGACATCGGAACAAAAATTTTCGTCCACTGGTAGACCGGGACGGTATCCTGAACAGAGCTCGGGAAGTTATTTCCGAGGTCGTTATAGCAGTACACATTGATGAGAAGCCCGGGGGTGGTATTATAGATCCAGAATTCCAGGCCGGAATACTTTGCGGGGTCGATATCTGCGGGCCAGCCGAGGGGCCCGCTCCTGACGCTCAGGGCGCCCCAGGCCGACTGCGTCGTTTTCACGGAAAAATTCCCGGCGTAGACCTGCTCCGTGCTTGCATAGGCATTGGAGGCGTTCCACGACGTATCTCTCCAGGGAGTGCGAAGCCCGTCCTGATAAATCCATGGCTCCGGGGTCAGAGGAGGCAGAGGCTTGGCGTAAACGGTGATCGTAGGCGTCGACGCAGAGTTGCCGGCAAAGTCGTATGCGGTGGCTGAGATCGTGCGGGGTCCACTGAGCGAGGACGCATTCCACGAAAACTGATAAGGCGGGGAGAAGTCGGAAAAAGCGACCGAACCGTTGATCTTGAATTCGACCCGTGCCACTCCGAGGTTATCCGATGCGTTCGCGGAAATATCCACGATACCCGAGACTGAATCTCCGTTGGCGGGATGCGAGAGACTTATCGTCGGACTGATCGAATCGACGGGCGGGGTAAACCCGCCGACGGCGGCCTTCACGGCCTGGAGCGAGGGATCCTGCTGTCCCGGCGGGGCATTCGGGAGCCACGCTTCCCACAATTCCCAGATGCCGACGCCCCCGACGTTCTGATCGCGCGCATACTGGACTTTATAGGCGATCGAGAGAGAATTTTCAAACGAATAGAATGTCGTCCCGGAGTAAGCCCAGGGATTCTTTGCCGCGTCATCCCACATTATCGTCGCGTTGGAGGGAATGTTCTTCAGTTGTGTCCACTGGTTTCCCCCGGCGGCGTGACCGATGGCGACGGGCGAGATACCGCTATAGTCGGTCATCCTTGTGCATTCGAACGGGATCAGGGGGATGAGCTTAAGCGGGTTGACCCCGGCCCCCTTCCATTCGTTCAGGCCGCGTGTATCCCACGATTCCTGGTTTGCGGCAGGGTCGGAGTAGAGCGGCCCGTGGAAACTGATTTTCGAGAGATTCTCCATCCCGTACTCCATCAGGTCCACGAAATCGACGCATGTGTTCAGTGTTGACAGGTCGATGAGGGGATCCGTCTTTGGCCCGTCCCACCAGTACCATGTTGGCACAGCCATGGTGATCAGCCCGTGCGGGGACCAGGTATCGAGCCTTTGACGGAGCTTTGTCAAAAACCTTGTATAGAGCGCGCGGCCGGCGGCGCCCCGGTCGGGGAATTCCCAGTCGATATCGATTCCGTCAAAACCATTCCGCTGCGCAAAGCCCGTGGCAGCCTCGATGAAGGTATCCTGCTTGGTAGTGTCGGCGACCATGGCGGAAAAGGTCGAGGCCGGAGAGCCCCATTCCCCGCCAACGCAGAGGATCAACTTGACCCCGTTGGCGCGGCAGCTATCCCTCATGATTTTCAGGTTTGTAAGCCCGTTAGTGCCGTTATCGAGGGGATTCCGGCACCAGCCCGGTTGTCCCGTTTCAAGGGTCAGTGAATCTCCGGAGCCGGCGAAGAGGCTGAAATAGGGGTAAGAACTGGTCGGTTCGCCCCAGAACCAGATAATGTGGGTAACCGCGCGGAAATCTATCTTCTGAGGGGGCATGTCGCACACAGCCCAGATGGGATAATAGGCGACGACGGAGAAGGAAGAGGTGGCCTTATCGGTTCTCGGCCCCTCTCCTCCTGCCCCCAGGAAAATGAGAGAGAGTAGAAGCGAGGAAATTATTCCCCGCATGGCTCGTGCATTGGCGTGACGATCCGAGGCATTAACCTTTGAGACTATCAGTGAGGTGAAACAGTCTGTAAGATAAGGGATTCTTCTTAAGATACAATGAAAAAATTATTATTAAGAAGATTTCATTGTACCGGAACACAAGAAGAATAAATTTTTTGGTTCACACGCAAATATTTGCGCGGGACCAAAAACAGCAAACCCCAATGAGAGAAAAAACTCATTGGGGTTTGAAAGATTACTTCGCGATCAGCATTTTCCGCGATTGCCTGAAGTCTCCGGCCTTGATCCGGTACGTATAGAGCCCGCTTGCGAGCCGTGCGGCATCGAATTTTTCCGAATAAGTCCCTGCGTCGCGCTCTTCATTGACGAGAGTGGCCACCTCCCGGCCCAGCATATCATAGACCTTCAGCGATACGAAGGCGTGGTCGGGGAGCGTGAACTCAATCGTCGTCGACGGATTGAACGGGTTCGGATAATTCTGCCCGAGGAAATACGTTGTGGGATTTGTGGGGGGCTCCGCGGGCCCGGCGGCCAGCTGGACATTTATCGAGTCGATGCCGCTGGGGCTATTGTCATGGATTATGAAGTATGTCTGCTCGGCCTGATGGGGATGAACATTCGCCGTGATCCTGAACAGCAGACTGTCCAACGGCAGAATATCCGCCGATGTCGGGGTTATGGTGAAATGCGGATTCGTCGACTCGATGCTGGAGATCGACAGAGTCGCATCCCCCGTATTCTTGATTGTCACCCCGCCTGTCACAGGTCCGGGGGCTGTGGTGGGCGGCAGGAGGATTGGCGCGGTATTGTGCGCGCCATGGGGTCCTCCTCCCCCTTTCCCTGTCACGACCAAGGTGTCTGCGAGACCTGCGTCGGCCGTGAAAGTCACCATGCCGGTGACCGAGGCCTTCGATGAGGGAGCGAAGAGCACATAAACCTTCTGGGACCCGCCGGGCGCGATGGTGGCCGACGTGGGCCCGACATCGAACTGGCTCGGCGAGGCCTGTATGCTCGTGACGTTCAGGCTGGAACTGCCGGAGTTAGTAACCAGCAGCGAATCAAGCTTGGACGTGCCCACGCTGACACGGCCGAAGTCGATGCGGGAGCGATTCAGAATCATTACTGCTGCCCCCTGCACCGTGGTGAACGACGAAGCCGCGGAGTACGGGCTGGTCCCGGCGGCGTTCTTCGCGTTCACGCGCCAGTAATAGGTTGCATTATTCCCGAGTGAGGGGATCTGGGAGGACGTCGCCGAAAGCGTGGAATCATCAAAAAGCGTCAGGGCGAACGACGGATCTTCGGACACCTGCAGCCTGTATGTCGAGGCGGAGGCGGATGGATCCCAGGACAGTACTGCCGGCAGTGCGACGCCGGTAGCGCCGTTTGCCGGCGATGATGGGGCCGGGGCGAGAGGCGCCTGCAGTGCCGCCACGATAGAGAACTGCGCCACGGATGAATAGGGACTCGTCCCTGCGGAATTCTTCGCGTTCACACGCCAGTAATATGTCGCTCCGTTCCCAAGAGACGACACGAGCCGCGAGGTCTGGCTGATGGCAGAATCGTCAACAACGGTCGTCCCGAATGATTGTGATGTTGACACCTGGAGCCGGTAGCTCGATGCTCCGGCGGCGGTATCCCACTGCAGAGTGACGGAAGTCGGGAGGCCCGTGGCTCCGTTTGCCGGCGATGACGGATGGGGAGCCGGGGGGGCCTGAAGCGCTGTAACGGTAGTGAACCGCGCGACGGACGAATAGGCGCTTGTGCCCATTGAATTCTTCGCCCGCACCCGCCAGTAGTACATCGTGCCGTTGGAGAGGGAGGAGACCTGGCGGGAAGGCTTCGTCACCATTGAATCATCCAAAACTTTCGTACCGAACGATTGATCGGGAGCGACCTGCAGCCTGTACGTGTCCGCGCTGCCTGACGTATCCCACATCAGGAGTGGCGCCGTGGAAATCCCTGTGGCTCCCACCGAGGGGGATGAGGGAGAGGGCGTTCCGGGAGGCTGGAGAGGGGCATCAACTCCCTGAAAATGCAGATTGTCGACGTAGTACGTCGGGCTCAGCTGCGTATAGTTCATGATATTGATACGGTCGATCGGGTAATTATTCGGATCGAGCTGGCTCATCGGCACCGAGATCACCGTCCACTGATTCACGGGGAGGCTGTCTTTGAAATTATCCGGGAAAAAATCCCCGTTGTCGTTGTAGCAGAATATATCGAGAAGGAGACCCGGTGTCGTGTTATAGATCGCAAAATCAAGACTCTTATA
>JACXTT010003474.1_pt1 | contig 24180 bp, 20 predicted proteins | sample 9270951 | NCBI WGS metagenome assembly JACXTT01 (sample SAMN15532306, study PRJNA645909) | rock metagenome | isolation source: weathered quartz diorite | place: Puerto Rico | collected 2017-06-21
CATTACGATCGGACCTTTGCCTGGAAAGATCGCATTCATCGTGTCAGTCGCGACGCGATCAGCCCCTTGAATTTTCTCGAAAGGCAGGGTCGCCAGATACGCAACGTTGGCCAGCAGGTACAATGCGATTACGATCAAGGTGCCGAAAGCCAGCGACAAGGGAATATTTCGCTTCGGCTCTTTGACTTCGCCCGCGGTGAAGGTGATGTTGTTCCAGGCGTCCGCCGAGAACAACGAGCCCGTTTGCGCCACGCAGATCCCGACGAAGAGTCCGAACGCCGTCGCCGCAGTCAATCCGCCGCCAAAATCGTCCAACGATCCGCGCACATGCCAAAGATCGCCGAAGTTCGCCGAGAGTGCGCCCGACCGCGAGCCGACTAGCACCCCCAACAGAATCAATCCGAAGAGCGCGGCGAGCTTAGCGGTCGTGAAAGTGTTCTGCACCAGCTTGCCAAGTTTCAGCCCGCGCGTGTTCATGAAGGTCAGCAAAACGATCAGGAGAATCCCGATCAATTGCGCCCACGAAAGTGAAACTGCGTAGCTGCCGAAGACATGTTTCGGCTCGATGATGTATCGACTCTCAGAGACGGAAGGAACGAGTACGCCGAGGTAACGCGCGAATCCCACAGCTACAGCGGCGATCGTTCCCGTTTGAATCACCAAGAACAATGTCCACCCGTAAAGAAATCCCCACATCGGCGAGAAAGCCTCGCGCAGATACACGTACTGGCCACCGGCTTTCGGCATCATCGCCGCCAGTTCGCCGTAACTGAGCGCGCCCACTACAGTCAGCAACCCGGTCACAATCCAAACGACCAGCAACCAGCCGGGCGATCCAACCTGTTTAGAAATTCCGCCCGAGACAATAAAAATGCCGGACCCAATCATGGAGCCGGCAACGATCATCGTCGAATCGAGCAAACCGAGACCGCGAACGAACCCGTGCGCTTTCGTTTGTGTCACTGCGGCAGTTTCTGCCATTCGTGCCTCCAGCCGTTCGAGCCGATGCTTCCCTAAACTGCTTGTGTTCTCAGAACTTCCGTGGGGAGATTGGAACGCGAGCCGCAATTATACTGAAACGGCCACATCTGTCGAGTGCTTTTGGCTATATTTCCCCCGCACCAAAACTTAATGACAGTGTGGTTTTACACAATTTCTCTTCGTGGTAAACCGCGTTCCGGTTAGAATGCTGACGGAGTTAGATTCCCCTGATGAGATACTCAGCCCCCCTAGCCATTGCGCTCATTGCGCTCAGTTTTTCACTTTCCAGTTGCCAACAAGGCAAGTCTGCCGAAGTTTCGAGCAATCCACCCATCGCAAGTTCATCGCCGTCGCCCGAGCAAAGTCCGGTTGCGAATGCCGAACCCGTACAACTCAAAGGACCGAACGCGGTACCGAAGGACACGCGGATCGTCGTAAACATTCCGGCGTTCCGCATGGACGTATTTCGCGAAGGCTCATTGCTGAAGTCTTACAAGATCGGAATTGGATATCAGCAGTATCCTTTGCCCACTGGTTTTCGGAAAGCCGAGATGATCATCTTCAATCCAACGTGGACGCAGCCGAACGAACCTTGGGCATCGAGTCCGGGCCTGGTCGTGCCGGCCGGTGTGGCTGGAAATCCTCTTGGTCCGATCAAGGTTCCCATTGGCGGCGCGAATCTGATTCACGGCGGAAAAGATCTGTGGAAAATTGGGACGTTCGCTTCGCACGGCTGCGTTGGTTTGACGAACGGCCAAGTTAGAGACTTCGCGAAGGTGCTCGCCGAAGCGACGGACACAGAGCTCAAGGAAGACACCATGGCCTGGTATTTGAAAAGGCGAACGGTCACCCAAGTGGTTAAGCTGGCGAAACTGGTTCCGGTTGAGCTGCGCTATGAAACGATAGTCATTGAAGACGGTAAGCTACACATCTATCGTGATGTCTATAACAAGAAAGGAAACACCGAAGAGAATCTCCGCGCGGTGTTCGATGTGAACGGACTGAACTTTGACAGTGTCGCCTTAGAAGAAAAGACGCAGATGCTCGAAGCCCTTGACGTAATGTCGGGCCGCATCAAAAAGCCTGCGACTCCAATGGCGTCGCCGATCGCGAATCAGACAAAAGAAGAGAAACTCGCGGCGGCCGCGGCGCGAAAGGCTGAAGCGGATCGCCTTAAGACGCTTCGTGCGCAGAAAGAGATCGTGATCGATGTTTCGAGTCTGAATGGTAAGGGTTATCCCGCGCCAGTGAATCTGAATACCGGAGCTGAATACCTGGCGAAGAACACGGATATTTCGACAACGCCTGCAGTGCCTAAACCGAAGCGGCCTCGCAGGAGTCCAACTCCGGAGCCTCAATCAAGTCCAGAGGCGGTCCCGTCTCCCCGAAGTACGGCTTCCCCGCGCTAATCGTTTCGAAGTATTCCGAAATACGATCGAGAATCTCGTCAACCGAATGTGAGTGATAGAGCGCGGTGCGAAATAGCGCGCCGCCTTGCAAGCCGCGCGTGAACTGACCTGCGAGCTGCTTCATTCGGCCAATCGCCGGCAATTTCGGCATGTCCTGCTGCAGCATTTCAAAGTACTCGAGTAACAAAGCGCGCTTATCTTCCAGCGTCGGCTGGAATGGTTCGCGGCCGTTCAGGACGTCTTCGATCTGACAAAAGATCCATGGATTAGCCATCGCGCCACGGCCGATCAAGACACCATCACAGCTAGTTTCGCGAAAACGATCGAACGCCTGTTGGATCGTCGTGACATCACCACTGCCCGATACGGGAACTTTCACCGCCTGTTTGATCGCCCGCACCAAATCCCAATTTGCTAATCCACGATAACCCTGTTCCTTGGTGCGGCCGTGCAGCGCGATATGTTCGACGCCACAGTCTTCCGCTAGTTTCGAGGTCTCGACGGCATTGATCGTCGAGTCTGAATAACCCGCGCGGATTTTGATTGTCAGCGGGATCGTGATCGCCTTCTTGATTTCCCTGAGAATAGTTTCCAGACGCGGATGGTCACGCAGCAGGCCAGATCCACCGCCATGCTTCACCACTTTCGGAGCCGGACAGCCGCAATTGATATCGAGAATGTCAGCGCCAACTTCCTCGGCCATCTCGGCCGCCATGCGCATGCGTTCAGGCTGGCCGCCGAAAATCTGCACGGCAAACGGCCGCTCGTTTTCGTAAAAGCGCATCTGCCGCTTCGATTTCGGATTGTTGCGCGTCAGGCCCTCGACGGAAATGAATTCGGAAACAGTGAGACCGATGCCGCCGCGCTGCTTTAGCAAGCGTCGAAACGAAATATCGGTCACACCGGCCATCGGCGAAAGCACCAGCGGCGGATTGATTTCGATGTCGCGAATTTTAAAAGGCTTAATCGTAAACATCTTTCCGGTGACCGATTGTTGCGAAGAGCGCGGTGTCCGCGTCTACAAAAACGAACAGTACGCGATAACCGCGGGTGATGCGAAACGAGAACGGCAGGGGATGGTCTCTAAGTTTTTTAACTTTGAGTCTTGAGTCTCGCCAATTCTGTTTGAAGATGTCTTCCTGCTTCCGATACAAACTCTGGATGTTAAGCGGCAGCTTACCGAACTGCTTCACGAACTCCTTGGCGTAGACGACCTTCATTCGTCGATCATAACACTAAGAAAGAAGTTAGTTTCTTATTAGCGGCCAAAACCTATTCACAGTCGGTTTTGAACACGGCCAGAGCGCCAATCGGCGAGCGCGCGCCCAAGAGAAGCCTTGAGGTCTTCGGCGTTCTCGTACTCCGTGAAAGCGTCCGGGGGAAAGGTATCCTTCAGCTCAGTGAGAATCCTGCGAGTGAATTCAGGCAGCGACAAACCATAACGGAGTGCCAAGCCGCTCAACCTTTTCATTTCGGATTGTTTTAACTTAATCGTAAGATTCTGACTCATCACTCTCACCTTGCTGTCAAAATCTTACCTCATCGTCGCGCGGTAGGCTACCAATTAACCACCAACTTCTCAGCATGCTCCCATGCCGGACCGTCGAGTCGCAGCGACGCGCGCTGCAACCGTTCCGGTTCAGCTAATAGCCGCCCGGCGCCGAGTGCTACTGTAGTCAACGGATCTTCAGGCACTTTAACATTCAATTTCAGATCGTGTTGCAGGCGCTCCCCCATGCCGTTCAGCAATGCGCCGCCGCCCGTAAGAATGACGCCTGAGTAATAGATATCGGCCGTAACTTCGGGCGAAGCATCCTCGATCACTCTTCGCACCGCCGAAACGATTTCCGCCAAAATTGGTTCAAGGGCGCCGCGCACCTCGCGCGCGGTGACACTGATGGGCAGCGCCGCGCCGTTGGCCAACTGCTTGCCAACGATCTCCAGTTCGCTATCGAGGTGCGGGTCATGCTTGTCGGTTGATGCTGATCCCAATTCGCGTTTGACGTGCTCGGCGGTTCGTTCGCCTAACTGCACCGAATACCGTAGTCGCAGATAATCCTTAATCGCATCATCCATCGCGTTTCCCGCGGCAGGTAGACTCACCGAGTTGACGACGCCGCCTGAAGCAAGGATCGCAATGTTCGTTGTGCCGCCTCCGATGTCGACCACCAAATGCGCCTGTTCATCTTCGAAATTAAGATTCGCACCCAGCGCCGCCGCCAAGCCTTCGTCGATGAGGTCCACGCGTCCCGCTTTTGCATCGCGCGCGGCATCTTTCACCGATCTGCGCTCGAGCGGCGTCGACGATCCAGGCACGCCAATCACCAGATGACTGCGTTTCGGATGATCATGGTTCTGCACCCGACTTATGATCGAGCGAAGAAACTGCTGCGAGATTTCAAAGTTGTCGATCGCGCCACGACGCAGCGGCCGATGAACCTCTGTATCATTGGGCTCGCGCCCGAGCAGCTTCAGCGCCTGAGAACCAACCGAAATAACTTCACGGCTATGCTTGTTAATGGCGACGACTGACGGTTCGTTCAAAACGACTCCCTGCGTCGGCGCGTAAACAATCGTATTGACTGTTCCCAAATCGATCGCCAAATCATCCGTGAAAAAGCCGCTGAGAATATTCATCTTTATTACTCCATTTAAGCGCCGTCGGGGTGGTCGCAAATTCACTGCGCATTGAGCAACCAACATGCCACCAAATGGTGCGAATGAGGGAAAACATCAAACCCTTCAACTCAATCAGGTTAGGGGCCAGCAGCAAGGCTGGTTCGTCAACGACCCACCTTGAGGTGCGGACGATAACCGGACGGTGAGCGTAGAAGATGCCCAATTATTAACGACGAATCGTGACGGGAGTCCCGACTGAAACCGCGTTGAAGAGTTCGCGAATGTCCCGATCGTCAAGCGCGACGCAGCCCCAGGTCCAGTCGCTGCTTGAGCCGTTGCCATGAATGTAGATCTCGCCGCCCAGGCGTGTGTTTTGTGGTGGCGTTTGCTTGTGACTTAGCGCGTTCATGATCGAATCGTACTGCGCCCGCGTGATCAAGCCATCACGCAAACCTCTCTGCGCGTGGGCCGCATTTGGATAGCTGACGCCGAGCGACAGATAGAATGCGCTCTTGTCATTTTTTGTGAAGATATAAAAGTCACCCTCGGGCGTGCGTCGATCCCCTTCCTTCACTTTGTCGCCGACCGGACTCAGACCGAGACCAACGCGATACGTGCGAACGAGTTTTCCATCCGAATAGAGATACAACTTTCGTTGAGCTTTCTTGACGACTATCTTTGGTTGGCTCAGTGGAGTGCTAAGCGTTTGCCGCTGCGCAAGTGCGTGAGGTGGATGCGCCGCCAGAGGCGAAATGGCCGGCAGCGATAAAACGGCAATCGAAATCCAGAGTCGGGCGCTTTTCACGTCACTTGGTTAGTAAAGGTCGAAGTGGTATTCCAGCATTGCGCGTTGCGCGACGCGCTGGCCGTCCTTCTCCGCCGGGAAAAACCTTATGTTACGCGCTGCCTCGATCGCGGCTTCGGTCAGCCCGTCAATTAATCCTTTGACCACGGTGATATCCGTCACATAGCCGTTTTCACCCAACACGACCTGAAGACTAACGTCACCGCGGATTTGATGAGCGCGTGCTTCTTCGGTGTACAAGGGTTCGCTCTTCCAAACCACGATCGCCTTGCGCGTGACATCTTTCGCGTTCCAGACGTAGGTGCTGTTCAATTCATTGGATGGTTCAATCGGGATTGTCTGATCACTGTTTCGGCGCAGCTTGATTCCCGAGATGAATTGATCACTCACGGGACTATTGTCGTCGATAACCATCAGCATAATCACGTAAAGATGATGCGCGGTCATGAAGCGCAGCGTCCGCTTCATGTATCCCGCGTACCGGTTCGGGACTATTGTGTGAAACACGTCGGCTGTCAGATCGCCAATTTTCATTTGATGTGGGACGTCGGTCTCGGTGATCAAATTCAGCAGACGGGAAGACAACTTCTCCGGGTGTTCAGCCTTGAAAGAATGGATGACGAAAACCAGTCCGTCGCCATAACCACCGTATTCACGATGCGCGAGAACCGGCTCGTACTTTGTGTCATTTGAATTGTTGCGGGAGGCATTCGGGTTGTTGTGGCTGGGATAATTCCTGATTGTCGGACGCCCGGGCAGCATCGCCGTGATCTCTTCATCCGGTGGCGCGAAAGCGATCCACTGCGACTGAATTCCGATCCGGTTTGAAGACGTAAGAAGAGTTGCAACGTTAGTTTGAGCGCCCAGCGAAACTATCGCGCACAGCGCGATGAACTGCATCATTCGATGGTTCATCTTATTGACCTCAACCCCAACGATGTGCGAGCTCAACAACTAAGCGACTAATCCAGGAGATCAAGCCGTTCCTCGCTGATCAATTCGACTAAATGCGGCGCGTCTCGCCGAGCGACATTACGCGTTTCGGGGACAGTTAACACTCGATACTCGGCGTGCACATCGCGACGCCGCAGCGTAATACGGTCACTTGGCTTAACGCTATGCGCCGGTTTCGCCGGCCTCCCGTTCACCAAAACCAAACCCGCGTCGCAAAGCTCCTGAGCTATCGAACGACGCGGGCAAATCCGACTGAGTTTGAGAAAGAGATCGAGACGCATCGATAGAGCGACAAGTGTCGAGTGACAAGTCGGCTCGTCACTGGTCACTTGTCACTCATCACTTCGATTATGGCTTGGGAATAATCCCGAGAATCTTTCCCTTCTTTTTGTCGGGCTGATCGCGTTTGGTCGCCGCCGGAGGCGGAACAATCTTGAGCAACGGCAACACCGCGTCTTTATAATTTGCGGCGACGTTTACGTAGGCCTCGTTGCGCAGATTTTGAAGATACTCTTCACGCGCCTTCGGAGACTGCTCGCCAGTCATCGCGATGCGCACGGCATTCTCGTTAAAGGTCGCAGTGTTGCTTCCGGCGGCGCGCTTATCGACACGGAGAATCTGATAGCCCTCGTCGCTCCTTAAAGGCTCGCTCACGCCGCCCGCGGCAACGCCCTTGATCGCTCCGGCGATGTCCGGCCGCAACTCCGGAACGGTAAACTCACCAACCTTGCAGGGCTTCTCTCCCGGCGGCGCAGGCCTTTCGGAATAGGCCGCTGCGAGCGTGCAGAAATCAGCGCCACCGCGGGCTTGCTTCACCAGATCGGCCGCCCGAGTTTTGACATCGGCCTCGCTCTTTCCGGCTATTCCCAGGAAAATTTCCGAGAGTTCCACCGCCTCAGGCTTCACAAAGCTCTGTTTGTGGGCGTCAAAATATTTGTGCAGCTCAGCACTGCTGAAGCCGTAAAAGATCTTCGAATCGACTTCGCCCTCCATCACGGCCTGCTTCATGATCTCAGTGCGCATGGTCGCGCGCGTGTCTTCGCAACTCAGGCCGTTCTGCTTCATTGCTTCGCACAACTTTTCCATTGAGTTGATGCCGTTTTCTTTAGCGACTTGCAGCATGCGCTTGTTGACCTCGTCCTCGACGCGCTGCGTCATTTCCAGTTCTTTGCCTTTTTGCAGCAGCAGTTGTTCGTTAATGAGGATGGCGATGAGTTCGGGCTTGCGCTTTTCAACTTCCGCCGTTGCCTGCTGTCCGGTCATGCCGTTCTGCTTCATCGTCTCGACGCGCTCACGCATCTCGCGCTTCAGTTGCGACAGCGTGACGATGCCGTCATTCACCTGGGCGATGACTTCATCGACGACGACGGGTTCACCTTCCTGCGCACGCGCAAGCGACGGAACCATGAAACAAGCTGTCAGAACAGCAATAGAGGCAAGAAAAGATTTGAGTTTCACGAATTGGTACTCCTTAGTTGGGCTCTCTTAAGAGCGAATCGATGGCTGAATATTTAGTGGCTTCGAATGCGACCATTCTAACTGTCGGCCCTGATTTGCAGCAACACGCGGCGGGCCACCGCGAGCACTTCATCCTTTTCTTCGTCCGCTAGCGCTAACCGCAAAACGCCACTGGGGGCAAAGTTTGCGCCCTCGCGGACCCGAACCAATTCCATAAGCTTTTCGGGCGCAACTCGCGCTTTTTCAACCAACTTGATCGCAATTCCCTCACGGGTCCGATCGATGGAAATCACGCCGACGAGTTCCGCCGCCTGTCGCAGACGCGCATATGCAAATAGATCGTCCACCGATTCAGGAATGCGCCCGTAACGATCTTCCGTCTCGGCGCGAATCGCCGCGAGCGCTTCTTCATCGCGGGCCGACGACACTCGCTTGTAAGTCCGCAGCCGCTGGCCCATATCGCTAATGTAGCTCTCCGGGATCGCGACATCCACTGCGAGATTAATCGAAACCGAAGTTTCGTCTTCGACCTGCTCGCCGCGAAGTTCGGCGACGGTACGCTCAAGCATTTGTGTGTAAAGATCGAATCCCAGCGCATCCATGTGGCCCGACTGTTGGCCGCCGAGCAAGTTGCCCGCGCCCCGTAATTCCAAATCGAGCGCGGCGATGCGAAATCCTGCACCCAAATCCGAAAACTCTCTGATGGCTGCCAGCCTCCGTCTCGCAATCGGCGAAAGCTCTTGCTCGGCCGGAATCAGCAGATAGGCATAAGCCCGGCGATTCGAACGGCCCACGCGCCCGCGCAATTGGTAAAGTTGAGAAAGACCGTAATTATCGGCGCGATTTATGATGATGGTGTTCGCGCGCGGGATGTCTATGCCGTTCTCGATTATCGTCGTGGCGACCAGCAAATCGTATTTATAATCGATGAAATCCAGCATCACGCGCTCCATCTCTTTCTCGTTCATTTTGCCGTGGCCCACGGCGATGCGCGCCTGCGGGACGAGACGTTTTACGAGCGCGGCAATCGTCTCGATCGATTCGACGCGATTGTGAATAAAGAAGACCTGGCCACCACGCGCGAGCTCAAGCTCAATGGCGGATTTGATGACTGCATCCGATGACTGCACCACCTGAGTCTGAATTGCGAGTCGATCGCTGGGCGGAGTCTCGATCAGCGACATATCGCGCAATCCGCTCAGCGACATGTTCAGGGTGCGTGGGATCGGCGTCGCCGAGAGCGTCAAGACATCGACACGCTTCTTTAATTGTTTCAGCCGTTCTTTGTGAGCGACCCCGAACCGCTGTTCTTCATCGACGACCACTAAGCCGAGATCGCGAAAGCCGACGTCTTTGGAAAGCATGCGGTGCGTTCCGATCACGATGTCGACTTCGCCGCCCTCGACGCGCTTGACAATTTCTTTCTGTTCCCTTGAAGAGCGAAAACGCGAAAGCAATTCAACCTTCACCGGAAAGGACGCAAAGCGCTGCCGGAACGTTTCGAAGTGTTGATAGGCGAGTACCGTGGTGGGGGTGAGTACTGCGGCTTGCTTGCCATCCATCACCGCCTTGAACGCCGCGCGCATGGCCACTTCCGTTTTGCCGTATCCGACATCGCCGCACAGTAACCGATCCATCGGCGTCGGCGTCTGCATGTCCGTCTTGACGTCGTCGATCGCGGTTTCCTGATCGGGCGTCAACGTATATTCAAATCCTTCTTCGAACTCGCGCTGCCAGGGCGCATCTTGCGGGAAGGCATGACCCGGAACAAGCTTTCGCTCTGCGTAAAGACGCAAAAGCTCATCGGCCATGTCGCGCATCGCGCGTTTGGCCTTCGCTTTGGTTTTCTGCCAGCCGATTCCACCAAGCTTGTCGAGTGTTGGCTGATGCCCTTCCGCGCTCGAATATCGCTGCACCAGATCCAGCCGCTCAACTGGAACGTAAAGCTTTGCGTCATCCGCGTAGTAGAGCAGCATGAACTCGCCGCGCTTGGGCGCTGCGATCGCCGGAGTTGGTTGTGCCGGGCCGAGATCGAGAGTCACCAACCCGCCGAACCGGGCAATACCGTGATCGATGTGCACGACGAAATCATCAACTTTCAGATCGCGAAAATCCGAAAGGAAAGCGGCCGCCCGCGCGCGCCGTTTCTTCTCGCGTTTGATTGCCGTGGCGCGACGTTCAAGCGCCGGCTCGGCGGCCTCATCAAACAGATCAGCTTCGATGTGGACGACCAGGCGCGCCGACGGAAGCTCAAATCCGCCCGAAAGTTTTCCGAACGTGACGACCGCATCAAGAGCCGGCGCTTCCGCAGTGTCTTCGAATGAAGTGAGGCGCGCCTTAACTTCGTATTCGCGCAGGATTTCTGTCACGCGTTCCGCGAGCCCGCGGCTCGGCATTACAAAGAGTGTCGTTGCTTTCGCATTCGCGTGTTTGTCGATAACGTCGCGCGCCAGATCAGGAAGACGACCGTGGTACCGCATCACGGATTGCGCCTTCCACTCGATTTCGCTTTGGAGCACGGGCGTCTTGTCGGCATCGTCGTGTGCAAACAGAAACAGCGGCTGCTTCTTTGCCCGCTGTTTGCCGACCGAAATCTTGGGTTGTTCGGCATCAAGCGCGATCTCGTGATCGAGCTTCATCGCCGTGCGACCCAGCGCGCGCATCTCGACCCGTTGATGCTGATCGATTTGCGACCGCAGTTCTTCCGGCGTCAAATACCATTCCTCCGGGCGTAGTCCGAGATCGTCGGCGGCGTCGGTCTCGGCGTATCTCTGCTCGAGCGTTTGAAACGCGGTCGCGAGAAACTCTTCCACGGCGACCGGCTCATCAATCACGAGCACTGCGTCTTTCAAATAGTCAAAGACGGTGGCGTGCTGGTCGCGAATGATTGAAATAAGCCACTCCCAGCCCGCGAATTCTTCGCCTTCATCTGCAAACACCGTCCGGTCACGGAGCGAGCGGGCAAACCTCGCATCGCGCCAGCGCAGGCGCGCGTGTGACGCCCATTCGCGAAAGTCGCGCGCGGTGACAATCAACTCGCGCATCGGCGCAATCTCGATCTGCGAAAGCTGCGTGGTGGAAAGTTGCGTTTCGGGATCGAACTCGCGGATCGAATCAACGGTATCGCCAAAGAATTCAATGCGCACCGGAGCGTTGTCTCCCGGCGCCCAAACGTCGAGGATGCCTCCACGCATCGAGAACTCGCCGACTGCGCCGATCGGGTCTTCGCGAACGTAACCACCAGCGAGCAGTTTTTCAACGAGCTCTTCGGGTGAATGATCCTCGTCGCGACGGAGGATCGCGCCGGCTCTGGCAATTTCATCGGGAGGAACAGTGCGCCGCGCGAGTGCGCGCGAAGTGAGAATCACAAGGTCAGGCTGGTGACGGGCCAGACGCCACAGCGCGAGGGCGCGTCGCTCCAGAGTTTCGGCGTGCGGCGAACCGCCGGCGTAAGGATCGCTTTCCGACGCAGGCAAAACGGCGATGCCCTGGTCGGTTTCATTCGTGCCGCGCAACGCGGAGCACCAGAAGCCCACATCTCTTTCCCAGCTCTCCAGATCACGTTGCGCGGGAACGACCAATGCCAATTGCTTCCCGGTTTCTTTCTGTAGCGCGGCGAGCGCCAGAGCACGCGCTGGAGAGGCGACCAGGCCGCTGATCGAAACGACGCGCGCGCCACGCCGAATCTGTTCGAGTACACTTCGAAACTCTGCGCTGTCAAATACTGATTGCAGCGTGGATTGAAGAGTTGAAGATGAATCTAACGCGCTAATCACAATCGGTCTTGCGTATTCGCTCGATCAAGCCGGTAGTCGACGCGTCCTCGACGTACGGCAGGCTTATGACTCGACCACCAGCGCCCTCAACTTCCTCGCGACCGTGAATCTGATCGAGTGCATAATCGCCACCCTTCACCAAAACATCCGGCAGCAACTCAGCGATCAGCGATCGCGGCGAAACATCATCAAAAATCGTCACGTAATCCACGCAGGCAAGCGCGGCAAGAATCTCTGCGCGATTATTCTCTTTCATCAGCGGACGCGATTCGCCTTTCAGCTCGCGCACCGATCGATCGCTGTTGATGGCTACTACCAACGCATCGCCGAGTTCGCGTGCCTGCTGCAGGTAACGCACGTGCCCCACGTGCAAAAGATCAAAGACACCATTCGTGAAGACTAGCTTCTTGCCCGCGGCACGAAGACGCGCGCGTTCGTTAAGCAACTCCGGCTGAGACAGAATCTTTTTGGGCATTGGAGGCAATCTCAAATTGTACGAGTGCGCATGGTAAACGGCAAAAGCGTTTTGTTTATTAACGATTTACCATTTACTATTCACGGATTACGCATGACGGTACCTTTTATCGAAAAGAACGATCAGACCGAAGCCCGCGCGGCGCACCTCAACGCGCTGAAGGACCTTGTCGGCAACGTCTATCCCAACAAATTTGAACGCAGCGATGTGGCGGGAACTGCTTCGCACGAAGACACGATCACGGCGATTGTCGCAGCGTTTAAGAAATTCGAACCGCAAGTAAATGAGGGTGAGAAGCCTTCGCCTGAGGCGCTGGAGTCCGCCAACAGCGAGCTCCATCAGATCCGCGTACGCGTTGCTGGTCGCATCGCCGCGCCGCCGCGCGTGATGGGCAAAGCCGCTTTTGTCCACCTTTCCGATGGCATCTCGCGCTTGCAACTGTATGTGCGACGTCAGGACATCGTTGGGGTTCACAACGATGCCGACGGCGGTGAAGTAAACGGTTGGGAATTGTTCGGTCTATTGGATCACGGTGACTTCATTGGTATCGAAGGTTATCTATTCGTGACGAAGACCGGCGAGCTGTCGGTGCATGTTGAGAGGATTCAGTTCCTTGCGAAGGCCTTGTTGCCGATGCCGGACAAGATGCATGGCATTAACGATCCCGAGATTCGACAACGACAACGTTATGCAGATCTGATAGCAGGAAGTTTGAAGCTGGAGACCGGAGCCGAAAGTCAGGAGTCAGGGCAGAAGGAACTCAACCCGCGTCAGGTCTTTGAACTGCGCGCGAAAGTCTTGCGCGAGATCCGTCGCTTTCTTGATGAGCGCGGTTATGTTGAAGTCGAGACGCCGATGCTCACGCCGCTCGCGACTGGCGCGGCGGCGAAACCATTTTCGACTTATCACAACGCACTCGGCATTCCACTCTACGCACGGATCGCGCCGGAACTTTATCTGAAGCGGCTGACAGTGGGCGGCTTCGAAAAGGTCTACGAGCTGAATCGAAACTTTCGCAACGAAGGCATCTCAACCAAGCACAATCCCGAGTTCACGATGCTCGAGTATTACTGGGCCTACGCCGACGTAAATCAAATGATGGACATGCACGAGGAAATGATGCGATCAGTGGTGCAGGTCGCAACCGGCGGAGGTACGATCCGTTACGGTGAAAACGAGATCGACTTTTCGCAACCGTTCCAACGAATCAGCATGAAAGATGCAATCGCAAAATATCGCGGCACTCCAGTTAATGTCGACGAAGATCCAGTCCGAATCATCGAACTGTTCGAAGAGTTCGCCGAACCGCACCTGGTTCAACCAACTTTCATCACCGATTTTCCAAAGCCCGTTTCGCCGCTGTCGAAAGCTTCGCCGAACGATCCTTCGATTGCCGAGCGCTTCGAATACTTTGTCGGTGCGCTCGAATCAGCCAACGGCTTTTCGGAGTTGAACGATCCGGAAGAGCAATATCAGCGCTTTAAGGACCAAATGCTCCAACGCGAGCGTGGCGATGAAGAAGCCATGGTGATGGATGAAGACTACATTCGGGCCTTGTCTTACGGCATGCCGCCGGCGGCCGGGATCGGTGTGGGCATCGATCGTTTGGTGATGCTGCTGGCGAACAAGCATTCGATTCGCGATGTGATTCTGTTTCCGCACATGCGGCCAAAGCAGGACTCAGGAGTCAGGAGTCAGGAGTCAGAAGAAAATTAGGAGCGCCGACATCCTGTCAGCGGGGCGCGAGCATCCTGCTCGCTCATTTATCAATATACCGGCAAGAATGCCGGTGAACCGCGGGCAATGATGCCTGCGCTCCAAAGGAGACGTATCCAATGATGAAGAAACTATTGGCAATCGCATTAACACTCGCTTTCGCAGCTCTGCTGTTCGCGCAGGGTTCCAAATCGATCAAGATCACGGGCTATCTGATCGATAATGCCTGTGCCGATTCCGCGAAAGAGCTGGGGACGCGCGCGAAGAACCACACAACCAGTTGCGCGTTAATGGAAAGTTGCGAGACGAGCGGTTACTCCGTCATCACAGATGACAGCACGCGGTACAAATTGACCGACGCAGGTAACGACAAGGCGGCCGAAATATTGAAGAACACCAAAACGCAAAAGGGCGTGAGAGTCCTCATCGAGGGCGAATACAATGGATCTGTCCTCGACGTCAAATCGATTACCGAAGCGGCCGCCAATTAGCCCTACCGAACAGCGAGGCGGATTCAACTCCGCCCCGCCGCCAGCAATTGATGTTTGCTTACTTCGCCGGCGTTTCCTGATGGAATGCCGCCGTCCATTTTCCTTTGCGATTAACCCACAGGCTGCTGGCCCACACAGCCGAGGGTAAAGCCGTGCCGGCACAGGTTCCGTCCTGCGTTCCCTTATAACTAATCAGGGCCGCATCACTATCCACCATGGTCAGCTTCCAATCGCTTAACGTAAACGATTTCACTTCGCACGGCGCGCTGGGAATCATTTCGGTAACTTCCTTCTTGGTGCCGACGCCCTGATCGCCAACCATCACGCTGTCCGCCGACAACAACATTTGAAACGGCTTCGCGTCTTTGCTCTTCCACGCATTCCACAGCGCGGTTTCATTCGCCGAAAGTTTCTTAAGCAGCGCGGCTTTGCTCAGCCGCGGTTTTGGTTTAGGTGATGGCGATGGTGATGCAGTCGCCTGGGGTTGTGCGACGCACAGGGTCGCGAATACCATAACCAGAATCGCAGCCAGAGGCAGATATCTCTTCATGTAGGGGTTCTCCTTACTTGAATTTGTTGGATTGGTCTTCGAATGCCTGGACGTATTACTACCGGCATCCGCACTATGTCAACGGATTTCTGCTCGGTGGTTTGTGCAACGAATTATCGAAGGGAAGGAGCCTGAGCCGCGCCAATCGTGAGAATGGTACCCCCGAATCCGACTGCCCAACCGTGATTTTGGTCTATGAAGAAAAGCCGCTGAAGCGCGTGAGGTGTGTTGGTTGATTCAAGAGTCCAATGTGCGCCGGCATCAGTTGTATGAAGGAGCACGCCATTCGCGCCGGAAACCCAACCTTCGCGCGCATCGATGAACTTCACATCGAAGAGATCCGCATCGACGTTTGACCGCTGCGGGTACCAGATGCGCCCACCGTCGCTCGTCGTTAAGACCTGGCCCGCGTTCCCGACCGCCCAACCCAGGTTGTAAGTGGGAAAGCTCGCTGAGTTAAATCGAAGGTCAGCCGACTCGCGTAAACTCGCATTCAGCCAGCTTGCGCCACCGTCGTTGGTCTTCACGATGGTCGCGCTCGCGCCTACCAGGCAGGCATGGGAAGAGTCAATAAACGTAGCCCCGAGGAGCAGGTGCTTTGTGGGTGAGGCCTGCCGCAACCAATGCGCGCCGCCGTCACTAGTCGCGAACACCATTCCGGTTTCGCCTACGAGCAGAGCATGCTGACTGTCAGCGAAGACCATGCGCACAAGCCGAACATTCGTGTCAGATGTTTTTACTAGCACGCGCTGCCAGGTTATTCCACCATCAGTCGTCTTTAATAAATATGAACGAGCGTCATCGTTAGTCTTGAGTTTCAGTACATCGCGATCAGCCAGCAGCAAACCATGATTTTCGTCTGCGAAATAAACATCGCGCAGGGTGTCTTTAGTGAAGGTTGATACTTTCGTCCAGCTCGCGCCGCCGTCGTTTGTCTTCAGCAATACACCGTTGCTTCCGGCAACCCAACCGCGGCTTTGGTCAATGAAGTAGACGGATTGAAGCCAGGACATCGTGCCGGAGGGCTGGCGAATCCATGAGGAAGCGAACGCGGTGTGCAGTGAGGCGTGGGTGATGAGCAGAAAAAAGAACACGGAAACAAGAAGACCAAAGACCGAAAACCAGCGAGGCCGCTCTACGCAGCACAATTGCCGCGATCGCTGCGCCGCTTCTGGCTCCCGACTCCCTACTTCGGACTCGCGTTTTTCTACCATCCGCCTCTGAAAATATTCGCGAAGCTCATCACCTGCGCGAAGCCCATAATCGTTTGTAGCTTCTTCAGCTTATTCCCGGGCACAATGATTTGATCGCCGGGCACCAGGTAGACCGAATCTGGCGCTTGACCTTTGTAAACCGCCGAGAGATTTACCGGAATTGGTTTCAGTGTGCCGTCCGCTTGTTTGCGCAGCACCACGATCTTGCTTCGGTTGCCGGTTTGCAGGACGCCACCTGCTTCGGCCACCGCTTCACTCGCCGACAATCGACGCGTCATCAACTTGATGCCGGGAGCCACCACGTCACCCACTACGCTGTAGCGGTATGAACCCGCCTGATCGAGCGACACCGAAACCTGCGGATCGATGATGTATTCGTCGTAGCGCTTCTTGATCATCTCCGCCACTTGATCAGGAGTCTTGCCGTTAATGAACAGCCCTTCGGGAATCAGCGCGAGGTAGATGCGACCGCTGGGCGGAATCTTGACGCCCTGCCGAGAATATTTTTCCTGCTGAAACACATTGACCGAGACGACGTCTTCTGGACCCAGACGATAGTTCGCGAAGAAGTTGTTGTAGTAAGGGACGATGGCCGATTCTTCCGAAGACTCGTCCATGCGATTCGTCTTCGCGTCCGAAGTCACTTCCGGTGTCTTGGCCTTGTCTTTGTCCTTATCGTCTTTCGCGTCCGCCGCTTTATCTGGCGAAGGATCGGTCGCCTTGTCAGACGAGTTCATTCCGACCGTGGCCGGCTGTGTTCCATCCGCAGACGTGCGCCGCTGGCGCGTTGCGTTATTCGGCGACTGGGCGAATGTGCCAACGGTAATCGCTGATGCGATTCCCAGGACAAGAGTTTGAGTTAACAGCTTCTTCATGGTTCGTTCCTCCGCAGCCGGCAAGCTGCCGGCGCCGCACGCAGGATGCGTGCGCTCCTACGTACCTCTCCCAAACAAAATCGTCTTGATCGTCTCGAACATGATTGTCGCGTCGAGCATCAGACTCTGGTTCTTTATGTAGTACAGATCGTATTCAAGCTTTCGCTTCGCATCTTCGATCGACGCGCCGTATGGATATTTAATCTGCGCCCAACCCGTCAGTCCCGGCGCAATCAAGTGTCGCTGCTCGTAATAGGGAATCTCGTCGGCGAGCTGCGAAACAAAGTGCGGCCGCTCCGGGCGCGGCCCGACGAAATTCATGTCCCCGCGCAGAATGTTCCAGAACTGCGGAATCTCATCGACACGAATCTTGCGGATGATGCGACCGACGCGCGTCATGCGATCGTCGTCGTTGCTCGCCCAGACTGGGCCATTCTTTTCGGCGTCCGTGCGCATCGAGCGAAACTTCATCACCGTAAATGTGCGACCGTTTTTGCCGACGCGCTCCTGGCGGTAAAGAACCGGACCGCGCGAGTCAATTTTGATCAAAACCGCGGTGATGAGGGCAATTGGCAGCGAGAGGATCGCGCCGACTAAAGCGACGGCGCGGTGAATAATGATCCTGCTGACTTCGTTGAATCGCGCGCGACGACCACGAGTAGAGAAGATTAACCACGACGGCCGAATCAAATCGAGCAGCACGCGGCCGGTGAGCCGCTCATAAAACGATGCGCTCTCTTCAATCGATACATCACCAGAGAGGCTGAGTCGCAGGAGTTGCTGCGTCGGAAACTGTCCGCGGCGATCGCTAATCGCGACGACGATTCGATCAATGTTCTCGCGCTTAACCAGCGCTCCCAGCTCAGACGTCAAGCCGATCACGCTGGGATTGATGAGACTCTTCCCAACCAACGCCGGATCGTTATCGACAAAACCGACAACGCGAAATCCAGCGTCCGGACGTCCAAGCGTCTCGCGCGCAATTTCGATCGCAAACGGTCCTGAGCCCACAATCAAAATTCTTTCACCCAACTCCGGATGACCGAGCACCCAGTGAATCGCCAGACGCCAACCCACCATCAACAACAGCGCGGCCGGCAGCGAAATCAGCGACACGCCGCGGCCAATCATTACTTGCGGCACCGCGTAAAACAGCAGCGCCAGGGCGACCCAGGCAAGGCCGAGGGCTTGGAGCATGCGCAGCACGAGCTCGCGTCGATCGTGCATCACGACAAAATCGTAAAGATCGAAGAGGTAGAACGAAGCGAGGCAGAATACCGTGGCCAACGCCGCTTTGTAGAAACCATTCCGATTGATCAGTGCATCTTCGGCATCAGCCGTCCCCAAACGAACGTACACCGCGACGACCGAGCCGCTGAAGAGCAACATTGCCTCCACCAGCAATAAGAGAATCGTACGCGCGTTGAATCGGGACGCTTTCATTTTCGCTTTGTTCCCTCTCCCAGAGGAGAGGGAGAAAATCACGACACTCCTTCCTCCTCGATATAGATCATTTCGGGGGCGCCGTCGGTTTCCGTTGCCGCTGCTTCCGCGGTTGACTCTGCGGCCCGCTGATGTCGCGGTTGGTAGTAGTAGCTTATGTCTTCAGGCGTCACTTCAGCGCGATTCAAAACCACACCAAGCATGCGCTCGCGCGGCAGTTGCTCCAGCAGACGCTCAACCACCGAGTACCGCGTCGTTGAAGCACGCACCACCAGCAACGCTGCGTCGGCGCGATTGATTAAGAGATTCGCATCGGTGAAAACACCGAGCGGCGGCGCATCGATAATGATGTAATCGAAAAGCTTGCGAGCTTCTTCGAGCAAGCGGTTGAAGCGCGGACCGGAAAGCAGTTCCGCTACATCCTCACGCGGCGCTCCGCCGGGCAACAGGTGCAAACCTGATGGTGCGAGCTTCACGATCGCCTGCGTCAGTTTCGTTTCACCTGTCAGCACTTCCGACAGACCGATTTCAGTTTCGATTCCGAAGTAATCAGACGCGCAAGGTTGTCGCAGGTCGGCGTCTATAACTAAACAACTGACGCCATCGCTCTGCGCCATTAACCAGGCAAGGTTCAGTGCCGTGAGCGTCTTACCTTCGCCCACGCCCGCGCTGGTGATAACAAACGCGCGTTTACCTTCGCGCTCGCCCGCTTGTAGCACCTGGGTTCGCAGCGAACGGAACTGCTCGCATTCTGCCGAGCGCGAATTGGTAATCGCGACGAGATGTGGTTCGACGCGCGCGGCCAAGATTTCTCGCGAAGAGAACTCAGCGACGCGCGTCGATCCGACAGCGCCCAAGGTTGCCCCAGCATCACGGAAAGCTGGTCCGTCGGGGAGTGCCGGCCCGCCGGTCGCCTCTGCCGTGTGCGCAGTGGACGCTGAATCGAATGCCGATGGCGCTCCGGTGAACGCCGCGCGTTCCCACGGATGGATTCCGGATCTCTCATCCGGAATCTGAGCTTGACGTTCGTATCCGTTCTTCGGAACGAAATACGATACGTTGCCCGAATTGCCGTTCGGCTGGACTGAAGATGGTGTTTGGCGCGGAGCGGTTTCGGCCCGCTTCAGCGCGTCATAGACTCTGCCCATTGTTTCCCCTCCCGAAGCCGGAGCGAGTGAAGGCCGCGCTCAAGTCGTCGATCGATCGCAACTCGCTGCGGCGCGGTGCTTCGTTGAAAACGATGTCGGAATCACTCTCGCCGGAGATCAAAGAGAATTCGCTCGGTTGTGATTCGTGCGGCGAAGATGAATCACCATTGCCGTTGCCACTGCCCGCGTTCCACAGCTCGGCGCGGCTGGCAGCGGGAAAGATGCGTGCCGGAGATTCGCGCTCTTCTACTTTCGCAATGCGCGGCAGCACATCAAATGTCTCGGCGACTTCCTGAATGATCGCGCGGCTGATGATCTCTTCGCCGGCGGCAAAACCATTCAACAGCGCGTTGTCACAAAGGTTGTTAATCGCGCGCGGAATTCCGGCCGTGCAGCGAAAGATGTAATCAACCGCACCCGGCGAAAAAATGTCGGGACGTTTCGCCCCGGCAACTTTCAAACGCGAGTTGATGTACTGCGCAGTTTCTTCGACGTTCGGAAGCGCTTTGATTTCGCAACGGAGAGCCACGCGCTGTTTGAGTTGGCGCAGCTCTGGATAGTTAAGCACTTCGCGCAATTCCGGCTGGCCGGTCAGAACAATCTGCAACTGTTTCGCGGTATCCGATTCGAAATTGCAGAGCAGGCGAATCTCTTCCAGCACTGCCGGCGAGAGACCGTGCGCCTCATCAACGATCAGCACCGTGCGCAGCCCGCGGCTGTGACGCGAATCGAGTACTTTTCCTAACTCGAACAAGAGATCGGATTTGGTTTCCCAGTTGCGAATGTCGAACAACGTCGCCAGATGCTGATAGAACTCATTTACCGACAGGCGCGGGTTGAAGATGTAAGCGACCATGACCGTGCGGTCGAGCCGCTGCATTACCCAGCGCAGCATCGTCGTCTTGCCCGTCCCGACTTCGCCGGTTACCACGATCAGGCCTTTGCCGCTTTCGATGCCATAGTGAAGGTTGGCCATCACTTCGGTATGCGAAGGCGTGAAGTAAATGAAGCGCGGATCGGGTGTCAGCGCGAAGGGCAATTCGTTCAATCCGTAGAATTGGGTGTACATGGTTTTCTCCGTTTGGATCGCACGCATCCTTGCGTGCGGGTCGCAAGCATCCTGCTCGCCTTCTTTCCTACATCGTTAAGAACTTGTCGAACACGTGCGTCATGCGCAAGACAAGAGCCAGGATTGGCGTCGCGACGAACGCAATAGTGATACCGACGGTCATCAGAGCCATGCGTCGCCGTGGAATCGCGACGGCTTCGGCCGGCGTTAACAACACGGGAATCGACGCCAGCACCGGCAATCCCGTGTAATGCTTCGCGTCTTCGATTGTTTGAATCGTGAACAAGCGTCGCAGCTCGAAACAAACGGCGAGCAAGAGACCAATCGCCAGTCCGATCCCGAAACCGGCGGCCGTCAGCACCGATCGCTTTGGCGCGATCGGCATTTGCGGCAAGTTCGCCGCGTCAACAACTTGAATGCCGCTGCTTAACTGATCCTGCACGGCGTCCGCGCCCGTTACTACCTTTTGTTGCTGAGCGAGCAACGCGTCGTAATTCGACTTCTTGGTCTGGTATTCGCGATCGATCGCTTCCAGTCCGACTTCCGCATTCGGAATGGCGTTGATGCGCGCATCCAGTGCGCCAATCTGTTTGTTCGTTTCGTCGAGCATCTTCTGCTGCCTCTCGACGTCGCTGTCCATCATCGCGATTTGCGTCTTCAGGCTGACAATGCGCGGATCGCTCAACTGCTGCAGCTTCTGCTTGCGCTCTTCGATCCGATCTTTCCATTCCTTGATCATCAGATCCTGCTGCGCCTTGATATCTTCGATCTGTTTGCGCTTGGCGACGACGTCGGGGTTCTTCTCTTTCAACTGCGTGAGCATCTGTTGCAGTTCGCCTTCGTATTCGGATCGGCGCCGTACCAGCTCCGCCCACGCCAGGGTAGTCTTCGGGTCAGTGGTGTTCTCAGCGCTGAGCACGATCTCCTGATCGTAGCTCTTGGTGATGTCCGCGAGTTGGCTGCGATAAGCGGCGGCGAGATCCCGCGAGCGGCCCAGCTCTGCGATGACTGCTTTCTGTCCTTCATGCAAAGCCGTCAACTGGCCGACCAAAGCCTGCGACTGCGACGGCAGGTTGTTCATGTTCTGCTGCAAGTACTTGAGCCGCTGGGTATCGATCCCGTCGAGTTCTTCTTTCGCCTGCCGCACCTGCTCTTCAATAAATTGCTTCGCGTTGGTGGCGGAGTTACCAGTGTTCTTGGTTTGTTCGTCGATGTACCGGCTGGCTAATTCGGCGGCGACCGCCTGGGTGCTCTTCGGGTCGCGGCCGCGATAAGTGATGTTAAAGCCATTGGTGATTTCGTGATTGCTGGTGTTGACCTCGACCTTGATCTGCTTGCGCATGGAATCGATCAGCAACTCCATCGGTTCTCCGCGGAGCCGTTCGTCTTTGTAGAGGTCGTACTTCTCGACCAGTGGTTGCAGCGAGCTGCGGCTGGTGACGACTTGCGAGATGCTGGCGAGTTCCCGCGTCAGCGTCTCTTCTTCAATCGTCGGCACGACTGAGTTCGGCAGCGTCGACGGTTTCACCACGATCAGCGTGGTCGATTCATAGATGTCCGGCAGCCGGTAGATGACATAGGCAATCGCGAAACCAATCGCCAGCGTCGGTAGAATGATTAGCCATTTGCGCCGGCGAACGATGTCAAAGTACTCGCCGATTTTTCGTGGTCGAAAATCAACACTCATTTGTTTGCTCCTAGAGAGTCGCCAACGTCTTCTTTGCTTCGTTCACTTCCGCGAAGCTCGTTTTCTCGCCTAAACGCAAGGCGGTTTCAATTTCCCGACGCGCGCCGACTTTGTCGCCTTTCGCTGCCAACGCCACGCCTAGGTGGTAGCGATAGACCGGCGAAGGCGAACCGTTGCTGCTGCGCGCCGCTTGCTCGTCAACGCTGACGGCTTTTTTCAATTGTTCAGCCGCAGCGCCGAACAAACCTTTCTTGTAGTAGACCCAGCCCAGCGTGTCAGCGAAGCTCGGCACGCCCGGATTCGCCTGCACGGCAGTCTGCGCGAGTCGCACCGCTTCATCCATGTTGCCTTTGCCGTATTCGGCATAGAGCCAGGCCAGATTGTTTGCGGCAAAGACCGCGTTCTCATCTTTCGCGAGCGCCTTGCGATAGTTGTCTACGGCCGCGTCGATGTTCTGGCGATTCATCTCGAGCATGCCGATCAGCGTGTAAGCGGCGGCGTTGTCAGGACGCTTCTCCACAATCTTTGTGTACTCAACAATCGCGCGATCCTGCTGGTTGGTGTTGACGAACATGGCGCCAAGAGCGGAGTACGCGGCGAGGTAGTTCGGATCGATTTCCAGCGCGCGCCGAAATTCGGCTTCCGCGCCGCCGGCATTCTTTTCGAACCCATAAACTTGTCCCTTCAAGAAATGAAGACTCGCGTTGTTCGGTTGCTGGCCGATCGATTGATCGACGCGAGCATGAGCTTTCGCAGTGTCATTACGCGCTGCATAGATGTTGATGAGGCCGCGAAGAGAATTAAAGTTTGCGCTGTCTATTCCCAAAGCGGTGTTGTAGTACCCGATCGCTTCGTCCGTCTTGCTTTCGGCCAGCGCCACACCAGCGAGATTCACGTAGATGTCGGTGCTGTTGGGGGCTACGTCGTGCGCCATCATGAAATCCTGGCGCGCGGTTTTGGTATCGCGCGTTTGCAACGCCGCTGAGCCGTGCGCGACCAGCGCGTTAGCGCGCAAGTCCGCCAACATTTGCGGGGTGTTATCGCGATCCGGAGTGGTCTTCGCGATTCGATCCAGCAGTTGCGCCGCACCTTGCATCGCACCTTTTGCATCGCCGCCCGCGAGATTGATCTGCACCTGCATCAGTTTGCCGGGCAGATAGTTCGGATAGTTACGTTCGAGGTCACCGGCAAAGACGCGCGCTTGATCCATCATTCCCGTGCGAAAATTCGCCTCGGCCATGAAGAACAGTCCGGCGCGCGAGTTCGGTTCTTGCTTCAGGACTTCCTGCAAATCGGCGATCGCCGCTTTCATATCGTTGCTGTCGCCGCTCTGCATCTCGATGCGCGCGCGCAGAATCATCGCCTCTCGATCGTTTGCATCCTTCTTGAGAATCGACTCGACTTCGGCCTTTGCATTCGCGATGTCGCCGCGGTTCAGCATTAACTCAGCGAGGCGATAATGGCCTGGCCCGTAGTCGGGCGACTTGCTGACCACTTCTTTGTAGATCGC
>JACXTT010003475.1_pt1 | contig 24179 bp, 22 predicted proteins | sample 9270951 | NCBI WGS metagenome assembly JACXTT01 (sample SAMN15532306, study PRJNA645909) | rock metagenome | isolation source: weathered quartz diorite | place: Puerto Rico | collected 2017-06-21
CGTTTGAGTCGACGGATAATCGATTCGTTTTTTTCTCTTTCATCGCTTCTCCTTACCTCCAACGCCACTTTTCTGCTATATGCCCCTTAACTTCATGCCATTGCCCCAAGGGGCGAGGGTAAGGGTGAGGGGTAAAGAGAAGGCACCCTTCGTACTCTCTTCATGTTCAAGGGTGCATCGCAGATGCATGACCATTCCGAGCGAGCAGAGCGAGACCCGGAATCCCGAGAGAAGAGAGCGAGCGACGCGAGACAAAGATTGAGAGGGGCGGAGCGATCTCCGTCTCTCCTCTCTGTCCTGTTCTGCCCTGGATTCCCGCCCCACGCCTTCGCGGGGGCAGGCTCTGCGCGGGAATGACGGAGGCGAGAAGACTCTGTGTCTTTTACTCAACACTCAGCACTCGGAACTCAGCACTCACTTCAGCCCCGCCTTGCGCAACGCCGCAATATGCCGCTCCACCACCGCCGGGTCTTTGATCGGCATACGCTGCTTGTGCGCTTCTAGTGAGAATTTGGGATTGAGTCGCAAGACTTCTGCGGCCTCTGCCCGCGCCTCGGCGGCTTGGCCTAATTCGCTATACACGGCGGCCAGCATCAGATGGGCAGGTAGAAAATTGGGGTAGCGGCTGAGGTAGCGCTGCAAGGGGGCCCGTGCCTCCTCGTAGCGCCCAGCCACCGCATAGGCGGCGCCGACTTCTGCTAAGTGCCAGTCCGCAAGTTGGGACTTTAGGCGCAGCGCCTGGGCGGCGGCCGCCAGGGCCTCTTCCGTTCTGCCCATATCGCTCAGCACCGCAGCCAGAGCCGCATAGGTGCACGCCTCGGTCGGCGCGAGGGCCACCGCTCGCTCCTCCTCTGCCAGGGCCTGCTCATACTGCTGTTGGTAGAGAAAGACAGAGCCCAAGGCGATGTGGCTCCAGTGGTAAGCGTCATTGAAGGACAGGGCCTGTTGTACCTCTGTCCGTGCCTCCTCCAAAGGCTGAGCAGCGGGGCTCTGTTGCGAGAGCCACTGCCGCATGTAGATGATAGACAGGAGAACGTGGGCAGTGAAAATATTGGGGTTCCGGCTGATGACGTCCTTCCACGCAGCGATCGCCTCGGTATAGCGCCCACTCAAGGTGTAGGCCATGCCCAAATCGGCTAAGTAGGGAGGCGGATAGCGGGGATTGAGCCGCATCGCCTGTTCCATCGCTCGTATGGCGTCTGTGGGCCTGCCTGCGAGGTACAGCACCTGCGCCTGCACTTTATAGCTCTCGGCATTGTTGGGATCGAGGGCGATCGCCCGTTCTCCCTCGGCGATGGCTTGGTCAGACTGCTGTTTCAGCGCATAGACATTGCTCAGGAGCGAATGGGCTACCGGCAAAGCGTCGTCCAGGGCTAGGGCCTGTTGGGCCAGCGCCACCGCGCGCTCTAGGGTCTGGGGGGGGTCCGCACTCCAGCCGAAGAGCCACTCCTCGTAGTAGGTCCAACCCAGCCATGTGTACGCCTCGGCGTATTGGGGGTCCAGGGCAACGGCTTTCTCAAACAGCTGCCGCGCCCGGGCGTTGTCCTCTTTGGTGAAGCGACAACAGTAGTCCTTCCCGCGCAAGAAGGCGTCGTAGGCCTCCAGGTTGTCCGTAGTTTTACGCGTTCTCCATCCTTGCTCCTCCAGCGTGAGCTGGAGTTTCAGCGTCGTCACGATCTTCTGGATGATCTCGTCTTGCAGGGCAAAGATGTCGTGCAAGGAGCGGTCATACTGCTCCGACCACAGGTGATAGCCCGTCGCCGCCTCAATTAACTGCACCGTGATCCGCACCCGCTGCTCGGCTTTCTGCACACTGCCTTCCAGCACATAGCGCACCCCCATCTCCCGTCCTACCTCCTGTACCTTGACTGCCTTGCCCTTGTACGTGAACGCGGAGTTGCGGGCGATGACGAACAGGCTAGAGATCTTGGAGAGGTCCCCGGTGAGGACGTCGGTGAGGCCGTCGCTGAAATAGTCTTGCTTGGGGTCCTCGCTCATGTTCACGAAGGGCAGCACGATGAAGGAAGGTTTGTCGGGCAAAGGGAGGGGTTGGGGATTGGGGGTTAGGGATTGGGTATCAGGTGCTGGGGGTTGGATGCTAGGGGAAGGAAGAGAAAGATACCGAACGGCAACCACTGCTCCGACAATAAGCACCAGCCCTGCAACCACCATGCGAGAAGTAGAGCGTAGCCGATGCGGCTTTAGTTCTTCAATTTTTGCCTTTTGATTTTCTGACTCCTTGATGCTCCCCTCACCCTGGGCCTCTCCCCCAAGGGGCGAGGGAAGGTCGAGCCCTACGCGGTAGACGCGCACCGGCTTGACGATGTTCTTAACCGTCTGCTCACCTTGATACTCGTACGTGAACGGCAGCTTAGTCTCGACGTGGTCATACACCGTGCCCGAGATACAGATGCCACCGGGGATCGCCAAGCTCTCTAAGCGCGCCGCAATGTTGACCCCGTCGCCATACAAGCGCTCGCCTTCCACGATCACATCGCCCAGGTTGATGCCGATGCGAAAGTGCATCTGCCGGTGGTTCGGTAACTCTACGTTCTTCTCTTTGAGCGTGTGTTGAATCTCCACTGCGCAGCGTACGGCGTCCACCACACTGGCGAATTCGGCTAAGAGGTTATCACCGGGCGAATCGACCACGCGGCCCCGGTAGTGCTGGATCAGAGAGGAGATAAGAGCGCGATAGGCCGTCAGCGTGCGGATGGTGGCCTCTTCATCGTCGCCCATGAGGCGGCTATAGCCGACGACATCCGTGCTGAAGATCGCCGCCAGCTTGCGCTCCATGCCGACGGTGGGCGTCTGCTCAGGCATCGCTGCTCCTCCTGGGCAGAGATTATCGGGTGAATGCTACGCGATTGTCAACTGTTAGTCTTCACTATTGCTCGCCGTGCTAGCCTCTTGATAGAGTCGGGTAAACAATTCAAGCAGCTGAGCGTCGGGCTCCGTTCGCCGCTTAGCTTGGTAATATTCTCTAAAAAGCTCCACTGCCGAACGGTCCTTCAGGGCGGAAACGTGCGGCGTAGATAACACTTGAGGTTCCTCAAAGCGTACAGACACCACACCCGGTAACGCTCGTACCTGATCGACAAGTTCAGACGCGCGGCTTTCGGGACGTAAAATCACCTCAACCCACGCGTTAGAAAAATCCGTCACCTGCGCCAGGATCTCCTCAGTAGTTCCGATACGACGAACCAGTTTCTTTACTTGATTTAGATGAATCTCTGTAACGTGAGCTGTTTTAGTTGGATGCGCTTCGATAATAAACACGCTTTTCTGATGTTCGATCCTACCAAAATCTAGGTGCAAAACAGAACCAGCATAGTGTGCCCGTGCAGAACACTCTTTGACTGCATGCGGTTTATGTAGGTGCCCGAGCGCCACATAGTCAACACCAGTGACAGGAAGGATTCCCTTGTCCACTTCAAAGACGCCTGACCGCGCCTCTCCTCCACCGTACTCTTCATCTACCAAGAGATGAGCAAGCACCAGGGTAATAGGCTGCTTGTTCATTCGCTCCATTAACGCATCAAAAAATACTTTCATCATGCTCTGGTAAGCGGAGACGCGTTCACTCTCCGACTTACCTACGCCTTCGGCGGCGGTGAGCACATGATGAGGCGATACATAGGGAAGACAGCCAATCGCAGCACGTTCCTTACCGTCGCGCGAAGGCAAAGTAAGAACCAAAGAATCAAGATCATTGAGATCAGAGACGATATGGACACGCACGATGTCGCCCAGCGGTTTCAATACTTGTAACCGCTCAGGGTCATCATGGTTCCCAGGAATGACCACAGATGTAATTCCTTCACGCGCCAGTTCGGCTAATGTTTCCGAGACCAGCTTTTCCGCGCTTACTGGCGGTACGCGATGCTCGAAGAGGTCTCCAGTGATAAGAACAACGTCCACCTTTTGATCTTTGGCGATATCGATGATCTCACGGAACACCGCCTCATGTTCGCGCTGGCGCGAGCGGGTGCGGATGGTGCGGCCAACATGCCAATCCGAAGTGTGGAGGAACTTCATTGATCTTCACTGCGTCGAAACCTAGCGATCTTTGGGGTCGCGCGCGACGGCTCAACTTCTTCCGCTCTCGTGGCCCAGGTCGGCATGGGAAACCAGACTGGCACTGGTGTGGGAATATCAGGTTGTGACACAATCATACGGCCCGAGGTCAAGATCTTAGCTCGTTGCCGTAAGGTAGGAGTGAGGAATCCGTACTCCGCACGTTCGACCTCAGCGGAGTCCAGCCGACCGACGATGCGAAAGGCAGGGTTAGCGACAATCCGTCGCTCCACCTCTGATGCGGTCTGCTGCGCGCCGATCAGAATCGTGCCGCTGGACCGCCCGCGCTCGGCAATCTCCAGCAACCGCTCACGAATCGGCGACCAGCCTTCACGCGGCGCGTAACGATTCAGCTCATCTACAACGATGAAACAAAGCGGTTCTGCCAAGCCAGTAGCCTCTTTCTCTTTCTGAATCTGCTGCAGCACGGAGCCAACCACAAAACTTTTGCCTAGCTCATACAGGCCAGTGAGGCTAATTACAGTCACTTGTTTATTCCGCCAGTCGATGGAGTGCTTAGTGGGATCGGAGTCATCCGGATCGCGGATGACATACGAGATCTTGTCTTCCGCAGCGTAGAGCCGACGCATGAATGCACCAATTGTACCCGCCGCCTGACCAGTAGAACCAGCAATCACCTCGATAGCTTTGAGGAGCGTTGAAAAATCACGGATTTCCTTTTCGTCCTGTACCTGTTCGACTGCTACTTCCTCCTCTTCTTTGTCTCCCTTACTCTTCTTTTCAGTACGGAGGAATATGCCTGGTCCCGCTCCCTTTCTGTCCGCCTGATCTGCTGCCTCATTCAAGCGGCGCTCGACCTGATAGATCAAGCTCGATAGCAACGACGAATCTTCTCCGCCTTCGGTGAACAGATAGCGCAAAAGACGTTCCTTGCAAAAACTGCGAATAGTCCAAAAGTACGGCGTTACCTCATCCGCTTTGCGCGAACCCACGCGCGGTCTGATCGGACCCCGCACGTCTTCTGTCGGCGGCACGTAAAACTGGACAGACTCAAAAGGTTCAACCGGTAATCCCATCTGCTCGTAGGCAATCATGTCGTCAGGAGTGATATCTTTATTCTTCTTGTCAAGGAATAATAGATCTTCGCCTTTGACGTTGAAGATAATGGCGTGTGTATTTTTCGCGTCGGTCAAATGGCCGCAATGAAAGAGGCTGTGCAACAAGAATGTCGTGTATGTCGTTTTGGTGGCGATGCCGGAGACACCGCTAATGTTAATATGCGCGCCCTTACGACCGTTGAGGAAGTCGAGATTGCCGTACACGATTTCCTTGCGCGAGAGAGAAAGACCGAGCGGAAACTTGTGCCCCATTTTATCCATAAACAGCGCCTGTTTGTACTCTTCCCCGGTCACTACACGCACTGGGTTCCCCGGCATCGGCGGGTAGTAATAATCTGGCGCGAGTCGAGTCACATTGACGTGAGCAGCAACAGATAACTCAACCGGCAGGCCGCGCTCAGCTTCAACTACATCCGAATCAAAGATCGAGCCTTGATGTTTCGCGCGAATGACGTCCACTATGCCGAAGAGTTTGAGTGGTCCTACAGGAGAGTGGGTTTCGACTACCACTGCTTCATCCATCTGGACCATTTCCCCGTTCTCCAAGAGCACCCAAAATTCCAAGGGTGTCGCGTCCTGCGTGCCAATGACTCTACCCATCATTCCTCCAATGCACCCTTCCTACCCGGGAGCGGTTTGGTCCAACATGGTGTGAATTTTCTGTTTCAACCCACGCAGCAATAATTGTGAATCGCCTAACCGATGGCGCAAATGACGCTCCAAACCGCCGATCGGAATTAAATTCTGCGGCGCACGGGGGTCCTTGGGCGCGCGCGACGCCAGATGGCACACTTTTACCGCAGCTTGGTCGATCAGCTCAATGGCGCGCTGCGGCCCCAACGAGACTTTGGCTTCCAGACGCACTAGCCCGGCAAACGGCAGTTCGGTCGGCTGTGGGAAAGTGAGACGCAAATACGCTGAGAACACGCTATAGCCGTCATTCTTACGCCCACTGACGACTTGGAAAAGCGGGGTGCGCTCCCCCGGTTGTAAGCGCTCCAAGATTGTTGCTTTTTTGGCTGGCAAATACATACGGTGGATGGTTTTAATGACGCCAACCACTGAAGAACTCTGGCGTAACGAGGTTAAATTTCCGTCCGCGAGAATGAGGCTCTCTTCGTCAGACAGCTCTTCGGCTACTCGTGCTTCTGCTTGACGCATTTGGTTGATCAGCGCTTCGCGGAGATGTTCATAGGTATCAGCTTTACAGCTCACGCCTCGGTAACAGACCGCTCCCCCAGTTCCCGCCGTGATCGTTAGGTCCTCGGGCTCCGACCAATTGCCGCCGGCGAGAAAGAGCCGTTGGACACGGTCATGAACGATTTGCACCCGCGCATTGATCACGACCGCTCCAGCTGCGTAGGAGCTAAAGAGCGCAAGCGCCCGTCGGTTCTCATCCATGACAATCGCTGACGCATCCGTCCGCATAATCCCGTCAACTACAGCAACTGCTTTCGGCAGGGCCGTGGGACAGGGGCGGATCGGGGACCAAGGCCGATCCTCAATCGGCTCATCCAGTGCTTGCGCAAAGTTATCGTTGCCATCCCCCTCCTGGGAGACCGTGAATTGACTGGTATAGTCGCTTCCCCATGGGTCTAAGGCAATACGCATGTCAGCACCCCTTCCACTTCTCCGCTCCATTGATGTAGTCTTCTTTATCCTACTCGCTCCCACTACGCTAGATGTAGGGGATTTCCTATCCCTTGAACTACAAGGTATTGTGTTCAGCTACGTACTTGTCTTCCTTCGTACTTTCGGAAATCTTTGTCGGCTACATGGAGCGCCTGTGGACGTATTGAAAAAAGCCGCCGCGGCGGCGGCAGTTGATTTGGTCCCTTCCGACTCAATCCTAGGACTAGGGTCGGGATCAACCTTCGCATTTTTCCTTGAACTATTGGGCGAGCGGGTGCGTTCCGGAAAACTACGGATAGTCGGCGTCCCCACGTCCTATCACACCCGCCTTCTCGCCCGACAGTACGGCATACCCATTCGGGACGCTCTCGACATTGATCACGTGGATGTGGCTATCGACGGCGCTGATGAAATTGATCCCGCTGGGAATCTCATTAAAGGCGCGGGCGGCGCTCACGTGTTGGAAAAACTCGTAGCTGCTTGTGCAGACCGATTTATTGTTATTGCTGACGAATCGAAGCTGGTGCAGACCTTGGGTGAAAGGTTCCCAGTGCCGATTGAAGTGATTGCGCCAGCCGCGCCTTTTGTTCAACGTCGTCTGCAAGCGTTAGGTGGAACGCCGACATTACGGAGCGGCGCCAAGAAAGTCGGCCCGGTCGTGTCGGATTTGGGCAATTTGATTCTTGATGTACGCTTTGGATTAATTCACGATCCCGAGCAGTTGAGTCATGACCTCGACTGCATTCCAGGCGTGCTGGGTCACGGTCTTTTTCTCAACATGACTGACGAGGTCATTGTCGCCAAAGCGCCTGAGGATAACCCGCTGATTGAGCGGCGTTCTTTCCCTAAGACTTCCAGCTGTTAAAGCAATCTTTATCTGCGCCGATACCCCTCAGCGACCGTTATTCGCTACTGCAGGAGATAGGAGCAAGGGATGGGTGAGGAAGATTCGCTACAAACGCGCTTTACTCAAGTGCTTGCCACTTTTCGCCGCTATATTGTCGAGCTCGATAGCTTGGCTGCGGAGCTCGAGGGCGTCAAAGACACATTCACGAAAAACGTGATAGCGCGCAATGAATTAGATCAGCAGCGAGCAGACTTTCTCGCCATGTTGACCCATGATATCCGCAACCCGCTTAGCGTTATTCTCAGCTACACCGATATGCTGTTAGACGAGGCGCGAGAGCGTCAGGACGCCAGTGGGGGACATTTTCTTGAGCGGCTGCGCAGCAACGCGCTTATGATTCACGCGCTCGTCTCGAATTATCTTGACCTTTCACAAATCGAAGCTGGTCGGTGCAAACTTTCGCTCAGTCCTATACCAATCAACCCTTTATTGGAGCGTCTTCGCCAACAATACGAGCCAGAGGCGCAACTGAAACACCTTATTCTGCGCTGTCACTTGGCCAAAGATTTGCCGTTGGTTCAGGGAGATCCACTGCCCCTCGAACGTGTTTTTCGCAACCTTCTTGGGAACGCATTGAAGTTTACAGGAGGGAGGGGACGCGTAATGATCAGTTCGGCCTCTCATGGAGATTGGGTCATCATCGCAGTGACGGATACTGGACCTGGCATACCGCCGGAAGAGATTTCAACTTTGTTCCAAAAATACCATCGTTGCACCCAATCAGGAGAATACGAAGGGGTAGGACTGGGACTGTTTATCGCCAAAACGCTCATTGAGGCGCATGGCGGGCGGATCGAAGTGGACAGCACCATCGGCCAGGGCACTCGTTTCTCAGTGTTTTTACCTATCGCCTCTAACGTGGGAGAAGACGAGGCTGTAATGTAGCTGTGCCGACAATTGCACGGTCGCCATTGCCATTCTCAACGATCATATCGCAGTGAATCGTCGCAATTCCCTGTTGTTCGTCCTTTTGCGTCACGGTTCCCCAAAAGGAGAGGGTATCGCCATGACGAATAGGGGTGCGATAACTGATATTAAATGTCTGCAGCCGCCATCCAGGAAAATGGTCCGCGAGCATGCGCACGAGAAAGGTGGAACTTAGCGGGCCAGGGACGATGGGCTGCTGGAACCCCCTTTCTTGCGCAACCTCTTTACTGAGGAAACGTTGATCAACCATGCGCACCACCGAGGCGTAACGCTGGATGTCTTCAAGCGTCGGCGTATACGCCATCGGTCCAATTTCGTCGCCGATGTCGATATCGGCAAATAATCGCAGTGCATGTTCATTCATGCTCGCCATGAAAAGTCGTCTCCATTGTGATCGTTTTCGTCGCATCTATAGAAACGTCACAGCAAGGCGGGGAGTGACATACTATATAGGCCCTATCGGGGCTCCCGATTCCCTCGCCCCTTGGGGGAGAGGGCCAGGGTGAGGGGATATCTGTGGTGATCACCCTCTCCTGTGTCCTCTCCCCTCAAGGGAGAGGAGAAAACGATCCTCTTCGCATCCCCTATCTTGGCATGTTTTCTCCATAGTAAGCAACATTAAGTAAACAATAGCTAGTAGAATACGATTGCTGAGCCTTCAGCCTATAGCCTCTGCTAAATCTTCCTCTCCGGCGAACGGATCATCCGTCGTTCGCGCATCAAGACAACCGACTTGCCGGTCTCATCTTTGATCAGCATCTCTCGCACGATCACACCGAGCGGTCCGCTTCTGCCGGTCTTTTCATACACGTCAGTAATTTTCACTGACACCGCGTATTTCCGTCCGGCATAAATCTCGTCATAAAATTCAAATTCTTGCCCAGCATTCAAGCTGACGAGGCCTGGTCCCACTTGCGCATCAGGCAACGCACGTTCACCACGTATTTTCATGCAGAACAGCGGGGGTGCGATACAAGCAGGATAGCCGGCTTGTCGAGCGGCGTCGGGGTCAACGTAGATGGGGTTCACATCCCTCGTCGCCTCGGCAAACTCACGAATGCTCTCCATGGTGACCAGCACCTCGCCAACGAGCATTTCTTTACCCAAGAGTTCTGGATCGAGTTGAATCATGATACGCTCCTACTCGCTGAATGGAACAAAGCCGGCGGCGAGAGCGGCGCCGAAGAGCATCAACACCACGCCGGTTACTTTTCCCATAACCACGCCATGAGGCGTCATCTTCTCTACAAAAATGACAATGGAGAGTACGCCCATCCACACCAGATTCATCGTGCCTACCACAAACAAGACCACCATCAGACTCCAGCAACAGCCGAGACAATAGGCCCCGTGGTGGACCCCCATGCGAAAGGCTCCCATAGTTCCATCGCGCCAGCTGGTCAGGAGAAAGCCCACCGGCGAGCGACATTGAGACAAGCAAAGATATTTCAGCGGTGTAAGTTGATAGAGGCCAGCGCCAATGAGCGTGAGGCCGCCGATCATAGGGCCGTAGGTGCGCATCACCGGAAGTGATTCAGGCAACGACTGGATAGCAAGATCCGCCGCATAGCCAACACCTCCGGTTAGGGTCCATAACGCCACATATCCGGCCACGAATACCCAAGCAGGAGCAAAAGGCAAGCCTTGTTCCCATTTACGTCGAGCAATAGTATGAAAGAGCCCAACGATCGGGGTCATGGCAGGCAGCATCATAGCGACCATCATCACACCCCAGAGCGCGACGTACAAAATTGCATGACCAAACGAGAATGGCATTCCCATTGTCATGGCGCACGTGATTATCCCAACGCCCATGCTTCCAGCTTGATAGATGGAGCCAGCCCAAGCAAGACCAGAGAGTGAGACGAGAGCAATCAGGATGAGAAGTTGTTCGCGAGCAATCATAGGCAGATGGGCAACAGAAAACAGGCATTAGGTAACGGGCATCGGGGACCAGCCGCGGAAAATCCGTGCTTTTTGATGCCTGTTGCCTGTCCCCCGTTGCCTGTTGCCTAGCTTACTCGGCGATCTTGTCGTAGAATTCCAGCACCGGTGCGCCATCGAGAATCGCGCGCAGGTCCACACCCAGTTCGCCCAGATGCTTGCGATGCGCGGCCACCGCGGCGTCATCGACATATTCTTCGAAGAACATGAACACGCGTGGATCGCTCTTGGATTTGCAGAACGTATAAGCGCGATTACCGGCTTCTTTGCGGACTTCAGGTACGACCTTTTTCATGGTTTCTTCAAACTGGCTCTCTCCTCCAGCTTTAACGGTCAGCTTGGCGGTAAATGTGATCATGCGAGTATCCTCCTTTGGCAATAGATACTCCCCCTTTTGCCTGAGCGCTCATGGTTTGGCAACCGCGGAACGGAACAGGTTGACCGCGTGGAGTAAGCTAGCGTATAGAGATGAAGATCCCACACACGGGAATAAGAGCTGCAATTATGGCAGGTCATCATTTTCTCAGTTACTCGCCAGTTGATGGCTTAGATTTCGCCATTCAACTTTGCGATGCACTAACAGCCGGGCCACCTCCACATGCAGTCTGGTTGGACAAACGAGAACTGCAGCCGGGTGACGACTGGGACGAGCAGATCGACAAAGCTCTTCGAGACTGTGAAAGTCTACTTTTTATCATGACGCAGGACAGCGTCGAGCCTCAATCTGTGTGTAAACAGGAGTGGACACGGGCGCTTAAATTTAAAAAGCCGATTATTCCTCTCTTGTTGCACAAAAGGGCAGACATGCCGTTTCGCTTGGGCAGTCGACAGCATGTCGATTTTACTGGTGAGTTTGAACCTGCGCTGGCTCGGTTGCGTAGGCGCCTGCAACAATTAGCGTCGCCAGCGGGCGTGTTGCAGGCCTTGCAGGATCGTTTAGCCGACGCTCAGCGAGATTTACGCCGAGCAAATGACGCTGAAGAACGCGGCCGCATCGAGAGTGAAATTGCCTTGCTGCAGCGGCAAATCAAAGGCCAACAAGGAACGGTGACGGACCCTGTTGGGACCGCTCGCCGCGTTGAGGAGCGTGTCGCCCGTGATCTGGAACGCGAGCGCCAGCCGGAGAAACTACTCAGCGGGGTCACGCGGACGAAGTTTATCAACCCGCCGCCGGGCGTGGCGCCAGGGTATTTCCAGAACCGTTTTGTTGAGACTGAACTCGTCGGCGATTTTCTTAAAGATGAAGCAAAGCGGCTGATGACGATCGTCGGGCGTGCGGGCATTGGCAAAACTGCCATGGTGTGCCGTGTCCTCAAAGCGTTGGAAAGTGGTCGCTTACCTGACGATGGTGGTCCGTTATCAGTAGACGGCATTGTCCACCTGAGTGCGAACGGCTCACGCCGTGTGACGTTCCCAGATCTTTACGCAGATCTAATCCGTTTGCTGCCAGACAACACCGCCAAAGAATTAGAAGCTCTCTACAAAGACGCGCGGGCCACGACCGAAAGCAAGATGCGCGCCCTGCTGGCCGCATTTCCCCGCGGTCGGGTGGTAGTGCTCTTAGATAATTTTGAGAATGTTATTGATCCTGTCACTGAAAATATCCGCGACAGTGAATTGAACGAAGCGCTCTTTGCCTTGTTGCAGTTGCCGCACCACGCCGTCAAAGTCATCCTCACCACACGTATTGCTCCTCGCAGCCTCATGCTGGTGCAGCCAAGTCTGTCCACCCGGCTTGAATTAGACAAAGGACTGAAGTCTCCTGACGCCGAAAACATTTTGCGCGAGATGGATACCGACAGCACGGTGGGCTTGAAGACCGCGCCGCCGGAGTTGCTCGATGAAGCCCGCCAGCGCACGCGCGGCTATCCCCGCGCACTGGAGGCCTTGTTCGCGATTCTATCGGCGGATCGGTACACGACTCTGCCAGAAGTGCTGAACGACACCGAAAAATTCTTGCCCGAGCATGTGGTGGAGAAATTGGTGGGTGAGGCCTTCAGTCGCCTCGATCCAGCGGCCGAGAAAGTTATGCAAGCGCTGGCGGTGTATGGGCGACCCGTCCCCTCCACAGCTATTGATTATTTGTTGCAGCCCTACTTACCTGGCGTGGACAGTGGACCAATTCTCAATCGGTTGGTGAACATGCACTTTGCTCGCCGTGAGGAGCGGCGTTACTATCTCCATCCGGTTGATCGCGCGTATGCTCTTGAGCGTGTACCTGAAGGAGATGAGTTTGATCGTTACGAGACAGAAGAACCACTGTTTACCCGGTACACTCTGAGAGAGCGGGCGGCGGATTATTTTCAAGAGGTTCGCAAACCACGCGCCGAATGGAAGACGATCAACGATCTGGCTCCGCAACTTGACGAATTCGATCTACGTTGTGAGGCGCAGGATTACGACACGGCGGCCAGCGTGCTGTTGGATATTGATTTCGACTATTTGTTGCTCTGGGGCCACTCTCAGCGAGTCGTCAAACTCCACGAACGTCTACAAGGAAAGATTAGTGATCCACAGCTCAATGGAAGTAGCCTGGGAAATTTGGGCGCTGCATATTCTCAGATTGGTCGAACTCACGACTCTATTAAGTGTTCTCAGCAGGCTTTAGCCATCGCCCGGGAAACCGGCAATCGCAATGATGAAGGCTCGTGGTTAGGCAACCTGGGCGTCTGCTATGCCGCTTTGGGGCAGACGCAGCAGGCCATTGACCATTACCAGCAGGCTTTAGCCATCGCCCGGGACACGGGCAATCGCAATGCTGAAGGTAGGCACTTGGGCAACCTGGGCAATCGCTACGCTGATTTGGGGCAGACCCAGCAGGCCATCGACCATTACCAACAGGCTTTAGCCATCGCCCGGGAAACGGGCAATCGCAATGATGAAGGCAGGTGGCTAGGCAACCTGGCAGAAGTACTGAGCGACGAAAGTTGCTATGCAGAGGCTATCGAGCGGGCTATTGAAAGTGTGAAAATTGGCAACGAGATTAGTAGTCCGAATATTGCTAGTTACGGCAACGGGAATCTTACCCTGGCTCATCTCTATTCTGGTAATCTTTCTGCGGCTCGCACTGCTGCGGAAGCCGCACGTCAGCACGATGAACCATTGAACAATCACTATGTTTTCTTGTTATTGGGTATTATCGCTCTACGACAAGGCGATCTCTCGATAGCACAACAAGCTTTCTCGGAGGCTCTCGGACACGCCGACACATTGCTATTGGCCTCAGCGCAAAACTACGGAGCGCTCGACAGTAAAGGTCTGGCGTTATGCGGGCTGGCGCTCACCGAAACGCCGAATTGCGTGACCGAAGCAATAGCAGCATTTCGCTTGGCGCGAACCATTACGACAGCGCCAGGCATTGTGCAAAGAGTGCTGCGGTTATTCGATGCGCTCGCAGTGGCGGATGTAGACGGCATTCTCCTCTCCGTGCGCCCTGCTATAGCTGGAGAGTAAAGAAGTCCGTCTTGTAAAAGAAAAGGACAAGAAGAGGTGAACTATGACCCGCCCCTACTGTTTCGTACTGATGCCCTTCGGTAAAAAGCCTAACGCCGCTGGGGGAGAAATAGACTTTGACGCAGTTTACAATAATCTCATCGCACCCGCTGTCGAAGCAGCGGAGCTTGAACCGATCCGGGCTGATAATGAATCCGTCGGCGGATTGATCCACAAGCCGATGTACGAACGGTTATTACTCTGCGACTATGCGATCGCTGATATGACGACAGCAAACGCTAACGTCTTCTACGAGTTGGGGCTTCGTCACGCCGCGCGCCCACGGAGTACTATCCTCATGTTTTCCAAAGATGGGAAACAGTTGCCATTCGATGTGGGTCCGCTCCGAGCCCTTCCCTACGACCTTGGACCGGATGGAGCCCCGACGAATGTCGAGGTAACCAAGAAAACACTGGTAGACACCCTGCTCAATGCGCGCAAAGCCATGGCCGAAGGCTCTGCAACCGACAGTCCAGTATTCCAACTCGTCGAGGGCTATCCTACGGCTGTCGCCCACACCAAAACTGATATTTTTCGTGAGCAAGTGCAGTACGCTGCCGAGAAGAAGAAAGAACTTGCTGCCGCCCGCAAACAAGGAGTCGACGCGCTGCGCACCTGCGAACAGCAACTTGGAGCGCTGGCCGACGTCGAGGCTGGCGTCATTATTGACCTCTTTCTTTCTTATCGAGCAGTGAAGGCATGGGACGAGATGATCGCTCTTGTGAAAAAAATGCCAGGCCCGCTCGCTTCTACGGCCATGGTGCAGGAGCAACTCGCCTTAGCGTTGAATCGGGCAGGACAAGGAGAAGAAGCAGAACAGGTACTCCTCGCCCTACTTGCACAACGCGGCCCGAGCAGTGAAACCTATGGCATTCTCGGTCGTGTCTACAAAGATCGCTGGGAAGCGGCATTGCACGCTGGTGATCAATTCTTAGCAGAAGGGTTACTTGATAAAGCTATTGAAGCCTACCAAAAAGGTTTCGAAGCCGATTGGCGCGACGCCTATCCGGGCGTGAATGCCGTGACGTTGATGGAACTCAAAGAGCCGCCGGATCCGCAACGCACTCAGCTTATCCCGGTAGTCGCCTATGCGGTGGATCGACGCATTGCAGCAGGAAAACCGGACTACTGGGATTACGCTACGCGTCTGGAACTGGCGGTGCTGGGGAAAGACGAGCAAGCGGCGAAAGCCGCCTTGAGGACGGCGCTGCCGCTCATTCGGGAAGTGTGGGAGCCGGAAACTACCGTACGAAATCTGCGACTTATTCGCGAAGCGCGGGAGCGACGTAACGAACAGCTACCCTGGACATTAACCATTGAGCACGCGCTGGCCGCACGAGCAACACAACACTAAACTGAGCAAGCCATTTTTGCTGCTAAATACCACAAGGAGGAGGTTGATGAGCAGTACAAGAGAAAGTGATGCGGTAAAACAAGCGAAAAGCATTTTACGTGGACAAAGCGTTGAACTCGGAAAAGTAAAACCCCTCGTCAATCAACTGAAAGACGAAAAAGCCTTCGGCTATGCCCGCAAGATCCTGCAGAACACCTGTCTACGGCCGGAATTGGGACAACAGCCGCCACTACGTACGTGGTGCATTCAACAGTGCGCGTTGTGCACGTATAAAGATCCGGACTTGCCTGCAGAAAGTAAGTTTGATCGCGCCCTCGAAATTTTGGGGCAGTTGGGGAACCTTCGCGAAATAACGGAGCAAGAAACGCTGGGGCTCATCGGCGCCATTCACAAAGGCAAATGGGAAAACTTCGGCCAGAAACAGTACCTTGAACAATCGTTAGCGTTTTATCGACGAGGCTATAACGAAGGCATCGCACAAGATCTCGGATACACGGCGATCAATGCCGCCTTCGTGCTCGACCAGTTAGCAAACATCGACCGTCAGGAGAGCAAGGAGACCGGAATCACCCCACTCCTGGCTGCGGATCGTCGGCGAGAGGCTCAGCAGATTCGTCAAGAGATCGTCGCCACGCTTTCTGCTCTCTTGAAGCAACCTGGCCAGGAGAAGCTTGTGAGCGATTGGTGGTTTCTCGTGACACTGGCCGAAGCGTATTTTGGTCTTGGTCGTGATGATGTGGACCAGTATAAAGAAGCAAGCGTATGGCTACAAAAAGCGGCCAGTCTTCCCACGATCTCCGACTGGAAGCGTGAATCCACGGCTCGACAGCTCGCCACACTGGCGCGTATACAAGCGTCGGACACAGACTCGGACACGACCATGCAGCTTGCGCAGACGCCTGCCTGGGACGTCTTGGTCTCCTTCCTTGGCCCAGAACACGCCAGAGGCATACAAGGAATTTTCATCGGCAAAGTTGGACTGGGGCTGTCCGGCGGCGGATTTCGCGCTTCGCTGTTCCACATCGGCGTGCTCGCACGGCTTGCTGAATTGGACATCTTGCGCCATGTCGAAGTTCTGTCCTGCGTGTCCGGCGGCTCCATCGTCGGGGCGCATTATTACTTGGAGCTGCACAATCTCCTCAAGAAAAAGAACGATGCGGACATCACCAGAGAAGACTATATCGCCATTGTGCGTAATCTCGAGAGAGATTTCCTAGCGGGAGTCCAACGCAATCTGCGCGTCCGCCTGCTGGCGGATTTTTCAACGAATGTGAAAATGATTCTTGCTCCGAACACGTATTCCCGGACGCAACGCATCGGTGAGTTGTATGAGGAAGAGCTCTTCTCTCGGGTCGCCGATGGCAAGGGCGATCAACCTCGGTACATGAGCGACCTGTTAATCCAACCCAAAGGAGAACCGGATTCCTTCGCCCCCAAAAATGACAACTGGCGACGTACAGCGAAAGTGCCCGCGTTGATTCTCAACGCCACCACCTTGAACACCGGACATATCTGGCAGTTCACCGCTACGTGGATGGGCGAGCCCCCCGCCGGCGTCGACGCAGAGATTGATAGTAATTATCGTCTCCGACGCATGTATTACGATGAAGCGCCCCAAGGATACCGGCAGGTGCGACTCGGACAGGCCGTTGCTGCTTCGGCCTGCGTCCCCGGCCTTTTTGATCCCATTGTCTTCCCCGAATTATATCCAGACCGCATCGTCCGACTGGTCGATGGAGGAGTCCACGACAATCAAGGGACCGCCAGTCTGCTAGAGCAAGGATGCTCCATCGTGCTCGTGAGCGACGCCAGTGGGCAAATGGCGGCGCAGGACCAGCCCAGCAATAGCCTGTTTGGCCCGCCCTTGCGCTCAAATTCCATCCTGCAGGCGCGCGTGCGTGAGGCCCAGTATCACGAACTCGACGCTCGCCGTCGCGCCTCGCTGCTGCGCGGCGTGATGTTCGTCCACCTTAAAAAAGACCTTGACAGCGAACCTGTTAACTGGGTTGACTGTGAAGATCCACAAGACGCGTACGATGAGCCTTCATTGTTGAAATCTCCAGGCGTTCTCACTCCCTATGGGATTCGGAAAGATATACAAACCTGCTTGGCCGCTATTCGCACGGATCTGGATTCCTTCTCTGATAAAGAAGCCTACGCGCTGATGACCAGCGGCTACTACATGACCGCTTATGAAGTTGACCAAAGCCTCCCGCATCTGTTTCAGACAGACGACCACCGCGTCAACTGGAATTTCCTGGCCGTTGAAAACATGTTGAAGGAAAGAGATGAAGCACTACATTTGAAGAAGTACCTCGGCATCTCTTCAGAACTTTTCCTCAAAGTCTGGCGGCTTCTCCCACAGTGGCAGCAGCGGACCATCCTGGCGCTCTTGGTTATTCCTTTCGGTCTAGCCTTCGCCTGGGCGTGCTTACGCTGGCCCTCCTTCGCTTTGTTGACTTTAGGCATGATTGGCGCGACTGTAGCTACCACCCTTGCTGGCTTTTTTGTCAGCAAGACGGTGATTCGCGCCGTACGTTTTCGTGAGACGTTGACGCGTGTGGCCTTCGGGATTGGGGTGGGATTTTTCGCGTGCCTCTTTGCGAACATTCACCTGTGCTTTTTTGACAAGAAATACTTAGAGGCGGGGAGTGTCGAGGTCAGCAAAGAGTAGGAGATTCTTTTGCCTACACGCCGGGTTTCTTCGCGGTAAAAAACAACCGTCGAAACGGAAGGACAGTTCCGTACGAATATGCAGGATAGGCCTCGCGTAGCTTATCTCGATATACAGCTAGGAACTCCTTATGCCGATCCGAGGCGAGCTGCGTAAACACTGGATGCAACGCCGTGCCTTTCATCCATTCGAGTACGGTGTCTGGTCCTTGCAAGGGACACTTATGAACGTCCTGAATCCAAAGGTAGCCCTTTTCTTTCTCGCATTTCTTCCGCAGTTTATCGAGAGGATTCACTTTGTATCGGAGATAGGGCTATGCTTTATATGATTATCGAGTCTTTCAAGAACCGCGACGCTGTTCCTGTCTATCGGCGTTTTCGGGACCAAGGAAGGCTCGCTCCGGACGGCTTGACCTATGTGTCGAGCTGGGTCACTCCTGATTTTGCGCGGTGCTATCAGGTCATGGAGTGCGAGGACCCAAAGCTCTTGGAGCTGTGGGTCGCCCGCTGGAGCGATCTCGCGGATTTCGAGATTATTCCAGTCATGACGTCACAGGAAGCAGTAGCGCAGATTGCTCCCAGGCTTTAGTGGACAGTGAGATCTTGCGAACGGGCTGCGGCGCGTTTCCTCTCTGTGTCACTGACAATGGCCTTGAGTTCATCACCGGAAATTACTTCTTTACTTAACAAACTCTGAGCTGCGGCGCGGAGCGCCGCTTCTTGATCGGTGAGGAGCGCGCGTACACGACCGTACTGCTCGTCAATGATGCGCCGTACTTCACAATCAATCTCGCGCGCGGTCGTTTCACTGTAATCTCCGCCAGGGTGCGCGATGCCGGCTTGTAAAAAAAGCGGTTGTCGCTCCTGATCGAAACTGAACTGTCCGACTTTCTCGCTCATGCCGTAGGTTTTGACCATGCTTTTCGCAATATCTGTTGCTTTTGTCAAATCGTCACGTGCACCCGTCGAGACTTCTCGATAGATCAACTCTTCCGCCACCCGACCGCCAAGCAGCACAGCGAGACGATTTTTGAGTTCAGATTCCGTCATGATGAAGCGATCTTCCGTAGGTAATTGCAGGGTGTAGCCCAGCGCCGCCACGCCGCGGGGGATGATGGAGATTTTTTGCACCGTATCAGAACCAGGCAGCGCCAAAGCAACCAACGCATGACCCACTTCGTGATGGGCGACGCGTTCTTTTTCTTTAGGACTCAACACCCGATTTTTCTTCTCCAACCCGGCAATGATGCGTTCTACGGCCTCTTGCAGTTCAGGCAGACCGACCTTCTCTTTATTCCGACGCACCGCTAGCAGCGCCGCTTCGTTGATAATGTTCGCCAAGTCTGCGCCAGCAAACCCTGGGGTCATGGCCGCAATCACCTCAAGACTCGTCTCGTCTGTGAGCGGCACCTGACGGGCATGTATCTTGAGAATAGCAAGACGACCGATCTTATCGGGTCGATCCACTAACACTTGGCGGTCAAACCGACCGGCGCGCAATAAAGCGGAGTCAAGAATTTCCGGCCGATTAGTCGCCGCCATGAGAATGACGCCCACCCGCGGGTCGAAACCATCCAGCTCTACTAACAATTGGTTTAGCGTCTGTTCGCGTTCCTCATGGCCGACCGGCCCCATACCGCGCGCTTTTCCCAGCGCGTCGAGTTCGTCGATAAAAATAATGCACGGCGCTTTGCCTTTGGCCTGTTCAAACAAGTCCCGCACCCGCGCCGCCCCAACGCCCACAAACATTTCTACGAACTCTGAGCCGCTGATAGAGAAAAATGGGACGCCCGCTTCTCCAGCCACAGCCTTCGCTAAGAGTGTTTTGCCAGTTCCTGGCGGGCCCACCAGCAAAATCCCTTTGGGAATCTTGCCGCCGAGCCGATAGAATTTTTCCGGAGTTTTGAGGAATTCGATGACCTCTTGGAGTTCTGCTTTGGCCTCATCCACGCCGGCCACATCGTCAAAAGAGACTTTGACTTCTTTCTCCATATAAATCTTCGCCTTGCTCTTGCCGATGGCCATGAAACCGCCGCCTAGCCCTTCACGTTGCGCAAAACGGCGCATGAGGAACATCCAAATGCCGAAGAACAGGAGCGCCGGCAGCACCCAAGAAAGAATGTCATGAATGATCGTGTTCTCGATCTCGCCGGAAAATTTGACGTGCTGAGCGCTTAATTTTTCAGCGAGTTCAGGGTCGACTCGAACCGTAACGAATTGTTGCGGCTGACCCTCGGCCGGATCTTTGAGTTTGCCTTCAATATAATTGGGGCCGATGCGGATCTCCGACACGCGACCTTCTGTTAGATAGGTTTCGAATTGGCTGTAGGGAATCTGTTCGGTTTGCAGAGATTGCACCCACAAGCTGTGAAAGAGCAGTATTCCCCACACGGCGATAAAAACGTACCAAATGTGGAATTTGGTCTTTTTGTTCATGCGAGGATTATAGTCATTCTTTTACCTTATGTCAGTGATATTTGTGCAGGAATGGTTTTCAGGCAGGATTGTAAGAGGGGGTTCCGCGCCTCCCGTTGGTGTAGGCCGCAATACAGCCCGCGTACGATGCCGCGCACCGTTCCACGGTCTAATATGGCGCGACCTCGCGCGTCGTGCACCATTAAGTGCATGGGCACAGGACCATGCAATCCAGGAAAAATATAGGAAACTCCTTGTAACAGTCGTGTCCCACTCCGTTGATAGAATGGAATCAAATCGTCCTCGACTTCTAGCGTCAGCAACTGAGCGCGCGGAGAAAAATCAGCGAGATGCTCGGTCAACCAACGATACAAAGTCGTGCCAATTCCTTTCCCTTTCCATTCCTCGGCAACGGCGAAGTAGTCTAAGTGGACAAACGCCGGTTTCTGACAAATCCATATAAGCGCAAAGACCACGACGTGTTGTTCCTCCTGTCCGATGAGGAGTTGATAGTCGCCTGCTTGAAGAAGTTTACGAATATGGGCAATCGGCAACCCGGTGTCATGTGAAAATTCCGCTCGGTAGATACGTATCGCCTCCTGGAACCGGCGTGAGCTATAGTGCTCCACGCGGCTAAACAAAAGAGCGAGGTTTGCTTTTTTCATCCCCACGTCATGCCTTTCTTTCCTGCGTCAGTTGTCGTTAAATGCTAAGAGCGAGAGCATGGTTTCGTTTCGCGGATTTCTTGTGAACAAAGAGAAGCACATGGTAGAACAAGATATCGCTTTTGCACACACTTCCGGTTCACGAATATTTCATGACAGTTTCTCAATTCCTTGATTCCTCCCGTAGTCAACGCATCAGCCTCCCGCAGGTCGAGCTACATTATCTAGAATGGGGTGATCCGCAAAATTCCCCAATTGTGCTGGTCCACGGCGGCTCAGCCCATGCTCATTGGTGGGATCATATCGCTATCGAGTTGGCGCAAGAGTATCGGGTCATCGCCCTGGATTTACGCGGGCATGGCGACAGTAACTGGGTAACACCGCCATCCTACGAAATCGACGATTACGTAGCCGATCTCACGGCGTTTGTTGCGGCTCTCCAACTGTCCCCGTTCGTGTTGGTTGGTCATTCTCTTGGCGGTTTAATCGCCTTAGCCTATGCAGCGCGCCATTCCGTTACATTGCAAGCGCTCATCGTTGTCGATATGGGGCCGCGTTCACGGTCGAGCCGCCGTCTATTGTTGTTCAGTCGGCTCCCTTCGCCGGTGTATCGCGACGAAGCGGACCTTTTTCACCGGTTCCGTCTTTCGCCGGAGGAAACTGGAGTAGCACCAGCGTTATTACACCACATCGCACGCCACAGCGTACGCCCGAGACCAGACGGTCGGCTGACTTTGAAACTTGACCGCGCCACATTCCTCCGACAACCACACGATGTCAGCGCGCAGGGCGCTAACCTCACATGTCCCATGCTTCTCATTCGCGGCGAGAAGAGCCAAACCCTTTCACCTGAAGTCGTTGCTGAAATGAAAACATTGTGCCCGAGTTTACAAGCGACAGAAATTTCTGACGTGGGTCATCACGTGTTTCTCGACAACCCGGTAGCTTTTTTGCGAGAGGTGCGCCATTTTCTGTGTGACAAATAAGGAGGGAACAACATGCAAGACCTGATTGAACGCGCCGCGCAAGCGATCCGCCGAGCGCGTAAAACCATCGCGCTGACAGGGGCCGGCATTTCCGCCGAGAGCGGCATTCCCACGTTTCGCGATCCCGGTGGATTATGGGACCGATACGATCCAGAAGAATATGCGACGATTCAAGCGTTTCGCAGCGACCCTGCCAAAGTCTGGCGCATGATGAAAGATTTTACCGAGTTGAAAACAGCCCAACCAAACCCCGGTCACTATGGCCTCGCTCAGCTTGAACAGATGGGCATGTTGCACTGCATCATTACGCAGAATGTGGACAATTTACATCAAGCCGCAGGCAATCGAGAGGTGATCGAGTTTCACGGCAACATGCGCCAGGTAGTGTGCATGAGCTGCCGCAAGCTCTTACCGTTAGATGAGATTTCGCTAGACACGTTGCCGCCGTACTGTTCGTGTAAAGGCGTGTTCAAGCCAGCGGGCGTGTTTTTTGGCGAACCGATCCCCGTGGATGCGATGTATCGTTCACAGGAAGCGGCGCAGAGCTGTGATCTGATTCTGGTGATCGGCACCTCCGCCGTTGTGTATCCCGCAGCGGACATTCCTCGCGTCGCCAAAGAGTCCGGCGCGCAGGTGATTGAGATCAATCCGGAAGAGACAGACTTGACTCAACAGATTTCTGATTTCATTATTCAACAGAAAGCTGGAGTTGCGATTCCGCAAATTATCGCCGCCATTAAAGCAATGGCTTCGTAGAGGGGGACTTTATGTTGTTTGGTTTCATCGTCGGCGCAGTCGCCGCTGCGGCATTCATTCTGTACGGCAACGGCGAGCTGCTCATTCAACTAGGTGAACAAATCAAGCGCACCTCGGAGCGTTTCTGGGCCTGGCAACGCGATCACAGCAGCCAGAAGTAAGGAAATTTTAGAGCTGCTGAAACAGTCTGATGTTTTGGCGGCAACCAATTACCTGCGCATCGGTCAGGGGCGGAGGACTAAACAGACCTAATTGAGACCTTGTTCCTCCCAGCCAGACGAATGGTAGGTGTTGTCTGCTGTCAAAAAGCAACTGGATATTTCCCTTCTGTGGCGGCGTCGGGCGTATGGAAACATCTGCTGGATCTTGTACATTTTCACGAACACGAGGCCATTATGACAAGGGAAGAGTTGCTCTCTAGAATTTCCATCAATCCACACATCTGTTTTGGCAAACCCTGCATTCGAGGCCATCGCATTTGGGTGTCTCTCATCCTTGATTTCCTGGCCAGCGGAATGACCATCCCAGAACTTCTGGAAGAGTATCCTGGGTTAGAAGAAGCTGACATTCTCGCCTGTATCGCGTATGGAGCCGAGATGTCGCGAGAGCGTTATGTGGAAATTCCACTGGAAAAACCCCAGTGAAGTTCAAGCTGGATGAAAATTTAGGCCGTCGTTGCGCTGAACGTTTTCGTCTTGCTGGCCACGATGTCACGACCGTTTTTGAAGAGAAGCTCTGCTCTGAACCGGATGAAAACGTGCTTTCGGCTTGCCACGCCGAACAACGCTGTCTCCTGACCCTAGACTTGGACTTTGGTAATCCTCTCCTCTTTCGTCCTTCTGACTACGACGGCATTGCCGTGTTGCGGCTTCCTCCACGCCCTTCTTTTAATGACCTCTTTGATGCTGTCCAAACGCTTCTTGGTGGACTTACTCAATCTGATATCGTTGGCAAGCTCTGGATTGTCCAACGAGGGCGTATTCGCCAATATCAACCTAACAACTGACGCTCTCCCGGTCTTTTGCATTTTTACTCTTACAACTGACGCTGCATGCTCAAAAACAAAATCACTCTCTCGCAAAATGCACGTCAACTTGTCAACTTAATGAGAAAATCGGTCGTGTTGTAATTCTAGACTAAGGCCGGAATGCTGCTAAACCAGACTTCAAAAGATTGGTACACCAGAGTTGTCACCCTGAACGAAGTGAAGGGTCTCGCACTGAGATTCTTCGCTACGCTCAGAATGACAGGACTGGATGGCCACATCGTAAA
>JACXTT010003476.1_pt1 | contig 24176 bp, 23 predicted proteins | sample 9270951 | NCBI WGS metagenome assembly JACXTT01 (sample SAMN15532306, study PRJNA645909) | rock metagenome | isolation source: weathered quartz diorite | place: Puerto Rico | collected 2017-06-21
CAGCTATATTTCATCCTAAGTGAAAACTTTATTATTGTAATCGGTTACATAAGTAGGGAATCCCGTATATTTATAGCAACTAACAATATTGCCAATATGAAAAAATTAAACAACATCCTATCGGAAGTAACCGGGATGGTTACTTCCGGAGCAGCATTCATTCTACTTGTTGCAGGCGCATCAATTTTACCCGGTTGTAAAAAAGACAGTTCTTCCACGCCAGCAGATCCCGGGCAACGCCTGACCGGGTATGTTCCAGGCAATGTTCAAACGGAAAGTACGGGTACCAATAATGGATTCTTCTGGTCATTGTACACGGCAGGCGGGTCATCCAGTATAACCCAGGGCTCGGCAGGCAATTTTGCCATCAGCTATAGCAATGTCTCTGATGTGGTGGGTGGTAAAGGCTGGAATCCCGGATCAACCCGGACGATAGGCTACAATGTGGGCGCCCTTAGCGGTAGCTACAATTTTGTGGGCATCTATGGATGGACTACCAGCCCGCTTATAGAATATTATGTTTGCGAGTTGGGTTCTGTTGCAGCCGGAACAAGAGTAAATACCGTGAGCAGCGACGGGCATACCTACAGCTTTTATAAGCATCAGCAGGTAAACCAACCTTCCATTATAGGTACCGCCACTTTTTGGCAGTACCTGGATAATTGGGGAGGCTCATCCACCGGGTCAAACCACTCCGTAACCATGGCCAACCACATTAACAATTGGAAGAATGCAGGAGGCCAGGGATTTGGTAGTTACAATTACCAGATACTTGCGTTAGAGGCGTATAGCGGTAAAAGTGGCTATATAAACGCAACGGCCTGGTAAGAGGTTAAACATTTATAGCTCAACATTTCAATGAGGAAACTATTCATTATAGTTTTAACGGCAGCAGTGGTGGTTACCTGCTCCTGTTCGCAAAAACTGCCCGATAACCTGGTATTCGTCAAAGGCGGAACGTTTAGGAACACAAAGTCCAATTACTACGGAAAAAATACAACGATACCGGATTTTTATACCGGCAAATATGAAGTAACGCAAAAAGAGTGGACAGAAGTAATGGGAACTAACCCCTCGGCATTCCAGGGTGACAATTTGCCGGTAGAAACCGTAAGCTGGTATGACTGTATTGAGTACTGTAATAAAAGAAGTATAAAAGAGGGCTTAAGGCCGTATTACAATATAGACCGGGATAAAAAAGATCCGGATAATAAGAATGAGCTTGATGATATTAGATGGACGGTAACGATCAATAAGGACGCAAATGGTTACCGGTTGCCCACCGAAACGGAGTGGGAATATGCAGCAGGTGGGGGCCAAATGAGTAAGAGTTGCAGCTACCCTGGAAGCAACAATGCAGATGACGTGGCATGGTATTGGAAAAACTCCGGTGATAACTACCTGTCAGGAACCTGGTCCTGGCCTGCGTTGGTAAAAAACAATAATAAAACAAAACCTGTCGGTAGCCGGGCGCCCAATGAGTTAGGACTTTACGATATGGCCGGCAATGTAAGGGAGTGGTGCTGGGATGTATACGAAAGTAATGAAACCGATGCCCCCCAGGGACGGATCTGGAAGGGCGGCGGGTGGATGGGCGCCGACATTTGCTGCGAGCCGGCCTTCCGGGCCCCGCACGACGCGAATGGCAAGGGTCCCGACCAGGGTTTTCGGGTGTGTCGAAGCGGTAAACTGCCAGGTGATTAGTAATAACCCAATGCGCCGGAATAATGATTACTTACGTAGTTTGCGGTTCAGCTGCATCATGGATGATCAGCAAGTTGACGCCCTCAAAAAAGCATTGGGCATCAGCGGTGTATATACGGAAGAGTGTGTTCGCAACCCTCATAACAACCTTTGGTCTAAAAGAAAATATCCATTCACTTGGGTTCATCCAAAATTCAATTGATATGGATGTTTTGTTTGAGCCTGGCTAAATAACACTGCGCCCTGCAATTTTCTACCCAGCGGATCATCGGCGGCTACCCTGAGCAGGTCTTTCTCCAACCCCAGGACAAAAGCGCCTACAGCCAGGAACTATAGGGTTTTATTTTATTGATAATCAATAAGTAAGATTGAGTGTTCATTTTTTTTGGCTTGTTCATGATTCATGAACAAGCCAAAAAAATGAACAAAGACGAATATCCCCCAAAAAAATAAAATATTTTCACTATATGTCCGCCGCAGGGCATTTCCCAAACGTCATATACAGAGTGGAATTCCAGGTTTTCTAATTAAAAGCAAATTGAAGCAGGCTGGACCGGTTCATGGCTGCCTGGTAAATACTTAACAGTACCCTAATGAATTTACCGATGTTGAACAACGAGCCGAATTCAAAGAGAGTAACATCGCTGCTGTTAGTAGATGATGATACGGATGATCATGAAGTGTTTAAAATGGCCTTGCAGGAAACGGAACGGGCCGTATTGTTTGCCGGCGTAACCGGCGGCGAGCAGGCATTAAAAACACTGGACAATACGGCGACTAAACCAGATGTCATTTTCCTCGATGTGAATATGCCCATGCTAAACGGTTTCGAAACCCTGCAGCAAATAAAAAGAAAGGACGATCTAAGAGATATTCCCATAGTAATGTATTCCACTTCCAGCTCTTCACAGGACGAATGCAAAGCGATCCGCCTGGGCGCCATGGCCTATTTATCCAAGCCATCTACACTAACCGAGCTTAGCGCGTTTTTAAAAACATTTTTGATGCAGTTTCGGGTAACCGGTTAATGTTGGCTGCCGGGTTTATTGATATGGCTCAATTTTAAGCGGGATGCCGGATTGATGGAAATCAAGTGCATTGGCTGAACTAAATTTTATACCTGCTATATATAGCAGATTACACTTATTTGAATAAAACGACTTTCTTAATGCTATGTGATTCCCGTCAATGTGACTACTTTGGTATATCCAATGTCTATGAAAGCCGATATCTGTGAAAAACCATACCTGATTTGGAAAAATCCGTCCGAATGAAGATCATTTAAAATCAGGTTCTTTGAAAAACCCCCAGCCCGGCTGAGGGTTTTTTTTATATCGGTTGACACTCCCGCTAAAAATTATCCAGGTTAATGATTTCGATATGATTATGTTCCAGCCGGATCACCTGCCGGTCGGCCAGTTTTTTCATTAACCGGGATATGACCTCGCGGGAAGAATTAAGATCGGAGGCTATTTCGGTAAAAGGAATATTGAGGTGGTTGGTCTTAAGTGTTTCCTGTTGTTTTTTCAGGTAAAATACCAATCGCTCATCCATATTGCGGAAGGCGATATGATCAACGGTTTCCAGCATTTCTTCAAAGCGGGAGCGATAGGATTCCAGTACAAAATGATACCAGGTTTTATATTGCGTCATCCATTTGTCCATATACTCCAGCGGTACCGCAATGGTTTCGATATCGGTTACCGCTTTTGCCATAATCCCGCTGGTGCCCTGGCGGCTGGCGCAGATCATCGATAATGCGCAGGCCTGCCCGGGCTGCAGGTAATACATAAAGAATTCATTGCCTTCCTCGTCTTCGCGGAAAATCTTAACCAGCCCGCTTAAAATAAGCATGGTAGACCGGATGTTCTGGCCGGTTTTCATGAGCGATTGCCCCTCGCGGTATTCCCGTATATCGGCATGCTCGCTCATGCTGTGCACCAGCCCGGGTTCAAAAGAAGGGAACAGGTGTTCTATTACTGCAGCTTCAATCATGGTCAAAAGGGATTGTCCGCAGGCAAATGTAAGCCCTGTAACCAACAAATGACGGGGTTTTATGCCCTGGCACAGGGTGGCGTGACAATGGTCACGGTTTATGCCCCGGGGCTTTTTAACCTTTGACAAAACAAATAACATGGCATCATTATTCAACGGCTTATTTGGAAAAGCAACCGATTTTAAAAGTATCTATAATAAGGGTGCAATTATTCTTGATGTACGCACGCCGCAGGAGTTCAGCACCGGGCATATTAAGGGGGCTATCAACATTCCTGCAGACCAGTTGAAATCAAAGATGGCCGAACTGAAGCAAAAAGGGAAACCGGTTATTACCTGCTGCCGCAGCGGCGCCAGGAGCGCCATTGCGACGTCGGAGCTGGAATCTGCAGGGCTGGAAGTATATAACGGCGGTGCATGGATCTCATTGCAAAAAAATATTCAATGATAGCAAAAAGCACATCGATGATTATTTGGTTCAACAGGGCACTTCGCTGGGGGTTGGGTGGCTTTTTTATTGTAATGGGCATCCGCTCAGAACACGATTGGTATACTATTGCCTTCGGTATGGTCATCCTGCTGACCGGGTTTTTAAAGCCCTGCAGGTGTATAATGAGTGATAGTTGCGAGGTTCCTCCGCGAAAATAAGTAGTACCCTTTGCAACGTGACCATTGTCACGCGAAAGCACATATACGAAAGATAGCTTTGCACAAAAGTTATCGCATGATGAATAAAGTAAGGCGACCGTTTTCATATAATACCTACCTGTTTCTTGTCCTGTTACTGGTTTTTAGCCGGGCATTTTCTCAGCAGGTACCGGAACATCTTACGACAAACCAGGCTATAGCAGTCGCAATGGCTAATAACAGGGAGCTGCGATTAGCCGTTCTTGACGAAAAGATAGCTGCGGCACGTTACAAAGAAACTGAAGCGGTATTTCTGCCACAGGCCGGGATTTCTTACACGGCCATTACTACCAATAACCCGCTCAATGCCTTTGGCTTCAAATTGCAGCAACAATCCATTTCATCTGCTGATTTTAACCCTGACTTGCTTAATCACCCCAATGGTACAGCCGATTTTATGGCTAGGCTGGATGTGCAACAGCCACTGGTGAACATAGACCAGTATTATATGCGCAAAGGCGCCGCCAGGCAGCTGGAAGCATATCAATATAAAAACCAGCGTACAAAAGAGTGGCTCGTATTTGAAGTGCAAAAAGCATATATGCAACTTCAGCTGGCTTACGGCACGGTAAAAGTGTGGGAAGACGCATTGCAAACGGCTAATGCCCTGTACCGGTTTACCAATGACCGGGTAGAGCAGGGATTGTTGAGCAAGCCGGATGCATTAAATATAAAAGTGCTGGTGGCGGGTACGGAAAGCAATTTTGCCGAAGCAAGAAGTAATGTACAGAATGCTTCCGACTATCTGGGTCTTTTAATGGGTAAGCCTTTAGGTATAATCTACGCGGTTGCAAGCGACAGTACAGCGGATAGGGAACTTCCGGTTGCCGATACAGTTTTGCCCGCGGGCCGCGCCGATTTTGCCGCGTTGCAAAAAGGCATCGAGGCTTCGGACCTGGCCATACGCTCCCGCAAGTTCAGCGCGCTGCCCCGGCTGAATGCTTTTGGTGCTTACCAGCTGAATGACAGCAGGGCGTTAGTCTTTGGCGCAAATGCCTGGCTGGCTGGCATACAGTTGTCGTGGGATTTGTTTAAAGGAAACAGCATACGCAATAAAACAACAACGCAATTACTGGAACGCGATAAACTGGCCAATGAGTTATCCCTGCTCAGGCAACAAAGCCACCTGGAGCTGGATAAGACCAACCGGCAACTGGCCGATGCCGGGTATAAAATACAGCAGCAAAAAGCGGCGATAACCAGCGCAGCGGAATCGCTTCGTATACTGGAAGATCGCTATGAGCAGGGCCTGACCAACAGTACCGATGTGCTGACGGCGCAGAACCAGCTGGCGCAACAAAGGCTCGGACTGGAGCAGGCCGTTTTTCAGCAGCAGGTAACCATTGCCTGGATACATTATTTAACCACTTCTTCCGAAAAATAAAAACAGAGCAATGAAATATAGCAGCATCTTTATTCCGGGTCTTTTTTTACTGGCAGCCTGCTCCGGCGGTAATGGCCCACAGGCGAATGAGAATAGCAGTACGCCCGTGAACGTTACCATCGCTACGCCATCCGGCAATTCGCCGGAAGGAATTAGCGCCAGCGGCCAGGTAGAAGCGGAACAAACGGCCGCCATCAGCACCCGCATCATGGGCGCAATTACCCGTATCTATGTAAAGCCAGGAGATAAAGTCGCTAAGGGCCAGACGCTGGTCACCATCAGCAGCCAGGACCTGTTTGCCAGGAAAGCGCAGGCCGACGCCATGATTGCCGCCGCGGAAGCCGACCTGGCCAATGCACATAAGGACTACGACAGGTTTACCCATCTCTACAACAGGCAAAGCGCTACAGCCAGTGAAATGGACAATGCTACCCTGCGTTACAAAGCATCCAAATCAAAACTTGACGCGGCGCAGCAATTGCGCAACGAAGTAGATGCTTCCATTAACTATACCCGTCTTGTAGCTCCTTTTTCCGGAACGGTAACGCAAAAGGCGGCCGATGAAGGAAGTATGGCCATCCCCGGCATGCTCCTGCTCAGCATTGAGCAAAGCGGACAACTGCAGGTGAGCGCCGCCGTTTCAGAATCGGATATCAGCAGGATAAAGCTGAACGATAAAGCAACCATAGCCATAAAAGCTACCGGCAGCAATATTGCCGGTTCGGTAGCGCAAATCAGTCCTTCCTCGGTAGCTACCGGAGGGCAATACGTGGTAAAGATCAGCATACCGGCAAGCGCCCAAAAAGACCTGTATGCTGGAATGTATGTGAATGTTGTTATCGGGCAGGGGGCCGCTCCTGTAAACGAGGCCGTGCTAATACCGGTATCCGCGCTGGTACAGAACGACCAATTTACGGGATTGTATACCATGAGCAGCGCCCATACGGCCCTGCTCCGATGGGTAAGGACCGGTAGATTATATGGCGATAGGATAGAGGTATTGTCCGGCCTGGGCCGCGACGAGCCGTTCATACTGAACGCTGAGGGGAAATTGTATAACGGTGTGCCTGTACGGCAATAGATTACGGCAATAAATATTTCAATGTCTTTCAACATATAACTATGCAAGAAGGGGTATCCGGTAAAATAGCCAGAGCATTTATTCATTCCAAACTGACCATTTTGCTCATGGCGGCATTCCTGCTCATTGGCGGGTACAGCACAATGCTCATACCGAGGGAAGAAGAGCCGCAGATACAGGTGCCGATGGCCGATATATTTGTGGGCTTTCCCGGCGCTGCGCCTGCCGAAGTGGAAGCCAGGGTGAGCCATCCCCTGGAAAAAATGATCTCGAATATTAAAGGAGTGGAATATGTTTACTCCAGGTCTATGAAGGGACAGGCCATGGTTATCGTACAGTTTAAAGTAGGGGAAGACCTGGAGCGATCGCTGGTAAACCTCTACAATGAGCTGATGAAGCATATGGACGAGATGCCCGAAGGCGTTACCCCGCCCCTGGTAAAAACAAGGGCCATCGATGATGTACCTGCCCTAAGCCTTACACTCTGGAGTGAAAAGGAAGATGATTACACGCTGCGGCAATTGGGCGAAGTACTGACCAATGAAATAAAAAAGATTAATGATGTAGCCAACGTATCGGTAACCGGAGGGCGCAGCCGGCAAATAAAAGTAGTATTGGATAAGGATAAAATGGCGGAAAATCATATTGATTTATTGGGTATCGGCCGGCAGATACCAGGCAGCAATGCGCAGGTGGAAGCCGGCAGCCTGCTAAGCAGGGATACTGCCTTTGCCATCAACGCCGGTAATTTTTTAGCGGACGCAGGAGAAGTTGAAAACCTGGTGGTGGGCGTAAACAAACAGCAGCCGGTTTACCTGAAGCAGGTAGCCAAAGTTACAGACGGGCCGGCCACACCCGTACAATATGTGTTTTTTGGTTATGGGAAGGCCGATACGCTAAAAAACAAGTTCAACAGCAACTACCCGGCAGTAACGTTGTCTATAGCCAAGCGAAAAGGCGCCGATGCCATGCGCCTCGCTGAGGAGATATTAAAAAAGACCGGTGATCTTAAAAAGCAGCTGATACCGGCCGATGTGCAGCTGACCGTAACCCGCAATTATGGGGAAACGGCATCCGATAAGGTTTCGGAGCTGTTGTTCCACCTGTTCATCGCCATTGTGGTGGTAACCCTTTTTGTGATGCTGGCCATGGGCTGGCGGGGCGGGTTGGTGGTATTCCTGTCGGTACCGGTCACTTTTGCCCTCACCCTGTTCAGCTATTACATGATGCATTATACGCTGAACCGGATTACCTTATTTGCCCTGGTGTTTATTACGGGTATTGTTGTGGATGATTCCATCATCATTGCCGAAAACATGCACCGGCATTTTAAAATGAAACGCCTGCCGCCCATGCAGGCAGCCATTTATGCCATCAATGAAGTGGGCAACCCCACCATACTGGCCACGTTTACCGTTATTGCAGCCGTATTGCCAATGGCCTTTGTATCGGGCCTCATGGGTCCTTATATGAGCCCGATGCCCATTGGGGCGTCAATTGCCATGCTGCTGTCGCTCATTGTTGCGCTTACCCTTACACCTTATCTTGGGTATATCTTCCTGCGCGAAAAAGAGAAAAAAGGAAAAAGGCAAAGTGAACATAAGCCTCATGTACCGGAGGAGACACGCATTTATAAGGTATACCGCTCTTTTATGCAGCCCTTGATGGACAAGCGATGGAAGCGCTACGCGTTTATACTGGGAACGGTACTTTTGCTGCTGGGATCGTTGAGTCTTTTTTATACCAAAAATGTTGCCGTGAAAATGCTGCCGTTCGACAATAAGAATGAATTCCAGGTAGTGATCGATATGCCGGAAGGCACCACGCTGGAAAAAACGGCTGCTGTTGCCCGCGATATTGCGGAATATGTAGCTGCCCGGCCGCTGGTGAAAAACTATGAAGGATATGTAGGTACGGCCGGCCCCATCAGCTTTAACGGTTTGGTAAGACACTATGATTTGAGAAAGGGTGATAATGTAGCCGATATACAGGTAAACCTGGTGGGCAAAGAACAGCGGAGCAAACAAAGCCATGATATTGCCAAAGAAATGCGCCCCGCCATACAGGTCATTGCATTAAAATACCACGCCAATGTAAAGCTGGTAGAAGTTCCGCCCGGCCCTCCTGTGCTATCCACGCTGGTAGCTGAAGTATACGGACCGGATTATAAGCAACAGATTGATGTGGCCCGGCAGTTAAAAGATATGTTTAGTAGCACGCCGGATGTGGTAGATGTGGACTGGATGGTAGAAGATGATCAGCCGGAATACAATTTTGCGGTAGACAAGGAAAAAGCCATGCGCTATGGCGTGGCGCCTGCGCAGGTAGTAGCCATTATACAGGCTGCTTTATCGGGTAGTCATGCCGGAGTTTTGCATACCGCCGCTTCGTTCAGCCCGGTAGATATTGTGCTCCAACTGAGCGATGCCGATAAGAGTACCATCAGTGATCTCAAAAACCTGCAGGTTATCAGCCAGCAGGGCAACCCGGTACCGGTAGGCGACCTGGTGAGCATTACAAAAGATATTGCACCGAAAAGCATTTACCGGAAAAACCAGAAAAGAGTTGTGTACGTGCTTGCCGATATGGCGGGAAAGCTGGAAAGCCCATCTTATGCCATGATGAATATATCCGGCCGGTTAAAGAATATCCGGTTGCCTGAAGGCTATAGCCTTGCGGAGGAATACACCCATCAGCCTGCAATGGAAGATAATTTCTCCCTTAAATGGGATGGCGAATGGCAGATTACCTACGAGGTGTTCCGCGACCTGGGTATGGCCTTTGCCGTGGTAATCCTTATTATCTACATGCTTATCGTGGGGTGGTTCCAGAATTTTATTGTGCCACTGGTGATGCTGTCCGCTATACCATTGTCGCTGATAGGTATTATTGGAGGCCACTGGCTTATGGGGGCTTTTTTCACCGCCACTTCCATGATAGGGTTTATAGCGCTGGCTGGTGTAATGGTGCGCAATTCGGTACTGTTGGTCGATTTTATTGATATCCGCCTTAAGGAAGGTATTCCGCTCAGCCAGGCTATTATAGAAGCAGGCGCTGTACGTACTACTCCCATCCTGCTCACGGCAGGGGCTGTTGCCCTCGGTGCGGTAATCATATTGTTCGATCCTATTTTCCAGGGGCTGGCTATTTCGCTGATGGGTGGCACTATCACCTCTACATTCCTTACGCTGCTGGTGGTGCCCCTGCTATATCATAAAATGTTAAAGAAAAAATATCCGCTTAAATAGAGCACTAAAAATGCTACGATGAAACTATTGGCAATAACAAGCCTCGATAGAAAAATCCTGTTTTTATAAATAAAAACTATTGATATGAAAGAAAGAATAATACGCGGGGTAGCGGGTACCCTTGTACTGACCAGCCTTGCACTTTCCATGACAATCAGCATTAACTGGATATGGCTGGGCGTTTTTGTGGGAGCCAATTTATTACAATCCTCCTTTACAAAATGGTGCCTGCTGGAAAAGATATTGGATAGGGTAATGTAGGTATGTTCCGGGGCCCCGGCCGGCCAGTTAACCCATCCGGAATAAATTAATTTTGATGCCCTGATATTATATCGTAATATTGCGATTGATATGGGGCTCACGAAATCAGAAATATTTACCGATAAGCAAAACAGGCTGGCGCAGATGCTCAAGGCATTGGCGCACCCGGCCCGCATTGCCATTATACAGGAGCTGCTCAAAACCAATGCCTGCGTATGCGGCGACCTGGTGGAAGAGCTGGGGCTTGCCCAGGCCACTATTTCTCAGCACCTGAAGGAACTGAAAAATGCAGGCCTGATACAGGGCACCATTGAGGGCACCAGTGTTTGCTATTGTATTGACCCTAAAGTGTGGAAGCAATATAAAAAAGAAATGGACGCCTTTTTTGTTCCTTATGATGGCGCCAAATGTTGTTAAACCTTTTTTTTCCTATATCTATCGTAATATTGCAATAATACAATTAACTGAACGACTATGAATACAGCAGAACAAATGAAGGAGCTGGTAAAGCAGAAATACAGTGAAATGGCCCTGCAGGACAAGGAAACCAACCAGGCTTCCTGCTGTGGCTCAGGCTGTTGCTCCACAGAAGTATATAATATCATGAGCGACGATTATACCAGTCTTGAAGGCTACAATGCCGATGCGGATTTAGGGCTGGGCTGCGGGCTGCCCACGCAATTTGCCAAAATTAAAAAGGGTGATGTGGTGGTAGACCTGGGTTCCGGCGCCGGCAATGATTGTTTTATTGCCCGTGCGGAAACCGGCGAAACAGGCAAAGTAATCGGTATCGATTTTACCCCGGCCATGATAGCCAGGGCAAGAGAAAACGCAGAAAAGCTCGGTTTTCATAATGTTGAGTTCAGGCAAGGTGACATAGACAATATGCCTATGACCTCAGATAAAGCCGATGTGGTAGTAAGCAATTGTGTACTTAACCTGGTGCCCGATAAAAATGCTGTTGTTAGCGAAATATTCCGCATCCTGAAACCCAACGGGCATTTTAGCATCTCTGATGTGGTATTGGTGGGTCAATTGCCCGCCGCTATACAAAACGCCGCCGAAATGTACGCTGGTTGTGTATCGGGCGCCCTGCAGAGAGAAGTATACCTCGAAATCATCAAACTGAATGGCTTTCAAAACATTACTATCCAGAAGGAAAAGCCGATCATTATTCTCGACGATATTTTATCCCATTACCTGTCAGCAGAAGCAATCGCCCAATACAAACAAAGCGGTACAGGTATCTATAGCATTACCGTATATGCTGAAAAGCCGGTGCAGGCAGAAAAAACTGCTTGTTGCGCTCCTGGCTGTTGCTCATAATTTAACCCAACACCGTTACAACAATTGGCATGCTAAAGAAATCAGTAGCTGAAATAACAGGCACTTTTGCATTGGTGTTTTGCGGAACAGGAGCGATAGTCATTGATAAGGCATCCGGCGGCGCCGTTTCGCATGTTGGTGTTGCCATCACTTTTGGACTGATAGTAATGAGCATGATTTATGCTCTCGGTGATATTTCAGGGGCCCATCTCAACCCGGCGGTAAGCATTGCTTTTGTACTCGCCGGCCGGCTGCCGGTCAAAAACCTGGGCATTTACATGGCCAGTCAAATTGCCGGTGCTTTGCTTGCGAGCAGTGTATTGAGATTCCTGTTCCCGGCCAACGAGTTGTTAGGAGCAACCCTGCCGGCAGGAACGGCGGCCCAATCTTTTGTATTGGAACTAATACTTACTTTCCTGCTCATGTTGGTTATCATTAACGTGGCTACCGGTTCAAAAGAACGGGGATTATTTGCCGGCATCGCTATTGGCTCGGTCGTATTGCTGGAAGCTATGTTTGCAGGCCCCATCTGCGGCGCCTCCATGAACCCGGCGCGTTCTATTGGCCCGGCGCTCGTATCGGGGCATACGGAGCATCTTTGGGTGTATCTTGCGGCGCCCGTGGCCGGGGCAGCACTGGCCATCCCCTTATGGAAATATCTCACTTTTAAAACAGTTAATATAAATATGGAAGCGAAAAAAAAGCTCTTATTTGTTTGTATCGAAAATTCCAACCGCAGCCAGATGTCGCAGGCCTTTGCCAAAATTCATGGCGGAGATAACGTAGAAGCGTATAGTGCCGGCTCAAAGCCCAGTGGTAAAATAAACCCCAAAGCCATTGCTGCTATGAAGGAACTGGGTTATGATCTCAGCGCACATCATTCCAAAACACTGGATGAAGTAAAGGAATATGCTCCGTTTGATGCGGTGGTAACCATGGGTTGTGGCGATGCCTGTCCCTGGATGCCTGCCAAACGGTTTGTAGACTGGCAGATACCCGATCCTAAAAACATGGAAGAAGAGGCATTCCGGCGTGTACGCGATTTGATTGAAGAGAAAGTAAAAGAGCTGTTGAACGAATTGCAATAGCGAAGTAACCTTGTCAATATTGCATGCTTATTTTATTTCATTCTTTGGATAACCGTGCTCTATCCAATTGATCTTTATAGTATGGACCAGGTTCAATTCATATATCGATATTTAGTTCCGCCTGAAGGAGCAAAACAGAAAATTCTGTATCGTATTAAACGGCGTAACATGATCTTCATTGACACACTTTATTTTCTCAAACCCCGCTTTCAGCTCGCTAATTAGCGATTCTTCCGTGTACTGCTTTACGGGTAGCCCGCTACATTTTTCCGGTCCGTTATTTGAAAACGTACCGATTACAGAATAACCGCCATGCTTTATTCCATGTCTTGCTATCGACAGGTATTGTACTACCTGTTCTTCCGTTGTAAGAAAGTGAAAGGTTGCGCGGTCATGCCATACATCAAAATTTTCCGCCGGTTCAAACGCGGTTACATCTGTTACCACCCAATTGACTTTAGATGCTTTTTCGCCCAGCCTTTTCTTTGCTCTTTCCAGCGCTTTGGCTGATATGTCCAGCACCGTGATATGTTCAAAATTTTCCGCCAGCAGAAAATCTACCAGTTTACTGTCGCCTCCGCCAACATCAATTATATGCGCTGTTTTGGGAAGGTTAAAAGAGTGAATAAAATCAAGAGAGGTTTTCGGAACTTCCTGTGTCCAGCTTACTTCATGCTGTTGTTTGGAGCTGTATACTTTTTCCCAATGCTTTTTTTCGCTTTCCATATACTATGTTTTAAGCGTTTTCTGCTCTTTCTGTAGCATAACCAGCGCTTTTTCAGCCCTGGTTTGCCTGGTGCTCTCTTGTTTGGCCGATCCTACCCAATCACAATAACCCTGCTTGTAGGATTTGGACAGAGATTCAAAAAAAGTCCTGGCCTTTGCATCCTTCACCAGCAATGCCTCCAGTTCAGCGGGTATGCCTTCAATATGTACTCCTTTTGGTAACATCTATTATGATTTTTTACTGGTCGTTAACTCTACTATACGGTTTATATTTGTAAATATAACGATTTAAAAATAACCTCATGTCCACACTTTACATAAAAAATATGGTATGTAACCGCTGCATCCTGGTAGTGCGGCAGGAGCTGGAAAAACTTCGGCTATCTCCTTTAACTATTTTCCTGGACGAAGTAGAACTGACAAACCTGCCGGATGAAAAACAACTGTCGCAACTGAACCGGCGATTACAGGATTTGGGATTTGAACTATTGGATGATAAGAAGCAAAAACAAATAGAAACCATCAAAAACCTGATTATTCAGGAAGTACAACAGGGAAACATAGAAGAATATTTCAGTATCAGCCGATTCCTCAGTACTGCTTTAAACAAAGATTATAGCTATATCACACGCCTGTTTTCAGAAGTAGGAGGCATTACCATCGAACAATTTTTTATCCTGCAAAAGATTGAGAAAGTAAAAGAATGGCTGGTGTATGATGAATTGACATTGAGCGAAATAGCCTGGAAACTGGGTTACAGTAGCGTTGCTCATTTATCCGCCCAGTTCAAAAAAACTACGGGCCTCACGCCGAGCGACTTCAAAAAGATAGGAGGCAGGCGTAAATCCATTGATAACGTTTAGCCGCATTTAAATATAAACCTTTCTCACAATCCTGTAACAATTACCATCTTTACTATTCCGAGCTTTGGCTAATCAAATAAACAGGTTAGCCATGAGTTCCACCACTGTTCAATCTATACGGGCGTTAGGTTATGATGTAGGCACTGTAAAGAAATTTTTCCCGGTTACGGGAATAAGGAACAAGGCATAATTTCGACAAAAAAGGAATAGTTATACCCTTACACTGGTTTTTATGAAAAAGTTTTTGGCCACCATATTAGCTTTTGTATATCTCATTGCCTCCAGCGGTGCTACCGTTCATCTGCATTATTGTATGGGTAAGCTAATGCGTTTGGATTTTTCTCATGGGCAAGGGGCCAAATGTGGAACCTGTGGAATGGAGAAAAAAGACCAGAAAGAGTGCTGCAAAGACAAACAGAAAGTATTCCAGATTGAAAAAGACCAAAAGGCAGCTGAATTTTCCTTTCGGTTTTTGAACATTTCTTCCAATGCAGTTGCAGTAGTATTTGCTAATTTGCCCTTTGTTTATCCTTTATCCGTAATTGCCGGAAACCCTGCCACTAATGCGCCTCTACGACCGGGGAAGGTTCCTGTTTTTATTCTCAACCGTGTTTTCCGTATTTAATTTAGTTTCTCCTGCACAGCCCGGCATCCTGCCAGGATAAAAGTGCTATACGCGACTTTCTGCAGGCACTTATTCTTTACCACTTATATGACATGTTGATTCAGCGTGAGTATTTGAATCAGCCATTTTTTGAACAATTAAATTTTAAATGTATGAAAACGATTAAAAGCTTGCTTGTTATTGCCATTGCATTAACATGCGCATCGTTTGCAAAAGCCCAGAATTACAATTATAAACTGGACGGGCCATTTACAGCCACCAAAACATTCAAAGTAAACGGTGTATGTGAAATGTGCAAACACCGGATTGAAAACGCCGTCAATAGACTTCCGGGTGTCTGGTCTTCCTATTGGGATGTTAATGCTAAAACCCTCCAGGTCAGATATGACAGAGTAAAGGTTGACCTCGATAGAATTAGACAACTCGTAGCCGCCGCAGGTCACGATACGGAAGGGTTCAAGGCGTCCGATGAAGCGTATGCAAAACTCCCGGAATGCTGCCATTATCAAAGAAAGAGCTAATGCGCATTATATTTTTATTTATTCGATGTTGATTTTAAGTGTGCCGGGCAGGTTCTCCTGCCTGGCTTTTGAAAAAAATGGAATTGATTCTTAGCTACCCGGCGACAAAATTATTATTCATACATTCACTTGCTTTCAGTAAATCCTGCATAAGCATGTTTTTTTAACACTAATACCTTATTTATGGAACATCATCATGAAGCGGCAAAGAGCGATGCGAATGGGCATCAACTAATGAAACATGGTAATAACCCTCCTATGGGCCATGCCGGCCATGATCATCATGCTATGATGATCGCAGACTTCCGCAAGCGCTTTTATATTGTGCTTGTGTTAACTATTCCGGTTATGCTCTTATCACCCATGATCCGGCACTGGCTTAATATTCATTTCGGCTTCCCGGGAGACTCATATGTATTGCTGGCGCTTTCCTCCGTTATTTTCTTCTATGGAGGCTGGCCCTTTCTCAAGGGCTGGTTGCAGGAAACGAAGCCATGGAACCCCGGAATGATGACACTCATTGGCTTCGCCATTACTGTGGCTTACATTTACAGTGTAGCCACCGTCTTTGGCTTGAAGGGCATGGACTTCTTTTGGGAACTGGCCACCCTGATTCTCATTATGCTGCTGGGGCATTGGATTGAAATGAAATCCGTAGCAGGCGCATCGAGAGAATTGGAGCTGCTGGTACAACTAATGCCCGACGATGCACACATGGTGCATGGTGACCATATCATGGATGTAAAAACAGAGACGCTGAAAGCCAGCGATGTAATACTTATAAAACCGGGCGAAAAAGTGGCAGCGGATGGAATTATTATTGAAGGTGGAAGCTATCTGAATGAAAGTTTGCTCACCGGTGAGTCCAAACCGATGGAGAAAAAGAAAGGCGATAAAGTAATCGCCGGCTCCATCAATGGCAACGGTGCTATCAAAATAGCTGTTCTGCATGGCGCAAAGGATTCCTATTTGTCGCAGGTCATCAAGCTGGTACAGGACGCCCAGAAATCAAAGTCAAAAACGCAGTTGCTGGCGGATAATGCCGCCAAATGGTTAACGATAATTGCCATAGTGTCAGGGATTGCTACGTTTATGGTATGGTATTTTTTTGCCGGGAAAGATATGGCTTTTGCTATTGAAAGAATGGTCACTGTCATTGTCATTTGCTGCCCCCACGCATTGGGCCTGGCCGTTCCTTTAGTCGTGGCCAAATCAACCGCTTTAGCTGCTAAAAATGGCTTGCTTATTAAGAACAGAACCGCGTTTGAAAACGCGAGGAAAATAACCACGCTGGTATTTGACAAAACCGGCACCCTGACTATTGGAAAGTTTCAGGTATCGAAAATTGTCTCTTTGCAAAACGGTATCAATGAAAATGAACTGCTACGGCTGGCGGCAGCATTAGAACAAAACTCGGAACACCCCATTGCTACAGGTATCCTGCAGAAAATAAAAGAGCTTACTATGCCCGTTCCACCAGTAAACAATTTCAAGGCCCTTACCGGGCAAGGGGTGGAAGCCGGTGTAGAAAGCGAACAGGTTAAAGTAGTAAGTCCTGGTTACTTAAAAGAAAGGAATATTTCTTTGCCCGCCAATTATGCTCCTGATACCGCCGAAACAACCGTATTTGTCCTGGTCAATGATGTCCTGGCTGGCTATATTTCATTATCCGACAGCATTCGTCCCGAATCTTCCGAAGCCATTCAAACGCTCCATGACAATCATATAAAATCTGTCCTGCTCACCGGCGACAACCAACAGGTAGCGGAAAGTGTCAGCAAAAAACTCGGCATTGACAATTACTTTGCCGAAGTATTGCCCCATCAGAAACTGGAAAAAATAAAGGGGCTGCAGGCCAAAGGTGAATTTGTTGCCATGACAGGCGATGGTGTAAACGATGCCCCCGCCCTCGCCCAAGCCGATGTTGGCATAGCTGTCGGCTCCGGAAGCGATATAGCTGCCGAAACGGCCGGGATAGTTCTTGTTAACAGCAACCCGAAAGACATCGTAAGCCTTATTCTGTTTGGCCGGGCCACTTATCGGAAAATGATTCAAAACCTTGCCTGGGCTACCGGGTATAACATTATAGCACTTCCTTTAGCCGCAGGTGTATTATACAAAGCTGGTATTTTACTCAGCCCCGCCGCCGGTGCTGTACTTATGAGCGTAAGTACTGTTATTGTAGCCATTAACGCAGGCCTTTTAAAGGTTAAATAACGCGGTTTTGTTTTAAATTTAGAACTAGCTTAGCTGCAAAATTGCCCGGGCAGGGATAGTAATCATCATGGCAATTGAGAAAATAACCATACCTGAACTGCTACAGCTTGCTAACCGCTACCCCGTGCTGGATGTGCGAAGCCCGGGAGAGTATAACAAGGCAAATATGCCGGGTGCATATTCCCTTCCCTTATTCAGCGACGAAGAACGAAAAATAGTAGGTACCGCTTATAAACAGGAAAGCAAACAGGCCGCCATTAAAATAGGCCTGGCCTTTTTTGGAAAGAAGATGGTGCAAATGGTAGAAGATGCAGAAAAGATAATGGCGCAGCACGCCATGCCCGGCACGCCGGGAGAAAAAGCAGTTATCGTCCATTGCTGGCGTGGTGGTATGCGCAGCGCCGGTGTGGCATGGCTGCTGGATCTTTATGGCATTAAAGTGTATACCCTTCAGGGCGGGTATAAATCGTTCCGGCGCTGGTGCCTGTTGCAATTTGCCCGCAAATATCCTTTTAACGTTATTGGCGGTTATACGGGTAGTGGTAAAACGGGTATGCTAAACGTATTAAAAGACAAAGGTTTCAACGTAATAGATTTCGAGGCGCTGGCGCATCATAAAGGGTCCGTATTTGGCCACCTGGGCCAGGCGGCGCAACCCTCGCAGGAAATGTTTGAAAACAGGCTTGCGCTGGAATTGGCGGCTACTGCCGGCGGCGGCGATACCTGGCTGGAAGATGAAAGCATGCGCATTGGCAAGCTCACCATTCCGCTTCCTTTATTTAAATACCTGCAATCCAGGCCTGTTTATTTTTTAGACATCCCGTTTAGTAAGCGGTTGGATTATATTGTGAAAGGATACGGCCGGTTTGAAAAGGAGCAACTGGCGGAAGGCATACTACGCATAAAAAAACGATTGGGCGGCCTGGAAACAAAAACGGCACTGCTTTGCCTTGAAGCGGGCGATATAACCGGGTGCTTCAGCATCCTGCTGCGGTATTATGATAAGTACTATTTAAAAAGCCTGGCGCAGAAAACCGGGGCGGCATCTTTTGTACAAAAAATAGCGGCAGGAGATACAGATACGGTTACAAACGTAACAACATTGTTACGGCACCAGCAAGCCAATGCTACTCAAAAAATAATTTCATGATGGATTCAACAAGCGTTAAACTAACCCAATACTCCCATGGCGCGGGTTGCGGGTGTAAAATATCGCCCGACATATTGGACCGGATATTACAGCACAACTTCGCTATGCCAGACAATAACCGGCTGCTGGTAGGCAATCACAGTAAAGATGATGCGGCCGTATACGATATGGGAAACGGAACGGCGCTTATTGCCACCACCGATTTTTTTATGCCCATCGTAGATGATGCTTGGAGCTTTGGACGGATTGCCTCCGCTAATGCTATCAGCGATGTATATGCCATGGGTGGAAAGCCTATACTTGCCATAGCCATTTTGGGATGGCCCATCAGCCTGCTGGCCCCGGAAATAGCACAACAGGTTATTGAAGGCAGCAGGAGTATTTGCAGGGAAGCGGGCATACCGTTGGCAGGCGGTCACAGCATCGATTCGCCCGAACCCATTTTCGGCCTGGCGGTAAACGGGGTAGTGGATATTGAGCACATCAAACAAAATAATACCGCAAAGCCGGGCGATACCTTATTGCTGACCAAAAGACTCGGGGTGGGTATTTTAACCACGGCAGAAAAAAAGGGATTGCTGAAAGCATCACACCAGGTGCTGGCGGCGGAGCAAATGATGCAACTCAACAAAGTTGGTGAAGCATTGGGTAAAATAAGCGGCGTTAGTGCTATGACGGATATAACCGGTTTCGGTTTATTGGGGCACCTGGTTGAAATGTGCGAGGGCAGTGGCGTGAGTGCCGATATTTATTTTGATAAAATGCCATTGATAACCGCCGATCTCAAAACGTATATCGACCTGCAATCGATACCCGGCGGTACCGGCCGCAACTGGAATAGTTATGGCGCTAAAATAACTTTTTCCGCCGGCGTTGATGAAGCGTATGCAAAAGCCGTACTGGCCGACCCGCAAACAAGCGGCGGCTTGCTGGTAGCCGTATCGGAAAGTGCAAAAGAAGAAGTGCAGGCTTTGCTGCAACGCAATGATTTATACGAAGTTCCTATTGGCAGCATCACCCCGTTGAAAAATAAGCTGGTCACCGTATTTGATTAATCTTTAGATCATTGTCCATTAATACTACCGTAACATGTGGGGGCTATTTTTGTCCCAGTTCTTAAAGCTTGTTGTGTTAATCAATGGTTTTTAATTGAGCAAAGAGTAGAATTTTCTCATGCAGTTGCGCCCCGATGTCTATCGGGGCGCTAATTTTCCCCCCCCTTTATGTTTAAACGCAATAGGTAACAACCTTTATATACTTTAATGGATTGACACTTATTTTTATGAAATTATACCTTACCATATAACGCAATCAGACAATCATCCCTAATTTAGGGCAGGCAACACTGTTTGCATAATTCATACACCCGGCAAAACTACTTCCTTAAGGCTTATACGGTTAGAGTGATTCTCTACATTTAAAATGCCGGTTAAAAATGAAATTGCCTTATCTGCCTGCCGTATGCAGTAAAAATGCGCGTTTATCATCCTGTTTTCTTACTCCTATATTATCTTTAATTCTTATGTTTCCCGCAGAGCGGGGAATGGCTGGCATCATTTTCAGCAGCCAGTCCACTACCGGCTACCCGGCCCCCGCAGCCGCAAGCCGTGCGGTGATGGGCGATTTTGACGGGGATGGTGATGTGGATATACTCTACCAGACCGGCGGCAATGGTACCGCATTTCAATATGCGCGTAGCAATGGCGATGGCACCTATACTCTTCTTTCGCAGGCGGCCTCCCCTTTTGCAGGGCTTACCCTGCCGGACAATACCGGCGGAAATTATTATGCCGTAGATCTCGATGGTGATGGTGATATTGATGTAGTGGTTGGTGTAAACAGTGCCACAGGAAGTTATTTCCGCAATGATGGCAGCAGTTTCAGCAGCCAGTCTACCACTACTTTTCCGGCCCCCGCCTCTGCTACCCGTTTACTGATAGCTGATTTTGACGGGGATGGCGATGCGGATATATTGTACCAGACAGGAGCCAACGGTACCGCATTTCAATATGCGCGCAATAACGGCAATAGCACGTTTACGATTGTAAGCCAGGCGTCTTCTCCCTTTGCCGGGCTTACGATGCCAGATTTTGTCGGCGATTCCTATAAGGCCGCCGATTTTGACGGCGATGGCGATATAGACGTATGGGCGCCAGTGGCCAGCGCTACCGGCAGTTATTTTCGTAATGACGGCAGCAGTTTCAGCAGCCAGTCCAGCTCCAGCTTTCCCGCGCCTGCCGGCATTTCGAGGGTGGTAGTAGGCGATTTTGACAGCGATGGCGATGCGGATATATTGTACCAGACCGGCGGCAACGGCACGGCATTTCAATATGCACGCAGCAATGGCGATGGTACGTTTACAATTGTAGCGCAGGCGTCTTCTCCCTTTGCCGGGCTCACCCTGCCGGACAATACCACCAATAGCTATTATGCCGGGGATATTGACGGCGATGGGGATATTGATATATGGGCCGCTGTAGCAAGCAGTACGGGCAGCTATTTACGGGAAGAAGGCAGCCCTCCTTTTGTGGCATCGTCTTCACCTGCCGATAATGCCACCAATGTTTTTCTCGATGCCAATATTACGCTCAACTTCAGTGAATCGGTGTCAAAAGGAACGGGTAATATTTATATCGTGCGTACTTCCGATAATGCCGTTATCCAGACTATACCGGTTACCGGCGCACTGGTAACGGGTTCGGGTAGCAGCTGGAAAGTAAATCCTTCCTCCAACCTGGCCGCCAGCACGGCCTATGCTGTTCGGGCAGACAGCAAGACCTTTGTGGATGTAGATGGCGCTATTTATAAGGGCATAAAGAATAATACCGCGTTAAATTTTACGACCGGCACGCTCCTGCCGCTTATCTTCATCAACTTCAGCTGTTATCCGTCGGGCAAACAGGTGATAGTGCAATGGCAAACGGCATCGGAGCAAAACAGCCGCAGCTTTACGGTGGAACGAAGTACAGACGGTATTTTGTATATACCGATAGCCACGCAGCCGGCAGCGGGCAATAGCAATACCGTGCGCAGCTACCAGTATACCGACCCTGCGCCTCCCCAGGGCGCCGTTTATTACCGGGTAGCGGAAACGGATATAGACGGGGCGGTGACCTACAGCACGGTGGCCGTTGTTACGCTTTCGGCCAATGCCTCGGTGCTCCAGGTAAGGCAGGGAGACCCGGCTACCCGCCAGGTAACCATCGTGGTACAGTCAAATACCGGATATCAGTACCTGCTTTCTGTATATGCGGCCAACGGTAAGCTGGTGTACAACAATGCGGTAAGCGACGGCACTTATACCATTGCCACGCAAAACTGGTCAAAAGGCATCTACATAGTAGTCCTCCGGCAGGGGGCGTCGGTAATAGCCGGCGATAAACTCATTCATCCCTAACCTGTTTCTTAACCATTTAAATTATAATCTATGGATGTTTTTTTAGCAACGATCCTGCTTTGGCCCGTTAATTTTGCTCCCGTGGGTTGGGCTTTTTGTGCGGGGCAATTATTGTCTATTTCACAGAATTCCGCGTTGTTTGCCCTGATAGGCACCAACTATGGCGGCAATGGCACCAGTAATTTCGCCCTGCCCAATTTCCAGGGCTGCGTACCCGTGGGGGCCGGCACCAGCCCGCTAAGCGGTACTGTTTATAACCTGGGCGAAGTGGGCGGAACAGAATCGGTGACGTTGATAACACAGCAAATGCCTTCGCACACGCATACGTCCAGCTTTACGCTTACGCTGGCTATTGCCGCGTCCAATGCGCAGGCAACCGACAGCGTTCCTACTGCTACCATCAATACGCTGGCCGCTCCTTACGATACGGCCAACCTGAACCCGATTGCCGGCTATAACAATGCAGCACCCAATACGGCGCTTAATGTAGGTACGGGCAGCAGCGTGACCGGGCAGATAGGTCTTACCGGCAACAGCCTGCCGCACGAAAACCGCCAGCCTTACACTGTTGTCAACTATATCATTGCATTGAACGGCATATTTCCTTCAAGGGGATAAAAACACTATGTATAATTCCACTGCCAGCCTCAAAGCCGGGTTTCTTTTTCCCTATTCGGGTGTTTTTAAAAACCTGAAAAACGATTTCCGGCAGGGATTTGATCTTGCCATGCGGGAAAGCGCTGTGCGGATAAACGTTTATCCTGAATTTATACAAACAGGCGCCCTTAAAACGGTGGAGGAAGTGCTGAATAAGCTGGTGTTGTTTGAAAACGTAGACATGGTAGCCGGCATCGTAGGCACCAAAGTGATTACGTCCATCATCCCTTTGCTGGAAATGCACCGGGTGCCGGCTGTTATCAGCAACCTGGGCGCCGATGTGCCGGGCAGGGCGATGCGTTCGGAATACCTGTTTTATAACAGCCTCCATTTGTGGAAGAGCCAATGGACGCTGGGCAGATGGGCGCAGCAACAATATGCCGGGGTGCCTGCCATTAATATGGCGATGTATGAAGCCGGTTACGGCCTGCACGAATGCTATCGCAGCGGTGTAGCCGAAGCCGGCGCCACCACACTTAAACTGAATGTGTTGAGGAACTACAAGGGCACGGGTGATATCCCTGCCCTTGTAGAATACCTCCGGCAGCAGCAGCCCGGGCATGCGCATATCCTGCTTTCCGGTCGCGACGGGGTACAGTTTCTCGAAGCATTTTCCCGGAGCGGGCTGCAGGAAAAGATAGCGTTGACCGTAAACCCGTTTATGTCGGGCGAAACCGGTTGCGGCGCAGCGGGTACCGAAGGTGCTTATCATCATGCGCTGACCTGGTACCCCGACATGCCCTTGCCTGCCAATGGCCTATTTGTAGCGGAGTACAGGACTGCTTATCACGAGCTGCCGAATGTATATAGTTTGCTGGGGTATGAAACGGGGCTCGTACTTGCCGCCGCCACCGCCGGAATAACCGGTAAAATAAACCGGGAGAAACTGGCTGCTGCCCTGTCGGCCGCGGCCCCGGAGGGGCCGCGGGGAACTATAGACATCTCTACCTGTGCCCTGCAAACGAAATTGCCGGTGTACATACAGCAGGCCGGAAAGCAGGAACCCGTTTACCGGGCAGCGGCAGCTGAATCGATTGAATGGGATCATCCATCGCTGGCCGCCACATCGCCGGTGGTTTCGGGATGGCAGAACCCTTACCTCTGTGTTTGATGACCCGGGCGCTTATCCCTCTTTTATCCCGGCCTCCTGCAGGCGTTGATGAATAGCTGTTTCTACCTCCGAACCGGTTAGCTCGGCCAGCGAAACATCTTTACACCAGAAATAAATTTTCAGCCGGTCGGATTG
>JACXTT010003477.1_pt1 | contig 24170 bp, 18 predicted proteins | sample 9270951 | NCBI WGS metagenome assembly JACXTT01 (sample SAMN15532306, study PRJNA645909) | rock metagenome | isolation source: weathered quartz diorite | place: Puerto Rico | collected 2017-06-21
CGGGCGGCGCTGGCGCGTGAGGCGGTCGCGCCCCGACGCCGTGCGCGGGCCGGCCGCCGGCGGGCCACTTTGCGCGCGGACTTCCGCTTGGGCGCCGGGCTCATGACGCGTAGTCGTAGACGCCGCGACCGCTCTTGCGACCGGTGCGCCCCGCCGCGACGTACTGCTCGAGCAGCGGGCAGGGCCGGAACTTCTCGCCGAGCGTGCGGTGGAGGAAACGCAGGATCGAGAGCCGCGTGTCGAGCCCGACCAGGTCCACGAGCTCGAAGGGGCCCATGGGGTGATTGAGTCCGAGCTTCAGCGCCTTGTCGATGTCGCGCGCGCTGGCCACGCCTTCCTGCAGCATGAAGAACGCCTCGTTGCCGATCATGGCGTTGATGCGCGACGTCACGAAGCCGGGCGACTCCCGCACCACGACGCATTCCTTTCCCATCCGCTCACCGACCTCGATCGCTCCGGCCACCGCGGCATCGCTGGTCTCCAGCGCCCTGACCACCTCCAGCAGCTTCATGCGGTGAACCGGATTGAAGAAGTGCATGCCCACGACCCGCGCCGGATTTCGCGTCGCGCCCGCCATCTCGGTGATCGAGAGCGACGAGGTGTTGGACGCCAGCAATGTATGGGCGGGAGTGAGGCGGTCGAGGGCGGCGAAGATCTCGAGCTTGAGGCGCATGTCCTCGGGCACCGCCTCGATCACGAGATCGGCCGGGGCCGCTTCGTCGAGGGTCGCGACCGTCCGCAGACGCCGCTTGGCGCTCTCGGCCGCGGCGGCCTCGACCTTGCCGGCGGTCACGCCCTTGTCGAGCAGACTCGCGATCTCGGCGCGGCCGTGGTCGAGCGCGGAGCGCTGGACGTCCTGGAGCACGGTGTCGTAGCCGGCCAGCGCCGACACGTAACCGATGCCTCGGCCCATGATGCCGGCGCCGAGCACCGCGATCGACCGAATCGTCACGTGTCGTTTCCGGAGCGCCGACCGACCCTTCGCCAGACCGCGGGGAAAGCCGCGGCCGCGAGCGCCGATTTGAGCAGATCGCCGGGGACGAACGGAATCAGTCCGCTGATCAGCAGCCGATCGGCGGGAATGAAGCGTGCGAGCCACGCCAGGCCGAGGGCGAAGATCAGGACGCTTCCCGCCAGCAGCGCGGCGAACGTGGTGAGGAAGCGACGATCCCAGCCGCGCTCCGCCAGCGCGCCGGTCAGCGCGGCCGCGAACGGAAACGCCACCAGGTAGCCGCCGGTCGGCCCGATCAGCGCCGCGACGCCGGCGGCGCCGCTCGCGAAGACCGGAAGTCCGATCGCGCCCTCGGCCAGGTACGCCAGCTGGGCCATGAAAGCGCGGCGCGCACCCAGCACCGCGCCCGAGAGCAACACGGCGAAGGTCTGTCCGGTGACCGGGACCGGAGACCAAGGCAGCGGGATGGCGATCTGCGCGGCCAGCGCGGTGAGCAAGCTGGCGGCGAGGACCAGCAGAGAGTCGCGCCACAGGCCGGCGCGCGGCCACGCGACGTCGGCCAGGGTGAGCGTGCGGACGGCGGGCATGGAAACCTCGTTTCGATGTGGATGCGGGCGCCGCGGCACCGTCGAGGCGGGCACGTCCGCGGCGTGACGTGCAGCCGGCAAGCTAGCACCCGTCGCGCGGCCGAGGCAACCGCTCGAGGCTCGATTCGATGCCCTTCAGCGCGGGTCCGATCGCGCGCCGCGGCCCTCGCGCACGTGCAGTCGATCGAGCGCCGCGCGCACCACCGAGTCGCCCGGAACGCGGGTCAGGAACGCCTCGTCCAGGGCCACGGCTCGAGCGTCGTTTCCGGCACGCTCTTCGAGCATGCCCAAGAGTCGGACCAGCGAGAGCTGCTCGATCTCGGGCATCCAGCCGGCCCGTCCCGCCTCCAGCATGGCCTGATAATAGCGCGCCGCCATCGCCCACCGACCCTTGGCGTAGGCCGCGCGCGCCACGCCCTCCGTGAACTCGAGGTAGTCGGGAACGTGAATGTGCAGGTTGGCGTTCCACGGCGGCAGCGCCAGCACGCCGCGCTCGTGCTCGATGCGCCCTCCCATGTCGGGAGGAACGCGGTAGACTCGGACCTCGGGACCGCGCGCGCTGTCCCCGGCGCGGAAGCGCGCGGCCAACACGGCGAAGCGATCGAGGTCGTCGTAGAAGCGCAGTTGTTCGGGATAGCGGCCGCGGTCGGCCAGATAGCGGCCGCGCACCCCATCGGTGATCACGACCAGATCGTGCGCGCTGAAGTGCCGCAGGTCGTAGTAGCGCGCCGCTTCCTCGGGCTGCACCGTGTACATCGGCAGCGCGTCGATCTCGTAGGTCGGCTGAGCCATCATTCGACGCTGCTGGCCGGGCGAGAGCCGCGCCTCTTCGGCCGCCATCGCCGTCGCCCGCGCGGTCGGTAGCGAGAGCGCCAGCACCTCGGCCGCGACGTGGAGCGCCGAGCCGCGCTGCGCGTCGCGCACGAACTGATCGGCGAGCGTCGCCGTCGAGGGCCGGGCCTGGAGCTGGTGATAGCGCCAGGTCCCGATCGCGGCCGGGACCAGGACCACGGCCGTCATCAGCGCCAGGCCCGCGCGGCGAATCACGGGCCCTGACGCGGCGCGCACCCAGGCCATCGTCCCGGCGACGCCGATCGCGAGCGGCATCAACAGCGGCAGCACGTAGCGTGGGAATTGGGTCCGCAGCACGGCCAGCGCCAGGTAGTAGGGAACGATGCAGGCCACGAGTGCGCGCCAGGCGGGGCCGCCGCGCGCGGCGCCCCACGCGAGCCCGGCGATGGCCACCACGAAGCCACCCCAGCCGAGACCCGGGCCGAGCACCTGCGTCAGATAGCCGATCCAGCTCGGGCCCTGAGAGGCCGTGCCGAAGTGTCCCGTCGCCATGTGCTGGACCTGCTGCGCCACGTCGCGACTGAGCGTGGACGGATCGAGCAGCAAGAAGGGGCTGGTCGCCGCAAAGGCGACCGCCGCGAGCGCCAGCGCCTGCCAGGGGCGTGAGCTTCTCCAGGCCCCCGTCCCCGATCGCAGGCCGTGCGCGATGAGGAGCCCTGGGACGAGCAGGATGGGCGTGTACTTGCTGGAGGCGCCGAGGCCGATCCACAGCCCCGCCCAGCGATCGTCCGCGGCGTGGTCGCGCGTGGCGATCCACACGATGCGGTCGGTGGCCAGCGCGGCGAACAGCGCCGCGAGGATGTCCGGCGTCACCAGCTGGGCGTGCTCGACCAGCATGGGGGCGAGCGCCAGCAACGCTCCGACCAGGAGCGCGGCGCCGCGTCCGGCGAGCCGCAGCGCGAGCCGGGCTCCGACCGCCACGATCAGGGCCGCCGCCAACACGCTCACGCCGCGCGAGACCCGCAGCAATGGACCCGGATCGATCCAGTGCGCCACGAAGAAGTCGCCCCGATCCCGAAACGCTCCGGTCAGGCGGCCCCAGCCGTAATCGAGGTGCTGGACCAGGAGGTGAACGTAGAAGGACAGCGAAGGCCAGCCCGCGGTGTGGGGATTCCAATCGATCTGGCCATGGCTCCAGCCCCACATCGCGAACGCCTTCTTCATCGGCAGCGCTTCCTCCTCGACGCGAGGCAGCCCCCAGCCGAGATGCGGCAGGCGCACCGCCACGGCCAGCAGCGCCAGTGCGAAGACCCACCGCGCATCGGGCGACGACATCCGCGCCCACCACGAGGGTCGCGGCGGGACGGGCGCGGAGGGCGGCCGCGATCGTTGGGGCGGACGACGGCCGGGATGACGCCGCGCGGGCGATGGCATGACCCGCAGGTTAAACGCGGGGCCTCGGGCCGTCACGACGGCGCTGAAAGTTGACGCTCGGCGAACGAGCGGCTAGCGTGCCGCGAACCCATGCCGGACATGATCCGCATCGCCAATGCTGGCGGTTACTGGGGCGACGATCTCGCGCAATTCAAGCGTCAGGTCGAGCTGGGGCCGGTCGACTACGTGACCCTCGACTTTCTCGCCGAGATCACGATGTCCATCATGCAGAAGCAGCGCGCCCGCGATCCCAAGACCGGCTATGCGCGCGACTTCATCGCCCAGGTCGAAGAGGCCCTCCCGCTCCTGATCGAGCGCGGCACGCGCGTCATCACCAACGCGGGTGGCGTGAACCCGCTCGCCTGCCGGGGCACGCTCTTGGAGCGGGTCCAGCAGCACGGCCACCAGATCGAAGTCGCGGCCGTAGTCGGCGACGACCTGCTGGATCGTCTCGGCGAGCTGAACGCTCAGGGCGTCACGCTCGACCACATGGACGACGGCACTTCGTTCCAGACGGTGCGGGACCGCGTCTCCTCGGCCAATGCTTACTTCGGCGCATGGCCGGTGGTGAAGGCGCTCGCGAGCGGAGCCCAGATCGTCGTCACCGGACGCTGCACCGACACCGGGATCACGCTGGCGCCCATGATTCACGCCTTCGGCTGGAGGCCCGACGACTGGGACCTCCTCGCCGCCGGCATCGTCGCCGGCCACGTCATCGAATGCGGCGCGCAGAGCACCGGCGGCAACTTCACCGACTGGCATCGCGTTCGCCGCTTCGAGTCCATCGGCTATCCAGTGATCGAAGTTCTGCCTGACGGCTCGTTCGTGATCACCAAGCACGCCGGCACCGGCGGCGCGGTGACCGTGCGCACGGTGATCGAGCAGCTGGTGTACGAGATGGGCGATCCTCGCGCCTACGTGACGCCGGACGTGATCGCGGACTTCGCCAGCATCCGGCTCGAGCAGATCGGGAGGGACCGCGTCCGCGTGTGGGGCGTGCGGGGCCGACCGGCGCCAGGTTCACTCAAGGTCAGCGCCTCGTACTTCGACGGATGGAAAGCGAGCGGCTCGTTGTTGGTCTCTGCTCCCGAGGCGGTGGCCAAGGCGCGCGCGCTCGCCGACCTGTTCTGGAAACGACTCGATCTCACCTTCACCGAGACGCGCACCGAGCTGGTCGGCCATTCCGCGAGCTGGGGGCCGCTGGCGCCGGAGCGCGACCCCGCCGAGGTGCTGCTCCGCCTCTCGGTGCGCGACCACGACAAGAGCAAGATCGAGCGCTTCGCCAAGCTCGTGCCGGCCGTGATCCTCTCTGGACCACCCGGTGTGGCGGTGACCGGGGGTCGCCCGCAGGCGCAGGACGTGGTCGCCTACTGGCCCACGCTGGTGCCGCGCGATCGGGTGAAGCCGCGCGTGGTCACGCGCGACGGCGAGCAGGCACTCGATTGGCCGACGCCCGTGCTGCCCACCGTCGCTGCTCCGCCGCTGCCGCGGCTGAGCGCCAAGACTGCGGCCGGGAGCGCCAGGATGTTGACCGTGCCGCTCTCCCGCCTCGCTCACGCCCGCAGCGGGGACAAGGGCGATACGTGCAACATCGGGGTCATCGCCCGCGCGCCCGAGGTCTATCCGTGGCTGCGACGGACGCTCACTCCCGCGCTGGTGAAACGGCACTTCAAAGGCATCTGCCGTGGCTCGGTCGAGCGCCACGAAGTGCCCAACCTGGGCGCACTCAACTTTCTCCTGCACGAGTCGTTGGGCGGAGGCGGCACCGTGTCGCTCCGCCTCGATGCGCAAGGCAAGACGCTCTCGCATGCATTGCTCGCGATGGAGGTGCGGGCCCCCAAAGCGCTGGTCGATGCCGCCGCCCGTGGCGACGAACTGGACGGCGTGCCGGCCCGCCGTGGCTCGGCGGGGGCCGCGCGCCCGCGGCGGCGGTCGGCTCGAGGCTGACCGAGCAGGAAACAAGATGCCCGCCACCTTGCGGCGGCGGGCATCCCAGCTGCGACGGAAGCGAAGCGCTCGCGCAACGAGATGGATGCGCGATCAGGCTGCGCCGGCTTCGACCTCGTCGAGATCGACGCGAATCTTGTCGATCTCGTCTCGCAGCTCGGGAAGAAGACTTAGAACGTCGGGATCGTGCGACACCCCGCCGGCGAGCCGAACCGGCCAGCCGCCCTCGGCGCCGACCGATCCACCCAATGTGTGCTGGGCGAAGCACAGCAGAAGCTGCTGACACTCGTTGGAGAGGGCATCGATCTGGTCGAGGTAGAGCGTGCCCGACCACGCCCCACGCACCGGATCCGGCCCCGGGTCGGGCGCGGTGTCGGCGAGCAAAGCCTGGAGCGAATAGCGCAGGCGCGCTTCGTCCTGGCGGCAATCGACCGCGATGAAGGGCCCCCGTGAAACCGGGCTCGAGCGATGGAAAGAAAGGGCCACAGCCCGACGGTCGATCGCTTGGCCCCCAATCACCAAGAGCGTCGTCAGGCTGTGGCGGTGAAGCTTCAGAAGTGCAGCGGGGGGCTGGATCGCTTGCCCCCCGCGCCTCTCGCTAGGGAATCGCATGCCCGGTCTCGTTCTCTCTGGCGTTGGGTCAGTGCAACAGCCCGCGCCGCTCACGCAAGACAGCGACGGACGTGCGACCGGACCAAGAACGAGCGGGAGCTAGGCCCCAGCCATGAAACTGATACAGACCGAACTGCCCCAGGCTCCACCCGCCCATCCAAACGAACATGGTGCTGGTCGATACCTGGGTGTCGCTTGCTCCGACCGCCTGAAGCGAGTGATCGGTCGGTTCTCCTTGGCTCTGGGCCATCGCGGCACATGCCCAGAGGATTCCGCAGAGCACCATGCACATCAGCAACGGCCACCGATTCCGGCTCATCGAGCTTCTCCCTGGAGCAAGGGGTCTGTCCGATCCCTACACAGGGCGAAACCCGTGCCGCTTTTCGTCGGGTGTGGCCGAGGCGCGATACTGCTAAGAGCGGCAAGCAATTACAACAGAATAGCGACTCGCCGTAATTGGCTCTGAATTGGGGCATTTCTCGCGGTTTGTCGCGCGAATTGGCGATGCTAACGGCAAAACGCAATGCACTACAGCGTTTTGAAAGCTATCGCCGATTATAGCGTGATCGCCGATTTTCGCGAGGAGCGAGCCCGTACTTGCGAAGTCGGTATCGCAGCGACTGTTCCGTCAATCCGAGCAATCGTGCGGCCTGGCTCTGGTTGCCGCCGGCGCGGGTGAGGGCCTCGGTCACCATCCGACGCTCGACTTCGCCCACCGCAGCCACCAGCCCTCGCGCACGGGAGTGCCGAGGGCCGGCCGAGCGTTCCTGGAGATCCCGGGGAAGGGGGTCCGGACGCACTGTGGTCCCCGGATTCATGGCCACCACGCGCTCGATGTAATTCTGCAGCTCACGAACGTTCCCGGGCCAGTCGCTCTGCATCAGCACCGCCATGAAGTCGGTCGACAGCTTGGGCACCTGCCGATGTTGAACCTCGGCGAAGTGCTGAATGAAATAGTGGGCCAAAGCGGGAATGTCGGCCTTGCGCTCGCGCAAGGGCGGCATCTCGATCTCGATCACGGCCAGCCGATAGTAGAGGTCCTCGCGGAAGCGACCCTCTTCCACCAGGCGCCGGAGGTTACGGTTGGTCGCGGCCACGATCCGCACGTTGACGGGGATGGGTCGGCTTCCGCCGATGGGGGTGACCTCACGATTGGCGATCGCCGCCAATAGCGCCACCTGCTGCGCCAACGGCATCTCGCCGACTTCGTCGAGGAACAACGTGCCGCCGTCGGCCTGCTGGAAGCGCCCCTCGCGCGCGCGCACCTGGGTAGCGACGTTGCTCAGGATTCCGAACAGCTCGCTCTCGACCAACGACTGCGGGATCGCCCCGCAGTTGACCGAGACGAACGGCCCTTTGCGGCGCGGCCCGCTGTGATGGAGGATGCGCGCCACGAGTTCCTTGCCGGTCCCGTTCTCGCCGGTGATCAACACCGTGCTGGGCGCGACGGCTGCGGGCTCGATCAGGGCCAGGACGCGGCGCATCTCGGTGCTCGTGCCGATCAGGTTCTGGTGGTTGAAGCGCGAGCCGACCTCCTGTCGCAGAGACAGATTCTCGCCTTCGAGCCGTATCCGAGTCCGTTCGATTTCCTCGTGACCGCGCGCGGTTTCGATGGCGGCGGCCATGAGGTGGGCGAAGCCCTCGAGCAGGCCGCGCTCGGGCTCGCCGAAGTGATGGTCCTTGCGCGAGTCGAGGTAGACCGCGCCCACCACACCGCCACCCATGAACAACGGCACACACGCGATGGATCGCAGCTTGAGAGCCTGCATGCTGTTCGAAACACCACGTGGATCCAGCGGCGCGTCCTCGATCAACACGGCGCCGCCGCTCTCGGTGACACGATGCACCACGCGGCGGCTGTACCGCATCGCCTCGCTTCGGATCGGCGCATCCACTCCGCCATGCTCGGCCATGACCTCGAACTGGCCGCTCTCTCGATCGGCGAGCAGGAGCACTCCCCGGTCGGCGTCGAGCTGATCGACCACCATCCGCATCGCTCGCCTGGTGAGCTCGCCAAGATCGGTGAGGGAATTCAGCAGCCCGCTGACCCGTTCGAGCAAGCCAAGATCCCCGCGCATCGGCACCGACAAGGGGGTTCCTGCACTCTTGTATCGCTTCACCAGCTCGGCCAGCGCCTTTTCCCGGCCGTGCCGATCCCCGATGCGGTCGAAGGTGTTGGAAGCGATCTCGAGCCAGCGCACGACCTGCTCGCCGGGCTGCCCCTCGGGCGCCAGCAAGGCGAGATCCAATGCCGCCGCGGCTCGATCCGGCACGGCTGGGAGCGCCGAGAAGGCGTCCAGCGCCTCTTGTCCGATCCGGAACCCGTCGTCGATCTTGCGACGGGTGAGCGCGATCTCGGCTTCGAGCTGGAGTGCCTGGGCGCGCACGTAGGGTCGGGGATGGTCCTCCAGCCAAAGCCGGGCGCGAGTCAGAGCATCTTCGGCCTGGTCCAGCTTCCCGGCCCGCAGAGCGGCGCGACCGAAGAGAATGAGCAGGAACATCATTTCCAGCGAGGAGTCGGTGGCCGGGCTTTCAGCCGCCGCGGAAAGGATGCGCTCGGCTTCGGCCCAGTGACCTTTCGCGATACGGATCTTGGCCAACTCGAGTGTCTGCAGGGCTCTCTCATTCTCCGAGCACCGGGAGGAGAGACTCACTGCTCGATGAATGGCTTGCCTTGCGGAAACCAACCGGCCGAGCATTCGATTCGCCTGAGCCAGCGCGCGCCAAGCCCCTGGTTCCGAACGAGGGCGACCGATCCTGGTCAGGCGGATGGCCTCTCGGGCATGACGCCGGGCCATCTCTAGCTGCCCCGTCAGACCCTCCACGATTGCGAGGTTGGTCCGGGCACCTGCCGCATTCGCGACTCGCGCATCTTCAATTCCGATTCGCACGACCGCTTCTTGAACACGGACGGCGTCGTCCCACCGGCCAAGCTGGACTTGCATGTTCAGCAGTTGGACATGCAGATCCTCCAGGGCATGCCGGTCGCCGGCCGCTCGCGCGGATTCGATCGCCTCCTGGCTCAGCCGGATCGCTTGGTCAGCGTCTCCCCTGGCCCACGCCAGGGACGATCGCAGGCTGATCGCGCGCGCATAGTCGCGGCGCCCTGCGCGCTCGAAGGCCGCCGTGGCCCGCGCGGCCCAGCCGTCGCCGGCGTCGATGCGGTTGGCCTCGAGCTCGAGGTATCCCAGCACCTGGGCGGCGACGCCCTCGGCTTCGGCGTCGCCGGTCGTCTCAGCCAATGCGAGCGCCTCGATCGCGCGCTCGCGCGCGTTCGGGCGCTGGCCTGCACTGAGGCGCGCCATCGACTCGTCGGCCAACATCCTGGCGCGGGCCGCCACGGGCAGATCCTCATGCGCCGCCGCCTGGACCAGGCGAAACACCTCGTCGGGCTGTCCGCTGCGCTGCACCGCGCGGCACAGGAGCACCCAGCGATCGGCGCGACGATCATCGTGGGGCGCGAGCTCGAGGGCGCGGCGCAGATGGCGAGCCGCTGGCACGAACAGGCGGCGCTCGACAAATTGCCGTGCCGCCCGCTCGTGCCATTCGGCCGCTCGCGCGGGTGCGACGCGCTCGGCCAGCTCGGCCGCCTCGGCGGCGAGCTCCGCCGCCTCGCCTTCGTCGAGGGCGCGGCTCGCTTCGCTCAGCGCCGCTTCGATCTCGCCCGCCCCGCGCCAATGGGCGAAGCGCTGGGCGCGACTCGCTCCCGGGATCTCCAACGCGGCACGGTGCAGCTCGCGACGGCGTTCGTCCGGCATCTCGGCCACGAGACGCTCGGACAGCAAGGGCGGCCACAGTTGAACCTCGCCCGAAGCCAGCCGCGAGGCCAGTCCGGTTTCGAGGACCGCTTCGATGGCGTTCGTTCCCGCCCCGGCCGCGAGTCGCGCCACCAAGGCGGCGTCGAGCGGCGCATCGGCGATGGCGAGCGCCTCGACGACCGCACGGGCTTCCGCGTCGAGCGCGACGACTCGGGCGAGACGGGCCGCTTCGTAATCGGGGGGCGCCTTCAGGTCGACGAGGGCGGGCTCGTCGATTCGCAGCGCCGCGTCGTCTTCGGCGATGGCGCCGGACGCGGCCGCTCGGGCCAGCAGATCGACGGCCATGCCGGGATGCCCCGCGCAGCGCGACGACAGGAATCGCTCCAGCGTCGGGGGTGGTGGAGCGCCGAGACGAACCGCGGCCAGGCGGGCCAACCCTTCGCGGGAGAGCGGGCCCAGCTCGATCCGCTCCGCCAAGCCGGTCGCGATCAGCATCGACTCGTCGTCCGGAGGTCGCTCGGACGTCCGGCGCGCAAGAATCCACGCGATGGGTGCGGGCTTGGGCTGACTCAGGAGGCGACGGATCCACGCCCGCGAGCCAGGATCCATACGCTCGGCATCGTCGATCATCACCACCATGCCGCCGCTGCGCGAGAGCGCCTCGCTCCAGCGGCCGACCGCCTCGAGCCAGGCATCGAGATCGGGGGCGGCGACCGCGTGCTCGCCGAGACCGATCTCGGCGGCGGCGTCCGCGCCCACCTCGACCGCCATCCGTCGCATCAGGGCGGCCGCGGTGGCGAAGGGCTCCTCGGCGGCGGCCGCCGAGAGACGGAACACGGGGCGCCCGGCCAAGCCGGCGCGCGTCGCGAGCTCGGAGAGCAGCGCCGACTTGCCGGCTCCGGGAACGCCGGTGAGGACCGCCAGGGGGGGCCGTGCGGGAGAACGCCCCCACCAGGTCTCGAGCCGCGTCAGCTCCGCATCGCGCCCGGCAATCGTCGCGGTCTCGATGCGCTCTGCCAACGGACGTCGCGCCGCGGGATGCATGGCCTCGAGCATGCGCCGCGCCTCGCGCGCATCGCGCGGGCGCTCGGCCGGAGAGGGCGCCATGAGATGCAGGATGAATTGAATCAATGCTCCCGATGCCCCGGCCGCTTCCAAGGGCGTGGTGGATGGAGGCCCGGCCTGCTGCCGGCGCAACACGACGTCGGCGGTTTCCCCCGGGAACGGCGATCGTCGGGCGACGATGCTGTAGAGCGTGGCGCCGAGGCCGTAGAGATCGCTGGCTGCATTCGGGGTCGCGCCCGCCACGACCTCGGGAGCGGCGTAGCCCGGCGTTCCGACGTGACCCTGCCCGGGGCGCTCGATGAGCGTCGCGAGTCCGAAATCGACGAGTCGCACCGTGCGCGGCAGCGCGCCGGGGCGATCGCCCGGCAACACGACCAGGTTCGCGGGCTTGAGGTCGCCATGGACCACGCGGGCCGCGTGCAGCACCTCGAGGCCGTGTGCGACGCGCGCCGCGACGAAGTAGGTCGCGGGCCGATCGTCGGGAGACAGGGCTCGATCGGCGGGCAGACCGGGCACGTACTCCATGGTGTAGAACGGCACCCCGTCGGGGGAGACGCCGACTTCGTACACCGCCACCACCGCGGGATGCCGGACCCGGGTCAGGGCCTCGAACTCGTGACGGCCGGCGGGCCCCAGCTCGACTTCTCGAGGATGCAGGCGCTTGAGGGCGCACTCGAGACCGGTCGTGGTGTCACGAGCGAGAAAGACTTCGCCCATGCCACCGCTGCCCAGGCGCCGCAACAGTAGAAAACGACCCGCGAAGCGTTCGATCATCGTCTCTCGTGGATGATGCGATGGCCGAACGCCCGCGTTGCCGAGGACGTGGCCGATCGGATTGAGGATGCGCGCCGGAGAGTCTACACCGGGTGCCCGAGCGGGCAACGGCCACGGTCTCAGGGTCTTTCCCGAGGGCGGGGGCTGCTTTGGGACCCTTTCGGGCCCCTGCAGGGCGTTCAGCTCGAACCCGGCAGGCCGTCGCCCTAATCCAAAGGTCATTCCCCAATTCGCTTCGCTCACTTCAAAGGAGCAGGGAGGATTTCATGGTCCAGGGCGCCCGTTCCAGCCGGTTGCTCGCCGCGGCCGCGGTTCTCGCCGTTGTCTTCATCGCAGCGTGCTCATCGGACAAGAGCACGAACCCGCCGAGTGGAGGCGGAGTGGCGAAGGAGTTGAACTCCCCCAACATGGGCAACGGCGCGGTCTATCGCGATACGTTCCCGATGACGGCGGGCGTGTTTCCTTACCACTGCAAGTTCCACGCGGTCATGACCGCGACCATCACCGTGAACGCCGGCAGCGCCACCACCAACGCGGCCGTGACCATCAACGACAACAGCTTCGCTCCCACGTCCGTCACGGTGGGGCCGGGCGCCGTCGTCACGTGGACCAACAACGGAGTGAACACGCACAGCGTCACCAGCGACTGACCGCTGACCTCGAGCCGGCCTGCCAATGACCCGGGCCGGCTCTCGCGTTTCACCCGCGACGCGCCCTGTGGCGGCCCCGCCACAGGTCATCTCGCCCAACGGTTTCTGCGCCCAGGACTTGCTGCGGACTCGCGGCCCTTCCCTCCTGGCACGGCCCCTGCGTTGACCTCCCCCGTCGCCCAACACCGAGGGAGGGACTTCATGAAAACGTCATCGAAGCTGCGCCGCGTCGGAGCCTGCGCCCTGTTCGGGACCATCGCGCTCGGAGCGGTCGCCGCGTCGGCCGACGCGCATCCCCGGTATCGCCGCGACCGCGTGGTCGAGACGCGCGAGGTTCGCGTTGCGCGCGGCTGGGCCCCGGTCTATCAACGGCCGGCCTACGCCCGCTACACCGTGTGGCGCTCGGATCGTGGGCCGTTGTACGCAGGGTTCCTGGGAGGTCTGTTCCTCGGGGCCACGCTGCGCAACACGGCGCCGCAGGGATTCGTCTACTGGGATCCTTACTGCCATCGCGGCTTCGCCTCGCTCGAGCTCTACGACGCCCATTGCCGCAGCCGCTCGCACGAGCGCGAGATCGAAGTCGTGGAAGCACCGCGCGGGTACGACCGCGGCGATTGCAACGATCAGGGGGGCGACCAGTACGGCGACGAGGACGATCAGGACAACTGACTTCGATCGTGGTGGGCCCGTGGTGGCGTGGCCGGAGACGGGGAGCGTCCAGGTTGCGCAGCGGGTCCCACCCGATGAGGCGGCGGGCGGCGTCGAGAGACGTCGCCCGTTCGCGTGAGAGCTAGGCCGCGAGGTACTCGCTGGTCGCGAAGGCGTGCTCCTCGGGCTTGAGCACCCGCACCACGTAGCGCTCCGGTGGCATCGGGTTCCACTGCTCGGCGTCTTCTTCAGGCGCGGCGCTGCCGTCGGGGTTGACCAGGACACGGCACACCGGTCGCCGCACGTCCTCCGGGTTGGGGCTCAGCGCCAGCACCAGGTGCCCGGAGTCGGTCTGCACCACCGAGCCCGCCGGATAGAGGCCCACCGTTCGCACCAGCGACCACAGCACCGCGGGGTCGAACGTGACGCGGCTCGGGCCGAGCATGTACTGCAAGGCTTCGAAGGGCGTGCGCGGACGCCGATGGTAGGCCCGGTGGGCGGTGATGGCGTCGAAGCAGTCCGCCACGGCCACGATGCGGCTCAGCGTGGCTTGGCCCCAATCCGCATCGAGGTGCGGGTAACCGGTGCGGTCGTAGTTCATGTGGTGCTCGAGGCAAACCCGCAGCGCGTCCAGCGTGAGCGGTGTCAGGCCCGGCATGCGGCAGATCATCTTCACGCCTTCGATGGGGTGGCGCCGCACCATGTTCCACTCGTCCGGAGTCAGCTTGGCCGGCTTGCGCAGCACCTCGCCGGGCACGGCGATCTTGCCGACGTCGTGTAGCAAGGCGGCCACGCCGAGGTCGGCCAGCACTTGGCGCGACTGACCCAACGCCTGGCCCATGCCGATCGAGAGCACGCTGACGTTGACGCAATGGGCATAGGTGTACTCGTCGTGGTCCCGCATCGCGGTGAGACCCACGACCGAGTACTCGTGACGCATGATGTTGTCGACCACCGGCTGCACCAGTCGCTTGGCCTGGCGCAGATCGGGCCGGCCGGTCTGGTGGGCGCGCAGCACGATCTTGCGCGTGCCGAGCACCGCCCGCCAGAACACGCGCTTGGCTCGGCCGCGCTCGGTGTGCTCCTTCTTCTCGTCGAGATCGCGGGTGAGGTCGTCGGCGTCCAGGTCGACCGCCGGCACCGGCACCACGCCGTGGACGTTGGCCTCGCGCACCATCTCCACCAGACGCTCGGCGACCGAGGTCTCGTCGGCCACAACGAACAGCTGGAAGAAGCGCTCGAGCTCGGCCTCGTGGACGTCGTGCAGGAAGCGCAGCCCGCCCAGGTCGCGACGCTCGAACTCGGACATCAACGAGTGATAGACGCCGAGCATGGCGGGCTGAACCTTGACGCGCACGCCGTTGAGATAGAAGTAATCGGCCACGACCACCAGCGCGACTTCGTCTTCCTGGTCTTCCTCCATGAGCTGGGTGATCACCTCGAGGAATTCCTTGAGCTGGCGTTGGAAGGCCTGATTGGTCACGTCGTGGGTGCGCGCGGTGCGCAGCATGGCGTTGAGGCGCACGAGCAGCTTGACGCCGAGCTGCGCGCTGGCGCTGGTCTCCGGGGCTTCCGGCCCGCGCGCGTTGGGATCCGCGCTCACGGGGTGAATCCCGTCATGGCGTCCTCGGATGCCTTGCGCACGGGGCCACGCTTCGAGAGCGCCCCGCGCTGGAGCACCATCTTGGCCTGGTCGCTGCCGATGCGCGCCAGCACGCGGGCCACGGCCTGGCGATGCGCCTCCTGTCCACGCGCGAACCAATTGCCCTTGAGCAGCTCGGCTTCCAGCTCGGCCACCGACTCGTCTCCGCCCACCGCCCCGAGCGTCGAGTAGACGGCGCGCCGCTCCTCGGCCGAGCGCGTCTCGAAGTTGGGATCCTGCAGCTGGCGGAGCAGCAGACGCGCCACGCCCGGGTCGCGCTCGACCGAGAGCTGGTGGAGCACCGCGCAGAACAGCCGCGTGTCGGCGTTCTCGAGCAGCTTGATGAGGATCGGCCGCGCGAGTTGCGGCTCGACTTGCCCCAGCGCCGCCACGACCTCGTAGCGCACGCGCGGCTCGGGATGCTTCAGGGCGGTGCGGAGCATGCCCACGATCGCGTTCCCGCCGATCCATCCCAGGATGTGCACGATGTTGCGCACGACGTACCAGCGGCGATCCGTCAGGTACGGCGCGAGTCGCTCCGGAGTCTCCTTGCACAGCCCGGCGATCGCCTCCGCCAGCAACCTCCGGTTGCGGCGCTGCTGGCTCTCGCCCAGCACCGCGTTCAGCAGATCGATGCCGGGATCCCCCAGGGCCTTGGCGAAGTCGATGAAGTCGAGCATCGACTGGGCCTCCTGCTGATCCAAGTGCTCGACCGTGGTGCCGATCGAGATCGGCTGCAGCATCTCCTGCACGAGATTGGCGAGCGCCACGCCGCCGTCCCCGCGCAGCAGCTCGATCGCCTCGCGCGCCTCGAGCCAGGCCCCCTTGGCCAGGGCCAAGCGCAGCAGGCGCGGGGTGAACTGCTGGATCTCGGCCCGATCCTCGGGGGTCACGTCGGAGGACAGCGCCGCGCGGATGATCGCCAGCGCGGTGGTGGTCTGCGAGACCTCGTGCTCGGCGGCGAACTCGCGGTTGAAGCGCTCGACTTCCCAGGCCGCCATCCCGTCCAGCTCCGCGAATCCGGCCTCGATCTCGACGGTCAGCTCGCCGGTGGTCCAATCGTCCGAGCGCGTGCCCGAGCCCTCCGCTTCGAGGGCCATCGGCTCGAGCGAGGGCGCTTCCGTCTGATCCTCCTCGAGCCCGCCCTGGGGCCAAGGCACGCCCTGGCTGGCTTCCGCGCTCGACACCTCGCCACCGCCGATGTCGCCGTCCGAGGGCACGTAGTCGACGTCGAGATGCTCTAGGCCGGCCTCCCACAGCAGAGTCACGAGGTCGTCCTGGCCGAAGTTCTGACCCGAGACCTGGAGCACGGAATCGAGCAGGACGTCGAGCTCCCGGGCCTCGACTCCGGGCGAGAAGGTGAGCCCGCGGATGCCGTCGCGATGGAACGGGAGCGCGAGGTTGTCGTCGCGGGAACGGGCAGGGTAGAGCGACGCCTCCTCGAACAGCACGTCTTCGGGCGAGAACTTCAGCGTGAAGGCGCCGTGCTCGTCCAGCAGCCGGACCAGCGCCGCGAACAGCTCTTCGCGAAAGCGGATGACGGTGGGGTTGTTGCCGTCATAGAGCCGGCAGGTCTTGAGCGTCCGGCCCAATTGGTTGACCCACGCCGTCACCACCTTGGTGGCGGCGTCCAGCTCGCGCGGGGCAGTCTCCTGCGCCGAATGGGCTTCGGTGCTCATGCCGGATGAGGTCCGTCCGAATCGAGTGCGTTGCGCCTGCCTGGAGGATCAATGGACGGTTTCGGCACGACCGCGCTTGGGCTTGAGGGCGAGCCGCCAGCGAGGCCTGAAAACGAAAAGGCGGCACGTTGCCGTGCCGCCCTTTGACGTGATGTGGTTCCCGGGGACTATGCCCGCCGGACGTTGCTGGCCTGAAGGCCCTTCGGGCCGCGAGTCACCTCGAACTCGACCCGATCGCCTTCGGCAAGAGTCTTGAACCCGTCCATCTGGATGGCGGAGAAATGAACGAACACGTCCTCGCCGCCCTCCTGGGAGATGAAACCGAAACCCTTCGCCTCGTTGAACCACTTCACGGTACCCAGTGCCACTGAACTACTCCTTACCTCTTGGGTCTTGCGACCCTCATCGCCGCCTTCGCGTGGCGGCCCGCCCGGTCGGCGTGACCGAATCCTCGGCGCCCTGCGGCCGAACATGAAAACAGCCGCCCGTTGTCGCTGGGCGGCATGCCTTGGAACAGCCACTACCACAGACAACCGAAGTCAAAAGCTAATATCGGCTAGTCGGAGTTGAAACGCAAGGCGCTTTTTCAAGCCACGCGAGCGCCCAGCCAAGCCTTGGCTTCCGCCACCGCTGAAGGCGGAACCGAGTGACCTCCGGGATGCCAGAAGAGAGTGACCTCGGCGCCGGCCCGCTCGAGCAGCGAGGCCAGCCGCTGCGCCTCCGCCGCCGGCACCAACGGATCACTGCGGCCGGCACCCATCCACACCGGCACCCGCTCGAGGTCCGGGAGCGGTTCGGGCTCGAGCGGCACCATCGGGGCCATGAGCACCGCGCCGGCCAGGACGTCGGGGTGGAGCAGCAGCATCGCGGCGGCGATGTTGGCGCCGTTGGAGAAGCCGACCGCCGTCACGTCGCCGAGCTCGTAGGTGGTGCGCGCCTCGGCAACGAACTCGGCCAGGGCGCGGGCGCGAAGCCGAACGTCGGCTTCGTCGAAGACGCCTTCGCGGATGCGGCGGAAGAAGCGCGGCATGCCGTTCTCGACCACGTCGCCGCGCGGACTGAGCAGCGCTGCCCCGGGATCGAGCATCGATCCCAGCGGCAGCAGGTCGTCCTCGTTCCCTCCCGTCCCGTGCAACAGCAGCAGCGTGCGAGCGCCGGGCCTCGGCATCGGCGCCGAGACGAATCGATGCACGTAGCGCATGGCCGAAGCTTAGCCGACTCGGGCCTGGTCGCGCCGTGCTCTGCTAACCTGGGCCGGTGCGCCCCCTCATGGTGCTCGCCCTGGTATCGCTGGTGGCGCTCTTCGTCGGATTGGCGCGGCTGGACTGGATCGACGGGCGGGAGTCGCGTGACGCATGGATCGCGCGCGACCTGGTCGCGCGCCGCGAGATCCTGACTCCTGCGCTGGGCGGCGCGCCGCGTTTCGAAAAACCGCTGCTCGCCTATGGCGGCGAGGCGGTCGCTGGCGCCCTGACTCCCCGGTCTCCGCTCGGCCCGCGCACCGCGCGCTCGGCCCTGGCGGTCGCTTTGGTCGTGCTGACCGGCTGGATCGGAGCCCGACAGCTGGGTCGGCGCGCGGGCTTGATCGGCGCGGCCACGCTCGCCACTTCGCTGGCGTTGCCGGTGGCGGCGTGCAGCGATGGGACGCAGCTCATGGCCAGTGTCTTGGGCTGGGTGGCGTGGGCCGGCCTCGCGCCCGCCGCGCTGGCCCAGGGGCCGTCCCCCCTGGTGGCGATCGACACGCTGCTCGCGACGCTGGCCGTGGTGGCCGGACCCTTCCCGGCGCTGTGGCCGCTCGCGGCGGTGGTCATCCACGCGCGACTGACGCGAGGGGCCGCGCCGCCGCGGCTCGGAGTCGTCGCGGGCCTGCTGCTGATCCTGGGCATCGCGCTGCCCTGGTACGGGGCCATGTTCGAGATCCACGGTTTGCCGTTCGCGCTCGCGGTTCCGGCGTTTCCATATGGCGGCGATGCCGGAGCGCCCTGGTATACGGCCCCGGCGCGCGCGATCGGATACATGGTGGTGGGATTCTTCCCGTGGAGCGCATTGCTCCCGGCGGCCGTCCTGTACCGGTGGACCAACGCCGGCGCAGCCGATCTGGAGTCCGCCCCGATCACGCACCTGCTCGTGGTCACGCTGATGGTGACGCTGGTCCCCCCGCTGTTCGCGCCCGCCGCGCCGCTGACGGCGGTGCTGCCGGCCCTGCCCGCGGCCGCCCTGTTGACCGGCGCGCTGCTCGATCGTGTCTTCTCCGGCGAGGCGCTGGCCTCGCGCGCGATCTCACAAGCTTCATGGCTGGTCGGGGGCTCGGGGACGGTGGCGGCTCTGATGCTGGTCTGGATCGCGCGCCGCCTCGAGTCCGGGCCTTCCGAGCTGAGGCTGTTCGCCGCGTTCCTGTTCCTGGCCTCCTGGGCACCCGCGCTGGCCTCGTTCCTGGGCCGGCCCCGAGCGGTGCCGATCTTCATGGCGGCGCTGGTGGCGCTCGGCACTCCCTTGGTGTCGCTGCGGGTCTTGCCTGCACTCCAAAACCGATTGAGCGCCGGCGAGGTGGCCACGGCGATGAATCAGCTATCGGCGCCCAAGGCTCTGTTGCTGGTGGTGGAGCCGCCGCCGACTTCGCTGCGGTTGCGACTCGAGCGTCGCCTGGCCTTCCCGCATCGGCTCCCTGCGGCCCTGCGCGAGCTGCGCGGAGAAGACGGGTGGACCTACGTGGCATTCCCGCCGCGGCGGGAATCCGAGGTCGCTCGCGCCGCGGCGCCGGCGGCGCTCGAGATTCTCATGCGTACCCCGGGACTGGTGCTGGCGCGCGTCGGCGAGCGCTGACTAGAACAAACTCCCCTGCAGGGCCATCGAGGCGGGCTCGGCGTCGTGACCGAGCGCGCGGAGCCGCTGGGCGAACCGATCGGGTCCGTGCAGCGTGTAGATCTTGCGTGGGCTCACGCGCCGGATCAGCTCCAGCAGCTCGTCGAAATCGGCATGATCGCTGATCGGGAACGCCGCGTCGCAACGCGGCAGGCGCCAGCGGTCGAGGGCCCAGCCGGTCACGGCCGCGGTGCGGCGGCGGCGGAAGGCGCGCGCCAGATCGCGACTCGAGGGCCCGGGGGGCAGGATCAGCACGCCGTTGCCCAAAGGCGTCATGTCGAAGGGCTCGCAGCCCGGGAACTCGACGCCGAACTCGCGATAGACCTCGAGCATCGACCAGGCGGGCTCGGGCAGCCACACGCGGATGTCGCGCTGGCCGAGCAGCCGCGCCACTTCCTGCGTCTTGCCCAGCGAGTAGGCGAGCAGGATCGGCACGGCGTCCCCGGCCAGGGTCTCCTCCACGAAGTCGCACAGCTGATCGAGCACTTCGAGCCGATCCGGGAAGCGATAGCGCGGATCACCGAAGGTGCACTCCATGACCAGCACGTCGGCGCGCACCGGAGCGCATGCTTCGGCGGTGGCCGATGGCTCGAGGCGGAAGTCCCCGGTGTAGAGCACGCGCGTGCCTGCGCGCTCGACTAGGACCATCGAAGAGCCGAGGATGTGTCCCGCGGGCAACAGCGTGACTCGCGCGCCGTCCGCGTGCCATGGGGCGTGGAACGGATGGACCTCGAGGTCGTCGGCGCGGAAACGGCGCGCACACAAAGCGGCGGTCGCCGGCGAAGCCACCCAACGCTTGTGGCGGCCGACGTGGTCCCGATGGGCGTGGGTCACGATGCCGCGGTCGCGTCCGCGGCGCGAATCCACGAAGATGTCGGTTCCGATCCAGTGGACGCCGTCTTCGAAATCGAGCACGACGGCAGCATAGCCCAGCGGAGCCTGAGAAGAACGTGGAGAGAGATCGATCGCTCTCTACCGGCCGGCGTCCAACGGCAAGGGAATGGTTGACTTGCGATACGAGTGACGATATATCGTCACTCGTTGGCAGTTGATTCGACGAAATCTCGCCATGGAGGGCGCGATATGTCGCGAACGCTGATCGACGATCTCATAGCTCCCTGCCAAGGCGTCCTAGGTCGGCTCTGGAGGCTCAGGCCTGGCGACCTCTGCGATGTCTGCCCGATGCGGGCCGAGTGCCGCGATCGCACCACCTGCCTCCACCTCGTCGCCAGCGCCGGAGTGACCTCGCGGCTCGACGGCCCCTTCCGCCGCTTCCCGATCGGCGCCCGCGAGGTGGGCCGCGTGGTCTCGACGGCCACACCGTTCATCGCCAACGACGGACTCGCGCGCCTGGGGCTCGCCCCGGCGGCGTGGCTGGCCTTGCACCGGATTCGGAGCTTCGCCGCCTTTCCGCTGCAGCGCGACGGGGCCAACGTGGGCGTGTTCGCGGTGTTCTCACGCCGCGCCCTCGAGCCGGCCGACGTGCGCGGCCTGAACGCGGCCGCGGAGCTGCTGGCGTTGGCGAGCCCGGTCTCCCCGGCCATCGAGCGCCCCGTGGTGCGGCCGTTGCGCGAGGTCGAGCGCGACGCCATCGAGCGCGCCTTGATCCACACCCAGGGGCGAGTGAGCGGTCCACGCGGCGCGGCTCACATGCTGGGCCTCAAGCCCACCACGCTCCAGTCGCGGATGAAGAAGCTGGGCGTGCGCCGGCCCGGGCGCGACGCATGACGCGCCCACTCCACGCCTGGACCAGCCACCACTACGCGCTGCCGCTGCCCGACGCTCATCGCCTGCCGATCGCTAAGAACGCGCGGCTGCTCGAGCGGCTGTTGGCGGAGCAGGTGCTCGAGGCGGCCCACGTGCACGCCTCGGAGCTCGCCCCTCGCGAGTGGCTCATGGCCGCGCACGACGAGGACTACGTCGCGCGCGTGTTCGAGGGGCGATTGGACGCAGCCGAGATCCGCGCGTTGGGGCTGTCATGGTCGGAAGCGCTCGTGGCGCGGGCGCGCGCCGCGGTGTTCGGCACCGTGATGGCGGCGCGCGCTGCGCTCGTCCACGGAGTGGCCGGCAATCTCGCTGGGGGCAGCCATCACGCCTTCCGCGATCGGGCCGAGGCCTATTGCCTGTGGAACGACCTGGCTATCGCGATCCAGGTGCTGCGCGCCCAGGGCCGCGCCCGGCGGCCGTTCGTGCTCGACCTCGACGTCCACCAGGGCAACGGCACCGCGGCGATCTTCGCCGACGATCCCACCGTGTTCACCTTCTCGATCCACGGCCACGGCAATTATCCACTGCGCAAGGCGAGCGGCTCGTTCGATCTCGGGCTCGCCGACCAGACCGGAGACCCGGCGTACCTCGAGGCGCTCGACCGACACGTGCCAGAGGCGCTCGATCGCCACCGGCCCGACCTGGTGCTGTACCAGGCCGGCGTCGACGCGCTGGCCGAGGACACGCTGGGGCGCCTGGCGCTCACGCCCCTCGGCCTGGCGACGCGCGATGCGCGCGTCTTCGCGTGGTGCGAGGCGCGCGGCCTGCCGGTCGCGATCACGCTCGGCGGCGGCTACGCGCGTCCGGTCGAGGCCTCGATCGAGGCGCACGCCGGCGTGTGGCGGGAGGCGCGGCGGGCACGGGAGCGCGGCCGGGATGTCGACGACGTGGTCGGGGCCGACGACGCCGTGGACGCCGCGTCCGACTCTTGACGTGGCCCGAGACGCATCTCTAGCATCGCAGCGCCCTGCTCCCGAGGTGACGAAGGGAGGTGAGGAGGATGAGTCAGGGTCGCATTCCTGGATGGTCGTGCGCCGCGCTGGCGTTCGGCATCGTGGCCGCGAGCCTCATCGCGCCGGGCACCAGTGGCGCGGCGGCGGCGAGCTCCGAGACTCGAAGCGTCAAGGCCGCGAATGGCCTGCGCCAATTCACCGGCGTCGTGACGGCGCTCGACAAGACCACGCTGACCGTCGAGAAGCGCGGGAAGAAGCCGCGGACCGTGGTGTTCACCCGACACAGCGAGATGAAGACCACCGGCGACGTCGAGAAGAACAGCCGCGTCACGGTCTACTACCGTGACGACGGCGGGCGCTCGATCGCGCACCGCGTGGTGGTCAAGCCCGACCGCCCGCGCGCCGCGGGCAGCGGGAACTAGGGCCGGAGCGCCCCCTCCGGCCGCCCCCGAAATGACGTCCGCCCCATGAGCCCCGGCCCGGAGCGCGCGCGCCCCGCACCCCGAGCCGTTCTCGACCAAGCGGAAGCGCTGCGGCTCCAATTCGGCGCCGCGGCCGCCCGCCGCAAGCGCGGGCTGCTCTCCGTGCTCGATCGCGCCGAGCTGCCGCGCAGCGTCGACGTGGCGCGCCTGCACGAGCTGTTGTGCTTCTGGCGCGCCTATCCCGACGATCGCCGGCTGCTGACGCAGATCGAGCGCTCGCTGAGACGTTTCGCCGCCCGCCCCGATTTGCGCCGCCATGCCCACCGGCTCGTCGACTCGGGCATCGCCGGCAGCGAGATCCACTTTCGATTCTTCGCGCCCACGGCGCGCTGGCTGGCCGAGCGCTGGCCCGAGCGGTTACGAGTCCAGTGGGCCAACTTCGACGTGGGCCGACTCGAGCCTTGGCTGCCGTGGCTCGTGACCGCGGCCGAGGTCCCGGCGTTGGACGAGTACGACATGCCGATGCACGAGTGGATCGGCTGGCTCAAAGGACGGCGCGACACCGACGCTTCGTTCCTGGTGCGGCGCCTGGCGCGGCTGCCGATGTCGGAGGCGGCGCGCGAGACGCTCTACGATCAGCTCGATCCACCGTTGATCTTGTCCGCTGGACCGACGACGCCGTCGCGCACGCACGCCAGACACCGCGGGGCGCGCGTTCATTTCCAGCGCGGTCCGTTGTCCCGGGAGCGCCCTTCGATCGCGGCCATCGAGCGCCTGCGCCCGCGGGTGGTGCGCGAGCTGGATGCGCGGGCCGGGGCGCGGCTGATCGATCTGGCGCGCGCGGCCATGGTCACCCGCAGCCGCGACCTCGACGCCTTCGCCAACGGCGACCCTCACGACGTGCGCGTGGTGGACTTCGGCGGCGGGCTCGAGTTCGCCTGCATCGGCACGCGGCCCGACCGGCGGCTGCTGCTCGAGGCGGTCTACGGCTACCTCACGCTCAAGAACGGCGTGCCGATCGGCTACGTGCTGACCGCGTCGCTGTTCGGCTCGGCCGAGCTGGCCTACAACGTGTTCGAGACCTGGCGCGGCGCCGAGGCCGCTCCGATCTACGCGCGCGTCCTGGCGATGACGCGCTGGCTCGCGGGCGGCGACGCGTTCACGATCGTCCCCTATCAGCTCGGGGAGGGAAACGACGAGGCGCTCGAGTCCGGGGCGTGGTGGTTCTATCAGAAGATGGGCTTCCGGCCGCGCGACGCCGCGACCCTGCGTGTGATGCGGAGCGAGCTGACCCGCATGCGGCGGCGCCCCGAGCACCGCTCGAGCCAGGCGACGTTGCGCCGCCTGGCGCGCGCCAACCTCCATCTCTTCATCGGTCGCCCGCGTCGCGACGTCCTAGGGGAGCTCACACTCGCGAACCTGGGGTTACACGTCGCCCGCTCCCTGGCCGAGCGCTTCGGCGACGACCGCGAACGCGGCGTGGCCGCGTGCGCCGCCGAGGCGGCGCAGATCCTGGGCGCTGGGCCGACGCCCGGGTGGAGCGGAGGCGAGCGCTCCGCGTGGGAGCGTTGGGCGCCGCTGATCACGATCCTGCCCGGCGTGCGGCGTTGGGCCGAGGCCGAGCGG
>JACXTT010003478.1_pt1 | contig 24170 bp, 23 predicted proteins | sample 9270951 | NCBI WGS metagenome assembly JACXTT01 (sample SAMN15532306, study PRJNA645909) | rock metagenome | isolation source: weathered quartz diorite | place: Puerto Rico | collected 2017-06-21
GATGTCCGGGATGCTCAGGCCATTCCAGCCTTTGCCCGCAAGTATGATTTCGCCTGCAGTGTCTGCCACGTGCCTTCGTTTCCCAAATTGAACGATTTTGGGAATCTCTTCCGCGATCATGGCTATCAGCTTGGTACTGACCAGGAACTGCCGACTTTTGAGGGTTTGACGAAAGGCTATTGGCCGGTCTCGTTTCGGACCACTGTGGGCTACCAGTGGAAAAACACGGGGGGCCTAGCCAATGCGACCACTGGTTTGGGGGACACCACTGCGACCAGTGGGAGCTTTGGCTTTACCGGGCTGGATGTCCTCAGCTTTGGCATTTTGAACCGGGATATCACATTCGGCATCGTGTACACCCCGGGACTTCACAGTGCTGGGTTCAACACTGGAACCAGCGATAGTAACTTGGAATCAGCCTTCATTAAGCTTGACAATCTCCAGCGGTTTATCGGGCTCGGAGACAACAATTATCTCATGAATTTCAGGGTGGGTAAGTTCGAGCTGGACCTGCCCTTCAGCGAGAAGCGAAGCCCCACCCTCAACACCACCTTTTTGGTTTATCACTATACCGCTGGTTCCCCTTTCATTGGTGGCGGCGCAGCAGGTGTTGTCAATCCAAACGACTTCGGTCTCGGAGATAACCACGCGGGGGCTGAACTGGCTGGCATTAAGCTCACCGCCCTGACGAATGGCTATTTCCGCTATTCGCTGAATGCGATCTCGAACAGCGATATCAACGAGGGCGGCAGCGGCGGGGGGCGGGCCTTACAGTTTTATGGTCACGTGACGCAGTCCTTCGGAGGCTACGGCGTCGTTTCCGGCCAGCGGCTCGGACTGTATGGGATGTATGGGCGAGCGCCCACGACCTTTAACGCTGCTGGCTGTCCCGCTCCGCCATGTGGAACCGGTGAGAACAGCCAAACTTTCTCCCGCATGGGCATCGATGCGAGCACGACGTGGGGAGGGCAGGTGAACGTCTTCGGGACCTGGATGTGGGCGAAGGACACGACTGCGCTCATCCAAGCGTCTGGAACCGCCAATCCCCAGGAGGCCCGCTGGAACGGCGGTTTCATTGAGGCCGATTACAATCCCACTTCATTGCCCAAGTGGCTGTTCATTTACCGCTACGACTGGATCACGAATACCCATCAACCGGATAGCGGGCTTGTAGGGAACTTCAACAACTTGCAGGGGCACACCGTCGCGATTCGGTATAACTTCATGTTCACCAACCGGACCGACATCGCCCTGCATCTCGAATACAACCACCTAGCAGATAAGTTAACCGCTGCATCAGGAGGTAACCAACTCCAGGATACGACTCTAATCGGATTTGACTTCGCATTGTAAGACGACCTAGAAGGCTGGAGTAGGGAGGAATGCCTCGCCTCCCAGGTGGACGGGGAAAGTGCTGGCCCTCCTTACTTTCCCCGTCCACCGTTGCATGTCCTGCACGGACACCCCCAAAGGGGCAAAAGGGGACGGGCTTACAGTATCCTGTCCTCTTTTTGTCACAGCATAATAGCTGGTTGTAATCGCAAGGCGGCGCATAGGGAGCGGGGGAGTCCTGACCTGATCCTGGTCGGGGCTCCCCCGTTTCATTTGCAGGCAGGACCAGGGGAAGATGTAGAGTTGTCTTGTGCGCCGCTTTGGGTAGACAATGAAGAATGAAGATCGGGGAGGCTTGACGTGGATCTCCATCCCGGCGATGGCCTGCTCATCGTGGACGTCCAGAACGATTTCCTGCCAGGCGGCGCGCTTGGAGTCACTCGAGGGGACGAGGTCGTTCCGGTCCTGAACCTTTATATGGCCGCGTTTAACATGCGCGGGCTACCGATCTTCGCCTCGCGGGACTGGCACCCTGCCAAGCACTGTTCGTTTCGCGAGCAGGGCGGCATTTGGCCCGTCCACTGCGTGGTGGGCACGAAGGGCGCGGAGTTCCATCCCGACTTCCATCTCGCACCGTCCACCATAGTCATCTCAAAAGCTACTGAGCCCAAGAAAGAGGCCTATTCAGCCTTCCAGGGAACGACCCTAGACGAGCATCTGCGCGAAACCGGTGCGCAGCGCCTCTTCATCGGCGGGTTGGCGACCGACTATTGCGTGCTGATCACGGTCAGGGATGCGATCAAGCGCGGCTATGCTGTCTGCCTCCTCATGGATGGGATCCGGGCGGTGAACCTGAAGCCGGACGATGGCCGTAAGGCCGAGGAAGAGATGATCCGCCTGGGAGCCGTGTCGATCCGGTTGGAGGACCTGGCCGCATGAACCAGTCGTCTAGCGCGCTCTTGACCGATCTCTACCAGCTCACCATGCTGCAGGGGTATCTCCAGCAGCGCATGGAGGACACGGCGGTCTTCGAGTTCTTCGTGCGCAACCTGCCGCCTCGTCGCGGGTTCCTGGTGGCTGCCGGCCTCGAGCAGTCCCTGAACTATCTGGAGAACCTGCGCTTCACGCCGTGGGAGCTGGACTGGATCGCCAAGAGCGGTCGCTTCAGCACGGCGCTGTTGGAATACTTGACACAGTTCCGCTTCACGGGCGACGTGCACGCCATGCCGGAAGGGACTGTCTTCTTTCCCGACGAGCCGATCCTGCGCGTGACGGCTCCGCTCCCGCAGGCGCAACTGGTGGAGACCCGCCTGATCAATCTCCTCCATTTTCAGACGCTGATCGCGTCGAAGGCCGTGCGCGCGGTGCTGGCCGCGCCGGGGAAGGAGTTGGTGGATTTCGGGCTGCGCAGGGCCCACGGTGAGGAGGCCGGCCTGCTCGCGGCCCGCGCCAGCCACCTTGTCGGGTTTTCCGGGACGGCCACCGTGCAGGCGGGGGCCCTCTTCGGCATGCCGGTGTACGGCACGGTGGCCCACTCGTTCATTCAGGCGCACGAGGACGAGATGGAGGCGTTCGAGCATTTCGCCCTGGCGCAGCCGAATCATGTCGTGCTCCTCATCGACACCTACGACACGGAGGCGGCGGCCCGCAAGGTGGTGGCGCTCGCGCCGCGCCTGCTGAAGCTGGGCATCACCATCAAAGGCGTCCGGCTGGACAGCGGGAACCTGGCTGAACATGCGCGCCGCGTACGGCGCATTTTGGATGACGGGGGCTTGCCGGGCGTCCGGATCGTGGCCAGCGGCAATCTGGACGAGTATGCCTTGCAGGAGCTCATGGCCGTCAACGCCCCGATCGACTCATTCGCCGTCGGCACTCACATGACGACGTCCTCGGACGCGCCCTACCTGGACTGCGCGTACAAGCTCCAGGAGTATGCGGGTCGCGCCTGCCGCAAGCGCTCCGAGGGCAAGGCGACCTGGCCGGGACGCAAGCAGGTGTACCGTCATGACGGGGCGGATGGGCGCATGGCCTATGACGGGCTGACGCTCGCCGATGATCCACAGGACGGCACAGCGCTGATCCAACCTGTCATGCGGGAGGGTCGGCGTCTGGCGCCCGCGCCCGCGCTGGCTGACGTGCGCTCTCGCGTCGCCGATGAGCTGGCGCGCCTGCCGGAGTACTTGCGGCGGCTGCAGGACGGTCCGCCGTACCAGGTCCGGGTCTCCCAGGCCCTGCGCGACATGGCCAAAGCCTGCGATGAACGCCGCTAGAAGCAGAGAAGCGTTTTAGGACTCGGGGGGTTGAGCGGGCGGAGTCTTCGGGGCGGGCGCGGGGCTGGCCGGAAGGGAGTCCTTCAGCATCTGGATCGTCCGCTGGTAGTCTCCATCGGTAGAGCCGAACCGGTCACCCAGGGCCTTGATCGCTTGATTGATGGCCTTGGTCATTTTTGCGATTTGCTCTTCAGGCGTCATTGAGCGTCCTCCTGGTTAGTGCTTCTCCGGCCGGGATTCGCGCCACAACATGACGGCCAGCCCGCCGGCGATGACGATCCCGACCACGCTGGCCCACATCGGAATCACCAGACCATCGATCACCGCCTCCCACCCGAAGATCAGCCGGAGCACATGCAGGGCGGCCATGAGCGAGAAGCTGACAATCGCGATGGTGGTGAATGGTTTCACGTGCAAGTCTTGAGACACGTCCGTAGATCCTCTGCCAGTTCGAGGCCCCGCTGGTATCGCTTGGTCACCTCTTTGCACAGCGCCCTGTCGATAATGGCAGCACAGCACGACGGCAGGTCTGTCCGTATTTGGGCCGGTGGCCGGTGAGGCTTATTGGTAATCTGGAACATCAGGGAAGCAACACTCTCGCCTTGGTAGGGTCTCTCGCCGGTCAGCAACTCGTATAAGACTATTCCAAGCGAAAAAAGGTCCGAGCGGCCGTCCACGTTCTCTCCGGCAATCTGTTCCGGCGACATGTAGCTCGGCGTCCCGAGGATCACATCGGTTCGGGTCTTGGTGGACGTTGTGAGACGCGCGGTGCCGAAATCCATGATTTTGACAACCCCGTCCTTTGCGAACATGATATTCGCTGGTTTGATGTCCCGGTGCACGACCCCCTGGCTATGAGCGTGGTCGAGGGCTTCGGCTACTGTGGTAACGAGTTCCAGCACTTGCTTGATGGGCTTGAGATTCTCCTTGCGGCACCAGTCCTTCAGGGTGATCCCCTCCAGCACTTCCATGGCGATGTATCCCAAGTCTTGCTCGTCCCCAGCGTCGAAAATCGTCACGATATTCGGATGCGAGAGTCGACCCGCCGATTTGACTTCACTGAAAAAGCGGCGCTTGATATCCAGTAACTGGCCTGGCTCCTCCACCTCATCAAACCGGATTGTTTTGAGAGCGACGAACCGCTGGATGGTGGGATCTTTGCCCAGGTAGACCACGCCCATCGCCCCACGGCCCAACTCTTGGATGACCGCATACCGCCCCAGTTTGCGTCTCTGATTGGGGGGTTCGATTCGAACAGTCCGGTCATGGCTTTCTTTTTGGAGATTACTTGGTTGCGCACGGCTGCTTGGCTGCACCGGCAACGGCACGGTTTTATCCGCCTCATCGCGGGACTTCCTTGCTGGGGCGGATTCCTGCCGTGGTTGGGCGGGTTCCTTCTGGATCGTCTCACCCTCTCTGGTCTGCATCAGCATTGCAAGGCTGCGCAGCAACACCACAATCAGCCACAGGGCCATGCAGATGGCCCCAAGCAGGAAAATCAAATTGTAGATCCGTCTGTCCACCTGCGCCATGAACGGTCCTGCGAGGGGCAACATGACCTCGTGCCCGGCCAGAATCACAACAAGCAGGGCCGCCGGCGGGATGATACGGCGCAGAAAGGAGAACCACTTCCCTTCCTTTGGAAGCTGGCTCACTGCCCGGTGGCTCAACAGCCAGAACCCCAAGAGGGCCACCGTATAGGCCGTGAATTCCGTTATATTTGAAGCCGGCAACTGTGTGTCGCCGATGGTCATGTCTTTGACCATCGGCATGCGGCCCGGATTGGCACCCAGCAACAGGGCCACGCCAATGCCGATTCCGTACAGCCAAACCCAGCCCCAGGCTCTCACGACCACCCTCCGTTGCTTCAAAAAGCTTCAGGAATTTCAGTTAAAAAGCAAGCAAAATCTCATCGAGGCCAGAAGGGCCCCCAAGTGCTTAGGGGAACCGGTCCGCCACCACCGGCTGGCCCGTGCCCGTCCAGTAGCCGGCGCACATGCGCGGCGTGGTGTGCCGGATCGCAAAGCGCCCGTCGGGCGCAAGGACGAGCGCGCCGGCCGCGCCGAATCCCTCGACCTTCCGGATGCGCCGGTCCAGTTTCTCGAGCACCAGCTTGGTCGCTGTCGTGGGGTTCGCGCCCATCGCCATTCGGTCCGCGATCTCTTTGGCCACCGCGATCCGGATGATGCTCTCACCCAGGCCGGTCATGGAGACCGCGCCGGCCTCGTCGTCAGCGTAGATCCCGCAGCCAATCAGGGGGCTGTCGCCCGCGCGGCCAGGGAGCATGAACGCGATGCCGCCGGTGGACGTGCCAGCCGCGAGTGTGCCCCGCTGGTCCAACGCGACCGTGCCCACAGTCTCCTCTCCCAGCATCTGCCGGTAGAGCCGGAGCATCCGGCGCTGGGGGCCGGTGGCAGTCACGGCTTCGCGCGAGGTGTTCCGTCTTGCGGACGCTCGCGCCGAACGGCGGTGATTGGCGGCTTGCCGTTCCAGCTTGAAGTGACAGGCGAAGCGCGTCGCGTGGGGACCGATCAAGAGGACGTGTGCGGTCTTCTCCATAACGAGCCTGGCCGCGCTGATTGGATGACGCACTGCCTCGATGCCCGCTACCGCGCCGGCCTTCAGCGTGCGCCCTTCCATGAGGGCGGCGTCCATCCGCCGGACGCCGTCGAGTTGGAGGTGCGCGCCGGTCCCGGCGTTGAAGAGGCCGGAGGACTCCAGGAGGCGTGTCGTAGTTTCCACCGCGTCCAGGGCATGCCCTCCGCGCCGCAACACGGAGTAGCCGCGGCTGAGCGCGTCAGCGAGACAGGCGAGTTGGGCCGGCGTCACGATGCGCGCGCCAGCGCCGCCGTGGGCCAGGATGACAGGAGTGTGATGGAGGGTGCGGGAACGCCGGCGGCCGCTCACGCGTGCTTGTCGGCCGACTCGGCGAGCCGGGCCCGATAGCGGGCGATGAGGTGACGCTGCAGCCACATGCCACCGGCCACGAGCAGGACGACGGTGATCACGACGGCGATCAAACGGCCGTCGCCGGCGCCTTCCTTCACGTACACCTTGCCGTCGGTGCCTTTGACGACCTGAAGGTCCTTGTTGAACTGGTGGACGCGGCCGGTGGGATCGCCCAGGTTGATCCATTCCTTGCAGAGCCGCACCGGGTCCTGCTCGCCGAGGGGCTTGTACCAGGCCATGCGGAGGCAGATGTCACGGGTTGGATCGAAGAGGTCGCGCTCGGCGAAGATCTGGTCCAGGTCTACGCCGCTGCCCCAGAGGACCAGCAGGAATAGCGCGTTGACTCCGACGATGAGGCAGACGGCCAGGCGGACGGTGTAGCGCCGGACCTGGTCCGCGATCCGCTGATCCGTGGCGGTCTGCACGACGACATCCGATGCCATGGACATGCCCTACGCGACGATCTCAGTCCCGATGCCCTTGTCCGTAAAGATCTCTAACAAAATTGCGTGCGGCATGCGGCCGTCGATCACGTGCGTCTTCCTGACGCCACCCTCGAGCGCGGTCAGGCACGCCTGCACCTTGGGCAGCATGCCTTCGCTGATCGTGCCCTTCTTCACCATGCGGGCCACGTCCTTGCGGGCCAGCGTCGAGACGAGTTTCCCCTCCTCGTCCTTGATGCCCTTCACGTCCGTCAGGATTACCAACTTCTCCGCCTGGAGGGCGCCGGCGATCGCTCCCGCCACCAGGTCGGCGTTAATGTTGTACGTGCGCCCGTCCTTGCCGACGCCCATCGGGGCGATGACGGGGATGGCGTTGGTGGACTGGAGGTTCTTCAAGATGGAAGAGTCTACTGCCTGGACGTCGCCGACGAGTCCGTAGTCCTCGTCCTCGCCCCAGCCGCTGAGGTCTGCCCCCAGCTTCTTGGCCCATTCAGCTTTCGTGAAGGGTTTGGCTTGGATGAGCCCGCCATCCTTGCCGCTCAATCCAACGGCCTTGGCCCCGTGCCGGCTGATCAACGACGCGATCTCCTTGTTGATGGTGCCCCCGAGGACCATCTCGACAATTTCCATCGTGGCTTCGTCGGTCACGCGGACGCCCTGGCGGAACTTGGGCTCGATGGCCAGCCGCTTGAGCATCTGGTCGATCTGCGGCCCGCCGCCGTGTACGACGACCGGGCTGAGCCCGACGTACTTCATGAGCACGACGTCGGTGGCGAAGCCTTCTTTCAGCGTCGGGTCGGTCATGGCCTTGCCGCCGTACTTCAGCACGACGGTCTTGCCGGCGAAGGCCCGGATGTAGGGCAGGGCCTCCACCAGCACGTTCGCCTTCTTGATCAGCTCCTCCATCGGCGTCTCCTACAGGATGTACCGGCTCAGATCGTCGTCCTTGATGATGTCCTTCAGGCGGTTTCGAACGACCTGGGCGTCGATCGTCAGCTTCCTCTCGGTCAGCTCCGGCGCCTCGAAGGAGAGCTCTTCCAGCAACCGCTCCATGATCGTGAAGAGCCGGCGGGCGCCGATGTTCTCCGAGCGCTCGTTGACCTGGACGGCGGTCGCCGCGATCTCCTCGATACCCTCACGGGTGAAGTCCAGCGTGATGCCTTCCGTCTCGAGCAGGGCCGTGTACTGCTTGAGCAGGGCGTTCTGGGGCTCTGTCAGGATGCGGATGAAGTCGTCCTTCGTCAAGGGCTCCAGTTCGACCCGGATCGGAAAGCGGCCCTGCAGTTCCGGGATCAGATCCGAGGGCTTGGCCACGTGAAACGCCCCGGCTGCGATGAACAGAATGTGGTCCGTCTTGACCGGCCCGTACTTGGTCGTGACGGTGGAGCCCTCGACGATCGGCAGGAGGTCGCGCTGGACACCCTCGCGGGAGACGTCCGGCCCGAGCGTCCGCTCGCGGCCGGCGATCTTGTCGATCTCGTCGAGGAAGATGATGCCGTGCTGTTCCGTCTTGGAGACGGCCTCCTTGACGACGGCCTCCATGTCGATCAGCTTCTGGGCCTCCTCCTGGATCAGCAGCTCGAGCGCTTCCGGGACCTTCACCGTGCGGCGCTTCTTCTTGCCGGGGAACATGCTGCCCAGCATCTCCTGGAGCTGGTCCTGGACCTGCTCCATGCCGCCGACGTTGGAGATCACGCCGATCGGAATCGTGGCCTTGTCCTTGACTTCGATCTCGACAGACCGGCTGTCCAGCTTGCCCTCGCGCAGCAAGAGGCGGAACTTCGAGCGCGTCGCCTCGTAGCTCTCGCTCGGCGGCGGCTGGTGGGCCTCGAAGCTCGCCTGGTCGAAGATGCCGGGCGGCGTCCTCGGCGAGGGTGGGGGGACCAGCAGGTCGAGGAGGCGCTCCTCGGCCTGAGCCTCGGCTTTCTTCTGGATGCGCACGGCGTATTCGGCCTTGACCATGTTCACGGCCTGCTCGGCCAGATCGCGGACCATGGATTCGCAATCCCGTCCGACGTAGCCAATTTCCGTGTACTTCGAGGCCTCGACCTTGATGAATGGCGCCTGCGTGAGCTTGGCCAGGCGGCGCGAGATCTCGGTCTTGCCGACCCCGGTCGGCCCGATCATGATGATGTTCTTCGGCATGACCTCGTCGCGCAGGTGCGCGGGCAGCCGCTGGCGCCGCCACCGGGTGCGGAGCGCGATGGCCACCATGCGCTTGGCGTCCCGCTGGCCGATTACGTAGCGGTCCAGCTCTTCCACGATCTGGCGCGGGGTCAAGCTGTCGAGGCTCGGCGGCTGGTTGGTCTGCTCGTCCATCACCCCTTCAGTTCCTCCACCGTGATCTCCAGATTCGTATAGATGTCAATGCCGCCGGCGATCTTCATGGATTCCTCCACGACCGCCCGCGCGTCAAGCGTTGAGTAGTGGAGCAGCGCGCGCGCCGCCGCGAGCGCATAGGGGCCGCCCGAGCCGATGGCCAGGATGCCGTCTTCCGGCTCGATCACGTCACCGGTCCCGGAGACGATCAGCGAGTGCTCCCGGTCGGCGATGGCCAGCAGCGCCTCCAGCCGGCGCAACGCCCGGTCCATCCGCCAGTCCTTCGCGAGCTCCACGGCCGCTCGCGTGAGGTTGCCCCGGTACTCTTGGAGCTTGCCTTCAAACTTCTCGAACAGCGTGAAGGCATCGGCCGTGGCGCCTGCGAACCCCGCCAGCACAGTGTCATTATACATGCGCCGTAGCTTTTTCGCGTTCTGCTTCATGATCGTGGTGCCGTGCGTCACCTGGCCGTCGGAGCCCATCGCGACATGGCGGTCCTTGCGCAAGCACAGTATTGTGGTAGAGCGGATGATCATGGGGTCACTCCTTGTCATGCGCCCGCGGATGGGCCTTGTCGTAGGCCTCCATCAGCCGGTCGAGCGCGACGTGGGTGTACCGCTGGGTCGTGGACAGGGAGGCGTGTCCGAGCAACTCCTGGATCGCGCGTAGGTCCGCGCCGCCGTCCAGGAGGTGGGTCGCGAAGGAATGGCGGAGCGTATGGGGCGTGATCGTCGGGAAGTTCTCGAGGGCCTGGCATTCCTTCGCGACGATCCGCTCCACGCTGCGGGCCGTCAGCCGCCCGCCGCGCCGGTTGCGAAACAACGGGGTCTTCCCCTCACCACCTTCTTTCCTCAAGTACACCCGCACCGCCTCAACAGCCTTCATCCCCAGCAGCACGACCCGTTCCTTGCGGCCCTTGCCCAACACGGTAGCGGTCCCTGTGTCCAGGTCCACGTCTTCGACGGTCAGCCCCACCAACTCGGCCACCCGCACGCCCGCCGAGTAGAGCACTTCCAGCAGCGCCTGGTCGCGCAACGAGCGTGGCTCGTTGGAGCCGGGGTCGTCCATGAGGCGCTTGGCGTCGTCGGCCGTCAGGACGCGGGGAAGCTTGTATTCCTGCTTCGGCGTGGCCACGGCCGCCGCCGGGCTGTGCGGCACGATCTCTTCCCGCGCGAGGAACTTGAAGAGGCTCCGGATGGCCGCCAGCTTGCGTCCTAGGGAGCTTTTCGCGTCCCCCAGCCCGGCGCGCGCGGCCAGGAAGCCGCGCACCACATAGGCGTCGACCACCGTGGGAGCGGGCAGCGATCCGTTGTGCGCCTTTCGGAGGAACGCCAGGAACTGGCGCAGGTCACCTTCGTAGTTGCGCAGCGTGTGCGGGGACGCGCCTCGCTCGACCTGGAGGTACGTCAGGAAAGACCGGACCGCTGCATCCATGCGGCAAAGTCCTCCAAGGCGCGCTGTCCGACCCGGCGTTGCCGCTCCTGCTTGTCGCGGATGCGGGTGGGGAGAGGCGGAAAGAGGCCGTAGTTGGTGTTCATCGGCTGAAAGTGCCGCGAGTCGCTGGACGTGATGTACTTGAGCAGCGCGCCGTGCGCGGTTGTCTCCGGCGGGGCCACGAGCGCTTGGCCCTGCAGGCCGCGGGCGGCGTTGATGCCGGCCAGCCCGCCGGTGGCGGCGGCTTCGGTGTAGCCTTCGACCCCGACGAGCTGGCCCGCCAGAAAAATCCGTCCGGTGCTCTTCAATTGCAGCGTGTCCCGGAGCAGCGTCGGCGCGTTGACGAAGGTGTTTCTGTGGACGCTGCCGTAACGCAGAAACTCGGCGTTCTCCAGGCCGGGGATCGTCCGGAAGACGCGTTTCTGAGCGCCGTACGTGAGCTTGGTCTGGAACCCGACCAGGTTGTAGCAGGTGCCGTGCCGGTTTTCCATCCGCAGTTGCACCACGGCGTGGGGGCGCGCATTCGTCCGAGGGTCCATGAGGCCCACCGGTTTCATCGGCCCGAACATCATGGTGTCGCGGCCGCGCTCGGCCATGACCTCGATGGGGATGCAGCCTTCGAAATAAGGAATCTTCTCAAACTCCTTGGGGACCACCTTCTCGGCCGCCAGCAACGCCCGGTGGAACGCGTCGTACTCGGCCTCCGTCATCGGGCAGTTGAGGTAGTCCGCCGCGCCCTTGTTGTAGCGCGACGCCTTGAAGACCTTGCTCATGTCGATGCTGTCGGCGTCCACGATCGGCGAGATCGCGTCGTAGAAGTACAGGTGCGTCGCGTTCGTCAGACGCTTGAGGTGCGCGGCCAGTGAGTCGGAGGTCAAGGGTCCCGTGGCCACGATCGCCAGGCAGTCGGGCGGGACCTCCGACACCGGCTCGCGCAGGATGCGGATGTTCGGGTGACCCTCGAGGGCCTGCGTGATCTTCTCCGCGAAGAGGTCGCGGTCCACGGCCAGAGCGGCCCCCGCCGGCACCCGCACGTCGTCCGCGACATTAATAATGAGGGAGCCCAGCCGGCGCATTTCCTCCTTGAGGAGGCCGGGGGCGCTCTGGAGCTCGCCGGAGCCGAGCGAGTTGGAGCAGACCAGTTCCGCCAGATAGCCGGTCTTGTGCGCGGCCGTCTGTTCCTTGGGACGCATCTCGTACAGCGTGACCTTGGCGCCGCGGTTCGCCGCCTGCCAGGCTGCCTCCGAACCGGCCAGGCCCCCGCCGATGATGACGATATCCTCGCGCATGAGCGCCTCGCTCCGGGGAAAGAATCGATTCTAGCACACTATTCCTTGTAGCCGCACTCGTCGTTGCGGCAGACAAGGCTGGTGCCAGTCTGCTTGGAGTATTTTTCCACCAGGAACGGCGCGTGGCATTGCGGGCAGGGCTTCGCCACGGGCCGGTCCCAGAGGGCGAAGTCGCACTTGGGGTAGTTCGAGCAGGCGTAGAACGTGCGGCCCTTCTTGCTGCGCTTCTGCGTGAGGTCACCGCCGTCCTTGGGACACTTGACGCCGAGCGGAATCGGTTTCGTGGTCTTGCAGGTCGGGTAGGCCGAGCACGCGAGGAACTTGCCGAACCGGCCGGTCTTGATCACCATCGGCGAGCCGCACTTTTCGCACTTCTCGTCGGTCGTCGTGTCCTCCTTCGCGACGATCTTGATGGTGCCGTCGGGCAGCCGCTCGAAGTTTTGGGTGTTTTTGCAGGGCGGGTCTTCCTTGTAGCCCGGACATGCCAGAAACTTTCCGTTCCGGCCCCACTTGATCTCCATCATCCGGCCGCACTTCTCGCAGGGGATGTTCGTCGGCGGCTCGACCGTGTCCCTTGGACCGGGGAGGCGCTTGGCCTTTTCGATGTCCTTGCTGAACGGCAGGTAGAAATCGCGCACCGCGGCAACCCAGGGCTTCTGGCCTTCCTCGACCTCGTCCAGCTCCTTCTCCATCAGTGATGTGAAGTCCACATCGAGGATGTCTGGAAACCCTTTGACGAGGAAATCATTCACGGTGATGCCGGTCTCCGTCGGTACGAAACGGCCCTCCACCTTCTCGACGTACCGGCGATCCTGGATCGTGGAGATGATACTCGCGTAGGTCGAAGGCCGGCCGATCCCTTTCTCCTCCAGCTCGCGGATGAGCAAGGCCTCGTTGTATCGGGGCGGCGGTTGGGTGAAGTGCTGCTTCGGCGTAAGGCCCGGCGCGGCCTGCCCTTCCTGCGCGACGAGGCGCAGGCGCTCCCCTTCGGCAAGGACCGGCAACTGCCGCTCAGCCTCGTCCTCCTCCTCAGTCGCCCGCTCGCCCTTGCGGCTCTGCGCGGCGAGTTCGGCGTCCTTGCTTTCCTGGTACACCGCCAGATGGCCGGCGAACTTGACGACGGTCCCCGTGGCCCGGAACACGTAGGCGTCCGCCGTATGCTCGGGCGCGCAGTCCACGCGCGTGACCTCCAGCAGCGCCGGGGCCATCTGGGAGGCGATGAAGCGATTCCAGATCAGCTTGTAGAGCTGGTAGTGGTCACGGTCCAGGTACGGCCGGATGGACTCCGGGTCGCGGTGAGCCGATGTCGGTCGGATCGCCTCGTGGGCTTCCTGGGCGGCCTTCTGGGTCTTGTAGACATTGGGTGTGCTCGGGAGGTACTGGGTCCCGAATCGCTCGCGGATGACCTGCCGGGCTTCTTCGGCCGCCTCGCGTGCGATCCTGGTGGAGTCGGTGCGCGTGTAGGTGATCAACCCGAGCGGCCCCTCCTTGCCGATGTCCATGCCCTCGTAGAGCTGCTGGGCCAGGGTCATGGTCTTCTTGGGGCTGAAGCGCAGCTTGCGCGCCGCCTCCTGCTGGAGCCGGCTCGTGATGAAGGGCGCCACCGGAATGCGCTTCTTCTCCTTGCGCTCGATGGCCTGCACGACGAAGGTCTTGTCCCGGACTGCCGCCACGATTCGCTCAGCCTCCCGGGCCGTGCGGATGCTCGCCTCTTGGCGGTTGACGCTATGGAGCTTGGCCTCGAAGGGTGGCGGGTGCTTCCCGGCCAGCGTCGCCGTAATGGTCCAGTACTCCTCCGAGCGGAAGGCCTCGCGCTCGCGCTCGCGGTCGCAGATCAGCTTGACGGCCACCGACTGCACGCGGCCCATGCTGAGGCCCCGGCGGACCTTCTTCCACAGCAACTGGCTGCCCTGGTAGCCGACGATGCGATCGAGCACGCGCCGGGCCTGTTGCGCGTTGACCAGCTTCATGTCGATCTGGCCTGGGGACTGCAGGGCGCTCTTGATGGCCGACTCCGTAATCTCGTTGAACAGGACCCGGAAGACCTTGCGGGATTTGCCCTTCGCCTTGCCGTCAATCTCTTCTGCGATGTGCCAGGCGATGGCTTCCCCTTCCCGGTCGGGGTCCGGCGCGAGGTACACCTTGTCGGCCTCCTTCGCTTTCTTCTTGATTTCGGCAAGGACCTGTGCCTTGCCCTTGATGGTCACGTACTGCGGCGTGAAGTTGCGCTGGATGTCCACGCCAAGCTTGTTCTCGGGGAGGTCCTTCACGTGGCCGACGGAAGCCATGACGGCGTAGCCGCGGCCCAGGTACTTGGAGATGGTCCGGGCCTTGGCCGGCGACTCGACGATGATCAGCGACTTTGACATGAACCCTCGTTAATGGTGTAAACGTTAAACGTTAAACGTGCAACAGCCAACATCGGATATTCCATCACTTCTTGAGACAGTACTGCTGACCTGGTAACTGGTGGACCAGCGCTTTCAATTCCAAACCGAGAATGATCCGCGCCACTTCGGCAGCCGGCAGGCGGCTTTGCTCTGTGAGGTCGTCCAAGTGTCGGGGCTCCTTGCCGATCAGGTCCAGGATGACGCGCTCGGCCGGCGAAAGGTCCACGTGTTTGGAGAACGCGGTGACGGTTTCAGTTTTCGCCATCTGCAGTGGTCTATCCAGTTGCGGCAACAACTCCTCCACGATGTCGTCCACCGTCTCCACCAGCTTCGCGCCCTGCTTCAGCAGACCGTGCGGTCCCCGGCTCGTCGAGGCGTCGATGTGGCCCGGCACGGCGAAGACCTCGCGGCCCTGCTCCAGCGCAAGTCGTGCGGTGATCAGCGAGCCGCTGCCCTCCGCGGCCTCGACCACGACGACGCCCAGCGCCAGGCCGCTGATGATCCGGTTCCGGCGCGGGAAGTGCCCTGCCAGCGGCGGCGTGCCGGGCACGAACTCCGTGAGCATGGCTCCGTTCCCCGCGATCTCGGCGCGCAGGGACGCGTGCCCGGGCGGGTAGTCCACGTCCAGTCCGCAGCCCAGCACGGCAATTGTCCGTCCGCCCGCTGCCAAGGCCGCGCGATGGGCCGCTGCGTCGATGCCACGCGCGAACCCGCTTACGATCGCGAACCCTAGCCCGCTCAGCTCACCGGCGAGGGCGTCGGTGACGCGGAGTCCATACGGGGTTGCCTGGCGGGAGCCGACGATCGCCACCGCCTGCCGATCTTGCGGCTCCGGCACACCGTCGCAGTACAGGACTGCCGGTGGATCGGGGATAGTGCGCAGCCACGCCGGATAGCGCTCGTCGCCGAGAGCAATGATTTTCCCTGCCTGAGCTTTCAACATGCTCGGTGTCATGCGTCGAGTCTGTGTCCTGGGTTGCTACCGGGATGCGAAGGCGCCGCGCAGGACTCATCTTCAAAATATCCAAGGTTCCGGTGTTCCGTCAAGTACAGTCGTCACAGCATCACGATGTCGTACTGCTCGATGTGCAGGGTTGGGTCGGGCTTGACGACGACCTTGACCTTCCGTTCGCGCTCGATCTCCGCGAGGGAGTCGGCCTCTTCGTCCGCCAGCAGCGAGGCGACGTTGGGGTGGGCGCCGATGATGATAGTCCGCTCGTCGGGCGTGGGCGACAGCCGCCGGATGTCGCGGAATAGCTCATAGCAGATCGTGGTCGGGTCCTTGGTGTAGGCGCGCCCCTCGCAGTAGTGGCAGGGCTCCGAGAGGGCGCGGTAGAGGTCCTCCCGCACGCGCTCCCGCGACATCTCCACGAGGCCTAGCTCCGAGATCCTCAGAATTCGGGTGCGGGCCTTGTCGTGCGCGAGCGCGTCGTTGAGTGCTTGGAACACTTTCTCCCGGTTGCGCTCGCGCTCCATGTCGATGAAGTCGATGATGATGATGCCGCCGATGCTCCGCAGCTTGAGCTGGTAGGCGATCTCCTTGACCGCCTCCAGGTTCGTCTTGACGATGGTCTCCTCGAGGTCCCGCTTGCCGACGAAGCGCCCGGTGTTGACGTCGATGACGGTCATCGCTTCCGTGTGGTCGATCACGATGTGACCGCCCGATTTGAGCCACACCTTGCGGGCAGTGGCCTTGGTGATCTCCGATTCCAGGTCGAAATGATCGAAGATCGGCTCGTCCTTGGTGTAGAGGTGGATGCGCGGCAGCAATTCTGGCAGGTAGCGGCCCACGAACTCCCGGACGGCCTCGTACTCGGGCTTCGAGTCCACCCACAGGTGCTGGACCTCCTTCGTGAAGTGGTCGCGCACGGTTCGGAAGACCAGGTCCAGGTCGTTGTGCAGCAGCGCCGGCGCCTTCAGGCGGGTCTTCTTCTCCTGGATCTCCTCCCACGTGGCCTGGAGGAATTCGACGTCTGAGCGGAGCTCATCGTCCGTAACCCCCTCGCTGACCGTCCGGACGATGTAGCCGGACCCCGGTTTGCGGAGCTTCAGCATGAGTTGCTTCAGGCGGGCGCGCTCATCGTCGCTCTCGATCCGGCGCGAGATGCCGATGTGGTCGACGTGCGGCAGGAAGACCAGATAGCGGCCGGGAAGCGAGATGTACGAGGTCACCCGCGAGCCCTTGGTGCCGATCGGTCCCTTGATGACTTGGACCACGAGCTCCTGGCCCTCTTCCAGGATCTCCTCGATGGGTTTCGACGTATGACGCTTGGGCTTCGGGACCTCGGCGGCCTTGTCGTCCAGCTCCAGGAGCGTCTCATCCGCGCCGATCCCACCGGTGAGCTCGGAGACGTGCATGAACGCTGCCTTGTCCTGGCCGATGTCGATGAAGGAGGCCTGCAGACCGGGCAGGACCTTAACGACCTTACCCTTATAAACGTTGCCGACGTAGTCCCGGTGCTTGACCCGATCGATGTAGAGGTCGGTCAGGACCTTTCGGTCAAGGACCGCCACGCGGGTTTCCTCCCGCGCGACATTGATGATGATCTCTAACCCCATACTCACTCCTTGGCAGGCGGGCGTACCGGTCATGCAGGGCGTTCGTGCCGAGCACTGCGCACCGCAATCCGTTAGACCCGCCAACCGTCATAAAGTTTAACTCACGGGGTGTGGGAGGGGGGCTACGGAGCCCCCTCCCACGTAAATTTACTCAATAGAACAGTGTCAACCGACGTCGTTTCACATTCAGCAAGAGCCCCAGGGCCGCCATGGAGGTCACGGTGGTGGTCCCGCCGTAGCTCATCAGCGGAAGCGGGATGCCGACGATCGGGAAGATCCCCATCGTCATGCCCACGTTGACCATCAGGCAGAAGCCCACCATCGACAGAATACCCGTCGCCAAGAGCAGCCCCAGCGGGTCCTTGGCCTTGCAGGCGATCTCCGAGGCAAAGAAGATCAAGACCGCGAAGAGCGCGAAGAGCACGAAGACCCCGATGAAGCCCCACTGCTCGGCGAACACCGCGAAGACGAAGTCCGTATGGCCTTCTGGCAGGAACTTGAGCCGGCTCTGCGTGGCCTCATCGAGGCCCTTGCCGAACAGGCCGCCTGACCCGATCGCGATCTGGGACTGCAGGGCGTGATATCCCTTGCCGCCTGGGTCCGCCGTGGGGTCCCAGAAGGTCAGGATCCGCTCGCGCTGGTAGTCGTGCAGCGACGTCCAGATGAGCTCCCAGGCGAAGGGAAACAGCATGGACGTGAAGAGCACGCCGAGGCCGAGCGCTTTCGCGTGCAGCCCGCCGACCAGGACCATTGAGACGAAGATGAAGGTGAAGCTCATCGCAGTGCCCAGGTCCGGCTGCTTCAGGATCAAGAGGAGCCCAGGGAGGGTGAGCAGGCCAGGCACGATCACCCGCTGGATCCAGCCGAAGCGCTGCACGTCGGCGAAGTACTTCGAGAGCATGAGGACGAGCACCAGCTTGGCCACTTCCGACGGCTGGAAGACGAGGGTCCCCACCGCGAACCAGCGCTGGGCACCGCGGCTGACGCGGCCTACGACTAGGACGAGTGTCAGGAGGATCAGGGTGAGCGCGTAGAGGATGTAAGCGTGACGGGCGAGCGTGTGGTAGTCGATGGCAATGGCAGCCAGGAACGCCACGAGGCCGATCAGGATCCAGGTCAGCTGTTTGACATAGAGGGGGGTCTGGCCCTTGGGCGTCGTGCTTGAGGAGATGCTGTAGATGGAGATCACGCCCAATGCGAGGATCCCCAGCGCCACGAGAACGAACCGCCACTCAAAACTGTCCGGCGATCTGGTGTCGATCATCGACGTCCGAGTCCTTCCAGTATTCTTCGATCAGGGCCTTGGCGATCGGCGCGGCGTATGTGCCGCCGTGGCCGGTATTCTCCACGAGCACGGCGACCGCTATCTTGGGATCTTCGGCCGGCGCGTAGGCCACGAACCAGGCGTGGTCGCGGAACTGCTTGGGAATGGCCTCCTCGTTGGTGCTGGCCTGGCTGGCCCGCCCGGCCACCGTCTGGGCCGTCCCTGTCTTGCCGGCGATCGAGACGAGCTGGGAGCGCGCCCGGCCGCCGGTGCCGTGCAGGACGACCTCCCGCAGCGCATCCTGCAGGAGATGGAACGTGTTCTCCTGTAGCGGTACAGGCCCGCGCTCCACCGATGGATACTCCTGGAGCCGCCCGGCCGCCCGCTCCCGGACGGCCCGGACCAGCCGCGGCCGGTAGAGCGTCCCTCCGTTGGAGACAGCCCCGATCGCGACGACCATCTGGAGCGGTGTGACAGTGATGTAGCCCTGCCCAATGGAGGCGGAGATGGTCTCGCCGGGGTACCACTGCTCTTTCCGCACACGCTGCTTCCATTCGGTGGAGGGCACGACCCCGACTCGTTCGGATGGAAGGTCGACGCCGGTGGGTTGCCCCAGGCCGAACAGGCGCGCGGTCTCGGCGATCGTGTCGATTCCGAGGCGATGGCCAACGTTGTAGAAGTAGACGTCGCACGATTGGACCAGCGCGTGGTACAAGTCCATCACGCCGTGTCCGCCCCTCTTCCAGTCCTTGAACACATGACCCCTGGAGAAGGGGAATACGCCCGTGCAGTGGACCTTGGTGTCGGCGGACCACTTGTCCGATTCGAGCGCGGCGGAGGCGACCATTATCTTGAACGTGGAGCCGGGCGGATACTGGCCTTGCAGGGCCCGGTTGGTCAGCGGGTGGCGCATATCCGACGCGATCTGTTCCCACAGCGCGGGCGTGAGCCCACGCGAGAGGACATTGGGGTCGTAGGACGGGCTGCTGGCCATCACCAGCACATCGCCGTTCCGTGGATCCAGCGCGACGATCGCGCCGGACTCGGCGCCCAAGAGTGATTCGGCGAAGCGCTGGAGGCGCAGGTCCAGGCTCAGGTAGAGGTCGTCGCCTGGGGTCTGTTCGACCACCGCCACGGTCTTCCGCTCGTTGCCCCGCGCGTCCACCTCGATGGTCTTCTCGCCGGGCTTTCCCCGGAGCATGCGGTCGTACGTCTTCTCAACGCCGGCCTTGCCGACGATGCTGCCCTGGACCAGGCCCGCGAAATCCGGCTCCTCCTGCTGCTCGGGCGACACCTCGCCGACGTAGCCCAGGAGGTGGCCCCCCAGAGAACCATGGACATAGTTCCGTTGTGACTCCGCCTGGACCCGCAGGCCCGTGAGCTCCAGCCGGTGGCCTTCGAGGAGGGCAGCCTCGCGCAGGGTCAGGCCTGATTTGAGCAGTATCGGGACATACGACTTGGCCTGCTGGACCAGCCGCTTCATGGTCTCGGCGCGGGGAAGCCCGATCAACTCTTCGAGCGCGGCGGCCAAGCCCTCCCGATCCCGGATGTCCTCGACGGTAAGGTACAGGTTGAAGCTTGGGACGTTGTTGGCCAGCAACTCGCCGCGGCGGTCGAAGATCAGCCCGCGGGCCGGCTTGAGGTCCACCGTGCGGACCCGGTTCTGTTCCGCGAGCTCGTGGTAATAGGTGCCCTTGACGACCTGCAGGTACCAGAGACGTGCGGAGAGCAGCAGCAGGCAGAACAGCAGACCGGTGCGCAGGTACAGCAGCCGGCGTTGCAGGTTTCTGAAATCCTCGTGCTGGGTGGTGAACTTACTCATAACTGAGCGCGGTCTGCGGCGTACGGGAGGCCCGCGAGCGCTGCAGGAGCTTGAGCAGGGCGAGGCCCATCAGCGCGTCGTAGCAGGCCTGGGGCAGGATGATGCCATGAGCCGCGAGGAAAAAGCTCGCATCGGGAGCCGTAAAGGACCTCAATAAATACATGACCGTGCCGGAGAGGACCGACAGGCATAAGATCAGGCCGAAGGTGAAGAGCCAGGTCAGGTTGACCAGGTTGCGGCTGGCGAGCCCGGCGATCAGGCCGAGGATAGGCTTGAGGCACAGGTTGCCCCACTGTCCGCCGCCAGAGAACAAGTCCTGGGCGAATCCGATCGCAATTCCCGCCAGTAGCGCGTCCATCTCACCGCGGTACAGGCCGATCAGGCAGACGGCCACGAGCGCCAGGTCGGGGCGGATGTCGAAGAGACTGATCCGGTCGACGAGGACAACCTGGAGCGGGACGAGGAGCAGGATCAGCACGGCGTAGCCAAGGACCTTCATCGCGTCTCTCCCGCGGGCTTGACCGGGACCGCTGGCTGGAAGGAGAACGGGTTGGCGGGGAGACGCGCACTCTCCCTTGAGGCGGTGATGACGAGCACCTCCTCGATCTTCGTCAAGTCCGCGTCCAGCGCGATCTCTGCGGAGAGGAACAGCTCCGCCTCGCGCCGCTCGATCTTGGTGATGGTGCCGATCGGCAGACCGCGCGGGAACCCGCCGGCCAGGCCGGACGTGACGACCTGGTCGCCGACCTTCACGGTCGAGAGCAGGGGCAGGTACTTGATCCGTGCGAGCCCCTTCTCCGTGCCTTCCACAATGCCCTCGTCCCGCGTGCGCTGCACCAGCCCCGTGATCGCGTTGTTCAGGTCGTTGAGCAGCAGCACGATGGCGAAGCGGTCGTAAGCTTTCACAATGCGGCCGACCGCGCCCGCCGGCGTCACCACGCCCATATCGGCGGCCAGGCGGTCCTTGCGGCCCTTGTTGATGACGATGCTGCGGTACCAGTTCGTGGGGTCCCGGCCGATCACCTGGGCGGCGACGGTGGGATAGGGCAACTGCTCCTGCAGCTCGAGCAGGTCGCGCAGGCGGGTGGTCGCCACGGCCGTCTCCCGGAGGCGCGCGTTCTCTGTCTGCAGGCGCGCGATGTGCTGCCGGAGGTCCCGGTTCTCCTCGCGCATGTGCTGCAGCGCCAAGTACTGGTTCACGGTCGCGTCGATCTTCTGGTTGGCCGCCTCCATGACGCGGAGCGGCACGGCGATGACGGCGGCCATGGGCCGGCCGATTACCATGAGGGATTCTTGTCGGGATTCCGGCAGGAGGAGCAGCGCGACCACCAGAAAGACGAGCAAGAGGAGGACGGCCCGCTTGCCTCCCGCGATCGATTGCAACGAGATCATGTCACCGGCAGGGCCGCCGCGTTACCGCGAGCTGCTGTATTGGGACATCACACTCACTTTGCGCAGCAGATCGAGTTCGTCGAGGATCTTCCCGACGCCCAACACCACGGAGGTGAGGGGGTCGTCCACCGTAACGATCGGCAAGCCCGTTTCCTCCCGCAGGCGTGTGTCCATTCCCCAGAGCATGGACCCCCCGCCCGTCAGCACAATCCCGCAGTCGATGATGTCGCCGGCCAGTTCAGGCGGCGTGTTCTCGAGGGCTACCTTAATGGCGTTCACGATCGTGCTGATCGGCTCGTAGAGGGCCTCCCGGACCTCGGAATCGTCGAGGACAAGCGTCCGGGGAATGCCGGAGATCAGGTCGCGCCCCTTCACCATTATGGTTTTCTTCTCCTCGAACGGATAGGCGGATCCGATCTCCACCTTGATCCGCTCGGCCATGTGATCGCCGATGAGGAGGTTATACTTCTTCTTCACGTAGTTCATGATCGCGTCGTCCATGCGGTCGCCCGCCACCTTCACCGATTCGCTGTAGACGATCCCGCCCAGCGAGAGAACGGCGATGTCGGTGGTGCCGCCGCCGATGTCCACCACCATATTGCCCGAGGGCTCCGTGATGGGCAGGCCGGCGCCGATGGCCGCGGCGACGGGCTCCTCGATCAAGTAGACCTCCCGAGCGCCGGCCAGCTCCGCCGAATCACGCACCGCCCGCTGCTCCACCTGCGTGATCCGCGAGGGCACGCCGATGATGATCCGCGGCCGCACGAAGGTGCTGCGGTTGTGCGCCTTCGTGATGAAGTGCCGGAGCATCTTTTCGGCCATCTCGAAGTCGGCGATCACGCCTTCTTTCATCGGCCGGATGGCCATGATGTTGCCGGGAGTGCGGCCCAGCATCTTCTTGGCCTCGGCGCCGACGGCCAGCACCTTTTCGGTCTTCTTCTCGATGGCCACCACCGACGGCTCGTTGAGCACGATGCCGCGCCCGCGCACGTACACCAGGGTGGTGGCGGTGCCGAGGTCGATGGCCAGGTCATTGGAGAACCACCCGAAGATGTCTGAGGCGAGGTTCACGCCGCTCCTCCTTTACGACAGGGATTCCACATCGAAGATCTGCTCATCAACGACCTGCGTGTGGGCCAACTCGTCGCCGATCCGCAGGCCCCGCTCGTTGCCGATTATCAGCAGGGACTCGATGACCAAAACCGCAGCGGCCCCGAGCCAGCCCACGTACGGGATCTGGAAGGCCGCGTAGCCGACGGCAAGGGGGACGTTCCGGATGATCGAGTCCCTGAAACCGGCCGGCGCGTGCAATTCAGGCACCCAGGCCTGTAGCCCGATGAGACGCTTCCCGATGCTGCGTCCGGAAAAGCCATCTGCCACCAGGATGTACCAGAGGGCCACCCAGAACCCGTACGGCGGCGCCAATACCCCCACTCCCAACACGATCAACAGGTCCAACGACTTCGCGATGAAACGATGCAAAACTGTTGCCTTGGGAAAGACAAGGGTGGGTGTGTGGTCCTGTTCCTGTGCGTGAATGCCCCCCGTGTCCGGCACGAATCCTGCTCCCACGGCTAGCGGAGGGATTGTAACAGAAAACGCCAAGGAGAACAAATAGTTGAGTGTCATTGCGTTGACGACCACGGTTGCGTACAATAAATTCGGTCCGTTTTGGAGAGGGAACCGTGCTGAAAGTCATCCGGGAAAGCGCGATCGAGCGACCCTGGTTCTATCGGACCCTCATGTTCCTGATCGCGGCTGTCTTCGTGGTCACGATGGGATGGTGGGGATTTGAGGAGAACAAGGAAGACAGCATCGTCCGTGTGGGGGACGACAAGGTGTCGCGCACCGAGTACGTTCAGGCTTACCAGCGGCTGACCGAACGGTATCGCTATCTGAAACAGGAAGGGGTGATCTCCACCGACATCCCGGAGGACCAGCTCAAGCAGCAGGTGATCGACCAGCTCATCGAAAGCCGTCTGTGGTCGCAGGTCGCGCGCGAGATGGGCGTGGTCGTGACGGTCAAGGAGTTGCGGGACTCGATCGTGAAGGTTCCCGCGTTCCAGCACGACGGCCAGTTCGACCCGGAGCTCTACAAGCGTGTCCTGGCCCAGAACCGGCTCACGCCGGAGCAGTTCGAAGCCGCCCAGCGGTCCGAGCTGATGCGGGAGAAGGCACGGATGCTGGTCCGCGAGTCGGTGGCCCCGACTGCGGATGAACTTGCCATGGCGCAGGCGATCCTGGCTAGCCAGCCGACGCCGGCAGTGCCGATGCAGGACAACGCACAGGCCGACCGCGCGCTCCAGGCCGTGCTGAGCCAAAAACAACAGCGGGCGCTGATGGCCTATCAGGAAAGCCTCAGGGCGAGGACGCCGATCAGCGTGCGACGCGAGCTGATGTAGGTAACGGTATGGCTGTCGTAACCGGGGGAGGGGGTGGCATAGGGCGGAGCTTCGCGGTGATGGCCAAGGACATCATGGAGGGCTATATCGCGTTGAATCCCCTGGTGTTGAAGAAATTTGACCCGTCCTCGTTCAAGGAGCTCCACCAGCACCTTCGCAGACTGCAGACGGCCATCCACTCGGGAGGGGTGGACCTTACCAATCAAGAGGCCCTGCGCACGCGCAACCAGCGCTTGCAGCGGATACATCAAGCGATGTCCGTCCTGGAGTTTCAGGCGAAACAACAGAAAATTATTCTGGTCTGA
>JACXTT010003479.1_pt1 | contig 24166 bp, 27 predicted proteins | sample 9270951 | NCBI WGS metagenome assembly JACXTT01 (sample SAMN15532306, study PRJNA645909) | rock metagenome | isolation source: weathered quartz diorite | place: Puerto Rico | collected 2017-06-21
CCCGTCCCCGACATGGACCCGTGATCCATCACCATCCCGCCCATGGCCATACCGCCCATGTCGTCGGACATACCCAGGTCGGACATGGTCAAGAGCGGGCGCGGATCGAGCGGCGGCACGTCCGCCTCCATTCCCGTGCGCGGCGCGAGGGTGCCGCGTGCGTAACCCGAGCGGTCGATCGATTGCGCGAAGATCGTGTAGGCGCGCTCCTCGGTCGGCTCCACGATGACATCCAGCACTTCGGCGGCACCCAGGCGAAATTCGTCCACCGTGACCGGCTCCACGTCCTGACCGTCCGCAGACACGACCCGAAGCTTCAGGCCCGGAATGCGCACATCGAAGAAGCTCATCGAGGAGCCGTTGATGAAACGCAGCCGCACCCTCTCGCCGCGCTGAAAGAGTGCGGTCCAGTTGCCCGCAGGGGCGGTGCCGTTCATGAGGTAGGTATATGCATACCCGGAGACGTCGGCGAGATCCGTGGGATTCATCCGCATGCGGCCCCACATGCGCCGTTCCTCGAGTGTGGGCTTTAAGCCATGATTGCGGAGGTCCGCAAGAAAGTCAGCGGCGGTACGCTGCCCGAAGTTGAAGTACTCGTTGTGGACCTTCAGCAGCCGGTAGACGTGCTCCGGGTCGCGGTCCGTCCAGTCCGAGAGCAGCACGGTGTAGTCGCGTTCGGTGCGGTGGCGCTCGCCGTCCCGCGGCGTGATGACGATCGCCCCGTACAGACCCGTCTGCTCCTGAAACCTCGAGTGGCTGTGATACCAATACGTCCCCGACTGATTGACTCGAAAGCGATAGACGTAGGTCTCGCGCGAACCAATGCCGTGAAAACTCAATCCCGGCACGCCGTCCATGTCCGCCGGCACGATCATGCCGTGCCAGTGGATTGAGGTCGGCACGGACAGTCGATTGGCGACCCGCAGTGTCACCCAGTCCCCTTCCCGCCAACGCAGGAGCGGCCCGGGCAGCCGCCCATTCACGACCGTTGCCGTGCGCGGCGCTCCAGTGAAGTTGACCTCACGGGCTCCGATCTCCAGATCGAATTCCGTGCCGGAGAGCTCGCTCGCGCCGGGTTCCGCGGCGCGGGCCCATTTCAAGTGCCGAGTCCCGGCTGCGAGGACCACAGAGCTAGCGAGGCCCTGAACGAAGACCCGCCGCGGCAGCATCAGGCGCATGGGCACTGAATCAGCTGCAGACATCCCTAATACCTCATCGACGCATGCGGATTACGCACACTCTTCTGACCCGAACGGGCGAAGACGCAGGGCCAAGATGCCCGCGACCAAGCGGGCTCACGGGGCGCTACGCGATCGGAGGTCGCAGCGACTCGTCGGCGCGAGCGGCTGCACGGATTGCCTCGACGACAGGGAAGATGAGACGTGAGCTCTGGATAAGTGGTGCGCCCGGTCGCACATCACAGGTCATCGGCGTGCCGCTGCACTGGCACTGACATCCTGCCAGTGCACAGCAACCGTGAGTCTTGCCCACGGATGACTGGCGCTGGCAATGCTCAGCGCCCGCCGCATGACTCTCATGCGCGGACGCCGCCCGGGCGAGCGGCACAGACATCCCTACGCCGAGCTGAAACACCAGCGCCCCGCAGAGGAGCCAGGAAGTAGTCTTGCGACGCACGCCTGCGAGCTTACACCGCCGCCTTCCTGCCCGGAAATTGACCCCGGCAAGCCGAGCGACGCGCCTCTGACGCCCCTCCGCCTCCCGCTGCCAGCGCCTTCTCTGCACACCTCAGTGCTAAGCAAGCGTGTCACGCCGCCACTCCACGTCCTGCCAGCGGCCAAAGTCGGCGAGCAGCTCGGGCGCACTCGCCTGCCGCACGAGGGTCCACCCCGCGCAGCACCAGCCCCAGCGCCGCCAGCTTCGGTGCCAGTTCGGCCGTGATCTCCGGTTGGATCTGCACGCGCTGGCCTGAGAAGATCTCGCGCACCGAATGTCGGGCGAGCAAGGGATATACGATCCCCTGTACCGCGGGACGCACCAGATCCGCATTGAGATCATCCGGAAACGCCTTCGCCATCTGGGCGATGCGGGCACGATCGATCGCCCAACGCACCGTCAAGTCGACGCCGACCGACAATCCCTCGTTCGACTGGAAGGGCGCCTTGCCGGTCGCGCTCGCGCTCTCAGTCGGCTGGTACAGCTGATCGCGCGTCGGCAAGCTGCGCACCTGATGGATCCCGGGCAGTACCAGCACGGTGCCCGCCGTGTAGGCGGTCGAGGAGCCGTCAAACAGGTTCGTGCGCACCAGCACCTCGCCTCGGGGCACGCTGGCAAAGGGCGGATGGGCGTAGAGGGCGTACACGCATACGGCGAGGAGCAGCGCGATCACGGTCCGCGCGCGAAAGCGGTAGGCGCTCTCCAGGGACTGACGGGCAACGGCGGTGAAGACGGCGCCGAGCCGGGCAAGGGGCTCGGCGACGGCGCGCCGCACGAACTCGAGCACGGCCGCGAGACGATCGGACATGGCAAGACTCCCGCTGACTGCTGTACCTCAGCGAAGAGTGTTGCGGGGGCTGGTGGCAAGGCCGTGGAGCAATAGTGGCGCGTTGTGGCGGCTCGCGGCGGAGTGGCTTTGTTTTGCGGTCGGGCGAACCTGTTACAGCGTGGCCTGCGATACACTTCGCGCCAGGGGGATACCATGAAGCTGCGTTATAAGATCCTGAGCGTCATCGCCATCCTCTTGGCGGTGGGAGTGCTCTCGCTCGCGTACGCCCTGAGCCATACCTCTCCTTGCGACCCCACGCCGCCTCTTGCCAAGGACTCGGCCCTGATGAAGGGCATCGTCCACCGTTGTTACGGCCCACCTGACGTTCTCAGGTATGAAGACCTTGCCAAGCCCACCCCTGCGGACGACGAAGTCCTGGTCAAGGTGCACGCAGCTTCAGTCAATCCACTCGACTGGCACTACATGGAGGGGACGCCCTACGTGGTGCGCGTCGAAGCGGGTCTCGGTAAGCCGGACAACCCGCGACTGGGAGTTGACTTCGCTGGGACCGTCGAAGCGGTCGGCAAGGCTGTCAAGCGCTTCAAACCCGGGGACGAAGTGTTCGGTGGACGATTCGGCGCCTTCGCCGAGTACGTCACGATCCGCGAAGAGCGGGCGATCGCGCTGAAGCCGGGCAGCCTGTCGTTCGAGCAGGCCGCCTCGGTGCCAATCGCCGGGATAACGGCGTTGCAGGCGCTCCGCGACGAGGGACGGGTTCAGTCGGGACAGAAGATCCTGATCATAGGCGCCTCGGGAGGCGTGGGGACGTTCGCCGTGCAGATCGCCAAGTCGCTCGGCGCGGAAGTGACCGGGGTGTGCAGCACGCGGAACGTGGAGATGGTGCACTCACTCGGCGCCGACCATGTTATCGACTACACGCGTGAGGATTTCACCCAGAGTCAGCAGCAATACGACCTGATCATGGACAACGTGGGGAATCGCTCCCTGTCGGACCTGATCACCTTCAGGCATCTCCTGACTCCCAAGGGCATCTTTCTCCTCATCGGGGGAGGAGGACCCGAGGCGGGCCGGTGGGTCGGGCCCCTGGCCACGCCGATCGATGCGCACATCCTGCAGCCGTTTGTGAGCCAGAAGTTCGTATGGCTGCTCGCGGAACTGAACAAGGATGACCTCGCGAAGCTCGGTGAGCTCATGCAGACCGGAAAGGTGACCGCGGTCATCGACCGGCGTTACAAACTGAGTGAGACCGCCGAGGCGCTCCGGTATCTGGAAAAAGGTCATGCCCGGGGAAAGGTGATCGTGACTGTGGACTAGACAGGCAGAGCTCGCGCCAGCTCTCCAGCACCAGGCAGATTGATGAAACTGCGTTACACGATCCTGAGCGTCATCGTTGCTCTCGTGGCCGTGGCGGTGCTGTCGCTCGCGCTCATGATGAGCTACACGGCTCCGTGCAGCCCGGCGCAGGCCCTCCCCGCGAGCGCAACAACTATGAAGGGGATTGTCCGGCGCTGCTACGGGTCGCCCGACGTCGTGAGGTATGAGGATATCCCCAAGCCGATTCCTGCGGACGATGAAGTACTCGTCAAAGTGCACGCGGCGTCGGTCAATCCGCTCGACTGGCACGACCTGGAAGGCACGCCGTACATGGTGCGCATGGACAACGGCTTCGGGAAACCGGGAAACCCGCGCCTCGGCGTTGACTTTGCCGGCACCGTCGAGGCGGTCGGCAAGAAGGTCACGCGGTTCAAGCCCGGGGACGAAGTGTTTGGCGGGAAGTCGGGCGCTTTTGCCGAGTATGTCGCGGTCCGCGAGCAGCGCATCATCGCGCAGAAACCCGCCAATGTGACGTTCGAGCAAGCGGCCTCGGTTCCGATCGCGGGTATCACCGCCTTGCAGGCACTGCGCGACAAGGGGCACCTTCACGGCGGGCAGAAGGTCCTGATCAACGGCGCCTCGGGGGGTGTCGGCACGTTTGCCGTGCAGATCGCCAAGGCGTTCGGCGCGGAGGTGACCGGCGTGTGCAGCACGAGGAATGTCGATCTGGTGCGCTCACTCGGCGCCGATCATGTCATCGACTACACCCGCGAGGATTTTACCCAGGGCGCGCAGCGTTATGATCTGATCCTCGACAACGTGGCGACCCACTCGCTATTGGAATACAAGCGCGTGCTAAACCCCAAGGGCGTCTACGTCATGATCGGTTCCGCAAGCTTTGGCAATTGGTTCGGATGGGCGGTCAAACCGATCGCGGGCCTGATGTTGTCTCCGTTCGTCGGTCAGAAGTTCGGGTTGATGATCGCGGACCTTAACCCAGAAGACTTGGCCACGCTGGGCGCGCTCATGCAGGCCGGAAAGGTCACCCCAGTAATCGACCGGCGTTACAAGTTGAGCGAGGCTGCGCAGGCGCTGCGCTATGTGGAGGCGGGGCACGCCCGGGGGAAAGTCGTACTGACCGTGGAATGAGGGGGCGTGCGCCGTCATTCGCAGCTCAGACCCTCGGACCGAGAGCTCAGCGAGCTGCCCAAGGCCTGTCTCGCGCCACGCGGAGCCGGTTGGCGTCGTGCGGAAATCGATGCGTGGCTTGCGTCCCGCCCAAGCTCACGAACCTATTAGTAGCAAGCTGCCCAACTTCGCGGACTGAAGGGCCGGGAGGGCATCTGTGGTAGGGTCACACGGCCTGCAGGCCGCGAGGCACGCGCGAAGCGTGCCCCGCCCGGAGAGTCGAGGTGCCTGTGATGAACAAATCAAAAATCGGGGAGACTAGAATGAAGAATTACTGGGCAATCGCGGCCTTGCTGGCGGTTTTGTCCTCCGCGCCGACAAAGGCAGCTGACAAAGTACAGAGTGTTGGAACGATAGGCACGGGAACTTTTTCCTGTGAGAAGTTCAGCAAGTACGACGGTGCGGTAAACAGTTCCCGGCAAATGGACCTGGTGGTGCAATGGGCCTGGGGCTTCATCAGCGCGTACAACACTCGAGCCGCGTTTTCGCCGACGTTCCAGGATAACGACGCGCCGAACCCCATTTCACCACCGGATGCAACTTCGCTCCTGCTGTTCATCCGGAAACACTGTGAGAAGAACCCTCTGAGCAATGTGACCAACGCAACATTAGAGCTCATAAGCACGTCGGGCGGCATCGTTACGAGTTCCATCTCGTTCTCGCAGAAATAAGGACTCGGCGGCGCCATCGGCGACCTAAGACCTGCGCCGGCGCGTCCGGGCGTTCGACCCCCGCGTTACGTCCGTAGGGGGCGGGATTGATCCCGCCGCCCTCCGAGACCAACGAACGCGCGGTCCGCACGCAGCGGTCAACGCACGCAGTGGACCCGCTGCTCAGTCTGCTGCAGCCAGCCCATGCCGAGCGAGCGCTGCCAATTACTGGCTGGGTTTCTTAGCCGCCGCGGCAAGCATTTCGTTCACTTTCACCATGGCTTTGTCGGTTGCCGCCTTCGCGCAATCGGCATCGTTCGGCAGTGAATCCGGATACTGGCGACCGAGTTCTTTGCACGCTGCCTTGGCGGCGTCAGCAACGCGCTTTTTAAGCTCCGTAGCACCGGCGTATGAGGCGAGATCCAGGCCCCTCGCACTGACACCATAACTCAGTGAGATGTCCACGATCGGCACGCCACTCGCCGTCTTGCCCACCGTCTTGCTCACTACTCGCGACGCTTGGACCGTCACTTCCCCCATGTCCTCGGCGACCACAACAGTGCTCGCCAAAGTGACCGCAAGTAATCCGATCGCGGCCCTCATCAATGTCCTCGTCATGATTTTCGCCCCTCTGCTTCTGGTTATGAGTTTGCTGTTAGCTACGAACCGTACGACGCAACCGACGCTCTTCAAGGGCCTCGGGTCCGGGCCGAGCTAGGGACCAACACGCACGAAGAATGCTCCCCTTCGAGCGAGTCGTCGAGGGCCGCTGCCAACGACCCGCGGCGCAGCGCTCGAGAAGGCAGGAAAGCGCGGGCGCGGAATCTGTGCCATGCCACGCCGCTCGGATGACAGCGCGATGACAAGCACCTGAACGCCTCGCTCAGCGCCAATTGGGTCCTTCCGTCGTCGCCCGGGATGTGTCCGTGAAGGTCGTCGCTCACATGCCGCGTCGAGAAGTTATTGATTTTACTCATGGCCCAGAAGACTCGGGTGTTACTCTCGTGCCTGACTCCATCGGAGATTGGGTCAGGTGTGCGGCGTTGCACCACGCGCCCAGCTGCGCCCCTTCGTCGCGATGATCACCCACCCGCCAATGCCGACTGCCAGGCACCATCGCACACGGCGCCTAATGGGTCGCGAATTGTCTCGTTCATACCGTATTAGGGGCTATATGGCTCGTCGAAACTGACTTCGCACTGCGGGCACGAATGCCACAGACTCTTCGGGGCCCCGGTTATTGAGACTTCACCGCCTGATCTTTTCAGCGCGGGCACGATTGAAGACTGAGCCGCAGCGAGGGCAGCGGAGTCTGCGGCTGCAGGCTCACGGACAGCCACCGGAAAGGCATGATCTTTGGAGCTAACTACAGCCCCTTGCACTCATAACAATTTTGGCGTGCCGTGACTGTTCGGGTGCGAAATGCATGAGTCTCCCAAGTAATTGATTCTAAGGAGTGAGATAGTCGTCTTCGCTGCCCCTTGCAGGGCATTTTGTGACCGGCAAGCTAGGTCCAAAGGCACTCCTTGAGTATCATGCGCGGCCGTACTTGAGACTGCCCGCAGTGACGCCACTTCGCTTCCGCCAACCCATGCTTCGGACAAGCCGCCGCGGCTTCCTGCGCCAAGCGGGCGCTGCTGCCATGTTGCTCCCCATCGGTGCGGTCTGGGCGCGCAGTTCCGAACGGCGTTCCTTATCTTTAGTCCATACGCATACCGGGGAGCGTCTCTCGACGGTGTACTTTGAGGGGAATCAGTACCTCGCCTCGGAGCTCACTCGGATCAACTGGCTGCTGCGGGACTTTCGCACTGGCGACGTTCACCCGATCGACCCCGCCGTGCTCGATATCCTCGCCGATCTGCGCACGCTGGCCGACCGCGACGGCGCGTATGAAGTGATCAGCGGCTACCGCTCGCCGAAGACCAACGCCGAATTGCATCGACGCTCGAGCGGTGTTGCCGAGCATAGCTTGCACCTCGAGGGCCGTGCGATCGACGTTCGCCTGCCCGGCTTCCCGACGGAACGCCTCCACGAGTTTGCACTCGGCATGAGGCGCGGCGGGGTCGGTTTCTATCCGAGCTCAGATTTCGTTCACCTGGATAACGGCAGAATCCGCCACTGGTGAGGGACGCGCGTCTAAGTTACGGGCGCCAAGCCTAACTGACGTTCGAGCTTCCGGTCGTACCCGTAGATGTCGTCGAAGAACAGGACCGGCCCCGCCTCGGTCGCAAGCGCGGTTCCGTAGAGAATCAAAACGTTGATCGGGCGCGCCAGATCAATGCGCACCGTGGTCCTGCCGTGCATGGTCGCCTCGATCTTCTCCCGTGTCCAGCTGCCCGGTGCATCCTTGAGCACCAAGGTGGCGAGCGCCACGGGGTCGCTCACCCGAATGCAGCCGTGACTGAACGCGCGCACCGGTTCCTTGAAGAGGTTGTGAGCGGGGGTTGAATGCAAATAGACGTTGTAGTTGTTGGGAAAGATGAACTTCGCTAGTCCCAGCGCGTTGTCTTCGCCCGGCAGCTGACGCAGGCGGAGTTTCCCTGCCGCGAGCGCTGCGAGGTTCTCCGGCGTCGGCGGCACCGCGGGCGATGAATCATCGGGACCACTGGCAATCTCCAGATGCTGCGCGGTGAGGTAGCCAGGATTGGCGCGAATCTTCGGCAGCATCTCGTGTTGGGTGATGCTGTAAGGCACATCCCAGTACGGCCGCAAAATGACGTAGCGCATGTCCCCTTCAAATACCGGGGTCTGAGTCTGCGGATAGGCGCGTCCGACGATCACGTCCATCTGCAGAATGTCGGCCACACGATCCTCGGTGGTGCGGAAAGCGAATAGCCTGAACTGCGGGATGTTGACGATGATGGGGGGTGTCTTGAAAGGTGACAGCCAGCGCCAGCGCTCGAGGGTAAGCGTGATCTGTCGGATCCGCTGCGCGGGGGGAGTCTTCAGCGCGGTGAAGGTCGCCTTGCCAAGGAGGCCATCGATGCCAAGCCCATGACGCGCCTGGTAGTTGCGCACCCCGGCACTTAAGTTCGCATCGAAGGTCGGATCGGTGGGTGCTATCGTGTCGCCGGACGGAAGATCCCCGATCGTACTCAGCATTCTGCGCAGGGCCGGCGCCCCGGCATAAGTGTCACCGATCTTGAGATTAGTCGGCGGGGGCGGCAGCTGCACGAAGTCAGCCTGCTGCACAAGTCTCCGAAGCCGCGCCAGCGCATCCTTGAGCAGTCCGTAGTGGTAAAATGAAGGTTCAGCGACCGCAAGTGCACGGCCGAAGTCCGGGGCGCTCGTCAGGCTCTTAAGGGTTGCGGCGAGATCAAAGGGCGGACGGTCTTCCCGCAACTTGAACCCAGCCGCCTCGGGGGTCACCCGGCCATAATGCAGGTCCGAAATGAAATGCAGGGCCGCCACCGAGAGTTTCAGGTCAAATTGGGCCCAGCGCTCATCGTCCGACGCTCCCGTCGATGGCGGGACATTCAAGAGTTGCCCGATCTCATTCCCCTGATAGTCCTTCGCCTCTAGGCCATAGGCCTGCGCGTTCTGCAGCTCAAGGAGGAGCGCTTCCGCCTGGCGCGTGGGCCTGCCCTCGCGACTCCAGAGAGGAGCGTCTCCGGAGTCCGAATACACGTTCTGCAGTGCCTGTGCCCCACCGTGAGCCACAGTCGAGTGGTCGAGGGTCGCGCTCGCGATGGCGCCGGCAATCTGGGTGCGCACACCGTCCCCACTCGCAGCGCGAACGTCGGCGAAGGCAGAAAGGAGCAGGAGCATTGCGCTGATGCCGCTGCGCCGTCTTTCCGGTCCAATGGCTTTCCTCACGGGTTCCGACATGCGGCTAACGCTCATGGACGTCTTTCTTCTCCAAGGTCGGTGGGCACGTTGCTTTTTTAATCGGCCCACAAGCGAGCCGAAAATAGCCGCTATACGCACCGCATTTGGCTGGAGCCTAGCCCCTCGACGGTCGTCACGAATATCACTCCAAAGTATCAATCCGGGGGCTTGCACCGGGAAACCTCAGCCATTGGCAGGTCGCCAGCAGGATCGTGCCGTCACGGCAGCAACCGCCCCGCGATGCCTCGATTTGGGGTGGCACCCGCGTCAATGCACCAATTGAAGGAGCCGACTGGCAGCAGCGCGAGTGCCGCTTTAGCGTTCATGGCGGTGAGTGAGCGTGTGTGCTCGTTCGAATACCACGCCCACCGGCCCCGGCACTACCTTGTGCAATCGATTCGCTTCCACACGTTTGGCCAGATGCCTCCCGCGTCTACTTGCCGATCGCCTTGGGCTTCTCGCCCGACTCGAGGCGCTTGATCACCGACTCGATGCCCTGTACCTCGATCTGCTCGCCAAAGTCGATGCGGTAGCTGTTGACGTAGTTGATGTGTTCGATCGCGAGGTTATACGCCTTCCAGCCCTGCAGGGTCTTGTGCAGGTAATAGTTGACCTCGACGCGATCGCCGTTGGCGCGCTTGACCTCGGTGCGCACCGTGGCCCAGGTCGCGTCGGGATCGACCTTGGTGGGAAAGATCTTCAGCCGGTCGGCGGTGAAGTCGACCAGCGCGCTGCCGTAGTTGGTGAGCAGTGAATGATAGAACGCGTCGATGAAGTGCCTGCGCTGCTCGGGCGTCGCTGTGCGCCAGTGGACGCCGAGCACGTCACCCATCTCATCGGAATGGACCCCCCGAAGTACTGGTCGGAGCGCCGAGATTTGAACTCGGGACCCCTTGCACCCCATGGCAGTGTTCTGTTCCCGGGTGTTCCTGTACAATCCTAGTGCATGAGTCGACACAATCACGGTTTCCTCTACTTTTACCGCCATATTGTGACGGCACTCACCGGAACGCATAGGCCCTCACAAGAACGCCCCAAAGTGTACCCCGGGGTGTACCCCAAGAGAAGAGCGTGCAGCTGACCCGGCTCACAGATACGTGGTTACAGGCTGCTAAGCCGCATAAGACGCGCTACGACGTCACAGTCCCCAATCGGCGTGGCTTGATGGTCCGGGTGCACCCGGGCGGCGCTGTGAGCTTCAGGTTTCGCTACGCGCGCGGGACACGGACTACCAAGAAGGGGAAAGTGATCGCGCACCAGCACGTCATGGTTCTCGGGGAGTACCCGGCTCTGAGCCTTGCTCGCGCCTATGACATGCACGACACGGCGCTAAAGGAGCTCGCGGCCGATCTCGATCCCATTGAGGAGCGGCGGAAGCGGCAAGAGGCCGCTGAGCAGACCCGCCAGGAGCGTGCCGGCGCGGACACCATTGCGAGTCTGGTCGAGCAATTCGTGCACCGCAAACTCCGGGCCGAGCGCTGGGACGCCGAGGCCGGCCGCTGGGTTCGTGACGCGAAGGCCAGCACCAGAGCCCGCAAGCGCCCAGTCGAGGCCGCCGCCCTCCTCGGCTACCTCGAGCCCGACAAGCTGCTCCGCAAGCGCAAGGACGGGCGAAAGAATGTCCCGACCCTTCTCTCGGAGCTGGGCGAGCGCAAAGCGCGAGACGTCACGCGGCGCGAGCTGAGTTCGTTTCTCGAGGCAATCGTCGACCGCGGTGCGCCAATTACCGCCAACCGCGTCCATGCGCTCTTGGTGCAGCTGTTCAAGTGGGCCACGGCCAAGGATCTGGTGCCCGCCTCCCCCATGGCAGGCGTCGAGCGCCCGGGCGGCGAGGAGAAACCCCGTAGACGCGTCCTGACCGCGGAGGAGATCAAAGCCTTTTGGGACACGCTTGCGACCGCCGACATGGCCGAGCCCACCCGCCTGGCTCTCAAGCTGCTCCTAGTCACAGCGCAGCGGCGCGGCGAGCTCACGTTCGCTAAGTGGTCGCACTTCGACGTGGGGGCCAAGCTCTGGACGATCCCGGTGGAACTCCTCAAGTCCAGTCATGCGCGGAGGGAGGATCCGCAGCCCCATATTGTGCCGCTCTCCCCTCTTGCGCTCGAACTCCTCGAGAAGCTCCGCGGCCTCACTGGCGAAGGCGTATATGTCTTGCCCGCCCGAGCGGACAAGAAAAAGGACCGCTCGTACTCGGAACGCGTGCTGTCTCGGGCAGTACGCGAGAACGCCAAGCACTTCGGCATCCCGCACTTCACGCCTCACGACTGCCGCCGGACCGCGGCAAGTTTCATGACAAAGCTTAAGGTGCCGCGCCTACACGTCGAGAAGGTGCTAAACCACGCCACTGGCGACATTGCCGAGGTGTATGACCGCCACGACTACTTGCGGGAAAAGCGCGTGGCTCTCGAGAAGTGGGGCCGGCACTTGTCCGCTCTCATTGAGGGACGTGAGCGCACGGTCGTTCCTCTTGCTCCCGGCAAGACTAGGCCGCGCGCATGACACCAAGAGTGCCGGTCAAACCCGAAGGCGTGCGCGAAGAGTTAGAACGATCCTTTGGGCATCACGGATGGCTCGACTCGCTGGCGCAAGGGGAATACGACGGCATTGCCGGTTGGCCGCCTTCTTGGGTTCCGGCGCCCCTATTACATGACTTCAAGTTAGTACGCGCGCGCCTGCTGACCGAGCGCAACGCATTGGATTTGGTACGCGGTTATATAGCAGCGATTCGCGGCAACCGCGCCCGAATCGACGCCGCCGGAAAAATACAACAAACCATGGCGGCGCAGGGAACCGAACCTGCTGCGCTCTTCATTGGGCTGGACTATATCCCAGCAGAACTACATCGTGATCTGGAGACCCTGCTTTACATACAGGATCTCGCAAGCCTTGGCGCACGCGCCGCTATTCGAGCGTACCTGGGAGAGGCAGCGGAGCTCGTGGCTCGCGGACTGCTCCTGTGTGATAGCAATCGCGAGAGGGCGAAACGGCCGAGACCAAGAAAGATCACGGTCGAAATCGAAGCCGCATTGCATACGGCACCAGATGCTCCGGCAAAAGAGATCATCAAGAAACTCACTCGCGACGCCATAGGTGGCTTAACTATGAGGCAGCTGGAGCAGCGCATTTCTCGGGTGCGCCGTCGCCAAGCCCAATCCTGAGCTTTTCTCTCGCTAGCCGGTTAGCGAGACTCCCCTCGCTGGCGTCCTCGCAAACCCCTCCCTAAAGTCAACTTCTATGGAGACCGGAAGAGTCCGGCAGATAGGAGCAAAAATTCATGACTGATCGCGCACCCGCTTGTGAGCTACAGCGGGTCTATTCGAGCCGCATTGCGGCCGAGAATGGAATCACTGATCGCTGCCTTCGAAAATGGATCTCTGAGGGCAAGTTCCCACCGCCTGACGGAAATCTCCACGGACGGAATTTCTGGCTACCTGCGACCTATCACGCATGGCAGGCGGATGTGATCGCAGGGAAGTTCCGCCAGGCACGTCGGCCCGTGCGAGCGACCTCGCCAGCTGCGGCGTGATCTTCCAGATACCGGAGGCTGCGTAACTAACTAGCCCCCCTCAAACACGAACGCCCCGCGAGGGCTAATCGCGAGGCGTTCCAAGGACAGACAGCACTTGAACATGAGCATATTAATCCATCCGTGCACGCGTTCTCGCGGCACCGCGTTTTTTCTTAGCTCTCCTCGCGCAACCTGCGGGACAAGTGAGCTCTTCTTCAACTTGCCGCCAGATCGGCAGCGCTCCCGAATCCGCGAGCTGCGTCGCTGCCTCTCTGAGGATCTCGTCGCCGTCCTGACGCGCCGCGGTATCGGTGCCGTTCGCGAGGCGATGGTGGAGGCGCGGACTTGAGCGCCTCCGCCCTGCTCGATCGCCTCGAGCGGGTACGACAGACTGGCCCGGGTCGCTGGGTTGCGAAATGCCCAGCCCATGCGGACCGTTCGCCGTCGCTCTCCATTCGCGAACTCGATGACGGCCGCACGCTGATCAACTGTTTCGGCGGCTGCGGTGCGCTCGATGTACTCGAGTGTCTCGGCCTCGACTGGTCCGCGCTGTTCCCACCTAACGTGCAGCAGGACAGCGCCGCATCACATTCGCGCATCCCGGCCCGCGATCTACTCGAGATCATCAGCGAAGAGACAAGCGTCATCGCGATCATCGCTTCCGACATGCTCGCAACGAAGAGCATCACCGATACCGACTGGTATCGCTTGGCGACTGCCGTATCGCGCATCGGCCGTGTACGGGATCATGCTTATGGACGCTGAACGTCGCGAGGCGGTGCGGGCTCAGCTCGATCAGGAAGCCGCATACCGACCGCTTTCAGATATTTCGCATAATTCTCTTATTTCGCAGCGCTCAGCAGAGCAAGATGAGCGTCCCTGGCCTAAGGAACTTGAGCAGCAGGCCTACCAGGGGCTCATCAGCGACATCGTGCGCATCGTCGAGCCCGAGACCGAAGCGGACGCCGCAGCGATCCTCCTGCAGGTCCTGGTTGCCTTCGGGGCTCTGGTGGGTCGTGGCCCACATGTTCGCGTTGAAGGTGACGAACACCACCTTAACTTGTTCGCACTTCTGGTGGGCGATACCTCCAAAGCCCGCAAGGGAACCTCGTGGAGCCGGGTGCGCGAGATCTTTTCCCGAGTCCCGAGCTGGCCGCGGGTAGTAAACGGACTGTCGAGCGGCGAGGGGCTCAAGTACAACGTTCGCGACGCAGTCCTGAAGTCCGAGCGCGACAAGAAGACTGGCGAAACCCAAGAGGTGCTGGCGGACGCCGGCATCGACGACAAGCGCTTGCTGGTAGTCGAATCGGAATTCGCCCAGGTTCTACGGCAGGCCGCCAGGGCCGGGAACACCCTCTCGGCGACCATCCGGTGCGCTTGGGATACCGGAGACTTGATGACCCTGACCAAGAATGACCCAGTCGTCGCCACGGGCGCGCACATCAGCCTCATCGGGCATATCACGGTCGAGGAGTTGCGCGCGGAGCTGACTCAGACCGACTCGGCAAACGGTTTCGCGAATCGTTTTCTTTTCATGTGCGTGAAGCGCTCGAAGCTGCTGCCGTTTGGGGGTAGTCCACTGGGACCAGAAACGCTGCGCTCGTTGGCGGGCCGCATCGCCAGCGCAGTCGAGCGCGCCAGGACCTTGCGGGCCGTCGGAAATGACCGACACCGCCCGCCAGGTATGGGAGCGTGTTTACGCGGACCTGAGTAATGGCCATCCTGGGTTGCTGGGAGCCGTCACTGCTCGTGCCGAAGCGCAATGCCTGCGCTTGGCACTCGCGTACGCCGTCGCAGACCAGGCGGACGCCATTGACCGCCAGCACTTGATTGCCGCCATCTCGATATGGGAGCGAGCGGAGAGCTCAGCGCGTCACGTCTTTGGGGCAGCCCTCGGGGATCGAGTCGCAGACGAGATCCTCCGCGCCCTGAAAGCCGCCGGAACCGCAGGCGTTACCCGTACCGGTATCAGTGACCTGTTCAAGCGGCACGAGAGCGCCGACCGGATCGGTGGCGCACTTGATCTACTCGCTCGACGTGGTCTCGCTGACCGACATCAAGGTGTCGTGGCCGGTGGTCGCCCCGCTGAGATTTGGATCGCTGCGAACTGCGAAAGAAGCGAAAGAGGCGAAAAAAGGTCATGAGCCGGAGACTTCTTTCGCAATTTTCGCTTCTTTCGCAATGTGAGGGCGCCTAAATGGGGGCATTGCTTGACCTTGCACTGAGGAAGGACATTGAGCCGACGGACCACCTTGCCGCCGGCTGCGACCTTCCCCCGCTTTCCGCCACCCAGGAGGCTGCACGAAATGAAGTCCTGGCACGTCTTGACGCGCATCCTTCAGTTAAGCGCACGTTCGTCACTCGATTCGAAGGCGACGTCCTGATTGTGACGCTGGCGATTCGCGATGTGGGTACTGGCGAACTCGCTATCCCGGCAGATAGCTTAAATCGCGCGAATCTCGCAGATTTTGACGCACTGCTGAGCTGCTTGGAGCAGCCGGGGACCGCTTGAAGACCGATGAGGAAATCGGCCGGGCGATTCGCCACTGCCTCGCCGCCCAAGCGGCGGCTAACCGCGCTGCCGGTGACGCGCTCCGTGCGGAAGTGCGAGCGGTGCTGGACCAACACGAAACGGAGGGACAGCGGCTCACCGGCAAGCAAGTTCTCAAGTGCCTAACGCGCAATCCGCTGCCGTCAGTGCGTCGAGTGCAGGAGGTGCTGCAGGAGATCCGCGCGCAGTCATCGGCTTCGCGCATCGAGATCAAACACACTGAGTCACAGAATGTCTAACCGCAGTATGGAAACGACTCTGCCCAAACTCGGCTGGTCATTCGCGGAGCTCGAGGTTGCAGCCGGGCTTTCGCGCGCGACGTTGTATCGACTGCTCGCGAGCGGTGAGCTGGCAACCATGAAGATCCGCGGTCGCCGGTTGGTGCCCGCGTGGCAGGTACAGAAACTGTTGGACGCGAGAGAGTTGGATATGACGAGGGCGAGCTAATGGCGAGTCTCGATACACGGGTCCTAATTAACTTGCCGCTGCGGGATTGGCAGGTTGTCTACGCGCTTCTCGACGGTGCCCCGCATCGAGACGTGGTGCACATCATCGCGAGCATCCTTGCGCAGGCGGGGCCGCAACTCGAGGCAGCCGAGGCGCTCGAGAGGGCCTCTCAGGCTGCAGCCGCACCGTCTGAAGCGACGCAGCCGGCTGATGCTCCCGTGCTGAATTAGGCGACCGACTGATGAAGGAGTTTGTTCTTTCGGCCCTGATGACACTGAACCGCTGGATCTTGCGGCTAGCGGACTGGGTGGCGCCCAGCAATTGGCGCGGCACCCCGTGGGACTCGACGCCATGGGACTAGCATAGGAGCGGATACTTTGGCATTCGATGGAAGCGGCAACTTTACTCGCCTTTACAGCTGGGCGAACGACAAAGCCAACAGCATCAACATCACCGCCTCGAGGATGGACGGCGAAGACTCCGGGTTCGCCACTGGTCTTTCGCTCTGTGTCACGCGCGACGGCCAGGGCAAGCCCGCGTCGGACCTTCTCCCCAATATCGATAACACTTATAAGTTAGGCAGCACCTCTTTTCGCTGGTCAGCCATCAATGGGGGAACTGGGACATTCAGTGCCGCATCTGGCTCTGTAACGATTGACAGCTCAACCTCTACCAATGCCGCGGTCCTGTATCACACCCTCGCTGGAGTAGCCAAAGGAAGATTGGGAGTAGAAGGAACCTCTGGAGCGACCGTTACAGGGAGTTCTGCCGGCGATCTCTTTCGGTACAGCAACGGAGGCAATTTTCTCTGGAGTTTTAGCGGCGCAGCTCCAGTTCTAAAAATCACGTCTTCCGCTATCCAAGGGGCTGGGCCCACGGCCGCCGCCCTTGTCGATATGACTCCCGACAAGAGCACCTTCACAGGCACGCTGACCGGCATGACAGCGGGCACCACGGCACCGTCAATTGGGTGCGGATGGGGAATGTCGCGATGATCTATACGGTCAACGCGATTCTCGGCACGTCGAATTCCACTTCCATGACGATGACCGGTCTCCCTGCAGCGTTGACGCCCGCCAATGGCGGGAATGTTTGTTTGTGCTCGCTAACTGACAACGGCTCGGGCGGCACAGTCGGCGGCGCCTCAGTCAGCGGGACGACGATCACTTTCTATCGCCTGACGGGAACACAAATAGGCCCCAACACCTTTACGAATTCAGGCAGCAAGGGGCTAGTGGCCGGCTGGATGATGGCCTATCCGTTGGCGTGAAGAGGGATATTCCAGATGCCTGACAACACCACCCTTCCCCCGCCGATCGGTAGTCAGAATCCTGACGCCTATCCCGACTACTTCGACATGCAGCGCAAGCAGCTGCTTGCGGAGATGCTGTTGGGGAATATGCAGAGATCTGCGCAGACGCCGCCGGATTGGAATTCCATGCGCGTCGTCCCGCGGCGGAGCATTGCCTCGAATCTCAGCCCACTCGTCAGCGCTCTGATGGGCGGGAAAGCACTGAAGGAGTCCCAGCTCGCGCAGATGCGCTACATGCAGGCGATCGGCGGACAGCCTCAGGGTACTTCCACGCCCGGGACACCTTTACAAGCCGCTTCGCCCGCTGAAGATCCCACTACTCAGAGTGTGCAGCCGCTGATTGCTCGCCAGCCAGGGCAGTCCCTGGCGGCAACGGTGCAGGCATCGATGCCACAGTCTCAATCTCCTGACCCCAGGCTGATGCCCCAGACGCCCCAGGAGTGGCAGGCCTACATGATGATGGGGCCGCAGCAGTACGCGAAGTTCTATGCGTTCAAACTCAAGAGCGCCGAGGTGCAGGCGGAAACCCAAGCCCAGCTGCGTTCCATGGGCGTTGACCCCGAGTCGCCACAGGGGCAGCAGCTGGGTCGGCAGATCGCCATCGCGAAGCTTCATAAGGCAATGAGTGAGCCCCTGCGGCAGGGACAGGGTCTCTACGACCAGCTGAACGACCAGGTCAAGGCGTTTATGCCCTCCGTCCCCGAGGGAACGATGCCGACGTTCCAGGGCGGATTGCCAACAGGAGTGCAGCCACTCGAGGGCGCGACCCGGGCGGCAGCCGATCTCAGGGAGGCACAGGCTCGGGGGCAAGCCGCTGGCACGCCCACTATCGCGACGGGTAGTAGCGGCGTGCCGATCGCAACATTTCCGGCCGCGCCCGCTAACATACAGCCGCGACAGAGAACTCCATTTGGGTTGGGCGGCCCACAGCGTCCCGCTCCTCAGTCTGCTGCAGCGCCGTCTTCAAATAACCACATCATGTCGCCGACGGAAGCGAAGGCAAACGAGAAGCTCGCGGAGCAGGCGTCGGAGAATTTCCAGGCGCTTAATGAAAAGGGCACGGCCGCAGTCTCTGCGCTGCGAAATCTCTCGGAGATGAAGAACCTCCTCCAGGCTTCAACCCGGGCAAAGCCTCTGGCGCATTGGCCGCCTTGGGGAATGTTGCGATCTCGATGGGCATGGACCCACAAAGCGTGGCGAATTTCACCAATGTCGACCCCGGCAACGTCGAGGCGTTCGAGAAAAACACCGCGGCGCTGGCCTCACAGGTGGTGAAGGAATTCACCAACCGCACGACCCAGATGGAGTTCAACACCTTTCTGCGAAACAACCCGAATCCCTTCATGACCGCCAATGGACTGAAGCGGGTGATCGATTTCATGGAGAAGGGGCTTACCTCTACGATCGACCAACAGACCGAGGCGCGGAAGTTCTGGGCAGAGAATCGCTCGACCCCGGAGCGCCTTGTCACCGACTTCCCCGCCTACTACAACCAGAAGAAGGCCGCGGAGATCAAGGCGGGCAAGTTCGATAGCGTTAACCCGTCGCTCAGCCCGATCCGCACGCGCAGTGAAGTTGCCGCAGCTGCCTCGGCCCAAGGCGGTGCAGTGAAAGTGCCGCCGGGCGCCGATATCGAAGCGCTCAAGCGTCAGCATCCGCCGGGCACGATCTTCGAGTTTTCCGATGGCTCTCGAGGCAAGCTCTGATGCCGACGATGGCAGAACAGGCTGGGCTCCAACCACTCACGATGGCCGAGGCCGCGGGGCTCGCGCCCGTCCCACCGCAGAGTTCTGCGGAGCAGCCGATCGGGCCGACGCTTGAAAATGCGAAGAACCTTCCGCAGCTGCCGCTCAACTTCTGGGACCGCTACAAGCAAGGACTCAAGGACATCGGGCAGGGACTCGTACAGCGCGGAAGACAACTCGAGGACTGGCTGGGCGCGCCACATGAGCTCATGGTGCCCGATCAGACGAAGCCGCCGCTCCCGAATGGACTCCTGCCATTGGTTCACGCCCATCGTCCGAGTGCGGCGGAGTACACCAACGAGATCAATCAGCAGCGCGCCTACTACGAGCAGCGTCTCAAGGCCCAGGGCGGCGGAATCAACGTTCCCTACTTCGGCAACGTCGACATCCCGCGCGCCGCAGGTTCAATCACCGCCACGGTGCCCGCGGCTCTCGTCGGTCCTGAGGGCAGTTTGGCTGCAGCCGGCGCTCTCCAGGGTGGAGCTCTCGGCTTTTCCCAATTTGATCCGACGAACTCTTTCGGGAGCGTTGCACGCAATACGCTCATAGGCGCCGGGAGCGGTGCGGTTCTGGCCCCGACGCTCGGATGGGTTGGGAATAAAGCCGCCGGCGGCATCAGCAACCTGGTGGATCGCTGGAAAGGATTTGAGAGAGGCGTCCCGACGGTCGACGACGTCTCAAAGCTCCCGGGATTCACAGACCTGCCAATCTCTCAGCAGAACCGGATTCTCCAAGATGCCCAGGAGCAGATGGCGAGAACCGGGAACATCGATCCGGCTTCCCTCGCCCGCAAATCCAACATCATCGCGAACGGCGGCACGCCCACTCAGTCCATGGTGACTCGTAACGCCGGGGATTGGGCACAGGAGCGAAATCTCGCCAAGACGCTCCAGCAGAGCCCGAATCCCGCACTGCGCGCCCAGGGCGAGAAGCTCAACAACGTCTTCGTCACCAACGATCAGGCGTTTGGTTCTCGTCTGCGCAGCCTTTCGGAGGATTTGCCCACGGGCACCTCGGAGGCCTACGGCAACACCGCCATGGGCGTGATCAACGACATCCAGCGGAGCTCGCAGAGACAAGTCGGCGATCTCTACCGCCAGATCCGCAACTCCGTGGGTGACGAGGTTGGGGCGAAACCCAATACGCTCCTGGACACCATCAATGAATTGTCCTTGTCGCCTGCGGCGGATCCCATTGTCGACGCTACACACCGCTTCATGGTGAAAAAGGGAATATTGACCCGCGCGGAGGACGGGAGTCTGCAGCCCGAGGGCACGATGAGTGTCTCCCAGGCGGAGGGGCTCCGGCAGCACATCACGGCTCAGCCCAACGCTTTCGGTAAGGCGCAGCTCATCAATGCACTCGATCGCGACGTGCTCGATACCGTGGGCGGAGATGCGTTTGCGTCAGCCCGAGGAGCGGCCAGGGCGAGATTCGAAGCGCTCGACAACCCCGCCGTGCAGCGGGTCTTAAGCACCTACGGGGAGCTGCAGCAGGGACGGACTGCGCAGAACTTTATCCAGCAGCACGTGATCGGTGCGCCGGTTCAGGACTTGGACGCGATGAGCGGGACTGTGCGCACTCTCGGAACGCCCGAGCAGCAGAGCCTTTTTCAGCAGGCGCTCGAGGGCGGAATCATGAAGCACCTCGAGGACCGGGCGATCAATCCGGTAACGGGCCAGTTCAGCGGCACCGCCCTGCACAAGGCCGTGACCGAGATCGGCAACGACCGGCTCGGGCTATTCATGCGGCCCGATCGGCTCGAGAAGCTCGATAGCCTCCGCCAGGCAGCAGTCGACGCCACAGTGCAGCCGGCACACTCAGCCGTGAACGCCTCCAATTCCGGAGCGACAGTGCTCGGAATGGGTCATCCGAATTTCGCGGGGCCCGGTATCAAGGCTCTGTTGCCAGACATCACCCACGAGTTCCTGCCTTCAGCCGTGCTCAATGCGCCTCAGAACATCGCTGCCAAGCAGGCGGTAAACCACGCTCTCCGGGCCAGGGGCATGCCGCCCGGGACGGCCCCCAATGACCTCACCATGCGCATTGCGCGGATGCTTGGAACAGGCGCGGGAGCGACAGCGGCTGAGCAGGCGACGCTATCCAGAAGGCCGACGGGGGAACCCTAGTTGATGCGCTTAACTCATACCTCCGAATGCGGAAAGAGTTATACGGTCACCCCGCTTTCGGTTCAGCCCGACAGCTGGTCAATTGATCGTCACTTGCCCCGGAGCGGGCTGTGGTCCTCCATCCAGGAGTTCTTGAAGCGCATTTGGGCTCGCAGCTCGGACCAGCCTCAAGAACGCAAGTGTCGAATTTGCAGGGCCGCCCAGCCCGAATCGGACATTAGTCAGGGTCGTTCCGACGAGTGAGAAATCACCCCCATGGAAGAGCACGACGCAGTTTTCAATCCTGCAATTGATGAACTGGTTGTAGTCAAGCGTGACATCTGTGGTGAACCTTGAATTTTCAAATCTCATGTCCGAAGCCTTCCTTATTGTGTTGGCGATCTAGACCTTTAACGACAAGCTCTTAGCGTTGAATCAACGGATTATGGCCGCCCCAATTGGTAACAGGAATGCCGCGAAGGCCAAGCGCTGGGAAACTGCGCTCACCAAGGCTCTGGCCCGCTATTCGGACGATCGGGTCAAGGCGGGTGAGGCGCTCGACAAGATCGCCGAGGTGGTAGTGCGACAGGCGATCAAGGGTGACCGGGATTCAATCGTGGAGATCGCAAATCGCATCGACGGCAAACCGCTCCAGCCCGTCGAGATGGACGCCACCGTTCGCAATACCGATGTCAGCAGCGAGCCGCTAACTCAGGATGAATGGGTTGCCACTTACGGTCGACCAGCCGCCAATTGATCTTCCGGAGGAGATCGTCTGGCGCCCACAGGGCGGCCCGCAAAAGGCGTTGATTGACTGCCCGCTGCCGGAAATCTTCTTTGGTGGCGCTCGAGGCGGTGGCAAGACGGACGGAGTCCTGGGCAAGTACGCGCTTAAAGCGAAGCGCTGGGGCTCGTACTTCAATGCCGTATTCTTCCGCAAAGAGATGCCGCAGCAGGACGACTTGGTCGAGCGCGCCAAGCAAATCTATTGCCCGATCGGCGCCCAGTGGCGTGAGAAGGACAAGATGTTCCTCATGCCCTGGGGCGGCCGCATCCGCTTCCGACCGCTCGAAAGCGTACAAGATGCGGAGAAGTATCAAGGGCAATCGCTCACTGATGCCGCGGTCGAGGAAGCTGGCAACTATCCGATGTCGGCTCCGATTGACCGGCTAAACGGCGTGCTGCGATCAGCGCACGGTGTCCCTACACAGTTGCTGCTGACCGGCAATCCTGGTGGCCCCGGCCAGGCGTGGATTAAGCAGCGCTACATCGATCCCGAGCCGCTTGGAATGCGCGTGCTCACGCGCAAGTTACCCAATGGGGCCATTCATCCGTTCGTGTTCATCCCCTCGAAGGTGCAACAAAACCGGATCCTGCTCGCGAGTGACCCCGACTACATCAACCGGCTCTACTTGGTCGGAAGCCCGGAGCTCGTCAAGGCGTGGCTCGAGGGCGATTGGACCGCTGTCGAGGGCGCGTTTTTCCCTGAGTTCTCGCTCGAGCGTCACGTCGTCACACCCTGTCAGCTGCCGCCGGAGTGGTATCGGTATAGAGCAATGGACTGGGGAAGCGCGAGGCCGTTTTCAGTAGGCTGGTATGCGGTGAGTGATGGGACACTGCCACAGTTCCCCAGGGGCGCGCTGCTCAAGTATCGTGAATTCTATGGCATGGCTCCGAACCAGCCGAACGTCGGGCTCAAACTGACCGCGGAGGAAGTCGCTGATCGTATCACCGAGTTGGAACGAGGAGACGGCATCAAAATCACAGACGGGGTGATTGACCCCTCCACGACAGCGCAGAACGGCGGCCCGTCGATACGAGAGCGAATAGCTCGACGCGGCGTCATATTCCGCGAGGCCGATAACAAGCGGATCGGAACCGTCGGTGCGATGGGCGGCTGGGATCAGTTGCGAGCCCGTCTTAAGGGCGATGGCGAACGGCCTGGAATCTACTTCTTCAGCACGTGCGTACACACCATTCGCACACTGCCTCTGCTACAGCATGACCCGGGCCGAGCCGAGGACGTCGACACGGACGGAGAGGATCACGCGGCCGACGAAACACGCTATGCCTGCATGGCCCGTCCATATGTGAAGGATTCGAGACCAACGCCGAAGGAGCTGCCTCGATTCCTGGATCAGGCCACGGCTGCTGAGGTATTCGATCTCGATGGCAAATGGAAGAAAGATCCGTTCAAACGGGAGCGGATATAAGTCCGCTGTCTGGCCTCACTTGTGCTTGTGAGTCTCCCGCTGGCTTGCTGGAGGAAGGCGCCTGAGAAGGTATGCATGGGATAACCCCTGGCTGTCCACTCCGTTCGCAGAGATTAGTCCGTCGTTGTTAATACCAGTCGCGGTGTCGATCGTGATGTGAGCGGCAGTCAGTGTTGCGGCTGCGCCTGGCTCGAGCAGAGTATTCAGGTCATACATCGTTCCATCGAGATCGACAAATCCGACCTGCACACCGGAACCGTTAATCGCGTAGCCGGCAACGTCAGCGCAATCGTTAACGCCATTCGCGACGCTATTCGGCCCACCCAGGGTACCGAGATCAACCAGCACAGCGCTCTGAGCGAACCGCGCTTCTTCGCGATCGGAAGCCCTATCTGAGCCCTCCCCGAATGAGCCATAAGGCCTTCCGCGGCGGGAGTGTTCGTCGCAGTCTTCAAAGCGTTCGGCGTCTAATCGGTTGTGCATATGAGGCGCGCTGATGAACGCGTGCCAAGCCGTGCTGCCGGCCGGATTAGATGCGCCCACTACTTGTCCGCTTGCATTGATCGCGATAGCGATGCTGTTGCGACCCCCGAGTGTGCCAAGATCCGTCAACGCACCACCATGTGGCGCACTGATAAAGGCATGCTCGGTCGCGTCGGCAATCGTGATCTGGGAGTAACCGGCCACCTGACCCCTCGCGTTGATGCCCTGTGCGTAGCTAGGGGTGGCCCCGCTTCTTAAGACAGATTTCTCTTCCGGATAAGTGGATCTGTCAGGACGGTTGATGATGATGGTCCCTTCCTCTTCGGTCTTCGTCAATGTCTTCAGCGCAGTGCAG
>JACXTT010003480.1_pt1 | contig 24163 bp, 16 predicted proteins | sample 9270951 | NCBI WGS metagenome assembly JACXTT01 (sample SAMN15532306, study PRJNA645909) | rock metagenome | isolation source: weathered quartz diorite | place: Puerto Rico | collected 2017-06-21
CCCTGGGTCAAGGTCATGGAGGACCGCCTGAAGATCGAGGCCGATCAGATCGCCGAGTACAAGGCGGGCAAGGGCGACAAGGCCAAGTGGGTGGAAGCCATCGTGTCCAACCCTTCCTACCTCAAGAACTTTGCCGAGCAGCGCGATCGCGTGGATTTCCTCTTCCGCCTGGGCGTCCTTGACCCCACCAACAAGAAGGTGGATCACGAGATCGATGTTCAGCTGGGCAAGGTGCCCGCCACGCCCACGAAGCCCGCGAAGAAGCACAAGAAGGGCTGAGGCATATCCCTCCAGGCCATGAGCGTGCCCTGCATCGCTGGGTGCGCCATGGTGATCTGGACCGGCTTTCGCCGACCCCTTTAGGGCGTTCGCCGATCCAGGCCTTGGGAGAAAGCTCGGGCGGCCCATCCTGGGACAGAGGTTTCCCATGAACGCCGATCTGATGGTTGCTGAACCCTGGCCTGATCCCTTGGAGATCATTGGCGAACCTCGCGCCTGGCTGGCGCTCCTATGGCCTCCAGTCCAGGTCTTCCTCGGCGGGCTGCACCTGGGCCTTCTCACCGCCGGTTACGGCGTGGCCCTGAGCTTTGTCCCCTTTGCCATCGGGCTGCCCATGCTGTCGCTGATGACTCGGGCGGCTTGGTACGTGGCTGGATTTGAGGCGCGCATCGCTACGAGCCTCGCTGGGTTGCCCACGACTCCATCCGAAGAACTCCCTCCAGCCACTGGCTTTCTGCTGGGCTTGGGTGATTTGTTCTCACTCAGCTCTGCCTGGACCCGTCCTCTAGGCTTGCTGTTGACGCTGCCCATGGGCGTGGCCGGCCTGGTCTTGGTTACGACCCTCTTCGCGATGAGTTTCGGGTTTCTTGCGGCAGGCTTGGCCGGGGCTTTCGGATGGGTGCAGGTGAGCCTGGAAAGCTGGGTGTTCCCGCCTTCCCGAGGTCCGATTCAAGCCCTCTGGATTCTGGGCGGGCTGGCGGGCATTCTGGCGACGCTTCATCTGGCCTATGGATGGCTCCGGCTGCATGCGCGGTTCTGGCGGGCCCTGAGCTGAGGCCGATGGGCCGAGATTTCTCCAAGGGAAAGCTTTAGGCGCAGGGCGCCCCTGATAGCCTTCAACATGGCCCGAGGCTCCAAGCAACGATTCCCTGTCCGCGCCCCCAAGCGCACGCCCGACCGCAAGGCCGACCGCCCCGAGCGAAAAGCTCCGGCGAAGCCGAATCCCTTCAGGCCCTTCGAAACCTTCGAGGCGACTTTCTTGGGCATGCCCGAAGGGCCGGGCGGCTTTCTGCGGCCCACGGGTGCGACACGAGCCCAAGGCATCGATCTCTTCGTGGATTGGCGGGATAACCACGGCGCCATCCACGGTGACGTGGTGATGGGTGAAGTGGCCAGCGAAGGGTGGGATGGCCGCCTCAAGGGCCGCGTGCTGAAGATCGTGCGCCGCGGCGAGCAGCCCATTCCTGCCACCCTCCAAAAGCAGCCCTGGGGCTGGCGCGCCGTGCCCCTCGAACCCCGGCTGCAGCAGCTCATCGTCGTGCCTCCCACCGATCTGGCGGAAGAGGGCGAGCTCGTCAGCGTGAAGCTCGATCCCAACCCGGATCTCCCGCAATTGCACGGTGTCGTGCTCGCGCGCCTCGGGAAGAAGACGGATCTGCGCATCGAGAACACCCTCACCGCGGCCATGTTCAATCTGCGGACGCACTTCCCCGACGCGGTGATGAACGAGCTGGCGCCTTTCCCGACCTCCATTCCCGAGGAGTGGGTGAAGGGGAGAGAGGATCTGCGGGAGACGCTCACCTGCACCGTGGATCCACCCACGGCGAAGGATTTCGATGATGCCATCTCGCTGGAGGTAGTTTCCGAAAGCGAAGGTGGCGGCTGGTTGCTGGGCGTCCACATCGCGGATGTGAGCCACTACGTCCAGGAAAACGGCCCGCTGGATCAGGAGGCCAGGGCGCGCGGGACCTCGGTCTACTTCCCCGACGAATGCATCCCCATGATCCCCGAGCGTCTGAGCGGCGATCTCTGCTCTCTGCGCGAAGGCGTGGACCGCCTCACCATGACGGCATGGATGACGATTTCGCCCGAGCTGGAGATCGTCGAGTCCCGCTTCAGCGAAAGCGTCATCAACAGTCGTAAACGGCTGACCTATGACGAAGTCAAGGAGGCCTGCCTCGAGCTCTCCAAGCGCAAACGCGCGGAGGTGGGGGAGGATCTGTGCAGCATCCTTGATGAGTGCCTCGTGCTTTCTCGCCGCCTCACGAAGAAGCGGCTGGAGCGGGGCGCGATGAACCTCGATACCGAGGAGACGCAGTTCATCTTCAACGCCGAAGGTCGACCCGTGGATGCAAAGCCCTACGAGCGGCACGACGCCCACAAGATGATCGAAGAGTTCATGCTCCTCGCCAATGAAGCCGTAGCGCGCTTCTTCACGCGGAAGAAGATCCCGACCCTCTACCGCATCCACGATGAACCCGACCCGCTGAAACTCGAGATCTTCAGCGAAACGGCGCGGGCCTTCGGCCTCATGGGCCCGAAGGACACGCCGACGCCTGAGCACCTCAATGCGATGCTCGCGAAAGTACGGGGCGGCCCGCTGGAGGCGGTGATCAATACGCTGCTATTGCGGAGCCTGAAGAAAGCCGAGTATTCGGCGGAAAACATCGGCCATTCCGGACTCGCGTTGGCGGATTATCTCCACTTCACCAGCCCCATCCGCCGCTACCCCGATCTCATCGTGCATCGCTACCTCCGCAAGGTGCTGCGGGGCGAACGCCTGCCGGATCAGCTGGAAGGCCACATGGCGCTCACGGCGAAGCAGAGCAGTGATGCAGAGCAGAAGGCCACCGAGGCCGAGCGTGAAAACGATAAATGGAAAGCCTGCCTGCTCATGCAGGACAAAGTGGGGCAGAAGTTCGATGGGCGCGTGGCGGGCTTCTCGCCGAAGGCCATCTTCGTTCAGCTCAAAAGCCCCTTTGTGGAAGTGGGCGTTCCATTAGCGGCGCTGGGCGGCAACTTCATGTTGAATGAGCACCGCACCGCCTTGAGTGGCATGCGGGGCACGGTGGAGATCCACATTGGCGACGCGGTGAAAGTGGAAATCACCGCCGTGGATATGGATCTGCGACGCATCAGTTCCTGGGTCCAGGAAGTGCAGGCTCGGGATGGCGGAGGCAAAGCCTTCGTCTTCGTTCCCACGCTTTTGGCGCCGGCCCGCCTCACCAAAGAGGACTTGGAAGAGAAAAAGAAATCCCGCTTTGAAGGCCATATGCGTGGCGATCGCGCCGCGGAGGACCGCCCCAAGGGCCGTCCGCCGAAAAAGGCCCGTGAGGGCGGCAAACCCAAACCTCCCAAGGGCAGCGTTCGTGGGCCGCGGGCGGGAAGCAGCGGGGGTAGCGGAACTAAGCCCCAAGGGCCGAAGCGCAAGAAACGTTGACGAAGGGGCGGGAGGATTCCCGCCCCTTCTGTTGAATCCTGACCGCTCTGGTACACCCGCAAGATTGCGATCTGGTCCTGTCGAAGGGCGGGCCCGGGGCCCAACCTGCATCTGCTGATCGATCACAGCGGCTTGTAAGGAAGGTCCCCAAACCCCGCACCAAGGAGATACCCATGAAGAAGCTCAAGCTGAACAAAGAGACCCTGCACACAGGATTGGATCAAATCGTCGGTGGCACGATCGTTCAAACGGCGTACGGATGCCCGGCTACCGGGCCGCTGCCTGGATCGGCGCTGTGCGGTGGGCTTACGCACGTACCTGCGTGCACGCCGACCTACTTCTGCACCTACAAGTGCTGGTCGCTGCCCGGCGCCTCCTGCGGAGTGTGCTGAGCGCATCACGTAAGCGGATCTACTGAAGAGCAGGCGCTCCCTGGGTTCTCGGGCGCGCCTGTTCTTCCTGTGGTTCAGTGGCTTGTGACCGTCCTTTTACGATGAGGCGGCGTTGGCAAACCTAGCCTTGGTGAAGGGAGGAACCTTCACCATGCGCCACTACCGCCGCTATTGCGCGCGCCACCTCCGGCAGCGAAGGGTCGCGCGCGCCCATCAGCAGTATGAGATCCCCAGCTTTGGCCTCTTGGGCGAGGAGGGCGGGGAGAGCCTGCCGGTCTGGAGCGAGCTCGGCCTTTACACCGCGGGCTTGGAGATCCCCGATGACTTCCGCCGAAGAGATATCGCGGGTGACGGTGCCGCCGGGGTAGAAGATCTCCATGAACCACAAACGGTCCTCAGGGCGGAGGGTGGCGTGGAGGACTTGCACCAATTCTTCGCGCATGAACTTCAGTGGGCCGAAGCCATGGGGCTGGAAGACCGCGAGCACTCGCTTCGAGCGGAGTTGCGCGGCGCGGAGGGCGGCCTCCACCTTGGCGGGATTGTGGGCATAGTCATCGACGACGGTGATGTCGTTCGCGGTTCCCATGATTTGGAATCGACGTCCCACGCCTCGGAAGGCGGCGAGGGGGGCGACGAGATCCTTCAAGGGCACGCCTAAGGAGGTGCACGCAGCGAGAGCGGCGAGGGCATTGGTCACGTTGTGTCGTCCGGGCAAGGGAAGGTCGAAGGTCAGACCATCGACGACGAAGCGTGAACCACGGGCCTGCAGATCGAGCTGCTCACCTTTAAGCGTGGCCTTTTCGCCGCACCCGAAGAGGATGCTGCCGGGCCGGAGCTCGGAGAGATTTGAATCTTCGGAGACGATGAAACCTGCTTTGCATTGAGCGCGGAGGGTCTTGAACATGGCCAGGACTTCTTCGGGCTCCTTGTGATCACGCTGCAGATTCAACGCGATGCCGACGGCCGGGTGGTAGCGCACGAGGCTGCCGTCGCTTTCATCGGCTTCAATGACCAAGAGATCCGAGGCTCCAACATAGGCGTTGCCCCAGAGGCCCTCCTCCTGCAGCCGGATGAGATCTCCTCCGGTGAGCACGGAAGGATCCCGACCCGCGCCTCGCAGCAGTTCGAAGACCATGGCGGTGGTGGTGCTCTTACCGCTCGTGCCGCTGACGGCGATGGTGCGGCGGTGGGCGACCAGGTGGGCCAGCAGCTCAGATCGGTGAAGCACGGGCACGCCGAGGCGCTGTGCGGCCACCACATCTGGGACGTTGTCTTCTACGGCGGTAGAGCACACGACGGCGCAGCAATCTCCTTCGACACCGCTGCCATCTTGGGGATGGAGCCGGATGCCTTGAGCCTCCAAAAGGCCTCGGGCCTCGCTACGTTCGCCCTTATCGAAGCTGCGGTCGCTTCCGCTTACGGGGCTACCCAGCATGGCGCAGACCTGCGCCAACGCGCTCATGCCACTTCCGGCCACGCCAGCGAAGTGGAGTCGCCCAAGGCCGAGGCCGGGAAGAACGGCATCATCCACGATGACGACAGGCTCTCCCTCTTCCACCTGATTGAAGAGCTCGAGGATGGTGTCATTCGAGAGCCTCACGCAGCCGTGGGAACAGGCTTCTCCCAGCCGGGTTTCCTGGTTCGTGCCGTGCAGGTAGATGTAGCGATCGAGGCTATCCAATCCTGGGCCTTGGTTAATGCCGGGTTCGAGGCCTTGAAGCTGGAGGATGCGGGTGAGGATGAGATCTTCTTCCCGGGGTTCGCCCTGCCAAAGCACACCCGTCGCCTCGCGAGAATCGAAGATCATGCCCTTCGGGGCCCCATCACCGATGCGGCGGTGGATACGGTGCCAACCGGGAGGGGTTTTAAGACTGCCTTCTTCGCCGCCGATGCCCCGTGCAGAGGTGGACGCCGGGACATCCATCGTGAGGCGGCCTTTTTGCAGTCGATACACGCGCTGCTTTGCCACATCGACCACCACCAGGGTGTCGGGAAGCGAGGTGAAGGGGCAGGTCGAGCGTCGAAGGGCGTGGAGGGCGAGGGCCCGGGCTCGGGCGGAAAGGGATGGGTCAGACCACTGCATCCTTACAGCCTAACTTGGAGCCGGCTTCGCTTGGCCCAGGCTCAAGAGGGAAGCCAGAGAGCCGTTGAATAAGAAGTGCTGCCTTTAGACGAGGAATCCACGCCTTTGCCCCCAGCCCGAATGCTTGGGGGGATTCTTACCTTGGCGCTTGCCTACGTCTTGGCGGGGCGGCTGGGACTGCTGCTGGCCATCCCTCCCGGCTATGCCACCGCCCTCTGGCCGCCCACGGGCATTGCGTTGGCCGGCGTCATCATCCTTGGGCCCCGTGCCATCTGGGGCGTGTGGCTGGGCTCCTTCGCCGTGAACCTCTGGGTGTCGCTGGGCGGAGAGGCCATGAGCTGGTCGACGGCGGGCCTGTCGTTGAGCATCTCGCTCGGCGCGGCCCTGGGTGCGCTCGCAGCCATTCGTCTGCTGACTCGGGATCGAGAGTGGTCACCGGCCCTGGAGCGCCAGCGCGATGTGCTGCGCTTCCTCTTCCTGGCCATCCCTGCCATGGCGACCATCACCGCCAGCTGGGGCGTGGGTTCCATGCTGGCGTTCGGCGTGACGCCAGCCCGGGACGCAATGATGAATTGGCTGACCTGGTGGAGCGGGGACGCGCTTGGAGCCATGGTGTTCGGCCCCTTGGGACTCGTGCTCTTCGGGCGGCCGGTGGCGCTCTGGCACAGCCGCCGGGTGACGGTGGGCCTCCCGCTTTGCGGGGCTTTCATGCTCGCTTCCACCTTTTTCATCCTGGTCCGGGACTGGGAGGGAGATCGTGGGCTGCAGCGCCGCAAAGAGGTCGTTGCGGGCATCGAAGCCCAAGTGCAGGATCGTCTTCGCGTCTGTGCTTCGATGATGGAATCCGCTTCGGCTTTTTTCGAAGCCAGTCCTCGGGTGGAGCTATCGCATTTTCAGGCCTATGCGCGGGCCATGGCCTCGCGCCGCCAGGGGATCCTGGCTTTGGAATGGGCGCCCTTTGTCGCTCCCAAAGATGTGGCGGCAATGGAAGCATGGGCCTCCCGAGATGTATCCCCGGGCTATCGGGTTCACGCGATTTCCTCCCCGGAGGTCGAGAGTCTGTTGCAGGCTCCCGTGCTTTTCGCAGCACCTGAGGAAAACAAAGGCGTGGTGGAAGGATTGGATCTGAACAGTGAGCGCGTGCGCGCCCAGGGCATCGAGGCGGCGCTGCTCGAAGGGCGGCCCGTGTCGACGCGGGGCATCCGGCTGGTGCAGGGGCGGTTCGGATTCATCCTCTTCCAGTCGGCTCGCGGACCGCTCATGAAGGAATCCAAAGCCCCTGGCGTGCTTGCAGGGGTCGTCGACGGTATGAGTCTGCTCGAGCATGCGCCGGTACCCCAGAGCGTGGGTGAGGAAGGCACGCGCGTGAGCATCTGGGATGGGCCTGGGCCCTCTGCTTCGATGCTGATTTCCGTGGAGGCCTCTCATGGCAAATGGCGCATGGCTCAACCCATCAGCAAAGGCGGCTTCTCGCTTCCCATCGCGATGGGGGGCGCTCGATGGCGCATGGAGGTCGCGACGGAGGAGGGATCCGGGCGCAATTGGGTGCTGTGGTTCGTGCTCTCAGCGGGAGCTCTCTTCACTGGGCTCGTAGGGAGCCTTCTTCTCCTGGTGACGGGGCGGGCTCAGCTGGTGCAGGACATGGTGGAGGCCCGGACGCTCCAGCTTCGATTGGGCGAAGAGCAGCTGCGGCGGCAGGGCAGATTGCTCGAACGCACGCAGAAAGCGGCGGGCGTGGCGGGATGGGAGATGGATGCCCGCACAGGGGAGATGACGTGGACTCAGGAGGCCGCGGAGCTGTTCAAAGTTCCGAAGAATACGGCCCCCAACCTTCATACGGCCTTGAGCATGCTCAGGCCGGAGTACTTGGAGATGGTCCGCCGCGCCACCGACCGGGCCACGCGGTTTGGCGAACCCTTCGACCTCGAAGTGGAAACGGTGCTTGCGAGCGGGCATCAGCGCTGGATCCGACTGACCGGAAGCGCCGTGATTGAAAACGGCCAGGTCCTGGGCCTCTGCGGAAGCGCTCAGGACATTTCCATGTTCAAAGAGGCCGTGCGGGCCAAGGATGCCTTCGTGAGCGTCGTGAGCCACGAACTTCGCACACCGCTCACGTCGATCCGCGGGAGCCTGGGCCTGCTGTTGGCCGGGGTTGCGGGCCAGCTCTCCGAGAAAGCCCGCGAGCTGCTGCATCTGGCCAGCGCCAATTGCGAACGGCAGATCGTGCTGGTGAACGATCTGCTTGATATGGAGCGCATCGCCAGCGGCAAGGTGGAGCTGCGCCAGGAGCTTATTGGCCTCGAAACCCTGCTTCGCCAGGCGGCGAAGGAGAACGAAGGTTATGCCGAGATGTGCGGCGTGCGTCTTTCCCTGGAGCCTCTTGAACCTGATCTCAAGGTGCAGGGAGACCCGGCGCGGCTGCATCAGGTGCTGGCCAACCTGCTTTCCAATGCCTGCAAGTTCAGTCCTCAAAAGGGCGTCGTGCGCCTGGGGCTGGTGCGCCTCGGCACCCGGGCGAGGATCGAAGTCCAGGATGAGGGATCAGGCATCCCAGTGGAGTTCAGGGATCGAGTGTTCCAGCCCTTTGCCCAGGCCGATAGCAGCGACACCCGAGCCAAGGGCGGCACGGGGTTGGGCCTGGCCATTGCGCGGGCCTTGGTGGAGCGCATGGGCGGCACCATGAGCTTTGAGGCGCCCGCAGAAGGCGGGACCCTCTTCTGGTTTGAATTGCCCCTGGCATGATTGAGGAGTGACCCCGATCGTTGCCCCCGTACCGATGCGTTGCCTTGGCGTGGACCCTGGCTCCCTGGCCTGCGGCTTCGCGGTAGTCGAGCGTTTCGGATCGCGGCTGACACTGGTGGAAGCGGGCGTGATCCGCTCCCCCCGAGGCGCGGATTTCGAAAAGCGGATCCATGGCATTCATCTGCGCCTTTCCGAAGTGATCGCCACGCACCAACCCGCGTTCATGGCGGTGGAATCGCCCTTTGTCGAAAAGAACGCTCAAAGCGCGCTGAAGCTCGGCCAGATCCGCGGGGGCATTCTCCTCACAGCCGCACTACATGGGCTCGCGGTGGGGGATTACAACCCTATGCAAGTGAAGAAGGCCGTCAGCGGGTTCGGTTGGGCGGATAAGACCCAGGTGGGAAAAATGGTGATGACGCTGTTGAGCCTGAAGGAAGCGCTGCCCGCGGATGCCGCAGATGCCGCCGCCGTGGCCATCGGTCATTTGCTGGCGACGCGGAGTCTCACAGCTCCTGCGGCCCGTCTGCCGGAACCCCGAAGATGAGGCGCATCCCGCGGTTCCTGGCCTATGTAGTCCAGCGGTATCTGCGGATCTTCTTCAAGAAATCCATGGATCCGCTCACCTATTACGCGATGGTGGATCGCACGATGGAGCAGCTCCCGACGCGGTGGGAGCACTGGGCGCGGGAGGGCGATGCCCGTACGCCTGCGATGAACCGCCAATTGGCATGGTCCATGGCTTTCGTAGCGGGGGCGGTGAATGCGGGAGGGTTTCTCGCGGTTCAGCACTATACGAGCCATATGACCGGCGTGCTCAGCACCATGGCCGACAGTCTGGCATTGAAGGATTTCGGAGTGCTGCTCTACGCCTTCGGTATGCTGATGTGTTTCGTCGTGGGGGCCTTCGTCAGCACCACGCTGATCAGCTATGGGAAGCGCCATCACTGGCGAGGGCGCTATGCGTTGGCCATGGTGGTTGAGGCCCTCTTGTTGCTGCTCTTCGGATATGCGGGATCGCGTTTGGAGGCGCGGGAATACCTCTACACCGATGCAGCAGTCGCGCTGCTCTGCTTCATCATGGGGCTCCATAACGCGGTCACCACGAACATCAGTGGTGCCGCGGTGAGAACGACGCACATGACGGGCACCGTCACAGACATTGGCATCGAGCTGAGCAAGTTGCTCTATCGCAACAGTTCACGCCTGCCGGCCTCCACGCGCATCTTGGCCGATCGGGCGAGGCTGCGGTTGTTGCTGTTGCTTGCCGCTTCCTTTTTCTTGGGGGGTGTCAGCGGGGCGATCGGTTTTCGCCGCCTGGGATTTAAAGTCACGGTTCCGTTGGCGATCTTCCTATTGGTGCTGGCCTTCCGTCCCTTGGCGCTGGAATTGAGAATCTTCCTTCGCCACCTCCGGAAAGATCTGCACAAGACGGACTGACATGTGAAGGGCGCCAACGATGGGCGCCCTTTATTTGTCTCCGTATCCGAGCCTAGGAACTTCGGACAGGGAAGGGGCAGGCAAGAACGGTCGCCCCGTGGGAAGCGAGAAGAGAGTTGCTTCTCACCGTCTCAAGCTAGGCGCGGCCCATCCGCCCTCAAGGGGAAATAGAAGCGAAGAAACTCCCGTCACAATAGGGCAAGGAGTGCTTGAGCATCCGTGACCGGAGCGGAGCAAGTCTGATTCCGGCAGACATAGGCTGCCGGCACGCCCTCGATTGTTTTTCGCCCCGCATGAAGGGGCAGAGTCGGGTCGGCCTCCACGAGGCTGAGCAATCGTCCCGGGAGGAATCGGCGATGAACGATGGTGAGAAGCTCCTGAGTCCGAGCATCTTCGAGGGGGCCGGCAATGATGACTTCGAGGGGCTCGCGCAGGGCGTCATCTACGACGGAGAGCATCCCCTGAAACGCGCGGGGCGCCCGCTGCATCCAAGGTCCGAAGGCCTTCAGTACACCGTCAGCGGCCCGGCGGAAATCCTCGCGCTCCAGATGTCGGCTGAGTCTCAACAAAGCTTGGGCGGCCAGGGTATTGCCACTAGGGACGGCATTGTCGAAGCCGGGTTTCTGGCGGAAGAGCAGATCCGATTGGTCTGCCTCGGTGCTGAAGAAGCCCCCTTCTTTGGGATCTTCGAATCGGGCGCACATGGCTTCGGCAAGGGACCCCGCAAGACGAAGGGAGGCCGCGTCGAAGGTGGCTTCGTAGAGGTCCACCAATCCGTTGGCCAGGGCGGCGTAATCCTCCAGGAAAGCGGACGTGTGCTTTTCTCCGTGGCGGAAAACGCGGAGCAATCGCGAGCCGTCCCAAAGCTCGCGGGAGACAAAGCGCGCGATGGCTTGGCCGGCTTCCCGATAGCGCGGATCTCCGAGGATTTGGAAGCCCCGGGCGAAGGCGGAGAGGGCCAAGCCGTTCCAACTGGCCAGGAGCTTGTCGTCCTTGCCCGGCCTCACCCTCTGATCTCTCACCAGACGCAGGTTGGTGCGGAGGTCCCGCAGGCGATCCTCATCCACCTGCATGCCTGAAGGGCGGGAAAAGAGGTGCAACACGGAGGTGCCGTGTTCAAAGTTGCCCGCCTCACTCACACCATAGGCAACGCAGAACGACTCACCCTCGTCTTGGAGGATCTCCTTGATCTCGGCGGGCGTGAAGACATAGAACTTGCCTTCTTCACCTTCGCTATCCGCATCCTCGGCACTATGGAACCCGCCGCTGGGATCCTGCATATCCCGCAGCAGGTAGTCGAGGGTTTCACGGGCGATGGTGGCGTAGCGCAGTTCGCCGGTGGCCTGATGGGCATCCAAGTAGAGGCAGGCCAATTGCGCGTTGTCGTAGAGCATCTTTTCGAAATGAGGCACGAGCCACTGTCCGTCGACGCTGTAGCGGGCGAAGCCGCCGCCAAGGTGGTCGTACATGCCGCCTTCCCACATCGCATCCAAGGTGCGGCGCGCCATGGTCTGGTCCGTTTCAGAACCTCGGCGAAGGATGAGCTGAACGGCCATCTGCTGGGGGAATTTGGGTGCGGGGGAGAATCCGCCCCAACGCGGGTCGAAGGCGGTTCGTAGCTCTTGGAGCGCGCGGTCGAACACGGAAGGTGCCGGGGCATCCACGCCAGGCCGAAGAGCCACTTGACGCTGCAGCTCCGTGGTCAATTCGGAGGCCTGATCTTCCACATCCTGCCGCTGGGTTACCCACAGTTCGTGGATGCGCTTGAGCAGGGGAATGAAGCCGGGCATGCCTCGGCGCGGCTCGGGGGGGAAGTAGGTGCCGCCGTAAAAGGGCTTGAGGTCGGGCGTGAGCCACACGCTCATGGGCCATCCGCCATGGCCGGTGAGGGTTTGAACGGCATCCATATAGAGGTCGTCGAGGTCGGGGCGCTCTTCGCGATCCACCTTGATGGGAACGAAGTGGGCATTCAGCACGTCCGCCACGGCGGGGTTTTCGAAACTCTCGCGCTCCATCACGTGGCACCAATGGCAGGCGCTGTATCCGATGGAGAGGAAGATGGGCTTCTGTTCCGCTTTCGATTTTTGGAGGGCTTCCGCTCCCCAAGGAAACCAGTCCACCGGGTTGTGGGCGTGCTGAAGCAGATAGGGGCTCAGGCTTTGGGCGAGTCGGTTGGTCATGGCTCTCTATGATGCCCCTTAGTTGCGCTTATGCCTTCATTAGTTGGGGAAGCGGTGGCGAGAGGAAAGGCGAATCCGGCGCGATTCTTTGTGCGGACTGAGGACCGTCGTGGCTAGGATGAACCCACCTCACATCCCAAGCCATGCATCTTCCCCGCGGAACCCTGCTCCAGGACCGGTATGAAATCCGGTGTGAAATCGAAGTGCGAGGCGCTTCGACCTGTTGGTCTGCCACGGATCTGCGCTTTGGATGCGAAGTGGAGGTCCGTAGTTTTCCCGTACCGAACCAAGCGGACGAGTTCGCACTCGCGGAGATGCAGCGGAGGACCTCTGCACTTGCCGCGCAAGTGCATCCGCGCGTTCAGACGCTATTGGATTTTGTGCTGTGGGAGGGGCAAGCCTATGTCATCTCAAAGCCCATGCTCGGCCGAAGCCTAGCGGACCACCTGTGGCACGGGCCGCTTCCCTGGCCGGAGGCACGGCGCATCCTTAAGGGCCTACTCGAACTATTGGAATCTGCTCACGCCCGCGGCGTGCCGCATCTTCACCTCGAACCCTCCGCAGTGGTGCTCTCCACGGATGGTTCCATTTGCCTCCGATTCTTTTCGCAGGGGCCCAGCGATTTGCCTGAACCGGGAGATCCGCATCGGGCACCCGAACTAGATCGAGGGGAGGGCGGACCCACGTCGGATCTCTTTTCCTGCGGTGCGTTGATTTCAGATCTCTTGGGAGCGGACTCTACGCAGTGGCCGGAAGAGGCCGTTCGCTTCCACGACCTGCTTTGTCATCCCGATCCGAAGGGAAGGCCCTCTTCGGTGAGAGGCGCCCTCGCTCTTTTAGATGTGCGAGGCAAGCCTGCTGAGCCGCCTTCGCGCTGGTGGCGCATGGCCGCCATCTTCGCGGTCGCAGGCGGGCTCGCGGGCTGGGGCGCCTGGCATATGAAGCCTTCTCGGATCTTGCCCGAGCAGCTGGAAGGCGAGGCACGGCAGAACTATCTTCTCGCGCGCGAACATTTTTCCCGCCGAAGCCCCGCGGATATTCAAAAGGCCGAGAACACCTACCTCTCTGTGATCCGAAGGGTGCCTACCTGTGCGGAGGCCTGGTCTGGACTCAGCTCCAATCAGGCTTTGCTGGGCGTCTACGGGTTGCTGCCACGTGCGGAGGCCCTCACCAAGGCGCGGCAGAGCGCCCAGCGGGCCCTGGAATTGGACCCGAAAAACGCCGAGGCCATTGCGGTGCAGGCCTATCTGGACTTCCGATACGAATGGAATTGGGAGGCGGGGGAGAGGGGTTTCAAGCAAGCTCTCGCCGTGGATCCGGAGCGGTCGCTGATTCGCCATTGGTGGGGGTTTTATCTTTCCATCGCCGGTCGCTCAGCCCAGGCCATCGATGAGCTGGAATGGGCCCACCGGTTGGATCCCGTAGACCGCCAGATCACCACCAATCTGGGGGTGGCCAAAATCTGGGCGGGGGATACGCGCGGCGGTGCCCGCCTTATCGAGGATTTGCTCTACCACGACCCTCTCTTCGATTCGGCGAGGCACCGGCTTCGCATGGCCCAAGAGGCCGAGGGCAAGATCCTCGAAGCGCTCGCTGAAACGCGGGAGATGGTGCGCCATGGCTCCGAATCGGAGGCGGTTTATCAGGCGCATTGGGAGGGGTGGCGCAAAGGGGGGGTGAAAGGCTACTTCCAGGTGCGTGTGGATCAGCTCCTCAAGCGCTCCGCGGCGGAGGAAGGGCATTCGTTCTACCTGGACCAGCTCTATGCCCTGATGGGGAAGGCCGATGCGGCCTTCGCCGCGCTGAATCAAGCGGTGGCCCAGCGGGACTTATTTCTCATTTGGGCGCCTCAGGATCCCGCCTTCCGCACCCTGCGGGAGGATCGGCGTTGGGCGGCCCTATTGGAAGCCATCCACTACCCCAAGAAGTAAGGCCGGGCCTTTCGGGGCCGAACGGTACAATGGTCTTTTGGCCCCTTGAGGCCCTGGATCTCCATGTTCGACGCCCTTAGCGACAAACTCAGCCAAGCGATGAAGGCCCTTCGGGGCCATAGCCGCCTCACTGAATCCAACATTGAAGAAGCCCTGCGCACCGTGCGCATGGCCCTGCTCGAAGCCGACGTGCATGTGCAGGTGGCCCGCACCTTCCTGCAGCGCGTGAAGGAAAAGGCTCTCGGTGTAGAGGTCTTGAACGGCCTCAACCCCGCGCAGCAGTTCATCGACATCGTCCACCAGGAGCTGGTGGAGATCATGGGCGGCCAGGCGCCGGAGCATCCGCTCACCTTCGCCTCCAAGCCGCCGACCGTCATCATGATGGTGGGTCTGCAGGGCGCCGGTAAGACCACCACCAGCGGCAAGCTGGCCATGTGGCTGAAGAAGCAGGGCCGCAGCCCCATCCTCGTGCCCGCGGACGTCTACCGCCCCGCGGCCATCGAGCAGCTGCACGTCGTCGCCAAGCAGGCGGGCGTGCCCTCCTTCCGCACCGAGTGGTCGGAGCCCGTCGAGATCTGCAAAGCCGCCGTGCGCGAGGCCGAGCTCAAGGGCTGGGATACGGTGGTGCTCGATACCGCTGGTCGTCTGCACATCGATGAACAGCTGATGGAAGAGCTGGCTAAGATCAAGGCCACCTGCGGTCCTACCGAGATTCTCTTCGTCGCGGACGCCATGACGGGCCAGGATGCCGTGCGCTCGGCCTCGGCCTTCCATGAGAAGCTCGGCATCACGGGCGTCGTGCTTACCAAGGTGGATGGTGATACCCGCGGCGGTGCGGCCTTCTCCATCAAACAGGCGACGGGTCAGCCTCTGAAGTTCGTTGGCGAGGGCGAAAAGCTGGAGGACTTCCAGCGCTTCCACCCCGACCGCATGGCCCAGCGCATCCTCGGCATGGGCGACGTGCTGAGTCTCATTGAGCACGCCAAGGACAAGATCGACGAGAAAGAAGCTGAGCAGATGGCTCAGCGCATGGCGAAGAACCAGTTCACGCTGGACGACATGCTCAAGCAGTTTCAACAGGTGCAGAAGCTGGGCTCCATGCAGAAGCTGCTTGGCTTCATGCCTGGCATGGGGCAGATGAAGGAGCAACTGGCCTCGGTGGCTTCGGATAAGCGCATCAAGCACATGGAGGCCATCCTCACCTCCATGACGCCCAAGGAGCGGGCCAACCACAACCTGCTGGACGGCAAGCGCCGGCGCCGCATCTCCATGGGCAGCGGCCGCCCCGTCCACGAGGTCAACCAGCTGTTGAAGCAATACCTTGAGATGAAGAAGATGATGGGCCAGATGAACGATCCCAAGTTCATGGCCCGCATGCAGCGCATGGCCGGCGGTATGAAGGGCATGCCCGGGGCGGGGGGCCCCGGAGGATTCAAGCTCCCCTTCTAACCCCCCTAGAAAAAACCTTTGGTCCCAGCGGCCTTTCCCGATACACTGACTCGTTCAGGAGTAACCATGCTTTCGATCCGTCTTGCTCGCAACGGTGCCAAGAAGCGTCCCTTCTACCACATCGTGGTGTCCGAGAATGACCGTATCCCCACCGGCCGCGCGCTGGAGGTGCTCGGTTTTGTGAATCCCGTCGCGTCCACCGGCGAGACCGTGCGCATCAACAAGGAACAGGCCCAGGCCTGGATCGCGAAGGGCGCCCAGCCCTCCAAGACCGTGCTGGATCTCTTCAAGAAGCACGCGATCGTCTAGTGAAGTTCTAGATCGAGAAAAGCCGGACCCGGTCCGGCTTTTTCCGTTGAGGTGCCCATGAGCGAAACCAAGTTGGATTTGGAAGGCTTCCTGGTCGGGATGCTCACCCCTCTGGTGGATCAGCCCGAATCGTTGCGCGTGGAAGTGACGAAGGAAGGTCGCAAAGTCTCCGCCTTCATTCATGCTGCCGACGGCGATAAGGGGCGCATCATCGGCAAGAGCGGCCGCATGATCTCCTCCCTCCGCACGCTGGCCCGCGCCGCGGGCGAGAAGCACCGGGTGGAAGTGGATGTGGAGCTCTTCGAGGAGGAAGGCAGCCGTCCTCCGAAGCGTCAGGTCGACTGATGCTCTTGGCAGGTCATCTGGCCAAGGTTCAGGGCCTCAAAGGTGAGTTTCTCCTGCATCAGATCACGGATGATCCCGAGGGTCTGAAGGGCATGGAAGGACTCGTCCTGGCGCCGGCTCATCTCGACTTGGAAGGGTTGAGCGAAGCTCCTGCGGGCACGCGGCCTGCCCACATTCGCATCTTCCGCTGGCAGCAGGATCGCCCCTGCGTGGCCTTCGATGGCATTCCGGATCGCACGGCGGCCGAGGCCTTCAAAGGCTGGGCGCTCTGGGTTCCCGAAGGCGGTCGCCGTCTTCCCGAAGGTGAGAGCTTCCGGCACGACTGGTTCGGCTGCGAAGTCTTCGTGGCGGGTCAGTGCGTAGGGGAAGTGGTGCGGTTGGATCCCACACCCATGGGCTACGACATGGTGGTGATCCGAGATCGGCGCCCGGGCCGCAGCGGTTTCCGAGAAGTGCCCTACATCAAAGCTTGGTGGACGGTGGACCTGGCGAAGCGGCGTCTGGACCTGGATGGGCCCCCGGGGATCCTGGATTTGGAGAAGGCCCCCGAATAAAGGGCCCTGTGATCCTGCTCACGGCTTGCCTCGGAGGGCTTGAGAGGTGAGCTGAGGATGGCGAATCTGTTTTAGGACTTTTTTGTCCTTTATGGATTTCGCCATGTCCACACCTACGCGACTCACCCTCGACGGCAACGAAGCGGCGGCACTCATCGCTCATAAGCTGAGCGAAGTCATCGCCATCTACCCGATCACCCCCAGCTCTACGATGGGTGAACTGGCGGATCAATGGTCCGCGGCGGGCCGGGCCAACCTGTGGGGCACCGTGCCCAAGGTCGTGGAGATGCAGAGCGAGGGTGGCGCGGCGGGCGCCGTGCACGGGGCGCTTCAGGCAGGGGCCTTGAGCACCACGTTCACTGCCAGCCAAGGCCTGCTGCTCATGATCCCCAACATGTTCAAGATCGCAGGGGAGCTCACGTCCTTCTGCATGCACGTGTCCGCCCGCACGTTGGCGACCCATGCTCTCTCCATCTTCGGCGACCACAGCGACGTGATGTCTGCGAGGCAGACGGGCTTCGCCATGCTGAGCTCGGCCTCAGTGCAAGAGGCCCACGACTTCGCATTGGTTGCGCACATCGCGACGCTGAAAACCCGTATCCCATTTCTCCATTTCTTCGATGGCTTTCGCACAAGCCATGAAGTGGCGCGCATCGAGCTCATCTCCGACGACGTGATGCGCAATCTCATTCCCGACGACCTCATCGGCGGGTATCGGTCTCGAGCCTTGAGTCCCGAGCATCCCGTTATTCGAGGCACTGCGGCCAATCCCGATACCTTCTTCCAGGCGCGGGAGGCCTGTAATACCTACTACGCCGCCGTGCCAGAGGAAATGCAGGCGGCCTTTGATGCGCTGGCCGTCGAGACAGGACGGCGCTACGGCCTCTTCGAGTACGTCGGTCATCCCGAGGCGGATCGGGTGATCCTTCTCATGGGCTCGGGTGTTGAGACGGTGGAAGAGTACGTGGCTTGGGCGACGGCTAAAGGCGAGCGCGTTGGCGTGCTGAAAGTGCGGCTCTACCGGCCTTTCAGTGCCCGCCATCTTGTGACTGCCTTGCCGTCCACGACCCGGCGCATCGCCGTGTTGGATCGATGCAAGGAGCCCGGCGCACCGGCAGAACCCCTCTTCCTCGATGTGGCGGCCGCTCTTCGGGAAGCGGAAGAGGAAGGGTGGAGCCCCTTCGCTGCCGCACCGCGCCTCATCGGCGGCCGCTACGGCCTATCGAGCAAAGAGTTCACGCCAGCCATGGCGAAGACCATCTTTGAGGAATTGGCGAAAGAGACACCCAAGCGGGTCTTTACCGTGGGCATCGAGGATGACGTCACTCACCTGAGCCTGCCCTACGATGCGGCCTTTGACCTTGAGCAGCCGGAGGTCACGCGGTGCCTTTTCTACGGCCTCGGAAGTGATGGCACCGTCGGCGCGAACAAGAACAGCATCAAGATCATCGCTGAAGAGACAGAAAATTTCGGCCAGGGGTATTTCGTTTACGACTCCAAGAAGAGTGGCGCCATCACCATCAGCCATCTGCGCTTTGGGCCCAAGCCCATCCATGCGCCCTACCTGATCCGCACGGCCAATTTCATTGCCTGCCATCAGCCCGCCTTCGTGGATCGCTTCGACCTGCTGGCCGAAGCGGTGGAAGGTGCGACCTTCCTCCTCAACAGCGCCGTTGCGCCTGAGGCTCTCTTCGACACTCTTCCCAAAGAGATGCAGGAGCAGATGATCGCGAAGCGCATCCGCTTCCACACCATCGACGCCTACAAGGTGGCCCGCGAAAGCGGCATGGGCGGCCGCATCAACACCATCATGCAGACCTGCTTCTTCGCCATTTCGGGCGTGTTGCCCAAAGACGAGGCCATCGCCCAGATCAAACATGCGGTGGAGAAGACCTACGGCAAGAAGGGCGAGACCTTGGTGCGCCGCAATTTCGAAGCCATCGATGCCGCTCTGGCCCACCTTCATGAAGTGAAGGTGCCCGCGGCCACCACCAGCGAGCGCCACCGTCCGCCCGTCGTTTCGAAGGCAGCGCCAGACTTCGTTCAGCGCGTCAGCGCCCTCATGATGGCCGGGCAGGGAGACCAGCTTCCCGTGAGCGTTTTCCCACCCGACGGCACCTGGCCCACAGGGACCACCCAATGGGAGAAGCGGAACATCGCCCAAGAGATCCCGCAATGGGATCCCACCGTGTGCATCCAATGCAACAAGTGCGCACTTATCTGTCCCCACGCCGCCATCCGTGCGAAGGTCTTTGATTCGTCGCTGATCGAAGACGCGCCCAGGGGATTCCAGTGCACCGATTACAAAGGCGCCGAATACAAGGGCATGAAATACGTCATCCAGGTGGCGCCCGAGGATTGCACAGGCTGTTCGCTCTGCGTGCAGGTGTGCCCGGCCAAGGACAAATCCAACCCCAGCCACAAGGCCATCGATATGGTGCCCCAATCGCCCATTCGTGATCGGGAAGCGGCCAATTTCGATTGGTTCCTCGACCTTCCCGACATCGACCGCGAAACGGTGAAGGCGGACGTCAAGGGTAGCCAGTTCCTGCAGCCTCTCTTCGAATTCAGCGGTGCCTGCGCGGGCTGCGGCGAGACGCCTTACCTCAAGCTCCTGACCCAGCTCTACGGCGATCGCCTCATGATCGCCAACGCGACGGGCTGCTCGAGCATCTATGGTGGCAACCTTCCCACGACACCCTACACGGTGAATGCCGATGGCCGAGGCCCTGCTTGGGCCAACAGCCTCTTCGAGGACAATGCCGAGTTCGGGTTGGGCATGCGCCTCGCTTTGGATAAGCACGAGGAGCAGGCGAGAGAACTGTTGGAGCTCTTGGCCCCGCAGCTCCCCCAAACGCTCGTCGATGGATTGAAATCCAAAGAGGCCAGCGAAACCGCCATTCGCGTGCAGCGCGAACGGGTGAAGGAGCTCCGCACGGCTTTAAAGGTTATTCCGCGTGCTGAAGCTCTGCGTCTCGAGACCTTGGCGGATTACCTGGTGCCTCACACCCTTTGGATCGTCGGTGGTGACGGCTGGGCCTACGACATCGGCTACGGCGGGTTGGATCACGTGCTGGCCTCCGGGGCCAACGTGAACATCCTCGTGCTGGATACCGAGGTCTACTCCAACACCGGCGGACAGGCTTCGAAGTCGACTCCGCTCGGTGCCGCGGCGAAGTTTGCAGTCAGCGGCAAGGCCACTCCGAAGAAGGATCTGGCCATGCTGGCCATGAGCTACGGCCACGTCTACGTTGCCAAGATCGCCATGGGTGCTAAGGACGGTCAGACCCTCAAGGCCTTCATGGAAGCGGAGAGCTTCAACGGACCAAGCCTGCTGTTGGCCTACAGTCCGTGCATTGCCCACGGCTACGATCTGGCGATGAGTTCGGAGCAGACCAAGCTCGCCGTAGAGAGCGGCTATTGGCCCTTGTTCCGTTACGACCCTCGGCGGGTGGAGCAGGGACAGAGCGCCCTGGTGCTGGATAGCGCCGCGCCCAAGGGCGAACTCAACCGCTTCCTCCGTAACGAGACGCGATTCCGCATGGTGGAGCAGCAGCATCCCGAAGCCTATGCCGCGCTCATCGCCCAGGCCCAGATCGAAGCGGGCCGCCGCTTCGCGACCTATGAGCAACTCGCTCGGCTGGAGGCTTCCAGCGGCCCCGTTCCCGGAAAGGAGTAAGTCATGGATCTTTCCACCACCTATCTGGGATTCAAGCTACCCCACCCTCTCATCGTGGGGGCCTCACCCCTGGTCATGGATTTGGGCGTGGCGCGCCGCTTGGAGGATGCGGGCGCCGCGGCCTTTGTGCTGCCCAGTCTCTTTGAAGAGCAATTGGCCCGGGAGCAGTGGGGCACCTATCTGGATGTTCATCTCCATGCCGACGCGCACGCGGAGGCGAGAAGCTATTTGCCCGACGGAGGCACTTTCCCCCTGGGGCCTGATAACTATTTGGATTACATCCGCCGCATCAAGGAGGCGGTGGACGTGCCGATCATCGCCAGTCTGAATGGGGCTACGCCCGGAGGGTGGGCCGTCTACTCGCGGCTCATGTGCCAGGCAGGGGCCGACGCGTTGGAGTTGAACCCCTATTCGGTGGCTACAGGTGTGACTCGATCTTCCGAGGCCATCGAAGCGGATCTTGTCGCCCTTGCGAAGTCGGTGACCAGCGTGACGGATGTTCCCTTAGCGATGAAACTCACGGCCCACGTCACGTCGCTTCCCCATTTCGCCAACCAGCTCTCTCAAGCCGGTGTGAATGGCGTCGTGCTCTTCAACCGGTTCCTGCAGGCGGACTTTGATTTGGAACAGCTGGAGATGGTGCCTCGGCTGCGGCTCTCCGACTCTTCAGAGCTTCTGCAGCGATTGCACGGGTTGGCGGTGCTTTACCGCCGTGTGCCCGTGGATCTGGCTTGCAGCGGCGGCGTGCATACGGTGGAAGACGCCTTGAAGGCCGTATTTGCGGGGGCCTCCTGTGTGCAGCTGGTGAGCGCCATCCTGCAACGGGGCTCACAGGTCGTCACGCGATTGCGGGAGGGCATGCGGGAATGGCTGGAGCGCCACGAGTACACGAGCCTCAGTCAGGGGCGCGGCTCTTTGAGCCTTCAACACGTCAGCAACCCCCACGCCTTCCAGCGGGCGCATTACATGCGCGTGCTGCAGGGCTGGCGGCCGGAGGTCGCAGTGCGGTAGGGCACGGAGCCACCCGCGTCTATAGCAAGCGTCTTAACCTGAATTGAACCACTAGCTCTTCCTGGTTTCTTCTGATGCGGAGGGCCAACAAGCAGCCATCGCGTTGCAGATAGCGGCGAAGGCTTTGCCCATCAAAGGCTGAGGCGGGTCGCCCGTCGATTTCAAGGATCTCATCGCCCACCTGCAGGCCCGCTCGCTGGGCAGGACTCTGTTCGACGACCTGGAAGATAGAGAAGTGATTGAAATCTGGCCCCTCTGCGACCCATCGGAGACCGCTCATATCGAATTCGAAGGGCTTCCGGAAAGAGGCGTTCTTTTTGAGATACATGGTCGATTTGGAATAATCGAAGGTGACCAGGAAGCGGTGCAGAATATCGGCGCCCAAGACGCCGTCGAAGGAGCTGCTTGCGAGCGCGCCCGCGGTATCTTTGGAAAATGCGATCACGGGGTGCTCGAGGCGGAATGGGCCGATCTGGAGGGCCCTCACTCGTCCGACCTCTCCCATGGTTTTGCCGCTCAGCCCGAACCCCGTCATCGCCTCGATATGCTTGGGGCTTTGTTGGACGAGATGATTTTTCTGGGTGAAGGGTGCAGTGAAGGTGGTGATGCGTGCCCCCGTGTCGACCAGCATCCGCGCTTCGATGGGCTGAGATGCGCCGAACGGGATCACCTTGACCTTGGCGAAAATGAAGCCGTCTTCGCGCACGAGTGGGATGGCTTGGCCGCATCCTTTCCCGGTAAATGTGTCGGGATCCGCAAAGCCGATGGTTCGGCGCTCGTAATCCACGCGGGTAATGACCTGATCGAGGATCGAGTCCCCGAGCAATCCGTCATGGTGCTTCCCCCAATGGCGATCCATATGGGCCATGGATAGGGCGACGGCGGAACCGCTAGTGAACTCGACTCCGGGCACCGCGCAGCTGACTTGATCGATCTCAAAGAACTGGACATGGCCTCCACCCGTGCCGGCCCCCGCATCCTCTGCGCCCGAGGGCTTTCCGAGGGGAATGCCGGTGCGACGCGCCATGGCTTCATCGAGGAGGGGCGGGTTGTTGTTGCCCGTATCGAGAATGAATGCGTAGGGCCCCTGGTGATTGATCTTCACCGGTACGTAAACGATGTGATCGAAGATCTCCACAGGCGTGGCCGACGGTGCATGGCGCGTGAAGACAGGCTTTGACTGGGGCTGCTGCTGCGCGCGAAGCATCGACATGCATACGCACATCAGAAACGGCCATGGAACCTTTTGAGATCTCATGACTGCAATACGTTGGGCGGAGCGACGCGGCTTAGAAACCCGCTTCAGGAATTCCCGCCTACAGATCCTTCACTCCGCCGGGCGGCGGCGGAGGTGGCTTTGGAAGTCTCTGTTTGATGCCTTCCAACTCGTCCTGCTGGGCGCCCTGGCTGGGGCGCGGGGGCGGTGGTGGCGGAGGCTTTTTGGGATCAGGGGGTGGCGGCGGAGAGGGATCTTTCACGAGACTCTGGAGATCGTGCAGGGCTTCCTGCTGATTGGGCGATTCCAGGAGGAGGCGCTCCAACACGGCCTTCGCCTGATCTGGGCGCTTGGCTTCCAGGTGCGCCCGTGCAGCGAGCAGGAGAGCGCGCGGCCGCCACTCCGGAAGGGGGCGAGGTGCGCCCTGACCCGTGAGGGATTCCAGAGCCTTGAGCGCATCTTCGGGCTGCCCGCTTTGCAGCCAGATGGCGGCGGCGAGCAAGGCGTGATCGGGCCTGCGCCCATTGGGGATCCAATGCTGCGCTTTGGGCAGATCGCCCCGCTCCAGCGCGCGCTGAGCGAGCCAGGCTTTGACGCTCTGAGGCAGCGGCTGCGCCCTGAGCTGAGGCGCACCGAGCATCAGCAGCAGGATGAAGACGGGGCGCCAACGGGTCAGAGGTTTGCCTGCGGCGGCCAACCATAGGGCCAGGCCGAGAAGGGCCAACCAGGCGCCGGCCTCGGGGTGCACCGGCTGCAGGCTGCGGCGTGCAGGCATGGGCAGATGGCCGCTGGCCAACTGTTGAAGGGTGGCGGCCACTTCTTCCGGTTTGAGCATCCGTCCACCGCTGCCTTCGGCGATGCGCGTGAGGAGCGCGGGGTTGGGTTTGGAGCGCAGGGGTTCCCCGGGAGCCGCGGATTCGCCCGCGAGGAGCGGAACGGGCACGGCTTCCACGCCACCCACGCTCACGGCGAAGAGCGGCAGCTTCTTTTCTTTGAGCAGCGTGATGGCGCGGGTGATGGCGGGCTCTTCGGCCTCCCAGGTCTCTTCGCCATCGCTGATGAGCAGGAGCACGGTGGGGCTTTCCAGATCCACCTGGCTGGCCACTTGGGGGATCACTCTGCCGAAGCTGGATCCGGGGCTGCCCACATTTCCAGGCTGCACGGCCGCAAGGGATTCTCGGAGCAGGGTGCGATCCTCGCCCGCGGGCATCATCGGGATCTCGTCACCCGTAAGCAGGGAGAGGCCGAAGCGGATGCCGGGACGCGGCTCTCGCCACAGGCGGTCCAGCATGCCGGTGGCCGCTTCAAAGCGACTCTTACCGCCGAAATCCTGGGCCCCGATGGAGCGAAGAGCATCGAGGAACCCCCTCACCCGCAAGCGCGGAACTTCTGGCAA
>JACXTT010003481.1_pt1 | contig 24161 bp, 20 predicted proteins | sample 9270951 | NCBI WGS metagenome assembly JACXTT01 (sample SAMN15532306, study PRJNA645909) | rock metagenome | isolation source: weathered quartz diorite | place: Puerto Rico | collected 2017-06-21
GGGGAACGCGAGTTCGAGGAAGCGTTGGGCACGATCACTTATGAACAGACGCAGCCTGAAGTTTACGCGGCCTGGGATGCGCTGTATGCGAGTCTCGGCGACCCTGCCACCGCTCTCGTCAGGCCCGACCCCCGTAACCTTCCCAAGCCGCTCGACTTCTCGGCGGAACTTACGGAGGATGGCGTCCTGGTAATTCGCGGCGGCGGGCGGGGAATCGACCCGAACCTGCGCCGGAAGATCCACGATTCGATCAGTGTGGTGATTGACCTGCGCCGCGCCGGCCTGCCGGAAAACCAGGCCCTACGCGCGTCCGATTTTGTTGGCCGCCCACTGGGCGCGACACGAGTTCGGGAACTACGGATCACCGGCTTGCCATTCGAAGGGAACCTCGGGATTCGGCCCGGCAGTCCGCCGCTCTTTCCCGCGCGCGACCCACGAGCCCGGTACATCGTCTTTCTCGCGGACCGGCTCTCGACGATTCCCGACTGGGCGATTGCCATGCACGCACTGGGCAAGGCCTCGATCGTTGGAACCGATGCGGAATCGGAATACGTCGGCTTGCCCCGGGTGCATCTCTATTCGCCGGAAGCGTGGGTCCGGAGCGGCGACTATGTGTATCCCGACGGATCCACGGGCGGCTATCTCAACCGCAGGCTGGCAAACAACGAGGATCCCATTGACGCGGCGATTGGAATGGCGCTCACGGGGGCAGTGCCTCCGGCGATGGGACGCTTCCCGCTGCCGCCCGCCAAGCCGTTCCAGGCGCCTCAGGCGACGCCAGGCGACGGGTTTCCAAGAGTGGAACAGCGGATCCACGCGGCCATTCAGATCTGGGGAGTCTTCGAGTATTTTTTCCCCTATAAGGGGATCTCGGGCGACGACTGGACGGAGGCGCTGCGTGAGGAACTGCAGCGTTTCGAAGACGCACGCGATGCCAGAGAGTACCATCAGGCGGTGGCGAGGCTAGTGGGCAGAGCGCGCGATCCGAACAGCTACGCTACCAGCCTGTTGCTGCCGCCCCCGCCTCCGCAGGTCTCGCCTCGCCGTACGGGTCCGGTCTTTGCAGTGGACGCCGAGCGGAACGGATACGCAGATCTCACGCGTCTCGAGGACGGGGAGGTTCCCAAAATGTGGGACGCCCTTCGCAACGCAGCTACGATCTATTTCGACTTGCGGGGCCCGGTGCGGACCTCGCTTCTCGAAGAGCCGATCCTGTCGCGGCTGGTGGATGCCCCGCGGCTCAAGGGCGAGCGGTCGAGCGTGATGGCATTTCACGCCGGACGGTTGAGTGCAGCGGAGTCCGCGCCCGCGCTCGCTGCGCCAGCCGGGGACTGGAGCTATCGTGGCAAGACCATCGGACTCATTGATGAGCGGACTGCCGGAGAGTCAGAGCGAGCGGGCCTCCGCCTCGAAGCGGCGAATGGAACCCGGTTCGCAGGTCCATCGCCATCGGCCGGGGCGGCTGGAACCATTTCGACCTTCGGAGTGGCCGGAGGCATCACGGTCCGCTTCACCTCTGAAAACGTCCGCCACTGGGATGGCCGGCGGTTGCAGCGCGTTGGCCTGCAGCCGGATGTGAAAGCCCCGGCTGCCTTTCTGAACGCTCAGTGAACGACGGGCGGAATCCGCAGTTCCGGCTCGCTGGCGCCAAGATCTACAGTCATCATGCGAACGATGGGCTCCGAGTCCTCCCCTTCCTCTTCCTCCTCCAGTGCCTCGCGCCTGAGCATCCGCAGGGCTCGCATGGTGAAGTGTAGGGATTCGTCGTCGGTCTCTTTCCGCACCATCCTTTCGATGGCAGGTATGGCTTCCTGGTAATCCAGTTCGCCCAGGGCTTCGGCCGCGTACTGGCGCATTTCCGGATCGTCCGATTCCAGCAAAGGGGTTAGGAACGGCCCGAAGAACGCGCTGTCCTGCTGGCCCATGTCGCCGATTGTCTGGACGGCGAGGTAGCGCAAATCCGTGATTCGGGATTGCAGGAGGGGCAAGACGGCCGGTAGTAATTCACGGCGCTCCAGATCGCAAATGGAGATGACCGCGAAGTATTGTTCATGCGGATCGAGCGATTGCAGTTGAGTGAGGATCTCGGCTCCAAGCGGGTCCGATGCAACGGGTTTCATGTAATAAGAGTGGGAATTCCTGCCCGAAAATCTCAAACAAAATTGAGGGGGATTGTACCGGAGGGGACCGTAGACCTACCATAGAGTATTGGATTCGTATTCGCGTATTCTGGTGCGCGCCACCAACTGGGTTGGCGATGCGGTGATGTCCATTCCCGCGCTGGAAGCCATTCGCACCCGCTTTCCGAAGGCCCACATCACGATCCTGGCGCGGCCCTGGGTGGCGGAACTCTACCAAGGGGCGGCGTTCTGCGACCAGGTGTTGCTGTACACGCCGAAATCCGGCGGCGGAGACTGGCTGGCGAAGTGGAAGCTGGCGAAGATTCTCAAAGGCATCGGATTTGACGCGGCGCTGTTGTTGCCGAACTCGTTTGACGCCGCGATTGCGCCGTTTCTGGCGGGCATCCCGAATCGCATCGGGTACGCGCGCGACGGCCGTAGCCTGCTGCTGACCCAGGCAATCGAGCGTCCGGCGGCGGCTAGCCAGAGGCACGAGAAGTTTTATTACCTGGAACTGCTGCATCGCGCGGGATGGATCGACGCTGTTCCCGCTGAGGCGCCGATTCGCCTGTCCGTCACGCCGCGATTCGAAGCCCGGCCGATGATCGGCCTCAGCCCCGGCGCCGCCTACGGAACCGCCAAGCGCTGGTTGCCGGAGCGGTTCGCCGAGGCGGCCTGCGCGCTGGCCCGCAAGCTCGATTGCGACGTGGTGGTGTTCGGCGCCAGGGACGAGGCGGACGTTTGCGAAACCGTCGCGCAACTGGTGCGCGAGCGTGGCGTCGCGGCCGAAAGCAGGGGAGGGAAGACGGGACTTCGCGACTTCATCGAAAGCGCCGCGGCGTGCCGTGCGTTTCTCACCAACGATAATGGAGCGATGCACATTGCCTCCGCGCTGGGGGTTCCGACCGTTGCGATCTTCGGCGCGACGAATCATACGACCACGGGTCCCGAGGGGGATCGCGCGGTGGTGGTTCGCCAGGCGGTGGATTGTTCGCCGTATCCGCACCCGTGCCTGTTGCGCGAATGCCCGATTGACCATCGCTGCATGGCTGAGGTGAGTTCCGGGCGGGTTGTCGAGGAGGCTCTGAAAATCATTGGATAGCCGGGTGAAAATCGGGATTTCTACTCCTGCCGGCGCCACGATCGTGCGCGGCGTCTTTGACCCGTTGCTGAACGAGCACGCCAGGAATCTGGCGGCGTGCCCGCGGCCGCTTGCCGTTCAGGTCGTGGAGGATCCGCACGGACATCCGCTGTTGCCGCTTGCCGCCCGCCAGTTGCTGGTGGCGGCGCTCGCTTGCGTGGATTGCGTGATTCCGGCCGATGCCGTTGTCGAGCCCGCGATCGACTGGACTCGGGAACACGAAACGATCCGCCAGCAATTCATCCGGCTTGTGCATGAGAAATCCACGTAGGCCGCACCGGATCCTCGTCGTGCGCCTCGGCGCCATGGGCGACGTGCTCCACGCCCTTCCAGCCGTGTCGAGTTTGAAGGCCAGTTTCCCGGGTTCCGAAATTACCTGGATCATCGATCCCAAATGGGCCGTGCTGCTCGCGGGGAACCCCGCCGTGGACCGCATCCTCCACTTCAACCGCCGCAGTCTGGCGAGCGTTCGCGAGACCTGGCGCGAACTACGATGCCGCGAGTACGACGCAGCCATCGACTTTCAGGGACTGATCAAATCCGCCGTCCTGCCATGGATTGCGTCGAAGTGCCGCACGCGGTTCGGGTTCGAACGCTCGCTGCTGCGCGAGAAGCCCGCGGCCTGGTTCTACAACCGGCATTGCGCGGCTCGGGGGCCGCACGTGGTGGATATGAATCTCGAACTCGTGGCGGCAGCCAACGGTTCTGTCCGTGACCTGGCCTCGCCGCTCCCGCCCGGGAAACCGGAAGGCGAGTTGCCCGAAGGTCCTTTCGTGCTGACCTCGCCGCTCGCAGGGTGGATCTCCAAGCAGTGGCCGCTCGAATCCTTCACCGAACTGGCCCGTTTGATCGCGCCCGTGCCGCTGGTGGTGAACGGCGCGCCGTTCGCCGAAGCCGAACTGCGCAAGGTGACGGGCGCGCATGTACACTTGTCCGGAATTGAAGGGTTGATCGACGCTACGCGCCGCGCCCGCGCCGTGGTTGGGGTGGACAGCGGTCCTCTGCACCTGGCGGCGGCGCTCGGCAAAGCAGGCGTCGCGATCTTTGGCCCCACAGACCCTGCCCGCAACGGGCCTTACGGCGGCACGATCGAGGTCCTGAGGGATCCCGCCGCCGCGATCACCTACAAGCGCGGCGCGACGATTTCCCCGAGCATGCAGGCGATTTCGCCGGCCGCCGTCGCCCGGGCGCTCCAATCCCAAAAAGTTTTTTGAAAGGACTCTTGCTTGTGAGGCATTCCCCAGTCAGGAGGTTGCCAAGAAACAATGCAAAAGAAACTGACCACGTTTGCCGTTCTGGCCGTGGCCGCCATCGCCGTCCAATCCTTTGGCCGGCCCGCGGCGAAGAGCGCCGCCGCGCCGGGAACGCCGAACAACCCGAGTGAAGGAACCCTGTACCGGATTGACCGCAACACCAGTCTGCCGGCCGGCATTTGCCCCTTGAAGCACACCGACGTGAACGCCGAGATCTCCGGATTTCTGGCGCGCGTCAGCGTCGTGCAGGAATTCATCAACGAATCGCAGACGCCCATCGAGGCTGTCTACAAATTCCCGCTGCCGCATGACGCCGCTGTGGACAACATGGAAATGATCGTCGGCAAGCGTGTCATCAAAGCCCAGATCAAGACCAAAGAAGAAGCCCGCAAGACCTATGAAGACGCCCGCAACAGCGGACGCCGCACGGCGCTGCTCGATCAGGAGCGGCCGAATCTGTTCACCCAGCATGTAGCGAACATTATGCCGGGCGACACGGTCAAAATCCATATTCAATACGTCGAGACGCTGAAGTACGAAGCCGGGGACTACGAGTTCGTGTTCCCGATGGTAGTTGGTCCGCGATACACGCCGCAGGAAATGGCGAATCCGGAAGCCGTCCGCGTGACGCGCAGGCCGGAAGGCACGCGCGCCGGGCACGACATCAACGTCAAAGTGTCCGTGGATGCAGGCATGGCGATCGGCGCGGTCTCTTCGCCGTCGCACAACGTGGACGTCCTGAAGGCGGATTCGAACCGCATGATGGTGGCTCTCAAGAACGCGCAAAGCCTGCCGAACAAGGATTTCATTCTCCGCTATGACGTTGCGGGCGCGAAGATCAAAGACGCCGTGCTGACGCACAAGTCGCAAAACCGCGGTGGTTTCTTCACGCTGATTCTGCAGCCGCCGGATCGCATCGTGGAAACCGAAGTGACGCCGAAAGAGATCGTCTTCGTGGTCGATACGTCTGGCTCTATGCACGGCTATCCGATGGACAAAGTGAAGGAAGTCATGAAAATGGCGCTCGACGGCTTGCATCCGCACGACACGTTCAACCTCATCACGTTCTCTGGCGACGAGCACATCCTGTTTCCAAAGCCAGTGCCCGCGACCCGCGAGAACCTCGCCACCGCGTGGCAGTTCATGCAATCCCGCGATGGCCGCGGCGGCACGGAGATGATGAAGGCGATTCGCGCCTCGCTTGATCCGTCCGACGCGCAGGATCATGTCCGAATCGTGTGTTTCATGACCGATGGCGAAGTCGGCAACGACATGGAAATCCTCGCCGAGATCCAGCGCCACAAGAACGCCCGCGTGTTTGCTTTCGGCATCGGCAGTTCCGTGAACCGGTTCCTGCTTGACGGCATGTCTCGTTATGGGCGCGGTGAAACGCAGTTCGTGACGCTGAGCGAAGACGGTTCCGCCGCCGCGAAGAAATTCCATGAACGCGTGCGGACGCCGCTGCTCACCGATATCGAGATCGATTGGAATGGGCTCGAAGTCGCCGATGTCTCGCCGTCGCAGATCCCCGATCTGTTCAGCGCGAAACCGCTCATCATCAACGGCCGCTTCAGCAAAGGCGGGCATCGCACGATCCATCTGCGCGGTAAAGTCGCGAACCGGCCGTTTTCCCGCGATATCGACGTGGATTTCAACGCCGCCGGACCCAAGCATGACGTTCTCGCCACCTTTTGGGCGCGCCGCCGGGTCGAGGAACTCACCGCGTCTGACTTCCGCGGCATCCAGTACGGCCAGCCGAACGACAGCGTGAAATCGAAGGTCACGCAGCTTGGGCTGGACTTCCGCCTCATGACGCAGTTCACCTCATTCGTCGCAGTGGAAGAGCAGGTGGTGAACGTGAACGGGCAGGTGCGGCGCGTCGAAGTTCCGGCCGAGATGCCCGAAGGCGTGAGCTACGACAGAGTTTATGGCGTCGACCTCGAGGCCCGAAAGACCGCGAACTCGATGAGCGTACACGCGAGCGTTTACCGCAGCCCGGGCTTTGCTTCGGGAGGGGCATTGGACCGCCGCGCTCCCCAGACGGCACAGGCGCCGCCGCCGCCCGCTGCAGAGCCGCGCTCTGCCGACTCCGGTCAAATGCAGCGATATCGCGAACAACCGCGGCAGTTGCTGTCGAAGCCGGAAGAAGCGGCGAAGCAGCCTGCTTCCCCGTCATCGAAGATCCACGCTTCGCTTCTCACTCTGCAACCCGGCACGCAAGTGCGGGTGCAGGTGTGGCTTGATACGTCGAACGCGAACCTGCTGGCGAGGATCAAGGCAGCCGGGCTCACGGTGGACACGGCGTCCGGGAACCTATTGACCGGCCGCATCGACGCATCCAAGCTCGAACTTCTGGCCGCGATCACGGAGGTCAGGTCGATCACGCCGGCTCCGAGGTAACAACCGGTACTAAGTACATTCGGATGATCGGGAGGCCCGCCAAGCCGGCGGGCCTCTCAAATTCATGTTTGGCGCCGTAAACGCGGGCCGGATGGTCGTTTAGCGGGCTGCGGGCGGGCGGCGTGTCGTTTGACACCCCTACTGATATACAAATACACTAATCACTTAGCCCTCCCGCAACCAACATGCCAACGAGTGAACTCGAAAAGTATTTTCCGGTGCTGGTGCAGGCGCTGATAGCAGCAGTGCTGGCAGCCTCGCTCACCATCCTCTCTTCCGTCCTCGGCAAACGAGGCAAGAGCCCGCAAAAAGACACGCCCTATGAATGCGGCATGGCCCCGACGGGCGATGCGCGCGAACGCTTTTCCATCAAGTTCTATCTGGTGGCGATGATCTTCATCCTTCTCGATATCGAAGCCGTGTTTCTGTACCCGTGGGCTGTTGTTTACCGCCAGCTGAAGTGGTTCGCATTCTTCGAAATGCTGCTCTTCATCGCGCTGGTGCTGGTTGGATACATCTACGTGTGGAAGAAAGGCGCGCTCGATTGGGCCATTCCGGATCGGCCGCGCAGAACGGCCAACACGAGTCTGAAGTCCGCCGGCGCCGCGAAACTCCGCGAGGCCGCTTAGCAAAACACATGTTGCCTGAAAACGTGACGCAGAATGCCGACGCCGCTGCAGTAGCGGCCAAGTTCGGCGAAGCCGTGGTGGTCGAGGCGAAAAACGAGTTCAAGGAAATCACGCTCGTCATCGAACCGTCGAAGATTGTCGAGGTTTGCAGGTTCCTCCGCGAAGCGCAGGGTTTCGACCGCGTCAGCATCACCTGCACCGACTGGTTTCCCTCCGACCCCCGCTTTGAAATTGTCTACCATCTGCAGCGCACCAAAGACTGGTTCCGTCTTCGTCTGAAGGCGCGCGTGAACGAAGAGATCGAATCCGCCTGCTCCGTGTGGCGCGGCGCCAACTGGTACGAACGCGAAGTGTACGACATGTTCGGCGTGACGTTTCGCAATCACCCGGATCTGAAGCGCATCCTGATGCCAGAGGATTGGGACGGCCACCCGCTTCGCAAAGACTATCCGATTCACGGCTACCGGTACAGCTACAAGAACGAGTAACGAAGAACCACATCACATGAGATCCGCGATCGAAGATCACGTCGAATCCAGGCCCGCTCCCGAAGCCGAGCAACCGGCGTCCGGCGCGCGCCGCATGACCCTGAACATGGGTCCGCAGCACCCGTCGACACACGGCGTGCTGCGCATCGTCATCGAACTCGAAGGCGAAACCATCACTCGTGCGGAACCCGACATCGGCTACCTGCACACCGGCATCGAAAAGCAGTGTGAGACCAAAACCTGGCAGCAGGTGACGACCCTCACCGACCGCGTCGATTACCTTTCGAACGTCGCCAACAATCTCTGCTACGCCCTTACCGTCGAAAAGCTTCTGCAACTCGAGATTCCGGCCCGCGCCGATTATCTCCGGGTCATGATGACCGAGTTTTCGCGTCTCAATTCGCACCTCGTCTGGCTCGGCACGCACGTGCTTGATATCGGCGCGATGAGCATGTTCTTCTACTGCTTCCGCGAGCGCGAAGAGATTCTGCGAATTCTCGAACTGTTCAGCGGCCAGCGCATGATGACCTCGTACATCCGCATTGGCGGCGTCGCGCTCGACGCGCCGCGCGGTTGGGAAAAGGCCGTCAAGAAGTTCGTGGACATGTTTCCGTCGAAGGTCGACGAATACGAGAACCTGCTCGAAAAGAATCCCATCTGGCTGAATCGCACCAAGGGCGTCGGCTTCATTTCGCTCGAAGACATGCTGGAGCTGGGCGTGACCGGGCCGATGGTTCGCGGCGCGGGCCTCGCGATGGACGCGCGCAAGACCGAGCCTTACTCGGGCTATGAGAAGTTCGACTTCAAAGTCTGCACGCATACCGATAATGACGTATACGCGCGGTATCGCGTTCGGTTAGGAGAGATGCGCGAGAGCTTGAAAATCATCAAGCAGTGCCTCGAAGGCATGCCGGGCGGCGCATTTCAGGCCGATGCGCCGAAAATCGTGCTGCCGGAGCGCGAAAAGATGAAGACGCAGATGGAAGCGCTCATCTACCACTTCAAGATTGTGACCGAAGGCTTCCGGGTTCCGAAGGGCGAAGTGTACCAGGCTGTTGAATCGCCGCGCGGCGAGATCGCCTACTACATTGTGAGCGACGGCACTTCAAAGCCGTACCGCCTGCATATGCGTACGCCCAGCTTCGGCAACCTGCAGGGTCTGAGCCCGATGGTGGAAGGCGCGATGATCGCCGACACCATTGCCGCGCTTGGATCCATGGACTTCGTGCTCGGAGATACGGACCGCTAACCCAATGACCTTCTCCCCCGCACTCGAACAACGGTTCGACCAGATGTTGAAGGCCTACCCGGAAGGCAAGACGCGTTCCGCCGTGGTGCCGATGTTGATTTACGCGCAGGATGAAACCGGCGCGGTGACCGAAGAACTGATTCTCGAAGTCGCCAAGCGCTGCAAGGTGACCCGCCTGCAGGTGGATGAAGTCGTCGGGTATTACTCGATGCTGCATCGCATGCCGCAGGGCAGGGTGCACGTGCAGATCTGCACCAGCATCAGTTGCATGCTGGTCGGCGGCACGGAACTCTACGAGCACTGCTCGAAGAAGCTGGGCATCGGCCACAAGCAGACGACTGCCGACGGAATGTTTTCGCTCGAAGAGGTCGAATGCATGGGCGCCTGTTCCTGGGCGCCGGCCGTCGAACTCAACTACGACTTTCATCACCATGTGACGCCCGAGATGCTGGACAAGCTGCTCGACGATATTCGAAAGGCAAATCAATAAATGGCCATCGGTCAGTTATACAACCAGCCTCATCCGAAGGAAACGCGAGTCCTGACCTGGCGGTTCGGCAAGCCGGACTCATGGAAGATCGACACCTACCTCGCCGACGGCGGCTATCAAACGTTTCTGAAGGCCCGGCAGATGACGCCCGAGGCGATCATCGACGAAGTGAAAGCGTCCGGCCTTCGCGGCCGCGGAGGCGCGGGCTTTCCCACCGGTTTGAAGTGGAGCTTCGTGCCCCGCACCTCGCCGAAGCCCAAATACATCGTCTGTAATGCCGACGAGTCGGAGCCCGGCACCTGTAAAGACCGCCTGTTGATGGAATTCGATCCGCACCAGTTGATCGAGGGCCTCATGATCGCGGGCCACACGATGGGTTCGAACCACGCGTATGTGTATATTCGCGGCGAGTATCGCTACCTGATCGAGCACATGAATGTTGCGATCGGCGAAGCGTACGCCAAGGGCTGGCTGGGCGAAAACATTCAAGGCACGGGATTCACTTTCCATGTGCACACGCATTCGGGCGCCGGCGCGTACGAGTGCGGCGAAGAGACGGCGCTGCTCGATTCGCTCGAAGGCAAGCGCGGCGTGCCTCGCATGAAACCTCCATTTCCCGCCGTTGCCGGCGCGTGGGCCTGCCCGACGCTGTTGAACAACGTCGAGACCTTTTCCGCGGTGGTGCCGATCATCCGCGATGGCGGCGCAAAGTTCCTGTCGTATGGCGTAGGCAAATCCGGCGGCACCCGTCTGCTGTGCGTGTCGGGCCACGTGAAGAACCCAGGTGTTTACGAAGTGCGCATGGGCATGGACATGATGGAATTCATCAATGACATTGCCGGAGGCGTGACGGGCGGCAAGCTGAAGGCCGTGGTTCCGGGCGGTTCGTCGTGCCCCTTCCTGACCGCCGAAGAGTGCCAGAACCTGCCGATGGAATACGACTCCGTCGCCAAGCTCGGTTCGATGCTCGGTTCCGGTGGCATGGTGGTGATGAACGAGCACACGGACATGGTTGCCGTGGCGCTGCGAGTCATCAAGTTCTACCAGCATGAAAGCTGCGGCTGGTGCATTCCGTGCCGCGAAGGCACGACGTGGTTGAAGAAGTCCCTGCAACGCTACGCCGACGGCGCCGGGCGCGAGCAGGATATCGACATCATCAACGAACTGGCCAAGAACATGCTGGGCCGCACCTTCTGCGCTCTGGGCGATGCGGCGGCTATGCCGACCATGTCTCTGGTAACCAAATTCCGCGCCGAATTTGTCGAGTACCTCAAGAAGCCGGCAAAGGCAGTGCAACACGAATTGGTGGGAATTCACTAAGACAATGGCTGACCCGATTACGCTGGCTTCAGTTCAATTCACGATAGACGGACATCAGATCGCTGCCGCTCCCGGCACGCTTCTGATCGACGCCGCCAAGAAGGCGGGCATCGAGATCCCCGCGTTTTGTTACTACGAAGGCTACAGCCTGCAGGCCGCCTGCCGCATGTGCCTCGTGGAAGTCGAAAAGACTCCGAAACTGCAGGTTGCGTGCACGCTGCCCGTGGCGGCGGGCATGATCGTTCACACCGATTCGCCGGCCGTGCAATCCGCTCGTAAGGGGACCCTCGAGTTCCTGCTCACGAACCATCCTTTGGACTGCCCCGTGTGCGACAAGGGCGGCGAGTGCGAACTGCAGGACATGGTGTTCCGCTATGGCGCGGGCGAGTCGAGGTTCCTCGAGACTAAGCATCACGTGGACGAAAAGCAATGGTCCCCGGTGGTGTTCTTCGACGCTCCGCGTTGCATCCTCTGCTACCGCTGCGTTCGCGCCTGCAACGAAGGCATGGGCGTGGGCGCGCTCGGCATCATCAACCGCGGCGTGCTCGCCGAAATCGGACCCAACCAGGGCGATCACCTCGAGTGCGACGAATGCGGCGCCTGTATCGACATCTGCCCCGTGGGCGCGCTGACCAGCGGCATTTACCGCTACCAGACGCGGCCCTGGGAAATGGAACATGTAGGCACGATCTGCACGCATTGTTCGAATGGCTGCAAGACGACGCTCGGCGTTCGCGGCGACCAGGTGATGCGCGGCAACAATCGCGACCGCAGCGGCATCAACGGCGAGTTTCTCTGTATGAAGGGACGTTACGGGTTCGACTTCATGGAGCATGAAGATCGCCTGCAGACGCCGCTTCACAAGGTGAATGGCAAGTTCGAGCCGATCTCGTGGGGCGAGGCTCTGAAGCTGGCGGCGGACAAGTTGAAGGCTGCGAAGAACGTTGGCGTGATCGGGTCGAACCGGGCGTCGAACGAAGAAAACTTTTTCCTGCAGAAGTTCGCGCGCCAGGGTCTGGACACGGCGAATATCGATCACGTTCGCAGCGGCGACATTACGACGCTGCTCGACGCGTTGAGCGGTAAAACGGATGCTTTGGCGACCACCGAAGATCTGTACAACGCGAAGGCCGCGCTCGTGATCGGCAGCGATCTTTCGCAGCAGCATCCGTTCCTGGCCTTCCAGTTGCGCGCGAATCACCGGCATCACGCCGCCCACGTATACACGGTCACCTCCGGCCCGGTTCGCGAGGATGCCTACTCCGTGGCGCAAGTTCGCGCCGAAAAGGGCAAGGAACTCGACCAGCTCGAAGGCTTGCGCGACAAGCTGAAGGGCGAGGCCGGACTCGTCATTCTGTACGGCGATTGCGTCAAGGGCGATGGCGTTCGCAAACTGGTTGCATTCGGCGATTCGCTGGGCATTCCGGTGAAGTACGTCGCGCTCGTTGACTACGTGAATTCGCGCGGCGCCCTGGATATGGGCCTCACGCCCGATCTTGGGCCCGGCTATCACGCCACGGAAACGACAGGCATGAACCTCGCGCAGATGCTGTCGTCGAAAGACCTCGATCTGCTGTGGGTAGTTGGCGAGGATCCCCTGGCGAAGAAGGATCTGGCCGCGACCGGCGCGTTCGTCATTGTGCAGGACATGTTCCTGACGGCGACGGCGCAACGCGCGGACCTGGTTCTGCCCTCGGCGTCGAACTACGAAAAGAACGGCACGGTAACAAATGTCACTGGCGAAGTGCAGAAGTTGAAGCGCGCCGCGAAGACGATGGGCGCCAAACCGGATCTCGAGATCCTCGGCCTGATCGCCAAAGAAATGGGCCTCAACCTCGGCATTTGGACTCCGGACAGAGTCTTCGAAGAGATCCGCAGAACGGTGCGCGGCTATAACGTGCCGCTGCCGGTGGTCGCCTCGGGCGGCGCGGCGCAGACGCAGCCGGTCAACGGACGCGTGACGTCGAACGTCGATCCGGCGGCGATCCAGTCGAACAACGACACGTTGTTTACTTCCGGCTCGCTGGGGCGCTATTCGAAGATTCTCGGCTCCGTGATGGAAGCACCGGGAGGCTTGTACAAGTAAATGGATTTCATCATCCTCAGTCTCATCAAGCTCGGCATCGTGCTCGGCATTTTCATGACCGCGCTCGCCTACCTGCAATGGATTGAGCGTAAGGTCATCGCGCACGTGCAGTTGCGCGTCGGCCCCAAGCGCGTGGGTCCGCACGGATTGCTGCAGCCTCTCGCCGACGTCATCAAGCTGATTACGAAAGAGGGCATGGTTCCGTCGCACGTCAACCACACCTTCTATTTCCTCGCGCCGTTTATCGCGGTGTTCTTCGCGCTGATTCCGATTGCGGTGATCCCGTTCGGCAGCAAAGTGACGATCCCGTTCACCAACATCACCACCAACATGGAATTGACCGACCTGAACATCGGTCTGTTGTTCATTCTTGGTCTGAGCGGCATGGGTGTCTACGGTATCGCGCTTGCGGGTTGGGCGTCGAACAACAAGTACGCACTGCTCGGATCCATGCGCTCATCGGCGCAGATGATCAGCTACGAACTTCCGATGGCGATGGCCCTGGTGGCGCCGCTGCTGTTGTTGAATACGGTCTCGCTACGCGAGCTGGTAAATGGCCAGGAAGGCTTCTACCTCGGATTTCTGCCGAAGTGGACGATCTTCATGCTGCCCGCACCGCAGATCTTCAGTTTCATCCTCTTCATGATCGCCGGCTTCGCGGAAACCAACCGCGTGCCGTTCGACCTTCCGGAAGCCGAAAACGAACTCGTCGCAGGATTCCACCTCGAATACGCGTCGATGAAGTTCGCCTCGTTCTTCATGGCCGAATACGCGAACATGGTGACGGTCTGTTCCGTGGCGACGCTGCTGTTCCTCGGTGGCTGGCATCCGCTCATTGCCCCGGCTCTCGGGGGCAACTGGATCGCGGCCCTGGTGCACATCTTCGCCGGCGCGATTTGTCTGTACCACGGCATCGTGCAGCCGGCCCGCAAGTGGGACAAAATCACGCTGCCCGTGTTTGGCGCGGCGTTCCTTGGCGGCGGCCTCGTCTTCTGCATCCCGATGGTGCAGGATATTCTGGGCCCCATTTTCTGGTTCACCGCTAAAGTTCTCACGCTGCTGTTTGTCTTTATCTGGGTCCGCGCAACATTGCCGCGGTTCCGCTATGACCAACTGATGCGCTTCGCCTGGCTCTTCATGTTCCCGGTGGCGCTCGTCAACCTGCTGATTACGGGCTTACTGGTGGCCGCGACAACCAACTAACGACATGGACGCGATACTCTTTTTTCTCTTCGCCACGATCGCAGTCATCTGCGCCATCAACCTGGTGCTCCAAACGCACCCGGTGTCGTCGGCTCTCTCTCTGATCGGCGTCATGGGCTCGCTGGCCGTGCTTTACCTGCTGCTGGGCGGCGAGTTCATCGCGGCGGCGCAGTTGATTGTCTACGCCGGCGCCATCATGGTTCTCTTTCTCTTCGTCATCATGCTGCTCAATTCGGGCGCCGAGGCGCGGACCACGAAGAACCGTTACCTGATGTTTTTGGGACTTCCGCTGCTGGTTCTGCTGGCCGGCATCATCGGCTACTTCATTCAGGTCTACATGCCCGCGAGCGAACTGGTGAAGTTCGGATCCTGGCCGTCCGGCCCCGGCAAGCCGGCCTTTGGCTCCACGCAGAACGTCGGCATTACACTGTTCACCTCGTATCTGCTGCCGTTTGAAATCACTTCGGTGCTGATCCTGATCGCCATATTCGGCGCGATCGTGCTCGCGCGCAAGGAGATCGACTAACCCATGATCCCTCTTCCTCCGGGAATGCCGGCGGCGGCGCCCGTTTCGTACTATCTGATCCTCAGCGCCATCCTGTTTGTCATCGGCGTTGCGGGATTCCTCTTTCGCAAGAACATCATTACCGTGTTCATGTCCATCGAACTGATGCTGAACGCGGTGAATCTGAGCTTTGTGGCCTTCAGCTATAAGTTCACCAAGGTGGATGGACATCTCTTCTCGTTCTTTGTGATGGTGGTGGCGGCGGCCGAAGCCGCGGTTGGTCTCGCGATCATCCTCACCGTCTTCAAGAACCGGCAAACTCTCCAGATCGACGACGTCGATTCGATGAAACTGTAGACAACAACGATGAATCTTTGGCTGATCCCAATCCTCCCGCTCATCGGATTCCTCATCAATGGAATCTTCGGCCGCAAGCTGCCGAAGTCCGTCGTCAATATTGTGGCGGTCGGATCGGTGCTGCTCTCTTTCGCCTGGGTTCTGAAATCCATCTCGGGCGTTTATCCGATCGAACAACCGGTGGTGGAAAAATACTTCACCTGGATTGCGTCGGGCGCCCTCAACATCGGTTTCGATCTGATGCTCGACAAGCTGAACGCGGTGATGCTGCTCGTGATCACCGGCGTCGGGCTTCTCATTCACATCTACGCCACCGGCTACATGGCGCACGAAGGCGGCTACTACCGCTTCTTTGCGTATCTGAACCTCTTCATGTTCTTCATGCTCATCCTGGTGATGGGCTCCAACTACCTGCTGCTGTTTGTCGGCTGGGAAGGCGTGGGTTTGTGCTCATACCTGCTGATCGGCTTCTACTTTCAGGAGAAATTCGCAGGCGATGCGGGTAAGAAGGCCTTCGTCGTCAACCGCGTGGGCGACTTCGGTTTTGCCCTGGCGATGTTCCTGATCTTCAATCTGTTCGGTTCGCTGGATTTTTCGACTGTGTTCTCCGGCGCGGCGAAGATGCCGAAGGAAGAGAGCTTCGGGGCGCTCACCGGCATCTGCCTGCTGCTGATTCTGGGCGCGTGCGGTAAGTCCGCGCAGATCCCGCTGTATGTCTGGCTTCCGGACGCGATGGCGGGTCCGACTCCGGTCTCCGCGCTCATCCACGCGGCGACCATGGTGACCGCCGGCGTGTACATGGTGACGCGCTCGCTGGCGATGTTCAACAACGCTCCGATGGCGCTCGATACGCTGGCCGTGATCGGCCTGGCGACGGCGTTCTTCGCGGCGACCATTGGTTTGGCGCAGACCGACATCAAGAAGGTCTTCGCGTACTCGACGGTTTCGCAGCTTGGCTACATGTTTCTCGCGCTGGGCGTCGGCGCGTATAGCGCTGGCATCTTCCATCTCATGACGCATGCGTTCTTCAAAGCCCTGCTGTTCCTTGGCGCGGGCTCGGTGATCCATGGTTGCCACCATGAGCAGGAAATGAGCCAGATGGGCGGCCTCTTGAAGAAGATGCCGGTCACTGCGATCACGCTCTTCTGCGCCGGGGTTGCCATCGCCGGCCTGCCGTTCACTTCCGGCGCGGCTTCGAAGGATCTGATTCTCGAAGCTGCTTACGTCCACCATCCGTGGATGTACTGGATCGGACTGCTCACCGCCTGCATGACCGCCTTCTACGTCTTCCGCGCGCTTTTCATGACGTTCTTCGGCGAGTATCGCGGCCATGCGCATCCGCATGAATCTCCGGTCTCGATGACAGGCCCCTTGATGGTTCTTGCGGTGTTGTCGCTCGCGGGCGGCTTGTTCAACGTGCCGCACTGGCTCGAGGAGTTCACGCACGAGCATCACTCGCACGTCGAATACCTCATCGAAGTGCTGCCGTTTGGCGCGGGCTTCCTCGGCATCGGCCTCGCGTACTTCATGTACGTGCTGAGCCCCGGGTTGCCGGACAAGATCGCCGGGACCTTTGCCGGTCTCTACCGCCTGATCTACAACAAGTATTTCGTGGATGAAGCGTACGATGCAGCCATTGTCCACCCGATCGAAGAGGGTTCCCGCGAACTGCTTTGGAAAGGCGTAGACGCCGGCTTTATCGACGGCATTGTCAACGGCGCGGGTTCGGCGTCTCGCGGGATCGGCGGCATTCTCAGATGGGCTCAGTCGGGCTCGATACGAGGGTACGCGGCGTTTGTCGTGCTCGGTTCGATTATCCTGCTGCTTGCGATCGGCGTCGCCGGTGGAGGTTCCCACTAATGCAGCTCCTCGACGCCGTCATCTTTCTACCGCTTCTCGCCTTTCTCATCACGCTGCTGCTGCCGAGCGCCGATCTCGTCAAGAAATTCGCGCTAGCTGCCGCGCTGGTGATTTTCGTCATCTCGCTGGGGCTCATCGGCCCGGTGTTGAGCGACGCGAAAAGCTTCTCGTACGAAACCAACGTCCCCTGGATCGCGACGCCCAAAATCAATTACCACACCGGTATTGACGGCTTGTCGCTGTGGCTGGTGATTCTCGCCACGTTCCTCACGCCCATCGCCGTGATCATCTCGTGGAAGTACATCGATCACCGCGTCAAGGAATTCTTCGCGTACCTGCTGCTGCTCGAGTTCGGCATGGTCGGGGTGTTCGTCTCGCTCGACCTGTTCCTGTTCTACGTATTCTGGGAAGTCGCGCTGGTTCCGATGTACCTGCTGATCGGCATTTGGGGACATGAGCGCCGCATTTACGCCGCCGTGAAGTTCTTCCTCTACACGCTGGCCGGTTCGGTGCTGATGCTCGCCGCGATGATCTTCATTTTCACGAAGACGAAGACCTTCGATTACGTCCAAATCCTCAAAGCGATTCAGGGCCACAACCTGACCTTCACGCACACCGAAGAACTGCTGCTGTTCCTGGCCTTCTTCGTGGCGTTCGCGATCAAGGTTCCGCTTTTCCCGCTGCATACCTGGCTGCCGGACGCGCACGTGGAAGCGCCTACCGCGGGCTCCGTCATGCTGGCCTCGGTCATGCTGAAAATGGGCACCTATGGCCTGGTTCGTTTCTGCCTGCCGCTCTTTCCCGGAGCGTCGCATGAAAACGCCTACTGGATCAACATGCTCGCCGTGATCGGCATCGTGTACGGAGCGCTGGTGGCGATGGTGCAACCGAATATCAAGAAACTGGTGGCGTACTCGTCCGTCAGCCACTTGGGCTTCGTGGTGCTCGGCGTCTTCACGTTCACGCAGCAGGGCCTCGACGGGGCGGTGTTCGTGATGCTCGCACACGGCATCTCGACCGGCGCACTCTTCATGCTGGTCGGCTTTTTGTACGAGCGCCAGCACTCGTTGCTCATCAAGGACTTTGGCGGCGTGGCGACTCCCGCACCCCACCTGACCACCGTCTTCGTCGTCACGACGCTGGCTTCGGTCGGCCTGCCCATGCTCTGCAACTTCACCGGTGAGTTCCTCGTGCTGCAGGGCAGCTCGATTTCGAACTTCTCGTACACGGCCGGCGCATCGCTCGGAGTGATATTCTCCGCGGTCTACATGCTGTGGATGGTGCAGCGGGTGTTCTACGGCAAGACGTCACACTCGGTCTCGCATCACATGAACGACCTCACAATGCGGGAGTGGATCGCGGTGGTCCCGATGGTCGCCCTGATGGTTTGGGGCGGCGTCTATTCGCAAACTTTCATGCCGGCGGTTTCGGCGCAAAACAGCAAGATCCTCGAAATGAGCAAGGACACTCGAAAACCAGATTGGAATACGGAGCATAAGCCGGTGACAGCGGCTGCCGCCGCCGCCGCTTCCGTTGAGACCCCGGCCGCCGCTCCGGCAAAGACTGAGGAGGTGAAGGAACATGCCCATTAACTTCATGCAACCTTCATCCGACGAATACCTCCGCATTCTGCCGGAGATGATCCTCACCATCGCCGGCGTGTTGATCATGTTCCTCGAGGCGTTCCGCAAAGAAGGACAGAAGTCCATCGCGGGTCCCATCACGATGGTGACGCTGATCGCGTCCATCGCCGCCGCCGTGGCTGCCGCGGGGTCGCCCGGCGCCGCCTTCCACGACATGATTCTGGTGGACGGGTTCGGGACCTTCTTCCGGGTTCTGGTGCTCGTGGTCGGCTTCCTGACCGTGCTCAATTCGCAGGGCTACCTCGAACGGCACGATGCCCTGATCGGCGAATACTACGGCCTGCTGCTGTTCTCGCTCGTCGGCCAGACCGTCATGTGCGCGGCCAACGAACTGATCATGATCTTTATCGGCATCGAGATTTCGTCGATTGCCAGCTACATCATGGCGGGCTTTCTGCGCGACGACAAGCGGAACAATGAGTCCGCGCTGAAATACTTTTTGCTCGGCTCGTTCGCGACCGCGTTTCTGCTGTACGGCGTGGCCTGGATCTACGGCATCACCGGAACCACAAACCTCGACGCAATCCGCCAGACGCTGCTCAACAACCTGCCTGCGATTCCGCTTCCTGCCGTTGGCGCCGCCGCGGCACTGCTGTTTGTCGGCTTCGCGTTCAAGGTTTCCGCCGCCCCGTTCCAGGTGTGGGCGCCGGACGTTTACCAGGGCGCGCCGGCGCCGGTTTCGGCCTTTATGTCCGCCGGACCGAAGGCTGCCGCGTTCGCCGTGTTTGTGCGCACGTTCCTCACGGCCTTCGGCCCAGTCGCCAACCGCTGGGAACCGATCATGTGGGCCAGTGCGCTGCTTACGATGATTGTAGGCAACTTCGCCGCACTCACGCAGACCAACATCAAGCGTATGCTCGCCTATAGCTCGATCGCGCACGCCGGCTACATCCTGGTGGCGATCGTGGCGCATTCCGAAGCGGGCACCGCGGCGGTCATGTTCTACCTCGCTTCCTACGCGTTCATGAACGTGGGCGCCTTCGCCGCGATCATCGATTACTCGCGCAAGAACGAGAAGTTCGTCAACATTTCTGACCTTGCGGGTCTTGGCCAGAAGCAACCGTTCACGGCGGCGATGATGACCATCTACATGCTTTCGTTGATCGGAGTTCCGCTCACGGCGGGCTTCTTCGGCAAGTTCTACATCTTCAAGGCCGCGCTCGAAAGCGACCTCATCTGGCTGACGGTTCTTGGCCTGCTGAACTCGGCTGTGGCCGCGTTCTACTATCTGCGGATCCTCGTGGTGATGTGGATGCAGGAACCCGGCGAAGCGGCGGAAGACGCTCCCGAGACCTCGTTCGGCGTCAAGGCTGTGCTGCTCGGTTCGGCGGCCGCAACGCTGGTGCTGGGAATCGTCCCCTCGCTGGTGCTGGACTTCGCCAATCGCAGCGCGAACCTCGTCAAGTAGCGATCCCTTCAACAGACTGTTCCAATGAAGATCCGGCCGCGCTCTCAGCGGCCGGATTCTTGTTGCTGGCCGTCGCTTGTCCCACACGCCATCGCCGCCGCCATTTCATGTAGAGCGGCGGCAGCCTCGGCGCTTTGAGTAGCGCTCGCTTTGGTGGACCGGCCGGCTAGCAACAGCCGTTCCATACTCTTGGCATTCTGTTCCGTCAATTGCTGTGCGCGGGCGCAATTTCGCTCGATGGCTTCCGCCAGGGAAGCCTGTTCCACGACGGACTGACGAGCGCCGTTTTCGGATTGAGCCAGGTTGACAATCAGGACGCCAACCTCCTGGATGGCTGTGGAAGCGAGCGCCGAATGCTCCACGATCTTTTCGAGCCGGGGCTGGATTTCGGCTGTGGATTCCTCGGACTGGCGCGCCAGGCGGCGAACCTCCTCCGCGACGACCGCAAAACCGCGCCCCGCTTCGCCCGCCCGGGTGGCTTCGATGTTGGCGTTGATCGCGAGCAGGGTGATCTGGGAGGTCCAATTGCGGATCGCCTCGATGATAGGCCGGATTTCCGAGGAGGCTACAGTCAAGGTTCCGAATTCGGCCTCAGCCATCGACGTAGCCGTCACGCTGCGTTTTGCCAGTTCGCTCAGGGCATCGGCGGCGCGGGCGAGCGATTTCGTTTCGCGGGTCATGCCCACGACGACCTCGGATACATGCCGCATCTGGTCGGACATTTCCTCATTTCGCTGCAGGGTCCAGTTGCTCTCGTTGAGGCTTTCCACCGCCGCTTTTTCGAGCGCAATGCTCAAGCTGGAAAGCTCAGCCGCGGATGCTTCGAGAGCCGCAGCGCGCTTCTTGCCGTCGGTGAGTTCGCGTTCGAGCAACTGGGCCTGGCGCAGCAGTCGGATGCGCCTGGCTGAACTGGTGAGGCAGGCGCGAATGAGGAAAATGTCGGCGAAAACGACCCAGGCCACGTGTTCGAGGATGCGAAACAGGCTAACCTCCGCTACGCCGAAGATGGATGCCGGGTACAGCAGCCCACGGAAGATATGATCGCCCGCGATGACAGCCGAGGCGCTGACGATCACCCTCCAATCCCGATAGACCACTAGCGAAGCGAGCGCGCCGAAATAGAAGAAATGGGTTTCGGTTCTGCCGTCCGAAATGTGAACGAAGAGGCCTCCTATACTCGCCTGCGCACAGGAAATCAGAAAGCGGGTCCAGCCGGATCCGGACGCGAGTAGGGAGACGATGCCGGGCAGGCCCCCTGCCAAGAACCCGAACCAAAGAGCTTCGGTGACGTGGGAATGAACGCGCGAATCCGCCCCGTACCGGGCGATGACAGTAATGAGGATCCATCCGGCGATGAGCAGCCAGCCAAAAATCCGATCGCTCCGGACGACGGCTGGGTCAAGGGGCGCGCCTTTCATCGATCGGCGGCCTCATCGTGAACTCTGATTTGGAACGTGCCAACCCAAATTGACACAAATGCAGTAACTGGGTTCACACACACACCCCACTAACCTCTTCGACCCAGGAAGGGACCGCCTTGAATCGAACTTTCGGTTCCGGCATCTTACCAGGGGTGGAACATAATGAGATCGAGATCGTGCAGCATGGCGCTGCTTATTGGGTAGGGGACGGATTTCCGGTGCGGAACATCTTTCCCTCGAACAACCTCGGTTCGAAGATTAGTCCGTTTCTGATGTTGGACTACGCAGGGCCTGCGCACTTCGAACCCTCCTCGAAGCCGCGTGGTGTCGAAGAACATCCCCACCGGGGCTTCGAGACCGTCACCATCGCCTATCAGGGCAGCGTGGCGCACCGCGATTCTACCGGGGCTTCGGGCGTCATCGCACCCGGCGACGTGCAGTGGATGACCGCGGCGTCCGGCGTGGTGCACGAAGAGATGCACGACCCGGAATTCACCGCCCGGGGCGGCGAATTCGAGATGATCCAGTTGTGGGTGAATTTGCCACGCGCGGTGAAGATGTCGCCGCCCAAATACCAGACGCTGACGTCTGCGCAAATTCCCGTCGTGCCGTTCGGCGCGCAGGGTTTCCTGCGCATTATCGCCGGCGAGTATGAGGGTAACAAAGGCGCCGCCACGACCTTCACGCCCATCGGGCTGTTCGACATCGAAATGCAGGCGGGCGACCGCGATACGCTGCAACTGAACCCCGCATTCAACAACGCGCTGTTCCTGCGCAACGGAGACGCGTTGCTCAACGGGACCGTGGCGCTCGCGGGCGAAGCGAAATTGGCTGCGCTGCCGCAGGGCTTATCGAGCATAACCATCGAAGCGAAGACGGCTGTGAAGATCGTCGTGCTCTCCGGCGAGGCGATTCACGAGCCTGTCGCGCAGCGCGGACCCTTCGTCATGAACACCCGCGAGGAGCTCGCGCAGGCATTCCGCGACTACCAGGAAGGCCGCATGGGCCGCCTGCGTCCGCGGCACGCATAATAGAGGAATGGCCACTGTCGCCGAGCACTACGATAGCCTTCTGGCTGCTCACTATTCCTGGATGAACGGCGTCTCGTTCGCCGACAAAATGAGCGGACAGAAGGCGGTGCTCGAAAGCGCCGTCGCTGACGCGCCACGAGGCATCGCCGTCGACCTCGGTTGCGGTCCCGGGTATCAATCCGTCGCTTTGGCGCAATTGGGATTCTCGCCGGTGATCGCCGTGGATAGCAGTGCGGATCTGCTACGCGAACTGCAGGGGAACGCCGCTGGCTGCGGCGCGAGTGTGCGTCCGCTCACTGCCGACCTCCGCACGCTTCCAAAGCTGGTGGCGCCGGGTACGATTGCGGTTGCGGTGTGCATGGGCGACACATTGACGCATCTAGATTCGAAAGACGACGCGTTGCGGCTGTTCCGGGATGTCTGGCAGGCGCTCGAAGGAGGCGGAACGTTCGTGATTTCGTATCGCGACCTCACGGAGGAGCTGACCCGCCTCGACCGTTTCATTCCGGTGAGAAGCGACCAGGAAAAGATCATGACCTGCTTTCTCGAGTATGAGAGTCCGGACTACGTGGTGGTGCACGACCTCATCCACATCCGCGAGGCGTGGGGTTGGCGCCTCGAGAAGAGCTGCTACCGCAAACTTCGTCTCGGTCTCGACTGGATGGCGGAAGCGCTGTTTACCGCCGGGTTTCAGGTGGAATCGCACAAGCTTCCGAGCGGGCTCATTCTCATGCTGGCGCGCAAGAGCTGAAGACCTCCCGTCGTCATGATGACTGGAACAACCCATAGTTCCTCGCCAGAGGAGAGGTATCCCGAGGGGTAGGTCGGGGACATGCCACGAGTGTCACATTTGGTCGGCAAGCTATTGATTCTACTCGGACTATGAAGTTTCAGGATGGAAGCGGCGAGGCCGCACCGTGCTCCGCATCTGCGCGATTCACCCACAGGCGACCGAAGAGGACATGCGCGAGACCATTCGAATTCTGGATCGCCACGCGCGTATCTCGTTACACTAGCTGCTTGGAGCACACACACTAATTTGACCGGTTGGATCTCGCCCGAATCCCTGTTGGCGCTCGTCCGGAACACCGTTCCTTTCCTTTATCCACTCCCCGCCGCGCCGCGGCAGCCGGTGAAGCGTCTCGCGCCCCTCGCTGCCACTGGACCCCGCGGCAATCTGGCCATCCTCTCAGCCGCCGAAGCGTTCGACTGGACTGCGCTCAACGAAGAAGAGGAACTCGAGGACTACTTCGCGCTCTGCCTCGCCTGCCATCAGACCACCGTTGCGAGCTTCGTGCCTACGGATGTCGATTCCAAGATTCGCGGGCGCATCTGGCAGAAAACGCACAAGCGCGAGACCATGCGCAACATGGTCAAAACAGGCCTCGAGATGGACAACTGGAGGGTGGACGGAATCTACACCCGGACCGAAAACATGGGCGATGTGGGTCCGGTAACCGGCCACGACGGGGAACAGCGCAGGGTGATGGCCGGAGCGAATGGGCGGCGGCTGAAACGCGGGGAACCGGAGAACGAGGAAAACCAGGCGGATGCAAA
>JACXTT010003482.1_pt1 | contig 24160 bp, 21 predicted proteins | sample 9270951 | NCBI WGS metagenome assembly JACXTT01 (sample SAMN15532306, study PRJNA645909) | rock metagenome | isolation source: weathered quartz diorite | place: Puerto Rico | collected 2017-06-21
GGTTGCGGTGCTGGTCATGGTGCGCTCCTCAAATCTGGTTGGTTGAATTTTCAACTCTTTGTCGACCTTAACATGAGGTCGTAGAATGTTCAACTACTTACGCCACCAGATATTCCCGCGTCCCAGATCGGCAAACCCTTGAGCCCTAGACTCCCGCCCATGACCGCAGACGAAACGCGCTGGCTCGACGCCGCCCAGCAGGCGGACTGGCGCGCGTTCATCGTCGGATCGACGCTGCTGATGGACACGCTGGACCGCGAGCTGCGCCAGGCCCACGGGATCTCGACGGCGGAGTACGAGATCCTGGTGCGGCTCTCCGAGACGCCGGACCGGACCCTGCGGATGGCCCAGATCGCGGAGTCGATGCAGCACTCGCGCAGCCGGGTGACCCACACGGTCACCCGGATGGAGAAGGCGGGTCTGATCAGTCGCTGCGCCGCCACCGAGGACAAGCGCGGCGTCGACGCGAGGATGACCGACAAGGGCTGGGAGCTGCTGGTCGCCGCAGCCCACACGCACGTCACGGGTGTGCGGGCACACTTCGTCGACCTCGCCGACCCGGCGGACTTCACTGCCATGGGTCGGGTGATGAACGCGGTCTCGGATCAGCTGGTGGCCGAGAACCCGACGTTCGACGACATCCGGGGTCGCTAGTCCCTCGTCAGTCGCCGGTGGGTGACCCGGTGCGGGCGGGCCGCCTCGACGCCGAGCCGCTCGATCTTGTTCTCCTCGTAGGAGGCGTAGTTCCCCTCGAACCAGAACCAGCTGCCCGGGGAGTCCTCGGTGCCCTCCCAGGCCAGGATGTGGGTCGCCGTACGGTCCAGGAACCACCGGTCGTGCGAGGTGATCACGGCACACCCCGGGAACTCGAGCAGGGCGTCCTCCAGTGAGGACAGCGTCTCCACGTCGAGGTCGTTGGTCGGTTCGTCGAGGAGCAGCATGTTGCCGCCCATCTTCAGCGTGAGCGCGAGGTTGAGGCGGTTGCGCTCGCCACCGGAGAGCACTCCGGCCTTCTTCTGCTGGTCGGGGCCCTTGAAGCCGAACGAGGCGACGTAGGCACGCGAGTTCATCTCGAAGTTGGCGACCTTGATGAAGTCCAGCCCGTCGGAGACGACCTCCCAGACGTTCTTGCTCGGGTCGATGCCGCCGCGGCTCTGGTCGACGTACGAGATCTTCACGGTCTGCCCGACGGTCAGCGAGCCCGAGTCCGGCTTCTCCTGGCCGACGATCATCCGGAACAACGTCGTCTTGCCGACGCCGTTGGGGCCGATGACGCCGACGATGCCGGCCTTCGGGAGCGAGAAGGACAGGTCGTCGATGAGGATCCGGTCGTCGAAGCCCTTGGTCAGGTGGTCGGCCTCGAGCACCGCGTCACCGAGGCGCGGACCCGCCGGGATGTTGATCTCCGAGGTGTCGATCTTGCGCATCCGGTCGGCTTCGGCCGCCATCTCCTCGTAGCGCGCCAGACGCGACTTGCTCTTGGTCTGGCGGGCCTTGGCGTTGGAGCGGACCCACTCGAGCTCGCGCTCGAGCATCTTGGCGCGCTTGGCGTCCTTCTGGCCCTCGATCTTGAGGCGGTCCTTCTTCGTCTCCAGGTAGGTCGTGTAGTTGCCCTCGTACGGGTGCGCCTTGCCGCGGTCGAGCTCGAGGATCCAGCTGGCGACGTTGTCGAGGAAGTACCGGTCGTGGGTGACCGCCAGGACTGCTCCTGGGTAGGTCGCGAGGTGACCTTCGAGCCACTGCACCGACTCGGCGTCGAGGTGGTTGGTCGGCTCGTCGAGCAGCAGCAGCGAGGGCTGCTGGAGCAGCAGCTTGCACAGCGCCACCCGGCGGCGTTCACCACCGGAGAGGTTGTCCACGATCGCGTCCGGCGGCGGGCAGCGGAGCGCGTCCATGGCCTGCTCCAGGCGGCTGTCGAGGTCCCAGACGTTTGCGGCGTCGAGCTCGCTCTGCAGGTCGCCGGCCTCGGTCGCGACCTTGTCCTGGTCGGCGTCCGGGTCGCCCATCATCATGTAGAGCTCGTCGAGACGCGCCATCTTGGCCTTCGTCTCGGCGACCGCCTCCTCGACGTTCTCCAGGACCGTCTTGCCCTCGCTCAGCGGCGGTTCCTGCTGAAGCATCCCGACGGTGGCACCCGGGTCGAGGATCGCGTCGCCGTTGTTGGCCTTGTCCAGGCCGGCCATGATCTTGAGCAGCGTGGACTTGCCGGTGCCGTTGGGGCCGACGACGCCGATCTTCGCTCCGTGCAGGAACGACAGCGTCACGTTGTCGAGAACCACCTTGTCGCCGTGTGCCTTGCGGACATTGCGCAACGTGTAGACGTACTCACCCATGGTCGACAAGCCTACGGTGAGAACGCCCCGGCTCAGGCAGCGGGTTCGACCACGTTGCCGTCCGCGTCGAGCTGCGGCCCGTCGGCCTCGTAGGAGTGCAGCATCTCGCGCACAGCTGGGTTGTCCTCGGGCCCACCGAGGGACGATCGGACCGGTCGGGTGAACACGCTGGTCCCCCGGGTCAGGTCGTGGCCGACGAAGGTCGCGTCGACGATCCACGACACCGACGGCGGCTTGCCCTCCTCGCGCTCCCAGATGTCGACCCGGACCCGACCGTGCACGATCACCGCGTCACCCTTGCGGATCGACTCGGCAACGTTCTTGCCGAGACCACGCCAGCAGTTCACCGTGAACCACGACGTCTCGCCACTGGTCCACTCGCCGCCCTTGTTGTAGCGCGGGGTGCAGCCGACGCGGAACGAGGCGCAGCTCGTCTCCCCCACGTCCCGCAGCTCGACCTCGTTGCCGACCCAGCCCTGCAGCGTCACCTGCGACTCGTTCATCCGTTCCTCCTCGTTAGGCGTAGGAGAAGCGTGCGGGTCAGCGCCGACCGCGGCGGACGTCGGACGCGACCCGGTGGACAACGGCGCGTGCCGGCACGCTGTGGACGCTCAGGCCCGTGCGATGCGCAGGCCGTCGAGCGTGGCGCGGTACGCGTCGAGCTCCTCGCCCAGCGGAGCAACCACGAACGCCTCGGTCACCTCGGTCACCGCTGCGCGCAGGCGCTTGTCCGCCTGACGTGCGCGTCGATTGGCGGTCCGATTGACCAGTCCGCGGCAGAGCAGTGCGAGCAGCAGTCCTCCCGCCAACCCACCGGCCACCAGGATCTCGGGGACCGAATACGAGCCGACCATCGGCTTCTTCAGCTTGAGCGAGTTCGACCCCGACAGCCCCCCGAGCCAGGCGCCACCCACGACCGCCGTCAACAGCAGCAACCACTGGATCGTCGTCACCAGGCGGGCCCAGATCGGGATCCTGCCCACCCCGAGCTCGGTGCTGCCGACCGCGCGATCCAGGCGGCTGGTCAGCTCAGGCAGGCCCGCGGTGGCCGCCCGGGTGATCGCTGCCGCCCAGGGCCGGGTCAACCCGGCCGACAGCCGGTCAGCCACGTCACGGACCGCGGAATCGACTTTCGCCGCCTGCACCTGCTGCGCTCCGGGGATCGATGCGCGCACCGCCGAGACGAGCTCGCGGTCGGACGCCTCGAGGTTCAGCCGCCTCATCGGGTCACGGCGCAGCCGGGACATCCAGCTGACCAGCGGCCAGGACGTTGCGCGCCGGGTCCGCGCGAGGCTCGCTCGACGTACGGCGTCAGTCACCACCGGGACACCGGCGGCCCGGGCCACCTCGTCACGCAGGGCGATCCGTTCGCTCTCGGCCAGGTTCGGCGGGGTCGCCTCGCCGCTGGCTGCCGCAAGCACCGCCGTCACCTCGGTCAGGTTCGTGGAGATGCGGTCGCGGGTCGCAGCCTTGTCGGCCACCCGCTGGACGATCGTGCGCCGCAGCTCGTCGATGCCGATGCCCTCGCTGGCCGACACCGCGACCAGGGTGATCCCGTGCAGCCCGTCGGCGTCGAGCAGACGACGCAGGTCCGCGACCATCCCGGCCCGGCGATCCTCGGCGACCTCGTCGATGTGGTTCAGGACGATGACCATCGTGTCCTTGTGCGCGGCCAGCGGCCTGAGGAACCGGTCGTGCACGGCCGCGTCGGCGTACTTCTGCGGGTCGAGCACCCAGACCAGCAGGTCGGCGAGCCGGACCAGCCGATCGACCTCGAGGTGGTGGGACACCTCGGTCGAGTCGTGGTCGGGCAGGTCGAGCAGTACCAGCCCGTTGAGGTCGTTGGGCTCGCGCCCGGTGTCGAGCATCGAGTCGCGCACGGTCTGGTAACGCGGCGGGATGCCGAGCCAGTCGAGGAGCTCGGCGGCCCCGCTGGAACCCCAGGTGCAGGCCGTGGCCCACGACGTGGTCGGACGCCGTACGCCGACCGAGGCGAGCTCGAGACCGACCAGCGCGTTGAAGGTGGAGGACTTGCCGGATCCGGTGGCACCACCGAGGGCGACGACCGTGTGGTCGGCCGAGAGCCGGAGCCGGTCGGAGGCGCGGCGAACGACCTCGGCCGCGTTGTCGAGCTGGGCACCGTCCAATCGTCCGCGGGCGGCCGCCACGGCCGTTTCGAGGCCCCGGACGCGCGCGCCTACCTCGGTACCGCGTGCCACCAGGTTGTCGGCACCCTCGAGCATGGACGTCATGCGCTCCCTCTGACCACGGTCGTGTGAAGGGCCCAGCCTACCGACCTCACAGGGTGTGCGACGCGAACCTGATGTCGTCGATCTGGCGCGCCGCCCGGCGCAGGTCCTCCTCGACCTGGGGCAGCTGGTCGAGACCGTCGAGCAGACTCGCGAACCGGCGCTGCTCGCTGTCGACCAGGTGCAGCATCCGGTCGTTGAGGTCGGCGCGGGCCGTGCCCACCAGCCGACCCACGGCGCCGTCCCCGAAGACCACCCCGAGGATGCGTCGGCCCAGCAGCGCAGACCCGCCGGCCACGTCACGCTCCTCCCCCGCCAGTACGACGACCATCAGCGCGACCGCGAGGCTGGTCAGACCGTGCGCCGGGACCTTGCCCGCCGAGCGATCCGCCTCGGTCCGGACCAGCTCGCCGACGGCGTGCTGCCAGTCACGGATGTCGAGCTCGGCGCGCAGTCGCAGGTCGTTCGAGGCGCGTGACAGGTCGGCCTTCGACTCGTCGAGCACGGCGCGACCGGCGGCGATGGCGCGCCAGGCCGAGTCGGTGTGCGCAGCAGCGATCTCGGCATGCTCGAGGACCAGGGCGCGCAGGCTCGTCTCGACGGACGCGGTCACCAACGTCGCCTGCTGCGACTGCTCACGTGCGGCGCCGCTGACGCGGTCCCGCACCCGACTGACCTTGGACTCCAGGCTGCGCAGGAGCTCGCCGTCACCGGCGAAGTGCTGCCAGCGGGTCAGCAATTCACCCCGGAGCAGAGAGCCGTCGGCGGCCGCATGGTCGATCTCGTTGAGCGCCTGCTCGTAGGAGGTCTCGGCATCGCGGCGCAGCCGCGCCTGGATCTCGTACTGGTCATGGCAGGCATCGGCGACCGAGTAGGTCCGCGTCGACAACGTCCGGATCGCGCCCTCGAGGGTCTGCCGGACCACGCCGGACCGCGCGTCGGCGTCGACGGCCAGCGAGCTCAACCAGCCCCGGATCTCGCGGACCGTGCTCGACGGCAGCAGCCCCGCCTCGTCGACATCACCTTCGGGCACGATGAACAGCGGTGAGTCACGCAGTCCACGCGAGGTCAGCATCCGGGCCAGGTGTGCGCTGACCTCGCTGACGGCATCGGGGGCGGTCCGGTCGAGCACGATGGCGACCGCGGCGCTGCGATCGGCGGCTGCCTTGAGGAACTCCCACGGCACCTGGTCGGCGTACCGAGCGGCCGAGGTGACGAAGAGCCAGAGGTCGGCGGCGCCGAGCAGCTGGGCGGCGAGCGTGCGGTTCTGCTCCTCCACCGAATCGATGTCCGGCGCGTCCAGCACCGCGAGCCCGGCCGGGATCGCGTTGGAGGCGACCAGCTGCAGCGCTCCGGGATCGGCCGAGGCGCGGGCCGTGCGCTGCAGGTCCGGCAGGATGCGGGCGTGCTCGAACCAGTCCGAGTCGGCCGGGTTGTGCACGAGCACCGGGGACCGGGTGGTCGGACGCAGCACGCCCGGCTCCGTGACCCGCTCGCCGACGAGGGAGTTGACCAGCGTCGACTTGCCGGCGCCGGTCGACCCGCCGACCACGGTCAGCAGCGGGGCGTCGATCTGGATGAGCCGCGGCAGCACGTAGTCCTCGAGCTGGTCGACCATCTCGGACCGGGCGCGCCGTGCCAGCTCCACGTCGGGAATCGCCAGGGGCAGCTGGACGAGCTCGAGCGACTCGCGCAGCCGGATCAGGGTGGGCACCATCTGCGAGGACTGGCCGGTCAGCGGGTTCGGGCTCATCGGACGGCTCCTGCGGTCTGGGGCCAAACGAGTCGCGGCCGCAACTGGAACATCTTCTGCACGTGCGCCTCGCCGAGCGTCTGGTACTGCGCCGGCGCGGTGCCGCGCAGGTAGCGGTGGTGCAGGAACCCGAGTTCGATCGCTTCGCTCTGATACTCCTTCATGGCGTGCAGCGCCGCGTCACCGCCCACCTTGCCGGCGTACGTGCGAGCAGCCTTGCGGGCGGGGATCCGGGAGAGCCAGGGCACCTCACCTGCGTCCAGGAAGCCGCGCCCGGCGCAGTCGGTCAGGGAGCGAGCGAGCAAGGCACCCTCGCGCTGACGCGCCCAGACCGCAAAGGCGACCATCACCAGGAAGGCCGGCACCATCAACATCACGTACGCCGGGAGCGCACCGTTGCCGCCGTGCAGCAGCAGCGCGCCGTTCCAGCCGGCGTGCGCGCCGACGGCGAGCAGGTAGCCACCGATCGGCGCCAGGACCTGGACGATCCTGCTCCGGCTGGACACCGCGATCCCGATGCCGATGCCGGTGAACGCCGTGAAGAACGGGTGGGCGAACGGGCTCAGCACGCCCCGCAGCACGAACAGAGCCACCGCGCTCTCGATGCCGCCGACGTGGTTGTCGACCCCGATGTACGCCTGGCTGAGGTAGAGGATGTTCTCGGTGAAGGCGAAGCCGATGCCGACCATCCCCGCGTAGACGATCCCGTCGAGGATCCCGTCGAGCTCGGCGCGCCGGAAGAAGAGCAGCAACAGGATGAACAGCCCCTTGGCGGCCTCCTCGGTCAACGGCGCCGTCAGGACCGACTGCCGCGCCTCGCTCGAACCGAGCGCGAAGGCGTCGAACGCCTGCAGGAAGATCGCCGCACTGGTCGCGACGAAGGCACCCCAGCCCAGGCCGAGCAGCAGCAGGGAGCGGGGTTCGGGCTCGTAGCGGTCCAGCCACAGGTAGCAGCCGATCACCGGGCCGACCGGGAGCGCGGCCAGGACGACCCCGATCGCGATCGCCGTCGGGGCACCCGAGGCGAACAGCACGACGGCCATCACCAGGGCCCCGATAAGCATCACGACACCGATCACCACGGTGAACGCGACGTTGCTCCGGGGACTACGCATGGCCCGAAGCCTAGCGATGCGCCGCGGGAGCTCGTCGTACAGTGTCAAGGTGAGCGAACAGGACATTTCCGGGACCCAGCTGAAGACCGAGAGCCACGACCAGCCGGTTCCGGAGAAGTACGCCGCCTTCATGCGGACCGGCTGGGGCACGCAGGAGCACGACGTGCCGGTGCATCCGATTGCCCCCTGGGCTGCGGCGCGTCGCGAGCGACTCGCCGAGATGTTCCCGGACGAGCGGCTCGTCGTACCCTCCGGCACGTTCAAGGTCCGTGCCTACGACACCGACTACCGGTTCCGCTCCGACACCGCGCACACCCACCTGACCGGCAACCAGACCAGCGACGCCGTCCTGGTCATCGAGGGCGGCACCTCGGTGCTCTACGCACGCCCGGGCAGCGACCGCAGCACCGACGAGTTCTTCCGCGACCGCCAGTACGGCGAGCTCTGGGTCGGCCGTCGTCCGTCGCTGGCGGAGATCTCGACGACGCTGGGTCTGGAGACCCGGCACATCAACGACCTGCCCTCGGCCCTCGCCGGTCAGGCCAAGACCCGGGTCCTTCGCGGACTCGACGCCGGTGTGGACGCTGCCGTCGCGGCCGACGAGGGTCGCGACCAGGACTTCGCCCGGGTGCTCTCGGAGCTGCGCCTGGTCAAGGACCGCTGGGAGCTCGACCAGCTGGCCGAGGCCTGCGACATCACCACGCTCGGGTTCGAGGACTCGGTGCGCGAGTGGGACCAGGCCCTCGTGCACGGGGAACGCTGGAGCGAGGGAACCTTCTCGCGTCGGGCGCGCCCCATGGGCAACGACATCGGCTACGACTCGATCGTCGGTGGCGGCCGGCATGCCACGACCCTGCACTGGATCGACAACACCGGCCCGCTGAACCCCGGCGACCTGGTGCTGCTCGACATGGGCGCGGAGGCGTCCTCGCTCTACACCGCGGACGTCACCAGGACGCTGCCCGTCGACGGCCGGTTCAGCGCACTCCAGCGCGAGCTGTACTCGGTGGTGCTCGCTGCGCAGCAGGCCGGGATCGACGCGGTGAAGCCGGGGGCCGCCTTCCGCGACCCGCACCACGCCGCGATGGACGTGCTCGCCCACGCGCTCGAGGACCTCGGCCTGCTGCCGTGCTCGGCCGAGGAAGCTCTCGCTCCGGACAGCAAGGTGTACTCGCGCTGGACGTTGCACAGCACCAGCCACATGCTCGGCATGGACGTCCACGACTGCGGGATCGCCTCGCCGGAGGTCTACGTCGAGGGGCCGCTGGCCGAGGGCATGGTGCTGACCGTCGAGCCGGGCCTGTACTTCCAGGCCGACGACCTGCTGGTCCCCGAGGAGCTGCGCGGCATCGGCATCCGGATCGAGGACGACCTGGTCGTCACCGGTGATGGATCGGTGAACCTGTCGGGCGCGCTTCCCCGTGATCCGGACGCGATCGAGGAGTGGATGGGTCGGCTTCGCGGCTAGCGAGCGTCGACGTCGTCCCCGGAGGCCAGGTCGCCGCACTCGACGCCCACCGCGCCGAGGCGATCCAGGTAATCGCGGGCTCCCCGGTCACCACACGCCTCCGCGATGACCGGCGCCCAGTGCTCGCTGCCGAGCACGACCGGGTGTCCTGGCCGTCCGCCGTACGTCGCCCGTCCGAGTGCGTCGGCGCCTGAGCCGAGCCGGTGCAGCAGGCGCATGACCACCGACGGTGCGAGGTCGGGCAGGTCGACCAGCGAGATCACCGCGACATCCGCGCCATAGGCCGTCGCGGCACGCAGGCCGGCGGACAGCGACCTGCTCATCCCCTCGGCCCAGTCCTCGGCCACCACGACCATCACGTCCTTGTCGGCGACCCGGGCGCGCGCCTCGTCGGCTGCTGCCCCCACGACCACGAGCACGCGGTCGCAGCCGCCCGCGGTCAGGACGTCGACCGAGCGGCACAACCAGTCGTCGACGAGTGCTTTCGGGCCTCCCATCCGGCTGCCGGCACCGGCCGCGAGCACGATCCCCAGCGTGGTCACGCGCCAGTGCGCTCGCTGAGCCGCAGGTGCCCGACCTCGTGGATCGGGTCGGCGATCTCGCGCAGCGGCAGGCCTGAACGACGGTTCGTGACCGCGATGATCTCGGCCGCGATCGATACCGCCGTCTCCTCCGGGGTCCGGCCTCCCACGTCGAGTCCGATCGGTGAGCGCAGCAGGGCGAGGTGGTCCTCGGACACACCGGCTTCGCGCAGTCGACGGACCAGGTCGGCACTGGACCGCCGGCTCCCCATCACGCCGACGTACGCCGCCTCGGTCTCCAGGGCGACCCGGAGCAGCGGCACGTCGAACTTGGGGTCATGGGTCAGCACGCACAGCACCGTCGAGGGGTCGACGGACTGGGACGCCAGGTAGCGGTGCGGCCAGTCCACGACCACGTCGTCGGCGTCCGGGAACCGCTCCGGTGTGGCGAACACCAGGCGTGCGTCGCAGACGGTGACCCGGTAGCCGAGGAACGATCCCATCCGGGACATCGCGGTGGCGAAGTCGCCGGCGCCGAACACGATCATCCGCCGCTGCGCGGCGAAGGACTGGACGAAGACGTCAGGCTCCTCGGCGATCCCGTCGGCCGCGCACGTCGAGATGGCGTGGGCGGTCGTCGTACCGAGCAGCGAGCCGAGCCGTACGCCGATCTCGTCCACCCCGGCGGGCAGCGCCCCCGTGCCTTCGACGACCAGATGGCTCCCGCGTCGCTCGTCGTCGCCGATCCAGGTCGCCACCGCGACTGGCTCGTGGCGGCGCACCCGATCCAGGACCAGGTCGAACTCGGGGTAGCTCCGGGCATCGATCGGCTCGACGAACACGTCGAGCTCGCCACCGCAGGTCAGGCCGATCGCAAACGCGTGTCCGTCCGGCACGCCGTACCGGACCAGCTCCGCGCGACCGCTGGCGAGCACCCGCGCCGCGAGCTCGTGCACCGCGCTCTCCACGCACCCACCCGAAATGCTGCCGAGGACCTCGCCGTGCTCGGAGACGGCCATCGCCGTACCGGCCGGCCGGGGGGTCGAGCGACGGGTCGCGACCACGGTGGCCAGGGCGAACCGGGTCCCGTCGGCGCGCCAGCGTTCCAGTCCGCCGAGGATCTCGTCCCAGAGGCCGTTCACATGTGCTCCGCGCCAGCCTTGATCGCCTCGCGGATCCGGTTGTAGGTCCCGCAGCGGCAGATGTTGCGGATCTCGTCCAGGTCCGCGTCGGTGATCTCGTGCCCGTTGCGACGCGCCTGCTTCACCTTGGCGACGGCCGCCATGATCTGTCCGGGCTGGCAGTAGCCGCACTGGGCGACGTCGTGCTCGAGCCAGGCCTCCTGCATCGGGTGCAGGTGGCGACCGACGCTCGCCGGCAGGCCCTCGATCGTCGTGACCTTGTCGTGCGGCTTGATGTCCTTGACCTCCACGGAGCACGGGTTGAACGCGCGGCCGTTGATGTGCGATGTACAGGCCTTGCAGACGTTGATCCCGCAGCCGTACTTCGGACCGGTCACGCCCAAAACGTCGCGCAGGACCCAGAGCAGCCGGACGCTGTCGGGGACGTCCACGTGCACGCGCTTGCCGTTGAGAATGAAGGTGTGCTTCGGCATCCGGTCTCCTCAGAAGGTGTGGCGCAAGCCGTCGGTGGGTGACTGCGGGACAGGGGGGACGTACGGCTTGACCGCGAACGAGAGGTGGTCGTGGTTGATCGGAAAGCGGGTCGGCATGGTCCCGGTCGCGCGACCGTAGGCGCACGCCACCGCGGCCACCGAAGCGGCTACGCCGGCTTCACCGGCACCACCGGGCTGTTCGGAGGTCGACGGCATCACGATGCACTCGAAGGACGGCGGGATGTTCCACTGGCGCGTGTAGAAGTAGTTGTCCCAGCTGGCTTCGAGGAAGGCGCCGTCGCGCAGGTGCAGGCTGCTGGTCAGCGCCAGCGCGATCCCGTCCGAGACACCTCCCATCATCTGCGCCTCGAGGCCGCGGGGATTGATCACCAGACCGGCGTCGACCGCGATCACCGCCTTGGTCACCCGCGGCCCGGTGACGCCGTGGACGATGGGCCGGTTGACGGTCTCGGGCCTGCAGTCGATCTCGACGAGGACGGCGGTGGCGCCCTTGTACTCGCTGTGCACCGCGACACCCTGAGCCGTCCCCGGGGCCATCGTGCGACCCCAGTTGCCGACCTCGGCGACCTTGCGCAGGACATCCTTGACCCGGCTGTTCTTCAACGTCTCCAGCCGGAAGGTCACCGCGTCCTTGCCCATCCGCGCAGCGAGCTGGTCGACGACGAGCTCGTTGGCGCAGGCGACGTCGGGTGAGTAGATGTTGCGCATCGACCCGGTGTTGAACTTCAGGTTCGTCTCGTTGAGCACCTGCGTGACGAGACCGAAGTCGTAGGGAAGCTCCTGGGTCAGCATGAAGATCGTCTCGGCGAACCCGAGGTTGCCCAGACCGGTCGGGAGCTTGTCCAGGTTGTGGGAGATCATGTCGCCGAAGCCGTGCCCGAAGTCGGTGGCGACGCTGGTGTGCCGCTGCTCGAAGGTCAGCACCTGGCCGGCCGCGTAGGTCGCCCGGATCCGCGAGGTGCACAGCGGGTGCACCCGTCCCTGGCGCGGTTCGTCGGCGCGGTGCCAGAGCAGCTTGACCGGCTTGCCCATCTTCTTGGAGATCTTCGCGGCCTCGACCGCGGCATCGTTGAACAGCTTGTGCCCGAACGAGCCGCCGCCGGTGACGACGTGGACCGTCACCGCCTTCTTCGGCAGCTTGATCGCCTTGGCGATCTCGCCCTGCGCCACGATCGGCGCCTTGAGTCCGGCCCAAATCGTCGCCTTGTCGCGGCGTACGTCGGCGATCGCGCAGTTGGGCTCCAGGGCAGCACTGCTGCGGAACATGAACGTGAACTCGGCATCGACGGTGTGCCCGCCGGCAGGGACCGCCGGAACGATCAGCGGGATCTGCGACTTGCGGACCTTGGCCAGCACGGTCTGGTCGGACTCCCCTGCCACCGAGCCCTTCCTCCAGTCCACGTGCAACGCCCGGATCGCGTCGATGCACTGGCCGAAGGTGCGCGCCCGTACGGCGACCCCGGTGTCGATCATCGCGACGTGGGTGACTCCCGGCATCCCGAGGACATGAGCGCGGTTCCGGATCGCCTTCGGGGAACCGTTCAGTGTCGGCGGGCGGCAGACCATCGTGGGCAGCGCACCGGGGATCTCGAGGTCCATCGTGAACTTCTTGCGCCCGGTGACGGCATCGAGCGCGTCGACGCGGTTGTGCGGCGTACCGATGACCGAGAAGGAGGACTTCGGCGCGAGGTGCACGGTGACCCGCTGCGTGTTGCGGCTCGCAGCCTTGGCTGCCAGCTGACCGTAGGTCAACGAGCCGGTCGGGCCGGTGATCACGCCCTCCTTCGAGGTCAGCAGCGCGACGACGGAACCGAGCTCGATCGCGGCCGCCTCCATCAGCGCCTTGTGCGCGATCGCCGCGGCCACACGGATCGGTGTGTAGGTCGACACGGTCGAGTTGGAGCCACCAGTGAGCTGGTTGAACAGCAGCTCCGGTCGGGCCGGGGCGAGGGAGACGTGCACCTTGGAGACCGGCAGGTCGAGCTCCCGCGTGGTGATAATGGCGGTCGGGGTGGGGATGCCCTGACCGACCTCCATCCGCGGCAGTGCGAACGACGCCGTGCCGTCTTTGTTGATGATGATCTTGATCAGGTTGGCCGTAGGACGTGCCGCGTCGGTCTGCAGGTCGCCGAGGTCGTAGAGCTCGGAAATCTGGGGGCCCGACGGGATCGCCGCCTCGGCGGGGGTGCCGAGCCGGAGGTCAGCGGCGACGGCGAGGGTGGCTCCGCCGATGACGTAGCCGACGAACGCGCGTCGTCCCAGGCTGGCCTCGGCGAGGGTGGGTCCGGAGTGCAGATCGGTCACGCGAAGTCCCTTCAAACGGTCCCACAGCGCAGGGGCAACGCTCCGGTTTCGGGTCAGGGGCCGATCGTCGCACCGGGCGGCGGTCTAGCCAAGGATGTCGCGAGGAGAAATCGTAAGTCTCCTTATCCGCGGGTCCACTAGGTCGTTTTGTTCCTCAGGTGAGGAAGCGATCCCGACGAATCCGTCGTGCCGGCCACCAGTTGTGATCGCCCAGGACCGCCGCCATCGACGGGACGATCAACGTCCGGACCACGAACGTGTCCAGCAGCAGCCCGATCACCACCGCGACGCACAGCTGCGCCAGCGAGGCGAGCGACGAGGTGGTCATCGGCAGGAAGGTGCACGCGAAGATCACCCCGGCCGAGGTGATCACCGGCCCGGTCGCGGTGACGGCCCGGCCGACCACCGCAGGCGTGAGGACGCCCTTGTTCTCCCGGATCCGGCTCATCAGCAGGATGTTGTAGTCCGCGCCGACGGCGACGAGCAGCACGAAGCTGAGCACCGGGACGTTGAAGGCGATGTCCTGGCGCAGCAGCAGCTGGAAGAGGAACACCGTGAAGCCGAGGGCGGCGGCGTACGACAGGATCACCGAGACGAGCAGGTAGAGCGGCGCCACCAGCGCCCGGAGCACGATCATCATCAGCAGCAGGACGGTCAGCAGGACCGCGATCAGCACCAGCCGGACGTCGCCACGGAAGTAGTGCTGCAGGTCGGCAGCTCCCCCGGCCGCACCGGTGAGCATCACCGTGCTCCCCGCCAGGGGCGTGCCGGCGAGGGTCGCGATCACCAGCTTGCCGGCGTCGGCGTACCGGCTGATCCCGGCGCCTCGCCCGGGGTCGGTCGTCCCGAGGACCTGGATCCGGGCGATCCGGCCGTTGGCGCTGAGGAACTGGGACGACGCGGCACCCGGTTCGACGTCCTGGCTCATCACCGCCGCCGACGGAGCCACCGACGAGACGCCGCTGACCCGCGCCAGACCGCGACTGACCCGGGCGATGTCCGCCAGGTCCCGGGTGTTGCGCATGTCGTGGGTCGCCACGATCAGGACGTAGTCGGGCTGGGTCGAGTACGGCGCGAAGTGCCGGTCGAGCGCCGCGACGCCCCGGTTGCTCTCGGTCGCGTTGGGATCGGAGGGACGGTCGTCGTACGCCAGCCGGATCGTCGGCACCGACGCGGACATCACGAGCAGCACCCCGGCTCCGGCGAGCAGGATGCGTCCCGGTTTCGCCGCAACGTAGCGACCGGTCCGCCCCCAGAAGTCGATGCGCGAGGGCTCCCGGGCTGGACCGATCCGGGTCCCGAGCAGCAGCAGGATCGCAGGCGTGACGGTGAGCGCCACCAGCACGGTGGTGGACACGGCCAGGGCGATCGGCGGGCCGATCGTCGAGAAGATGCTCAGCCGCGCGAAGTACAGCACCAGCGAGGAGATCGCCACGGTCCCGGCAGAGGCGAGCAGGGCTCCCCCGATCCGGCCGAGGGCGACCGACACCGCTTCGCGCACGTCGCCGCAGCGCGCGAACTCCTCCCGGAACCGGCTGATCAGGAAGATGCTGTAGTCGGTGCCCGCCCCCAGGACGACGGCCACGCAGAACGACTCGGTGTACGTCGACAGGCTCATGCCCGCATCGCCGGCGAGTGACAGCACCGCCATCGAACACATGGTGGCGATCCCGATCGTCACCAGCGGCACCAGCACCGTCACCACACGCCGGTAGATGCCGAGCAGGATGAAGAACAGCAGGACCATCGCGATGATCCCGACCCGAAACCCGGCCTCGGTGGCCAGCTTGGTGATGTCGACGAGCTTGGCTGCCTCGCCGGTCACGTAGACGTGGGCACCGGCCCGGGTGGCACCGCGGGCCGCTTGCGCCTGACTGCGGACCCAGGCGACCTGGCTGCTCGATCGTTCGGTGCCGAGCGCGCCGGACAGGCCGACCGGGAGGTAGGTGGCGTGGGCGTCCTTGCTGACCAGGACGGCCTTCAGGGCCGGACTCGTCCGGAAGTCCTGGATCTCGGTGACCACCGAGGGATGCGCTTCGAGGCGGCGGACCAGGTCGCCGTACGCAGCCAGGTCACTGGAGGAGAGGGCGTGCGAATCCTCGAGCACGACGAACACGACCGCCCTGGTCCGGCTGGACCCGAACGAATCGTCCATCACCTTCAGGGCTTGCAGCGACGGCGAGCTGGCCGGAAGCGTGCCGTTGTCCTGGTGCGCGACGACACTGCCGATGCTGGGCAGCAGCAGCATCCCGGCCGCACCGACGAGGATCCAGACCGCGATCGTGAGCTTCGGGATCCGCAGGAGCGCCCTGATCAGGAGCGCGACGGCGCGCGTTCGCTCCCCGGCGCCCTCGGCCGGCGGGTTCGGCTCCACCGCCTAGTTATACATCGCGTTTGGACTGCGAGTACAGACGTGGCGTCTGATTCCGCCTGCCATGATGGCGGCATGCGTTCCGTGCCGGCCCAGATCGCCATCAAGCTGCACCAGGCGCTGCCGCTGATCGCCGAGCAGGGCCTCGAGCAGACCAAGATCGACGAGATCGCCGATGCCACCGGCGTCCCGAAGGCCACGCTGTACTACTACTTCAGCGGCAAGGAGGAGATCCTCGCCTTCCTGTTCGAGGACATGCTCACCGCGATCGCCGACGAGGCCAAGGTCGCGATGGAGATCGAAGGGACCTCGGCCGACCGCCTCACCGCCGTGGTCGGGGTACAGATCCGACGACTCGTGGAGAACCGCGACCTCAGCGCGGCCCTGGTCGGCGATCTCGGCCGGGTGACCAGGTCGGGGCCCCTGGTGGAGTCGCTGCAGGCGGCGTTCTTCAGTCCGATCGAGAGCCTGCTCATCGAGGGGGCGGCGGACGGGTCGCTGCGCGACACCGGCAACCCGACGGTCGGTTCGATGGCGGTGATCGGCCCGATCATCATCTCCGTGCTGATGGCCGCGATCGTGCCGCCGGATGCCGAGGAGTTCCAGGCCGACGTCGCGAACGAGCTGATCGCGATCATCCTGAACGGGCTGCTCCCGGGTCGCTGACCTACCAGATCACGCCGCGGTCGACGACCAGGTTGGCAGCCGTGATGGACGCCGCCGCGTCCGAGGCGAGGAACAGGATCGCTTCGGCGACGTCGGTCGGCGGCATGAACCCGGGGATCACGCTCTGGCTCTTCGCGATCAGCGTCCAGTCGACGTCGGTGGGCAGGCTGTCCGCCGCGCCGGTGATCATCGGGGTGTCGATGCCACCGGGCGAGACGCAGTTGACCCGGATCCCGCGACCGGCGAGCTCGACGGCCAGGGCACGCATCCCGAGCAGGACACCGGCCTTGCTCGCGCAGTACGCCGCGTTGTAGGGCTGCCCCATCAGCGCCGAGATCGACGCGACCGTGACGACGTTGCCGTGCGACTCGGCCAGGGCACCGACGACCGCCTGGGTCATCAGCAACGGGCCGACCGTGTTGACCGCCAGGTGACGGTGCAGCAGCTCGGGGCTCAAGTCCTCGAGCTTCGCGAAGGTCTGGATGCCGGCGACGTTGCACAGCACGTCGAGCCCTCCGAGATCGGCCAGGGCCGTCGTGACCACCGAGGAGATCGACGCCGGATCGGCGAGGTCGCATGCCGTGACGCCATCAGCGGGGACGACGTCGAGCCCGAGCACCCGGGCCCCTTCGGCGCGGAACAGCGCGCAGACCTGGGCGCCGAGACCGCCCGAGGCGCCGGTGACGACGACGCGACGACCGGTGAACCGCTGGTGGCGGGTCGCGTCGCCCGCGGATTCCGCCGTCACGGGCGCGGCTTCGTGACGACGCCGAATGCCTTGGTCATCGATGCTGCCTTCGACGCCGAGCGCAGGTACGGAACGCCCAGGATGTCGTCGACCAGCCGTGTGAGCGAGTAGTGGTTCAGGGCGGTGTGCACGACACGGTGGCTCTGGTAGCGCGACGCGACCACGGTGAGCACCTTGTTGCTGTGCAGGCGGTCGTCCTCGTCGGCGGTGATGACGATCGCCAGACGACCGCTCTTCCAGTCCTGACCGGCCATGACCTGGACGATCCTGGCCTTGATCCACGCGTCGGACTTCGCCAGCGTGTCGTCGTGCGCGTCGTGGACCAGGTTCGGGATGACCATGGCCACGTTCGGGAGCCGACCCGCCTTCGCGTCCGTCGCCAGGGCGCCGACCGGTACGTCGTTCGCTCGGCAGGCTGCCCTGCTGCCGACGAAGTAGACCCAGGGGTTGTGCCGTACGGCGTAGTTGCCCGAGTTGGTCAGGTCGCACTTCGACGGCATCGAATCGGCGTACGTCTTGGCGGTGAGGTGGTGCGCGAGCGCCTGGTCGAAGATCGACGGGCCCGGGATGTGGTGGGCCGGCGGGTTTGCGTCATCGGTCACCCCGAAGGTCGAACCACCGGCGATCGCCAGGTAGTTCGGCAGCGACGGGTGCCGGATCGCGGAGTAGTCGGTGGCGTAGGCGTACTTCTTCGCCAGTGAGTACGTGTACGGCATCTGGGTCTGCATCTGGGAGAGCGCGTGGTTCTCCACCATGAAGATCAGCACCTTGGTGACCCGGTGCGTGCTGGTCGCGGCACTGGTCGCAGCGCGGGGGGCGGCGGGGGTCTGGGCCCGAGCGGTCATGCAGGAGGTCGTGGCGAGGACCGCAACCACGGCGACAACGAGAGCAAGGGGAAGGCGGCGAATCGCGAGCACGGAGGAGTTCCTGTTCGTCGGCAACGGATCACCCCGATCGTGCCACGGAGAGACGCGGCGTGGCAGCGATCCGTCCTCAGCCGAGGGCAGCGACCAGGTCACTCCCCGGAGCGGTCGGGAACATCAGCCGCGAACCGCTGCTGCCGCCGATCGTGACGGCATTGAGCGACGGAAACGACGGGAGTGAGAGGGCGGACTGTCCGACGAGCGACAGCTGGATCCGGTGCCCGGCCTCGAACCTGTTGGAGATCGGCCAGAACTCGACGTGGTAGAGCCGACTCGTGCCGATCGCGGCGAAGCTCTGGTGGGCGTAGTCGCCGTACGGCTGGACCAGCTGACCACCGAAGAACAGCGACTTGCCCGGTACGACGCCCGGGAACGACGTGTTGAGCCGACCGACAGCCATCGGGTGCGACTGCCCGTCGGGTGAGACGTCGGAGATGACCGCCCAGATGTTTGTCGATGGGGCTGTGGCCGCCAGCCGGAGGTCGAGGTCGGCCGGACCTGCGGAGGTCACCGCCTGCAGCAACGGCTTGCTGGTGTAGGTCAGTCCGGCGAGGTTCGAGAAGTTCATGTCGGTCAGCGCCGGTATGTAGTCGGCAAGCTTGTTGAGCGGACCACCGTCGCCACCGGCGACGGTGGCAATCGTGTTCGGGTCGGTGTTCAGCGGGAACGACTCGAGGGCCGGGTAGCGCTGCACCGAGGTCTTCGCCTCGACCGACGTGCTGAGGCCGCCGTCGTTGAGCGAGACCGCCGCGCCGGACTTCGCCTGGGTCAGCGAGAGCGAGGTCCAGGTCGTGCCCGGGATCGGCCAGCTGCTGCCGTCGAGGTGCACGTACTTGCCGGCCAGCATGTCCTCGCGGTCGCCGTCGGCCAGCAGCATCTGGACCGCCGGTTCGGTCTCGACCCCGTTGCTCACGCCGCGGACGTAGTGGTCGAGCCACCTGCCGATCTCGGCCACGCCGTTGTCCGTGCCGCGCGGTGCACCGTCGTGACCGCCGACGACCAACAGGTGCGGATCGAGGCCTTCGGCCCGCAGCTCCTGGAAGGCCTGATAGTCGCCGCGGGGCTCGACGTCGAACGCGCCGTCGATCAGCAGCACCGGGAAGTGGTTGGCGTTGCCGCGGAAGCCGCGCTCGCTCCAGAACGAGTCCAGCCTGGGGTGCAGCAGACCGGCGTTGAAGCCGCTGGTCACCAGGCCGAGGATCACGTTGAACGCCGACGACGGGTTGCGCTGGAGCCGCTCCTGTCCTTGCGCCAGCGCCAGTCCGCCGATCCCCCCGAGGACTGCGAGGCCGGGCACCGAGTTGGGCACCCCGCCGGGCATCAACAGGTCGCGGTAGAGCTCGAATGTCCCCGACCGCAGGACGGCAGCCTTGACGCACGGCAGCGGCAGGTGCAGTGAGTTGAAGACGATGATCGCGCTGGCCGAGAATCCCTCGAGCGCCAGGCTTCCGTTGCTCCAGGGCTGCCGGCACGCCCAGGTCAGCGCGTCGACCACGTCTTGTTGGGAACGCGGGCCGAGGACGTCGAACGAACCGTCGCTGTCACCGGTACCGCGGACCTGCACGGTCAGGTAGTTGTAGTCGGGGCCGACTGTGAACGCCGCGCCGTTCTCGCCGTACGGCGTGAACTCGACGACGGTCGGGCGCGGCGCCATCGGAGTCGGGCCGGTCAGCGTCGCGGCCAGGCTGACCCCGTCCGAGGCCGTGATCCGGAACTTCGTCCCGACGGCTGCGGCCTCCACCCTGGTCATCGGGAGAAGCGCCATGGCGGCGACAAGACCTCCGGCCACCAGCGCGATCAGGGAACGGCGAGCACGACTCATCGGAACCTCCGGGTGCGGGACGCGAGCGTCAGCCGACTCTAGGGAGCGAAACCCGGGCGCGCCACTGCTGCATCGACAAGGACGTCATCAGCAAGCAGTGATCAGGAGACCTCGTGCGCTGTGGCTCCGGGCGCTCGGTAACCGGTCGGGTAGCCCAGGGCGGCCCCGATGTTCTCCTGTGCGTACCGAGCCATCGGCACCTCGACGCCGAGCCGCTCCGCCATCTCCAACGCGTGACCGAGGTCCTTCCCGGCAAGCCCGAGCGGAAGCTGGAAGATGCCCCACCACGGGTCGTCCTCGGTCATCGTCCGCGCGTTGTCGCGGTGCATGATCGCTCCCGCACCGCCGGTGATCGCGTCGGTGTGCCGGACGATCCGGCCCAGGTCCTGCAGGTTCAGCCCTGCCGCTTCGGCCAGCCGGAGAGCTTCGTCGGTCGCGGTATAGGAGATGAAGTGCAGCATGTTGCGCGCGAGTTTGAAGGCCGTGCCCTTCCCGGCCGGACCACAGTGCACGACCTCGGAGCCCATCAGGCTGAACGGTTGCTCGACCGCCGCGAACGCCTCGTCACTGCCTCCGAACAGGATCGCCAGGGTCCCGGCGTCCGCTCCCATCGCTCCGCCGCTGACCGGGGCGTCGGCAAAAAGCAGGTCGTGCCGCCTAGCGATGTCCTCGAGGCGGGCCGGAAGGTCGAGGGAGATCGTGGAGTGCACGGCAATGACCGTGCCCGCCTTGGCCGCACCGAGGATCTGGCCGACGACGTCGCGGACCTGGTCGTCGGTGTTCACCATGATGCAGATGACGGTGCACTCGGCGGCGAGCTCGGCGACCGACGACGCCGCTCGGGCGCCGGCTTCGACGAGTTCGGCGATCGGCTTGGGCGAGATGTCGAAGACCGTCAACCCGCCCTCCCACGTCGCCAGGCGCTTGGCCATGGGCTTGCCGATGTCGCCGAGGCCGATGAAGCCGACACGTCCTGCGTCAGTGGTGGTCACGCGTACGCCGATCTGTAGTGAGGGTTGCAACAGTGCCGCCGGGTGTCCGGAACGCCAAACCAGACACCTGATTGGACACCTGTCCAAGTATGCCGTTCCAGACCTACCTGTCAAGCGTCCCTGCGCCCCGATCCGGGTCTCACTACACTTCACGCCGGAGCGTGCGGAGTTCCTCAGGGCAATCCCGCACGTCCCGCCCCCGTAGCTCAGCTGGATAGAGCAAGAGCCTTCTAATCTCTAGGTCGCACGTTCGAATCGTGCCGGGGGCACCGCTGTCGCATCGTCAGGTTTCGGCTCTCTCGGACCCGGGTACAACGCCGTCACCCAGAACGGGCGACGGATTCCCCCGACCGCCCGGCGAAGCCCGCCTCGTCGTCCCGCACGCGACAAGGCGGGCTTCGATCTGTCCGTTCAGGTGCGTGTTTCCTCCGAATTCACCCGCTGGGCGGTGATTCGCCCCACCCAGTACGCGTGTCGAAGCCAATCTGGCCGGTGGCACTGACGTAGAAATGTGGAGGGCCAGCGGAGTATGAGACCGCTGGCCCTTACACATCTCCGATGTAGGCGTCGATCTCGACGCAGAGCGCGGACTTGAACTCCTCGTCCGCGAACGAGGCGCGCACGGCCGTTTTCGCCAGCTCGCCGAGCCCGGTCTCGTCCAGGCCGAGCAGGTCGGCGGCGATCGCGTACTCGTGGTTCAGGGTGGTGCCGAACATCGGCGGGTCGTCACTGTTGATGGTGATGACCACCCCGGCGTCGCGGAAAGCCCGGATCGGGTGGTCCTCGAGGCGTTCGACGGCGCGCGTGGCGATGTTGCTGGACGGGCAGACCTCCAGCGGGATGCCGGTCGCGGCCAGGTGTTCGAGCAACGCACTGTCAGCTGGCGCCGACGTGCCGTGCCCGATCCGCTCGGCGCCGAGGACGTTGAGGGCATCCCAGATCGTCTGCGGGCCGGTGGTCTCGCCGGCGTGCGGGACGCTGTGCAGCCCCGCAGCCCGAGCCTTCGCGAAGTGCGACTCGAATTGCGGACGTGGTACGCCGACCTCGGGCCCACCCAGACCGAAGGCGACCAGCCCATCGGTCGGATGGTTCAGGGCGTAGTCCAGGGTCGCGTCGGCAGCAGGGATGCCGCTCTCGCCGGGGATGTCGTAGATCCACTGCAACCGCAGCCCGAAGTCGCGCAGGGCCGCGGCACGGGCGTCCTCGATCGCCTCGCTGTAAGCCTCGATCGAGATCCCCCGGATCACCGACGTGTACGGCGTACAGGTGAGCTCGGCGTACCGGAGAGACTGGCCCTGCGCCATCTCGCGGGCGACTTCGTAGGTGAGCAGCCGGATGTCCTCGGGCGTGCGGATCAGGTCGACGACGGCGAGGTAGACCTCGATGAAGTGTGCGAAGTCGCTGAACGCGAAGAACTCGCGCAACGCGTCCTCATCACTCGGCACCACCCCCGGATACCGCTCGGCGAGCTCGGCGACGATCCGCGGCGACGCCGAGCCGACGTGGTGCACGTGCAGCTCGGCCTTGGGCAGCCCGGCGATGAAGCCGGTGAGGCCAGGGGTCAGGTCGGTCATGGCCTCACCTTACGAAGAGCCACCCGACAGTTGCCGGGACCAGGCCGAGCACCAGCCAGACCGAGAGCGGCTTCTTGTCGTGGATGACCCGGGTCGCGGCGACGGCTGCCACCCCGACGACACCGGCGATGGCGAGCAGACCCGGCTTCGCGCCGGCCCGGTCGGCGTGCCCGGCCAGCAGAGCCAGACCGGTGGCAAAGATGACCGCCGTGGTCGCCATCAGTGCGGACATCACCGTCTTCTGGACCCGCTCGACCTTCATGGTCCGATTCTGCCCGAGCGCCGGGACGGATCTGTCACGAGGCTGCGTCGACCGCCTTCTCGATCTGGCTGACCAGGTCGGAGACCGCGGCGGCCGGCAGCTGCTTGCCGTTCAGGTAGATCGTCGGCGTGCCGGTGACCTTCGCCGTCACCATCGCCTGCTGGGCCGCGGTCAGGAACGCCGTGTCGGTGACCGACAGCGCCGAGGTGACCGCGCTGCTGGTCGCACCGGAACGCGCGACCAGCTTGGCGATGTCGGCGTTGGTGGTGCTGTCGGCGTCGGTCTCGTAGGGCTGGTTGTCGTAGAAGAGGTCGTGCAACGTGAGCGCCTGTTGCGGCGTCCCGTGCGTCAGCACGGCAGCCCAGGCGTTGAGCGCCCGCGCCGAGTACGTCGTCGCGGTCAGCAGGTTGATCGGGTGGTAGGTGACCTGCACCTTGCCGACGGCCGCGTTCTGGCGCAGGTAGTCGCGGGTCGACTCCTCGAGCTCGCGGCAGTACGGGCAGAGGAAGTCCTCGTAGATCGTGATCTTGACCGGTGCCGCGGCCTTGCCGATCACCACCGTGCCATCACCGGCTGCGACCGCGACGTGGGTGGTCGGCGTGGTCGTCCCCGACCCGTTGCTGGCCCAGACCCCTGCTGCGACGACGGCGCCGAGGATCACCACGATCATGGCGGCCAGGCCCACCTTGCGGTTGCGGTCCTTGCGCGCCGCCTCGGCCCGTACGGCGGCCGCACGCTCGGTCCGGCTCTGCTCACGGTTCTGCTTGGACATGGTCCACCTGCTTCAGGGTTGTGACGGGAAAGAGGATGCCGTCCACGGCGTACGGCGACCGGGGTCGCCAGACGAGGTACAGCGAGAGGGCCAGCAGCCCGACGTCGCGGGCGACCTCCCAGGGGTACCTGCCGACCGCGTTCGGATCGGGACCACCGGTGCCGAAGCATCCGCAGTCGATCGCGATGCCGCGACTCCACACCGAGATGATCCCGATCAGGAACGCCAGCTGCAGGAGTGCCGAGACCCCTCCGACGAAGCGGGTCAACAGCCCGGCCACCAGGCACGCGCCCACCACGATCTCCAGCATCGGCAGCACATGGCCGACCGTCTCGGCGAGTCCTGCCGGGAGCAGCTGGTAGGCGCGGACCGAGGTCACGCTGGTCTCGGGGTGTGGCAGCTTGAGCCAGCCGGCGTACAGCCAGACGGCGCCGGTCACGAGACGGGCGACCACCCCGATCCAGCGCTGCATGCGGTCAATCTAGAGGGAGCCCCTGAGCCCACCCTGAGGAGGCGTCGAGCAGTTCCTGAGCAGGCGTCCCCAGAGAACCTGAGTAGGCTCACGCCTCGTGAGCGACCGACTCGTGTGGATCGACTGTGAGATGACCGGCCTGGACCTGGGCGCCGACGCCCTGATCGAGGTGGCGGCCC
>JACXTT010003483.1_pt1 | contig 24158 bp, 30 predicted proteins | sample 9270951 | NCBI WGS metagenome assembly JACXTT01 (sample SAMN15532306, study PRJNA645909) | rock metagenome | isolation source: weathered quartz diorite | place: Puerto Rico | collected 2017-06-21
ACCATCGCGAACTACAAGGTCTACTACGCCAACGGTGACTTCGCGGGCCTGGACCTCTACACGACGTTCACGCCGGACATCAAGAACCATCTTGCGTGGGTGGACGTCGAGGACACGCTGGCCGGGGGTGACAGGCAGGCCAACGCACAGACCCGAACGAACCGCGGTAAGGACTTCGCCATCATCGAAAGTCTCGAGTTCACGCCGTTCAAGGGGCTGGACCTGAAGCCGATGTTCTCGTGGTTCCACGCGGACGGCCTGACGAACGGCTCGGCGCGGCGGAATGCGGCCAACCCGCGCACGATCGGCGGGGCGATGAACGTGGCGGGAGCGGTGGGCGGCGGGGCGCCAGCCGGCGACTCGAACAACCAGGAAAATCGCTACACCGTGGGTCTAGACGCGCGGCTGCGGCTGGGGCCGTTCGGGCTGGATCCGACGGTCTCGTACCAGTGGGGTAAGTATGATACGCAGGCGCAGCGCACGAACGGGTCGATCGGCCGGGTCGAGGGTGACGCCTCGGCGTGGCTGTTCGACGTGATCGCACGCTACCAGCTTGGCCCGTTGCTTCTCGAAGCCCGCGGCATTTACAGCACGGGTAACAAGGCGCGGGACAACCTCTCGCAGAGCAAGCGGTACTACGAGCCGCTCGATACGGATACGGGCATCTGGAGCGGCGGCTGGCTCGGCATCCTGGGTCTCGGCGTTGACTACTTCAACGGCGGTGGCGGCGCAAACCAGGGCATGGACAGCAACGTCGGGTACGACCGCTACGGGCGCGCGCAGTTCGCGCTGCGGGCGACGTACAGCATCACGCCGGCGCTGAGCGTCTATGGCGTCGTGTCGCCGGCGTGGGCGGCGGAGAAAGTCGACACGGACACGGGATGCCCGGCGCTGACGGTGGCGTCGAGCAACGCGGGGTGCACGGCGCGGATTGCGGTCAGCGACCGCAGCTTCGTCGAAGGCGATTCCCGCTACATCGGGACGGAGATCAACGGTGGGTTCACGTGGCGGTTCGCCGCGAACACGGCGTTCGATCTGGCCGGGTACTACCTGGCGGCCGGTCCGGCGCTGAAGATGACCGAAGTGCTCAACGGCGTCCCGACGAAGCGGGACCAGCATGACGCCTACTACGCGGCAGCACGCGTGAGGTTGTCCTTCTAGTCGTTGCAGCTGCGGGGCATGGGTGGCCGATCGCCCATGCCCCGTTTCTCTTTCCCCCATTCCTTGACTCTCCCTACCCCCTGGGCTAGCCTCGGGCTGATACTGGCGTCGATATTTGCATGAGCACAACAGCTTTCAGCCGCACCCGCACACGATACGGTAATGCGTGATCGAGCGTCGGTGTGCGCGAGCCGGCCGGAGCGGCTGGCCAAGACACCGTTCGCCGTGACCTTGTCGATGACCCTCGGCGACTTTATCGAGGTCATCGAGCAGAATCGCGAGGCGCTGCGAACGCGGCGGCCCCGCGCGCGCGATCTGAATAGCGCCCACGCTCGCGCAGCCTCGCCGTTCGATCAGGGAACGAACGGCTCTGCGTCGTCCTCCATCCATTTCCCGCTCGAGCTGATGGAGCCCGGTCCCATCGCCCTGCCGCCGATCGCCCAGGCGGGCCGCGGACGCCCGGCCGGGCTGACGAACGCGCGGGCGAGGAGGATCATCGCGATGGCGTGCACGGGAGCGAGCATCCCCCTCTGTGCGGCGGCCGGCGGCGTGACGCCGAACACGCTTAAGAGTTGGCGGCGGCGCAACGATCACGAAGCGTACCTCCTCTTCCAGCGCTACTTCGCCGAGGCCGTAGCCTATGCGACTCTCGCGACCTTAAAGGCGATCTTGGAAGGGGTCGCGGCGGACCCAAAGCACGCGTTCGAATTTCTCGCCCGCCGCTACCGGTCCACTCGGGTGACGTAGGCACCTAGATCGGCAGGTCCCTCCGTTATGTCGAATGGTGGTTGGCGGCCCCCGGTAACCGGGCTCGATAAAGGTTGGCGGCAAATGCAGCGCATTCGATAGCGTCGTATTTCTCATCGAGAGCCGCCTTTCGCCCCCAACCGATCCACGAGCTCGGTCTTGTTGACGCTTCCAGCCCTATTGCGCAACGGATGAGATGACGCCAACTTTCATTTGCTATATCGACGTGGCAGCGACACCAACAGCACAAGTTCACGTCACGATACTGGTGGGGGATTTCGAGACTGGCTCAGGACTCTACGACGTCTGGACCTTCGCGTTCAGGCTTCTTATTGCCAGGACAGTCAGCCTACGCCTCAGCCCTCGCCGCGGCAGCGGCGTCGGTGCGGCATGCTCCGTCTCGCCCTTCACTGTCACACGATAAAGTCAGCAACCGTTACGGCAGACGAACGGTTCGTGCCGTCACCCGTCGCCGAGATCGACGAAACCCTAGCGACCGGCGATCCGGACTCGACGCAGGGATGTTGCCGATCTTCTCCCGGCCGATGCCATGCTTCAGCATGAACTTCACGTACCCGAGGCTCTTCCCTAGCGGCGCCTGGAGGCCCTTCACCACCGCCCCCACAACAGCCGCTCCCGGGTCCTGGCCCTCGGCCTCGGTGTTCGTCGCGACCGACACCAACTCCCCGAGCGCGGCCGGGAGCCCGTGCTTGTTCCGACTGCCGGCTCGTCGGCCGCCCCGCTTCGGGTGTCCCAGCACAAAGCGCCACTTCTCGTCACGCGCGGCCGCTTCAGCGAGTGTGCCCTGAGACTGGGAGGCCGGGCCGGGCCCGGTTTCGGGAGTTAGGGTTGTCGCCTTCTCGGGGCTGGTCGCCGGCCGTCGAGCTTCGGGTGCCCTAGCGCAAAGCGCCCCTTCTATCGCGGTGCCCGTTGGGCACGGGCACCGAGGGCTCCGGCAACGCCGGGGAACGACGAGGTATTGCCATCCTCATTCTAGATCGCGCATCCTTTCTTTATACCGTGCGTGGCCGCCCGCCTCAACGTCCTCTTCGGCTATTTTTCAAGTCGAACGGGTCGCGTCAGCTAACGCCGTCACTCACATCACTACACGGTCGCTAGTCGCTATACCCTCAAAGGATGTCGTGCCGACGCCGCAGCGCCGGTCCGGTGATTTACTTCTTCGGCTGGATCGTTCGGCGCGGCGCAAGCGTCTGCCGGCGGATACAAGGGGCCGGGGCCTTCTTTAGTATTTCTTCAGGCGACGTCGGAGATCATCCGCTCATGCGACAACCGCTCCAAACGGGCGACATTCTTCTCATAGAGTCATCGTGGCAGGGTGCCTCTTGAGCATTGGTAGCCAGATTCTCCGTGCCTTGAGGTGATGCGGCGGCAACCACGCTCCGTTCGATGATCGGCGCTATCATCGTGCTGTGCCGTGGCGTGCCAAGTGCTACGAGTGCGGCCAGGAAGCGCCGATTACCCGACCAGTGTTTGAGACTCAGTTCTCATACGCGGCGGGCGATCTAGGCCTCGCCACTGCGACGTACGAGGCCCATCCGCGCACGCCCACCGACACGCGTTCGTGCGCCAGCGTTAGGAAGACCGTTCCGCAATATCAGATGCGACAGGCTCACTCGACAACCCCTGGCGAAGATCCGCCGCAAGTGGACCCCCGAGCCATTCGCCGACCGAAGAAAAGCAAATAGCCGTTGGTGGGGACTCTTCGGGGGTCAAGTCCCAGCCCTGCTGGATAACGGACGCAGCGACACACTCGATGGCGAGCGTAGCCACTCGAATGGGGGATAGCGGGATAGCGACCCCCGACACGATCGTCGATCCTGGAGCCGCGTAAGCGCTCGCGTGATCCGGGCGCACCACTCAACTCCGCAGTTTCCGCACGGCGGCCGGCTTCGCCATCGTCACGGCGGGCGCGACGCGAGTCGCGTGAGCGCGATCGAGCTCGGTCCGCAATGCCCGCAGTTGCCGCTGCTCGAACTCACCAACCGTGATGCCCCGCCACTGATCGGCCGCGCGAAATCACTGCCGCGTACATCAGCTTGAGCACTGGCCGCTCGCCGAAGGCATGCGGCACGATCTAGGTCCGGCGCCGCTCCTCGAGGAAGAGTCGCTCGAGCAGTTTGGTGGTGCGGATGACCTTGCGATGGCGCAGCGGGAAGCGCAGGCGCGCGATGCAGGCGTCGAAGTCGTCGGTGAAGCACCGGACCACGGCGGGTAGCTCGCGGCCGTAGACCTGCACGAAGTCGTCGCGGAACAGTGTCACCAACGCCGGCGAAGCCGCTTCGTAGCAAGCCCGCGCGCGGATCGCGATCTCCGGCCATTGACGGTCGGGCGCCTTGCTGTGCAGGTTGCGGAGCCGGTGCACCAGGCAGCGCTGACGCAGTGCCCGCGGAAAGCACGTCTCGACGGCGCGAATCAACCCGGGCGCGCCGTCGGTGACGACCAGCAGCGGATCGGCGAGGCCCCGGCGCTAGAGGTCCTTGAAGAACGCGGTGCAGCTGGCCGTCTCCTCCTTCGTCCCGGGCGCCAGGCGCAGGAGCACCTTGCGTCCGTCTTCGGTAATGCCCCACGCGCAGTGCACGGCTTCGCGGGGCAGGCTGGCGTGCAGCCGCTCGGCGACGCTTGGGTTTTGGGTTCCAAGCAAGAGTGCATCCCCGTCTCGTTTTCCAGCAAGCTTAGGACTTCACCCCTCGCGGGGGACCCCCGATGATCAGGCGGATGCCCCTCAGCAGAGAAAGAATGCCCACGAGCGGACACGCACAGAGTGGGCATCCTTCTTCCGCCGTAAAGCTAGGTCTTAGACTTCGCGAGAGCCTCCGCACACGCGTTAGCGACGGCCGAGTTCGGCGTCTTGTCGCCCCGCGGAGTGGCCCATCCACCGGCTTCGATGAACTCTCTTTGTTTCCACGAATCGATGTTCTGAAATTCCGCAAGCTTCACGGCAGCGTTTGGCTGCTCCATGAATCTCGCGACACAGCTCGGGGTAAGTGCAACGACGATGGCAGCGTTCGCTCGTTCTGCGGCGATTCGTTCAGCAGTGCTGCCGAGAGTCCAACCTAGCCATGAAAACCAATGATCATGATCCCAATCGCGCCGGCGACGACACCCCAGGCCGCGGGTTTAAACCACGGAGCTTGTAGTCTCATCTCACACCCCCACTGTTGCGAAATGTAGAACGCCTCGCCCTCGTGTTGAAAAATCGGTGTGAATGCAATCCTCCTTTCCGGATAGAATTAGACCTCACAGGAACTTTGGTGCGCGGTATGGTAGGCACGGCGGTGCGCGATGTCAAGTAGCCAGGGCTCAATATGTTCAGCGGTACGCGGACGCGTTCCGCAGCTCGCTGACTTTCAGAGTGGTGACGCTTCCGCCTGCGACCGCGCCGGCCACCATGCTCGATCGAGGCTCGATCCGCGCGGCCCTGATCATCCCCAGGCACTTCGAGAGCGAGATCCGGCGGGGCCGGCCGACGGAAGCGCAGGTGCTGGTCGACGCCACCGACGGCAACACCGCCAAGCTCACCCGCGGCAACGCGGGCCAGATCACCCGCGCGTTCTCCCGGCAGATCGCCCGCGACGGTACCGCGGCCACCATCCGGACATCGACGCGTCTCTGGTTCAACCCCGGCCGCGAATCCCGCAAGTTCTACGGGCCGGGGTTCCTCGTGCTCGGCCTGTCCATCTTCCCTACCGTGATCGCAGCGCTCGCGATGGCCCGCGAGGGCGAGCAGCAGACGATCCTCGAGCTCTGCGTGTCGAGCATCTCGGCGACCGAGTACCTGATCGGGCAGATCCTCGCCGCGATGGCCGTCGGGGTGACTCAGTGCTCCCTGGGAGTCACGTCGGAGCACGTCAGACGTTGTCTTCCTTGCCGAGGCCGTCGAGCCGGCAGCGGAGCCACGCTTCATCTCGCAGACGTTTCGCGTGCCGCCGGCGCGCCCAGAGTTGCTGGAGACGTAAATGAAGGTCGATCAGCCGCGCGCACCGCTGCCACCCGGCCCAACCGGTGTCGTCATTGCTCCTGGCAAGAGCGTGTAAGCGACGGAGATGATTCAGCGCGCGCTCCAGCTCAGGGGGGTCATCCCTTGGGCGCATACAGGTAGTGCTAAAGCCGTAGCGCCAAACTCGGCGGCTGTCTATCGGGTCGTTACCCTATGAAATCGGCTCGGCCCGCGCATGAACAGCAGCACGCCAAGGCTTCGATCGAGAAAGGTCTGGCCGACAGACTCAACATCGGTGAAGTCCAGACGCACGCGGCTGGAGGCTTTCAGCACTCGGGCGATCTGGTCGTGGACCTGCTGCGCGTGAACACCTGCACGCACCCGAGGGCCGTAGTTGCGCATCCGAATGACCTTTCATCGCACTATTCGCTATCGCGTTGGTTTCGTTGCATCGCCTTGCGCCGTTTCTTCCGGGCAGCGGCCTGTTTCCGCTTACGCTTAACGGACGGCTTATCGTAGGCGACACGACGCTTCATCTCTTGGAACAGACCGTCCTTCAGCATCTGCTTCTTTAAGGCCTTCAACGCCGGCTCAATCTGATTGTCGACAACGATGATCTTTCCGGCAGGAACGGTCCGGCTCATGGTCTATTCAGGCGAAAAGTCGAGTCGAGCGCCTCCACGTCTCGGCGCCGGTTCGCGACATCGATGGCCGGAAGGCGGACGGCGCCAGATGCTAGCGCGGCGGCGATCGTCGTTAAGGTCTCACGCGGCTCTTCCACCACTTCGCCGGCATAATCTACGATGCACCGGCGCCACGCATTCTCAAGCGGGGTCGAAACGGCGACAACGTCGATCGACATCTCTCCATCTTCTTGAAGCAGGGCGATCCGCTCGCCGGGTCGGGGCCCGCCTGGGAAGTGAGAAACAGTTGAGGACAATGACGCCCTCCAGCGGCGACACTGTACACGATGTGTGGATCGAATGCTGGACGATTCCGGTCGCCGTCAGCCGCTAATCCTGAAATATTCATCGACCCGGCGCCGGAACTCTCGGCGTCGCTATGTTCTTCTGCCTCAGCGGCTTCCTGATCGGCCAATCGCTTCAGCGGTCGACTGATTGGGCCAGCTTTCTCGCCGCGCGATTGCTGCGAATCCTCCCCAATCTGGCGTTCGCGCTCGTCCTGACGTCAGCGGTCTCGCTCGTCTGGTATCGCAACTACGAACATCTGTCTCAGGATCCTGACGGCGGACGAGTTGAAGGCTCTAAACCCGCTTGAGCGGCAGGCTCCTCGCCGCGCGGCGCGTCACCAGCCCTTGATGCGGCTCATCCTACGAACCTTCCTTCAGCGAGGTGGGCCAATCTCGGTCGAGGACATCATCACGGCTTCACGCGGTGCTCGACCCGATGCGATTCATGAGCGCTCTCGTCGCCCTTGATGACGAGGACTTGATCGGGTCGGCGTGCCCACTCACTGCGCAGACGTCGTCTCGGACGAGTTGTTCGACCTGTTTACGCTGCCGCAGAGCTCACCTTGAGGTAGGCGCTCGTCTCCTGCGTCAGCGTCCGCTGGCCGACCATGTGCAGCTGAGGATCGATCAGGTAGGCCCCGGTGCGCGCAATATTGAGCAGGAGTGTCCCGAGCGTCGCCTCCGTTTCACGTTTCTGGCGCTCGTACAGCACCTCGCCGACGAGGGCAACAGCCAGCAGGGTGACGCCGACGAAGAGCACTGCCACGCGGACGCTGAGGCGCTGCCCGGGACGGATCGGAGGGAATTGGGCGCCGGATGCCGGTTTCACGACCGCTATGTTAGCCGGTGTGCGCCGGATAGAACACGCTGTCCCCCGAGCCGTCGCGGCTCACACGAGCCTCGCCCGGAGGTACGCGCTGAGTACGTCGACCAGTGTGACGATCAGATAGGTCGCCAGGATCAGCGTCATCAGTTGGTGCTCGTGAAAGAGGCTGATCGCGACGTGGATGCGCTGGCCGAGCCCGCCTGCCCCGACGAGGCCCATCACCGTCGCCGCGCGGATGTTCACCTCCCAGCGGTAGAGCGCATACGATACGAACTGCGGCAGCGCCTGGGGCAGCACGCCGTAGATCAGGATTTTGAACCGGCTCGCCCCCGTCGCCTGAAGTGCCTCGAGCGGCGCCTGGTCGACATCCTCCATCACCTCCGCGAAGAGTTTGCCGAGGACGCCGCCCGTATGGAAGCCGAGCGCCAGGACGCCCGGAAACGGCCCGAGCCCGACCATGAAGACGAACACCAGCGCCCACACGATCTCGGGGATCGTCCGTAGCAGATTCAACACCCCCTTGCCGAGGGCATAGAGGGAGATGCGGACCACACTCGCGGTGGGGCGGAGGCGCCGACCCTCGTAGAGGATGCCGCGATAGAGGAGTGCCCGCGTCGCGAGGAGCGAGAGGGGCAGAGCCAGACCGACGGACAGGAGCGAGCCGATCAGCGAAATCGCAAACGTCTCGACGACCCCTGCGCCCGCGTCGCGCAGCGTCGCCGTAGAGAGATCGGGCGGAAATAGCCTCGCGACGTACGTCGCGATTTGGCGCAAGCCCTCGCCGCCGCAGAGGCTGCCGATGTCCACGCCGGTGCCCTGCCACGACCAGATCAGCAGGACGGCGAAGCCGGCGCTCACCCACAGCGCCGTCGGTCGGCCATGCCGCACGGCCGCTCCGCGCGCCATCATGCGACCCACGCCCGGATGCGGCCGCTAATGAAATCGATCGTCGCCACCAGCACGAAGAGAATCGCGAGTAACGTCAGCACCTCGTCGAACTGAAACATCCGCATGGAGAGCTCGATCTGCTGCCCGAGCCCTCCGGCGCCGACAAAGCCCAGAATCGCCGAGGCGCGGATCGCGCACTCCCACCGGTAGAGCGTGTAGGCGAGCATGTTCGGCAGGGCCTGGGGCACGAGCCCATAGAGAACCATTCCGAGCCGTGAGGCGCCGGCGGCTTGGAGCGTCTCGAGCGGCCGCGCGTCGACGCCCTCGAGGATCTCGGAGTACACCTTGCCGAGCATCCCGCCGTAGGCGACGCCGATCGCGAGCACACCGGGAAACGGCCCGAGGCCGACCGCCCGAACGAACATGAAGGCCCAGACGTACTCGGGAATCGAGCGGAACACCGAAAGCACCGCGCGCGACAAGACGTAGGGCACGAACCCTAGCGCCCAGCGACCAACGCGGCTCGCCCGCTCGTGCAGTACGCCCTGCCACGTTAGTGACGAGGTGGCCACGAGCCCCAGGGGAACGCCGATCAGGATCGCAATGGCCGTGCCCATCACTGAGATTTGCACGGTCTCGAGCGCCGGGCGCAGCATCAGGCCGAGGAACTCACGCGAGAGTTGGGGCGGGAACATGGCCCGCACGAACTTCGCGACGTTGGCGAGTGCGGCGTCTTCGACGAGGAGGCGCGGATCGACCTGCGCGGCGCGCAGCGAGAGGGCAACGCTCAGCGCGCAGGCGACTGTGAAGATCCAGGGGAACGTGGACTTACTTGCCGAAGCCGGTGAGCGGCCGGCAGGCGCCGCCGTAGAGTCTCTTGCCATCCTGGATCCGCTCCAGCTGGGCCTCTTCGTCCCCCTGGCCGTCGTAGAGGTCCGCGAGCAGCTCGCCACTGACCTTGCCGGGCGCCAGGTCGAAGCGCACACGCCCGTCGCGGATGCCGACGATGCGCGGGAAATACGTGAGCGCAAGCTCCACGCTATGGAGATTCATCAGCAGGGTCTTGCGCGACTCGTCGGAGAGATCGCGCATCAACGTGACGATCGTCACAGCCAAGGAGGGGTCGACGGACGAGACCGGCTCGTCGGCGAGGATGACGTCGGGATCCTGGACGAGCACGCGCGCGATCGCGACGCGCTGCTGCTGACCGCCGGAGAGCTCGTCGGTTCTCGCGTAGAGCTTTTCGGGGATCCCCACCCTCGCGAGCGCGCGCCCGGCGTCGGCGGCGTCCTGCGGGCGGGCGAGCGACGTCAGTGCGGTCAGCGTCGACCAGCGCCCCAGGTTGCCGGCGAGCACGTTGTGGACCACCCGCAGTCGGCCGACGAGATTCTGCCGCTGGTAGATCGTGCCGATCCTCGTCCGCGCGCGGCGCAGCTCCGCATCGGACAGCACCGCAACGTCTCGGCCGTCGAGCACGAGCGTGCCCTCGGTAGGGCGGAGCGTCAAATTCAGGATCCGAAACAGCGTCGTCTTCCCCGCTCCGCTCGGACCGATGAACGCCACATGCTCACCCCGGCCGACCGTGAGCGAGATCTCGTCGACGGCGACCGAGCCGTCGCCGAAGACCTTCCGGAGGCCACGGAGCTCGTACACTACTTGATCAGTCCTGCCGCGATCGCGGCCTCTTCAGTACCCTTCCAATCGGCGTCGTTGGCCCGGATGTACTTCTTCGTGCGATGGAGGTCGAGAAGCTTCCGGTGCTCGGGATTCGCGTAGTCGAGCTTGAGGAGGGCTGCCGTAATCTTGTCCTGGAGGCCTTGGTCGAGGTCCCCTCGCGAGGTCCAGACATAGTCGACGTACGGCGGTGTGGTGTAGAACACACTCACCTTGCTGAGATCGATCTTCTTGGCCTGCACGAGCTTGTCCCAGACGAGGAAGTTGAGCGCTCCGGCGTCGACCTTGCCGGACTCGACCCAGAGGGCCGTGGCGTCGTGGGCTCCGGAGTATGCGACCTGCGGCATGTCCTTGTCGGGATTGATGTGGGCCTGGAGCAGGAAGTAACGTGGCATCAGATGACCCGAGGTCGAGCTGACGGAGCCGAAGGCGAACGTCTTGCCCCTGAGATCTGCGAGGCTTTTTATTCCTGATGCCGGCCTCGCGACGAAGACGGATTTGAACTCCGCGTCCTCCTGCCGCAGGACGAGCCGCTTCGCCGTCCCGTTGGTGCGGCGCACGGCCTGGACCGAGGTGAAGCCGCCATACCAGACGAGATCCAGCTTCTTCGCGACCAGCCCCTCCACCGTCGCTGCGTAGTCCACGACAGGCGTGAACTTCACCTTCATTGCGAGCTCACGGGCGAGGTACTCGGCGAAGGGCGTATAGATGCGCAGGAGCTCGTTGGGGTTCTCGTCTGGAATGGCCGAGATCTGGAGGACGTCGGGGACGTCGGCGCTCGACGCCTCGGGCCCGAGCAGCGCTGTACCGATCAGGACGAGCCCCGAAAACGTGATGAGCCTGCGTATGAGCCGCATCGGCCAAGCCTCCAAGGCACGAGTCAAACGACCACTTGAGACGCGGCTCCAGGCTATCGGGATTCTAACGTAGATCAAATCGGATCGACCGATGCTTCGATCTGGGTGATATCGGACGAGACCGCGCAAGCCGACGCCTCCGGGCGCTGCAAATTCATCGGGGTCGCGCCAGGGACGTTGCCATGATCGCGGCGGCCAGCGCCAGACAGTGCACTCAACAACCTACCGGATGACGCGCGGAGGTTTCGGCTCGTGAGGGAAGCTCAGGATGTCGGTCGTATTGCACTGGTGATCGGCGACGACGAAGTGCCAGTCGCGCGGGCTGATGGGGGCCTGCACCGTGTCGACCTCGAGCTGGTAGATGCCCTGCGGGAAGTTCGCCTTGAGGTTACGGACCTTGCGGGGAGGGTCCATCGCGTACACGCGGCCCGTCGCGGCATTGAAGGCCAGGACCTGGGGACCGAGGTCATCGTTCGGGTCGGAGACGTCGAGCTTGACGTAGGCGACCTTGCCCTGACGCGCCTCGAACGGGAAGAAACCGGCCCGCCTGATCATGGGGTCATTCGCCCGCGTCGACTCCGGCACGAGCGTGACCGTCACCTCCAAGGTCTTGCCCGTATCGACGCGCACCGCCTGTGGCGAGTAGATGTAGCCGCTGGAATAGACGTGCAGGCCGTACTGGCCGCCCTCGGGCAGCTCGATCGTGAAGCGGCCGCTGGAGTCGACGAGCACGCCGCGGTCCCACACGTTGTTGTGGATCTCGCCCTTCTCGAGCACCGCCAGCCCCGCGAGTGGCTGACCGGCTTTGCTCCTCACCGTGCCGGTGATGGTGGTTTTCGCCTCTCCGGCAACGACCAGTCCCAGCACGGCCGACAGCAGCGTGAAGGCGAACACGAACGCTCTCAGCTTCATCGTCGCCGCTCCTCAGTGAGATACGCGATGAGATCCGCAGTGGCCTGACTGTTCCATGCGAGCTGCGGCCCCGCACAGTGCTGCTCCACGAATTCCTCGAGCGATTCGACGTGGTCGCTCACGACACGCGGGTAGGCGGTCACGGTAGGCGCCATGTCACGCGCCCGATGACACGCCTCACATCGCCGCTTCCACAGCGCCCGACCCCGCTCCACACTCGCGGCGAGCGCACGGAGTCGCTCGGGAAACACCGGCTGCCCTGGGCTTATTCCCGGCGAGAGCGGGACCCCGGCGCCCTGCGACACGAGGTACGCCGTGATCGCTGCCGCCGCACGGCGCGGGTCGCTGAGTCGATAGTGGCGCGTGACAGCTTCGGCGTTCGCTTGGAAAAGCGTCATCACGCGGGCGTTCGGCGGCGGCAGCGGCTTCCACTTCGGGAAGCTGGCCGCCCAGCCGCGCGTCGCGGCCGCGTCCCAATGGCAGGTCGAGCAGGCCACGGGGTTCGACGGATCGGGCGACTGGGTCCACCACCGCTCGCCATCGGCGACGAGGTCCAGCGATCCGACGAGCGCGAGCCCGGGCAGCCCGAGCGCGGCGAGCAGGAGCGCTGCTCTCATACCGGCGCCGCACGTGACTGCGCGATCGTGAGCCAACCCACCGTAAGAAAGCCAACCGTATAAAGCACGAGGAACGGGACCACCGCATACTGCCCGTCCCTCCAGAAGAGCCAGACGGCGCACGCGCAGTAGAGCCCGAGGACCAGCTCGATGAGCCCGCCCCATGGCGCGGTCTCGCCATATCTCTTTTCACGCCAGCTTCCAAACGCGCCCTCGATCCCGAACTTCGGGGTCCGGACGAACTCGCGCCGGGCGGCGACCAATCCTCCGACCACCGCGACACTGGTGCTGAGTGCAACACCGACGCCGATGACCATGATCGTGGGGAGGTGCCACGCGCGGCGCCACCAGGCCTCGTCGACCACGCGCTGGGCGTAGATCAGCATGGTCGCCGGACCCAGCGTCGCGAGGCCGAACACGATCCCGGCGACGAGCCGCACGGCCGAGTCGGCCTCAAGGTGACTCGTCATCCGAAGCGGAATCGCGAGCAGCACGCCCAGGAGCATGAGCGGATGGATCATGTAGTAAGTCAGATGGACGAACGCTTGGTAGCGCGTCCACAGCGGCAGCTCAGCTCTGCGCACCGCCGGGAGGAGCTTCACCGCCGTCTGGATCGAGCCCATCGCCCAGCGTCGCTGCTGTGACTTGAACCCGCTGACGAGGACGGGCAACTCGGCGGGGCACACGATCTCGGGCCGGTAGACGATCGTCCAGCCCCGGAGCTGGGCCCGGTAGCTCAGATCAAGGTCTTCGGTGAGCGTGTCGTGAGTCCAGCCACCCGCGTCGAGAATCGCCGCCTTGCGCCAGACGCCCGCAGTCCCGTTGAAGTTTAGCAAGAGCCCGCTCCAGCAGCGGGCCGATTGTTCCACGGCGAAGTGGCCGTCCATGCCGAGCGACTGCGCGATCGTGAGCACCGAGTACGAGCGGTTGAGATGACCCCACCGCGCCTGGACGACCGCGACGCGTGCGGTGAAGTGTGGGAGCGCGGCGCGCAGGAAGTCTCGAGGCGGGACGAAGTCGGCGTCGAAGATCGCGATGAACTCGCCTCTGGCCGTGGCGAGTCCCTCGGCGAGCGCCCCGGCCTTGAAACCTGTCCGCTCCGCGCGGCGACAGTGCGCCACCGGAATGCCTCGCTGGCGCACCTCGGCCACGACGCCCGCGACGATCTCGACGGTGTCGTCCGTGGAGTCGTCGAGCACTTGGATCTCGAGACGGTCGGCCGGATAGTCGAGACCGGCGACGGCGCGGACCAGCCGCGCGGCGACATACCGCTCGTTGAAGAGCGGCAGTTGCACGGTGACGTACGGGAGCGGATCGAGCAGGCGCGGAACCGCGCGCGAGTCGCGCCGATGGCGCCAGTGGGCCACGACCATGACGTAAGCGTTGCTCCCGTACAGGAGGAGTCCGAACAGCGTGACGAGGTACAGCAGAATGAGTGCGCCCTGCCACAGAATCGCCCACGATGCGGTCACGATGTCCTCAGCGCGACGGCCGGCGCGGACCGTCTAAGCCGCACCACGGCAGCGGCCGTCAGCAGAGCATAAAGTGGACCGTACTCGAGGAGCCAGGCCCACCACGGAAGCGGCGCCGGCGCGACCACGTACGCCACATATGAGAGCGCGACGGCGCCACTGAACCAGAGCCACGCCGGCGACGGACGCACGCAGAGGAACGGGACGACCCACACGACGTACCACGGGTGCATCGCAGTCGGCACGAGGAGCAGGTAGCAGCCGATCGCGAGCGCGCTCGCCCGCCAGAGGCCTAGCGAGTCCTGACGGGCCCGCTGTCCAATGACGACGAGTGCTGCTGCCATCGCCACGAACAGGAGTGCCATCGCGACGGCTCTTGCGACCTCGCCGGTGAAACCAAACGGATACGTGAGAAGCGCGCGCAGACCGATGTTGTGGTCCTCGGGGCTCGCCAGGTACTCGGGGAGGAATCCGAGCGCGCCCGCGCCGAGTGCGGCGACGTACGGGAGATACCCGAGGCCGACGATCGTGGCGGTCGTTGCTGGCAAGCGCCAGTCGTCGCGGCTCCACCAGGCGGGCACGAGCACGGCTGGATAGAGCTTCATGAGGACGGCGACACCCAGCGCCGCGCCCGCGAGGACAGACGATCCGGTCTGCCGCAGGAAGAGCGCGAGCAGAACGAAGGGGACCATAGCGGCCTCCACGTGTCCCGCCTGGACCCCCTCGAAGACGACGAGCGGCGACCACGCGTACAGGATCACCGCCGTCGACGGCGCGCCGAGCCGGCTCAGGAGTCGTACGAGCATCGCGACCGTGGCGACCTCGAAGATGAGGAGCAGCATTCGCCAGCCGACGATGGACCAGGGCGCGAGCGCAGCGGCGAGGGCGAAGAGCCACTGGGTCGCTGGCGGGTAGATCGTCCGCGCCGCCGGGCGGTTGATCCACGGAAAGATCTCGTGGTCGCGGAGTTGGGCGAGCTCGAATGCCGATGGAGGGTAGCGATACGGATTCACACCGACGAGCTGGACCTGACCATCCCAGAGGTAGCGAAAGAGATCCGATGAGAGGTAGACGGGCGTCGGCAGCATCAGCGTGCGGAACAGCAACCCGAAGCCGAGCACGACGGCGAGCGCCTTCCTGGTCGGCGCGAGGCGGATGCTGACGAACCACGCCGCGAGATAGAGCACGAAGAGAACGGCGACAACGACAGGGTGCGCGGCGAGCAGGTCGACGCGGAGCCACACCGCGGCCGGGAGCGCGCTCGCGTAGATCACCGCCGACAGCGCGCCGATCGCTGTGAGGGCCGCCAGTCCGCCGAAGCTGCGCATGATGCGCTCAGGTGGCAAGTCGGACGAGCGTGAGCCAGCCCCGGTCGGGCTCGACCTCGAGCTTCGTGCGGATCACGCCGTCGAGGCCGAGCGTCCGGCCGGCACGGCAGGCCGCGAACATGCCCTGGGGGAGGATGAGGAGTGCCCAGATCCAGTACCACTCGCCCGGCACGCTGTAGGCGCCAAGAGCGATGTTCATCTGCCAGAGTGCGCCGCCAACGCCGGCCAATCGCGTGAGCGCCCCGAGGAGCAGCCCGAGGCCGAGCGCCATCTCTGTGACGAATGTCATCATCCCGAAGAGCCCGAAATTCGGTAGGACCACGTTCTTCAGCAAGGCCGCGTACCAACCGAACGTCGGGTGCGCGATCTCCTGCTGGAGCCAGCCGTAGAGCCACCCGTACCGCTGCCCCTCCGAAACGACCCAGGGCGCCTTCTGGAGCGCCATGTCGAGATACATGAGGCCGAAGACCATTCTCAGGATCGCGACCGGCCATCCCGGAACCATCAGAGACTCCATTTCACGCCGCAGCCGCGGCACGGTTCGGGCGGAAGGTCCGTCTGGATCGCTGACCGGAAGTCCCGGTAGCGATCGCCCCACCAGATCTCCTCCAGCGACTGCCGGTAGACATTACCGAGGACGATGCCGTCGTAGTGCTCGGTGATCCACGGTGCGATGCAACACGGGAGTACATTGCCGTGCACGGTGACGTAGACAAGGCTCCACGGACGCCGGCACTGACTCCACGGCCGGTCATCGTGCGAGGCCGTCAGGCTGATCTCAGGCGCGGCGGCACCGGAGGCCGAGAAGCTGAGGCCGGCGGCGCGAGCGGCACGCTCCGTCTCCCGGATCATCGCGGCTTCGCACTCATGGAGGCGCCCGAAGAGTGACTGCTCTTGCGTCGCGAGGCCAAGGCCGTTGTACACCAGTCGCTGGAGGTAGATGCCCGCCGCGCCGGCGCGCGTTGCGAGGGGCACGAGCCCTGGGATCTCCTCGACGTTGTCCCGGAGCGCCGTGAACCAGAGCGACACCCGCGGATTCGCCGCTGCCGCCTCGCGCTTCACCTCGACGAACCGCTCGAGGTTTCCTACGACCTTCGCGAAGGCGTCCACGCCCCGCACCCGCGCGTATGTTGCCGCCGTCGTGCCGTCGAGCGACACGCGCAATTCATCGAGCCCCGCGTCGACCAGCGCGCGGCCGAGCCGCCGGTTGAGCGTGATCGCGTTGGTGTTGAAGAGCACGGTGGCACCGCGGACTTTGAGATGGGCGATCATGCGCGGCAGGTCCCGATTCAGCAGCGGCTCGCCGATCCCGTGGAGAAGGACGCGCTCGAGAGCTGGGAATTGGTCGACGACGCAGCGGAACTCCTCCCACGCGAGATCTTTCTGGGGCTCGCGGCCGCCGAAGGTGAGGATGCAGGTCTCGCAGAGCGAGTTGCAGCGGCTCGTGGTCTCGAGGTAGAGCGAGCGCGGCAGCGGCGGCCTGGGCGGCAGTGCGGCGGCGGCGTTCATAAGGCTCACCTGAGTGTCGCCTTCGGCGCCGACGCCTCAGGCCGGCGCCAGCACCGTCGTGCACGCGCTGCCGGTCTTCAAGAGCTCGCGCGCGGCAGCGGGGGCCCACTCGAGCTCGACCCTCTCGCCTCGTACAAGCGGGCAATAGGGGTCCGCGAGCTCGACGCTGCCGGCGAGCTCGCGCCGACCCGCGCAGCCCCCGTGGCAGGTCGCGACGAACGGGCAGCTTCGGCAGACGTCCGGCACTTGGCGGACGCGCACGAACTGGGGCGAGGCGAGGACGCTGTCGGCGTCACCTTGCGCGACCACGTCTTCGAGCCGAAGGTCGGACTTGGTCCAGTACACACAGGGGATGATGTCGCCCTTCGGCGTGATCCGAACGGTCTCACGGCCGCATCCCGATCCGTTCTTGAACGGCTCGCCGAGCATCGCGTTGAGGATCGGTTCGGTCGTGCTCACCAGACGCGCCCCCGCGAGCAGTCGGCGGAACCCGTCCCAGAACTCCTCGTAGGTGAGCGTGAAGGCGTCGGTCTTGACCGGCTGGTACACGTTGACGCGGTAGTTGGCGCCCGCGGCGAATGCGACCGTGGCGATCGCCGGGAGCCTTCGGAAGTTCGTCTTCATCATAACCGTCAAGACAGTGACGGTCACCCCCAGCCCCTGGGCGCGTCCGATCGCCGCCATGACGCGTTTCCAGTTTCCGCGCCCGCGGAAGGCGTCCTGCTCTGCCTCCGTCGGGAAATCGATCGACACCTCGACCTCGCGGAACGCGCGGAGCGTCTCGTCCGACGAATGCTCGATCGTGTAGCCATTGGAGGTGAGCGACAGCTTCACGCCGCGCCCGGCCAGCGCGCTTACGATCTCAGCGTAGTCCGGGTGCAGACCGTTCTCACCGGTCCCGAGGTTGACCGAGCGCACCGGGAGACACTCGCAGGCGGACGCGACCTGCTCTAGTGAGAGCTGATCGATGTGCCCGGAGTCCCGGTAGCAGTGAGCGCAGGCCAGATCGCAGGCGTTCGTGAGACCGACGCCGAGGGATAGACTCATGCCTCCTCCCGATGCATCACCGGACAGTGATGCCGGGGCCGATTCTAGCCACGGGCGCTCCCGAGTTGTTACGTTCTTGTGAAATCTTCTTCGCCGCGCCCCTGCCCACCCCGAGCGGAGCGAAACGGCGCGACCGTTTTCAGCGGGAATCGCTCACGGCCCTAGGAGAAGGAAGTGCCAGCGCAGCAGCCGGACCCGTACGCGGCCAAAATCCCCGGCCGGGCAAGAGAGTAGCGCGATCCGGAGCGTCGGAGTGGCCGCGGGGCCACGTGGGGCTCCCAAAGTAGTCGATGAACTGATCGATGTGCCGAGGTCGATCCGAGAGCAACGCGCACACATAGAGAATCGAGTCTTCGAGGTAGCGCAAGGGCTCTGCCCTCCTTCCCATATGTGACCGTCCAGCGCTTTTGACAACCGAACCGCGTCCGTGGATTCATGATTCTCGCGTTCCGCAATGTTCCTTTGGATGAATCGATTGCTGGTGCTCCCGCGTCTTAGTGCGGGAGGTCGCCTCCTTCGGGCGTGCCTCGCGGCAGACATAGCCGCGGAGATTTGACAGTCCTGTGACACCTGGCCGCGGGCCGCGCGGCAGGCTGGGGGAAAGCCAAATCATCCACTTGACGAGGGCACATCGAATGGAATTTCGAGGTGAATCCTTGGATCTCCATCATCATCCCGTCACGAAATGACGCGGCGGCTCTCTGCCGGACCCTCGACGATCTCGGCCGCCTCACCGGCATCGATCAAGCCGAAGTCATCGTCGCCGCCGGGCGCGACTCCGAGGGCACCGAGCGCGCCGTGGCAGGACGCGTGGTCCACCAGTTCAACGCGTGCGGCGCTCTGAACGCGGGCGCCCGGGTCGCGCGCGGCAACGCATTGTTCTTCGTGCACGCCGACTCCCTGCCGCCACCGAACGGCCTCGACCTGATCCATGAAGCCCTGGCCGAGCCCCGCGTCGTGGGGGGCGCGTTCGAGCACGTCTTTGCCGAGCCGTCGGTGAGCCTGCGCCTGATCACCTGCATCAACCGCTACCGCCTGACCGGCAACTACTACGGCGATCAGGGGATCTTCGTGCGTGCGCCCGTGTTCCGAGAGCAGGGTGGTTACAAGGACCTGAGTCTCATGGAGGACCTCGACTTCACTCAGCGACTCAAGCGCCGGGGCCGGAGCGTCCTCGTCCGCGAGCCCATGCTCACCTCGGGTGGCCGATTCCTCGCTCGCGGGCCGTGGCGGACTTTCTTTTTCATCGTCGGGCTGCTCGCCGTCCACACGCTGGGTTTCGACACCCAGCGGTTCGCCGAACGCTGGCGCGGCCCCGCCGACCGCATGCCCGGAATGCCCGGGCCCAGGGGCGCTCGGTCGTGAGTGTCCTCGTCACCGGCGCCACCGGCTTCATCGGACGCGAGGTGGTGCGGCGACTCCTCGCGGCCGGGCGCGACGTCGTCGCGTTCGCGCGCGGCGGGAGTACCGTCCCGGCGTTTGAGCGCGTGTCGGCGGCACTCGGCCGCGTCCGGCCGGGCACAGACCTCGAGGTCGTCGAGGGCGATCTGACGTTGCCTGAGTGCGGTCTTGTGCGCGAGGACTGGCGGCGTCTCCGCGCGACTGTCGAGACCGTCGTCCACTGCGCGGGTGACACCCGTTTCGAGCCGGTGGCGATCACCCCGTACATCGCGGGACACGTCCGCGGTCCGGTCTGCCTACTCCAGGGGCTCGCCGGGGGGCGGCTCGTCCACTGGGCGCACCTGTCGACGGCGTTTGTCTGCGGGCGGCGGTCGGGTACGATCTTCGAGAGCGAGGGCGACGTCGGCCAGACATTCAACAACACCTACGAGCGCGTGAAGCTCGAGGCCGAGCGGGCGATCCGCTCTGCTGGCGCGCACCTGGGCGTGGATGTGCGCGTCTTCCGGCCGAGCATCGTCGTCGGCGCAGCCCCGGCGACGGCGGGCGGCAACCCGTCGAACCTCTTCTTCGCGTTCATACGGATGCTGACCGCACTGGCGCAGGTCGCGGACGGCGCCCGGCACCGCATCGTCGCCGCGCCGCGCGCGCGCTTCAACATCGTGCCCATCGAGTCCGTCGCGACCGCCCTCCTCGCCCTCGCCGAGCGAGCCGACGCGGCTGGCGCGACGGTCCATCTCGTGGTGCGAGACGCGCCGACTCAGGAGGCAATCCTCCGAATGATCACCGAGCATCTCGGCGTCCGTGGAGTCTCCCTCGTCGACGCCCGCGTGGACCCGCTCAAGGACCCGTCGCACTTCGAGCGCGTCGTGGCTCGGACGCTCGAGCCCTATCGGCCGTACCTCACCCAGGACCTGTGCTTCGACGACGCGACCGCGACGCGGCTCCTCGCGCGATGTGGGGTTGAGCCCCTCACCCTCTCGGCGGATGTCGTGAGCCGGCTCATCGACCAGGCACTGGTCATCGAAGACACGGAGCCCGAGGCAGTTTCGCGGGCCGCGCACTGATGTGCCCGCTCGGCCTCGCCCTCGCGCAACAAGGGACGGACCCCGAGGCACGGCGCAAGTTTCGGGCGGTGCTCGACGAACGGGCGCCGACGAACCCGGCCGACTGGATGTTCAAGGACTCACGCGAGGCGCGAACGCTTCTTGAGGCGATCGAGAGCAAGCCCTAGATGCGGCTACTCCAGGCCTTTCTCAGGCGGTACGCTCGCGCCGAAGCGCGGGTCCTGGCGCCCTACGTCATCGGCCCGCGCCTGCTGGACCTCGGCGCAGGCGAGGGCTGGGTCGGCGAGGCGGTGCGTATGCTGACGCCGGCGTGGACCTGCGCGGTGGATGTCGGACGGTTCCGGCTCGCGAAGGGGCCGTACGCCATCTACGATGGCACGCGATTGCCGTTCGCCGAGGACACGTTCGATACGACGCTGATCTCGTTCGTGCTCCATCATTGCGAGCGACCCGAGGCGGTATTCGCCGAGGCCGTGCGCGTCACCCGCGCGCGGCTGCTCGTCATCGAGTCGGTCTATAGGAGCCGCGTTGAGCACTTCTGGCTCGACCTCTTGGACAGGCAGCTGAACCGCCACCGTCACGATGGGCGGATGAACGTGCCGCTCGCGTTCAGGCGTCCGGAAGAGTGGCATGCGCTCTTCGAGTCACACAGCCTCCGCATCGTTGCCAAGGAGTGGCTCGGTTCGCGGGTCGAACGGCTCGTCCATCACCCACTGCTGTTCGCAATGGACAAGCGGGCGGGCGACCCGAAGGGCGGTCCGGAGTGCGTTCCTACGACAGGAGGGCGGTATCGATCCGATACGCGCCTCGGCACAGCGCCTGACCTCCACCCCAATGATCTTGGCCACCCGGTCTGCTGGGCCTCACTGAAGGACACCCTTGCCGACGATGCGTTGTAGCCAACCCCCTACGGCGACTGGTTCCCCCGAGGGGAGCGAGGCACTTGGTCCGACGTCATCCCCATCGGGAACAGTGTGGTCGGCGCGAATCCCCGTCCAGCGCGCTGACATCTAAGCCTCAACGGTCCCGAACTGCCTCGAAGGAGGAGCACATGACCCTCGGCGACCAGCTCCAAGCGATCAGGGAGAAGTCCCGCGCGCGTATCCCGGCCGAGTCACGCGCCATCATGGAGCATGCCGTGGACGAGCTCCGTCGATCTGGCGCCCTCGACCGCGTCGTCAAGGTGGGCGAGCGCGCCCCTCGCTTCACCCTCCCGACCGCGAGCGGTCGGTCGGTGGACCTCCCCGAACTCCTCGGACGTGGGCCAGTGGTCCTGAGCTTCTTCCGCGGTCGCTGGTGACCCTACTGTGTTGCGGAGCTGGAGGCTCTGCAGAACGTCCTGTCCGACATCACGCACCTCGGCGCGAGTCTGATGGTCATCTCGCCGCAGATCCAGCGGACTCCCCGCGAACCCGAAACCCAGGAACCGCTGGCGATGGAGCACCTCCACGATCGTGGCAACGAGGTCGCAGAGCGCTACGGGCTCGCATTCGAGGTGCCCGTGGAGGTGCAGCGGATCTACCGCGGATTCGGTCTCGATCTGGCGAAGGCGAACGGCGACGACTCGTGGACGCTTCCAATGCCGGCCCGCTTTGTGGTCGATCGCGCGGGCGTGATCCAGTCCTCCGACGTCGACCCCGACTACACGCGGCGCACCGAACCGTCAGCGACGCTGGCCGTCTTGCGGTCGCTCACGCGCTGACCGGATGCTCCCAGTGCCGGGTTTCTGCAAGCGAGGAGGGCGTTATCATGGCCGATGACTTCGAGTACGTCTCGCGCGCCCGCCTTGAATACCGCTACAGCTACCGCCATGCGTATCTCGGCGACGTGCCAGAGCCGGTCATATACGGTGTGCAAGGAAAGCTCCGGGATTACTACGGCCTCAAGGAGGGGCCACCGGTCGCGTCGACACTCGACCACATCGTCGCCGCGGTCGCCGGGTGAATGTACGGCACCCTGCGTGGCGCCCTGGCAGGGCGCAAAATCGCGTTCGACCGAGAATCCTACAAGGCGACTGTCGAGGGGCGAATCGTCGGGATCGGAAGGACGATCCGCATCAAGTCCATCCACGTCCACTACGACCTAGCCGTGCCAGCTGATGCCCGGGAGGCTACGGAGCGGGCGCTCGCGCTTCATCCGGTCGGCTGTCCGGCCCACCAGAGCGTGAAGGGCGCTATCGACGTCACCTGGGACGCGGCGGTGCGCATCGGGGATCGGACGGTCAAGCTGCAGGGCGAGGGCCCCGATGCCACTGCCGACTAGAGACTGCAACACCATCGGCCCGTGCGAGGTCGCTCTTCTAGGACGGGCGCTCACTTCCAAGAGCGCGGGGTGAAGGATGCGACCGATATTCCAGATTCTTCTCGGCGTCATCGTGATGCCGCTCTTGTCCGGCTGCGCGTACCTGCAGTATCTCGGGGTGTTTCCGAGCGGCGGCACGGTCGAGGACTCACCCTCTGGCCAGACCATCGTGGCCGGCGTCATGGTGAACGAGAAGGGCGCCCCGCTGAGCGGGATCGTCATGCTCGAGCACAGCAAGCTCTTCCGAGGGAACTTCCGCCGCGGGGGCGTCGTTGACAGCGCAGGGCGCTTCGCCGTCGAGGTGCCGGCCGGAGGCCAGTGGGGACTCCACGGCTACGCCGACGGTCACATCTATCATCCGGAGTCGATTACGGTCGCGCCGGGCAGGACCAACCGGTACCGATGGGTCCTACCGGTCGACAAGGACCCTCAGAACAATCCGAGCATTCGGAGAATCACGCTGACTCCGGAACCTGCGCCGGGTGTCACCGTGGCGATCACCCTGGACGCCTTCGACCCGCGGCACCGCTTGTCCGAGCAGATCCTCGCCCTCAACGCGCGGACCGGCGACGCGTTCGTCATGGAGTCGCCCGAGCCACCACGGTGGGGTCGGCCGCTCGAGGGCAAGCTCTACCCCAACGGGATCTATCGGGCGACCTACGGCCCGCTCCCGCTCGGCAGCCGCGTCGAGGACTGGATCTTCGTCCTGGCGAACGAGGACTGCCGCATCTCGCGGATCACGCGGGCACCCTTCAAGCACATCGGGAGTGCCGGCACCGCCGTCGAGCAGCTCGTCCGCGAGCCGTAACCGTCGCACCGATTGGGGGCCGCGGGGGGAGGGACGGAATGCCTCTCAGTTCACCCGGTTCCAGGCGGAGTACGATACGCAAAGGAGGAAGGGTATGGACGAGATCGTCAAGAAGATTGTGGAAGCGGTTCCTGCCTCCACGGTCCCGACCGGTCAGCCGGGGAGCCTCGACCGGGAGATTCGTCTGCACGTTCAGGCCACGACCCTGGGCCGGCAAAAAAAACAAGCTGAAGTCTGGAGCGAAGTGAGTGGCCTCCCAGCCGGGAGCCGCTGGGCGATCAGTTGCGACGAGGGAACGCGGGTTGGAGGCGACGACACGGCGCCGCCCCCGTTAGCTTACTTCAGCGTGGGCCTCGCGTTCTGACTCTTGACGCAGATTTCCCGGTCAGGGGAATTGATGAAGCTCGAGCTGAAGCAAGTCCACGTCGACCAAGTCATCCGTTTTTTCCGAAAGGGCTCTATCCTGGGCGGCACGATCCAGAGTGGAAGCCTCGGCCTTGAGGTGCGCGTCGATGTGGAATCCGAGGAGTCACCAGAAAAGATTGCGAGACTGGTGCGGGTCGCCCAGGAAAGCTGTTTCACGCACGGAGCCATCGCCAATCCCGTCCCGGTGGAGAC
>JACXTT010003484.1_pt1 | contig 24158 bp, 14 predicted proteins | sample 9270951 | NCBI WGS metagenome assembly JACXTT01 (sample SAMN15532306, study PRJNA645909) | rock metagenome | isolation source: weathered quartz diorite | place: Puerto Rico | collected 2017-06-21
CGCGCTCCAGGCCTGGGACCTGAAGGACCGCAAGGCGCTGCGCGAGCTCGGGGGGCAGGCGCTCCGGCGCCTCCTGGGGGAGCGCGAGGTCGGCGCCGATGCCGAGCTGTGGCAGCGGGTCGCGGAGGAGACCGACCGGATCCTCGCCGACCTGCTCGGGACGCCGTTGCCGGCGCGTCTCGCGACGCTCGACATCATCGGGCGCGAGGTGCCGCTCGTGTACCGGGACGAAGGCGGAACGGTCTGGGCCGGGGTCTGCGATCTGGTCTATCGCGAGCGACCCGGGGGCATCGTCCTGGCCGACTACAAGACCGAGCGCCTCGCCGTGAGTCCGAAGGACGCGGCGGAGCGCCATCGGCCCCAGATGGAGATCTATCTGAAGGCGTTCCGTCGCGCGCTTCCGGGAGCCGGCGTGCGCGGTGAGATCCTCTTTGTCCGCTCGGGGGTCAGCGTGGCGTTTTGAGCCGCTCCAGCGCGCTGTCCCAGTCGAACGGCGCCACGCTGGCGGCGTCGGGGGCGAACAGCCTGTGCTCCAGGCTCAGGTCGGTCGAGGTCCCGTCGTCCGCCTCCTCCAGCCACAGACGGACGATCGACGGCGCCTGCTCCTGCCAGGTCAGCACCAGGAAGCGGTCCGGGTCCCAGACCACGAAGCGTCCGCGGATCACCGGACGCCCCTCGCGCTCCAGGAGCAGCTCGCCGCCCAGAGACGCCTCCGCCGCGGCCCGATCGGCCAGCCAGGAGCACAGCCCGGCCGAGGTGGTGAAGCGCTCGTAGAGCGGCTCGGCGCCCTCCGGCAGGCGCGCCTCGTGGAAGCGCGAGCGGCTGATCATGCCGCGCGCCGCCTCCAGGTACAGCTTCAGGACCTGGACCTCCGACTGCCACCCCTGGTCGACCGAGCGGAAGATGTCGTCCCAGGACTCCTCCCCCGGGAAACCGGAGTGCGACACCGTCAGGATCGTGCCGTCGCGCCATGGGTCGAAGCGGAACTCCAGGACCGTGTCGGCGCCCTCGACCGGCGTGCTCAGACGCAGATACTCCTGGGGGACGACGCTCAGGAACTCCCCCGACGAGACCAGGGCGTCCGGGCCGGCGGCCGCCGTCCCCTCCCCGAACACCCACCGGTACTGGCCGCCGGGGCGCAGATCGATGCTGGCCTCGGAGACGAACCAGCGGGACATCTCGCGCGGGTCGGTGAGCGCGAGGTAGACCTCGGCCGGCGAGGCATGGATGCCGACGCTGTGCCGGCTGCAGCGATCCGGCTCGAGGGTCAGCCCGCGTGCTTCATCGACCATGGGTGGGGTCCCCGCGAGGAGGCGGAGCGGCGATTCTCGCCGATGCGGCCCGCCCGCTGCAAGCGGAATCGCCGCCTCATGATGCACCGGCACCGTTCGGACGGCCCTCCTGACGGCGGGCCAGGATCTCCACGAGCATGTCCAGGATCCTCGCCGAGTCGGCCGGATACCGCAGCGCCTCGACCCAGCCGGCCTCGCCGTCGCCCTGCGGGCGCGCGTGCCGGAATCCGCCCAGAAGCGCCACGCGCACGCGGCCGGCGGTGCGCACGGAGCGCGACAGCTTCAGCGTCTCGCTCCACGGCACGATGGCGTCGGAGCGCCCGTGCAGGAGGTAGAGATCGATCGGCAGCGGCCGCTCCAGGCTCCTGGACGGAGACAGCGCGTCGAGCGTGGCGCGCACCTCCGGATCGACCCGGCGCACCAGCGCGTCGAAGCGGGCGGCGTCGGTGTTCTCGAACACGTCGAGGAGCGCCCGGCCGGACGGCCCGAGGCCCGCCGCCAGCGCCCCGACGTCGGCGTTCGGGTCGGCCCGCTTCAGACGCCCGATCGCCGCCAGGGCGGCGCGGTCGTCCGGATCGGCGACGGTCGCGGCGTTCGCTTGCAGCACGAGCCAGCGCCCCTGCGGCAGCGCCTCGCCGCCGTACTCCACCCCCAGATCGCGATGCCGGCCGGTGGTCAGGAAGCGCACCACGTCGAGCAGGTCGTCGTACCCGCCGAACAGGACGGCGAAGTCGGCCGGCCGCGCCACGCCGGGGCGGTCGAGGGCGAGGAGGACGGGCCCGGACGAGTAGCTGAACCCGACCGCGCCCATCGGGAGGCCGTCGGCGGCGGCGCACTCGCCGACCCGGCGCGCGGCCCGCAGCGCGGCGTCGATCTCGTCGATGTCGCCCCGATCGACCCGCAGCGCGCGCATCCCGGGAAAATCGGGGATCACGACCAGGAAGCGGTGGCGGGCGAAGGCGCGCCCGAGCGCGTGCAGCCGGACGTCGTCCTTTCCGGTGTCCACCAGCCCGTGCGCCAGGAGCAAGCGCGCCCCGGGCGGAGCCGAGGGGTCGCAGTAGACGTCCGCCTGCCGGCTCTCCCCTCCCGGACCGGCGTACGTGACGGTCGCGGTCGGAGCGGCCCAGCCGGCGTGTCCCACGGACCAGACGTCGATCAGAAGGCCGCCCGCTTCGACACTTCTCCGCCCCAAGGGGCTGAGCGCTCCGGCCAGGAGCGCCAGGAGCAGGGACAGGAGAGCGATCGGGCTCCAGCGTTTCATCGGCGGCGATGCTACAATCCGCGCCGCTTTCTCACAACTCGAAGCCCGCCCGCGCTCCGGGCCGGCCGGGGGGCCCGCACCTGCCGCGGGGCCCCATGCCATTGGAGGCCATCGATGCGCAAGTTCCGCCTCGCGAGCGTCGTCGTCCTGGCCGCGGCGCTCGCCGCCCGATCGACCCCGAACGTCGGCGCCGCTCCGGCCCCCGCCGTCCTCCTCATCCGCGGCGGCACGCTCTTCACCATCACCCACGGCACGATCGAGAACGGCGACCTTCTGATCAAGGACGGCAGGATCGCGGCCGTCGGCCGGAGCCTCGACGCACCCCGCGACGCGCAGGTGATCGACGCCGCCGGACGCTACGTCATGCCCGGCATCATCGACACGCATTCCCACATGGGCGTCTACCCCTGGCCCGAGGTGGACGCCAACAGCGACGGCAACGAGCTGACCGATCCGGTCACGCCGTTCGTGCGCGCGGTGGACTCCGTCTGGGCCGAGGACCCGGAGTTCGCCCTGGCGCGCGCCGGCGGGGTCACGACGGTGCAGATCCTCCCGGGCAGTGGCAACCTGATCGGCGGCGAGAGCGTCACCGTGAAGCTGCGACCCGACGTCGACGTCGGCCGGATGATCTTCGAGGGGGCCCCGCGCGGCATCAAGATGGCGCTCGGCGAGAACCCCAAGGGGGTCTACGGCGCGCGCACCAAGATGCCGTCGACGCGCATGGGGAACATGGCGATGTTCCGCGACGCCTTCAACGCCGCGCGCAACTACAAGGCGAAATGGGACGCCTGGCGGGCGAAGAAGGAATCGGAGCGCGGCGCGCCGCCCGACACCGACCTGAAGCTCGCGACCCTCGCCGACGTCCTCGACGGGAAGCTGCGCGTGCACGTGCACAGCTACCGCAAGGACGAGATCCTCCTGTTCCTGAAGATCGCCGACGAGTACGGCTTCAAGGTGGCGTCGTTCCAGCACTGTCTCGAAGGGTACAAGATCGCCGACGAGCTGAAGCGGCGCGACATCGCGGTGGCCACGTTCGCGCAGTGGTGGGGGTACAAGGTCGAGGCCTGGGACGGCATCCCGCACAACGCCGCGCTGCTGGCGCGCCGGGGCATCCGGGTCAGCATCCATTCCGACTCGGGGAACCTGATCCAGCGGCTGTACAACGAGGCGGCCGTGGCGGCGCGCTACGGTCTGTCCGAGCAGGACGCGCTCAAGGCCATCACGATCAACGCCGCGTCGGCCCTCGGGATCGACGACCGCGTCGGCTCCCTGGACGTCGGCAAGGACGCCGACATCGCCATCTTCACCCGGCACCCGCTCGACATGTACACGCTGGTGGAGAAGACCCTGATCGACGGCCGCGTGGTGTTCGACCGTGGAAAGACTCCAACCCCCACGGACCTCCCGGCCGCGCCGCCGCTGCCGAAGGATCCGTCCGCTCCCGACCCGGCGACCCTCGTGCCGCCCGCCGACCCCGTGAGCGACACGGGGCTCTACGCCTACACCGGAGCCCGCGTCTTCACCATGGCGGGCCCGCCGATCGACGACGGCACGGTGATCGTCGAGAAAGGATTGATCCGCGAGATCGGCCCCGGGCTGCGTCCGCCCGCCCGGGCGACCGTCATCGACGCGAAGGGGCTCTGGATCTTCCCGGGGCTCATCGAGTCGCACACCAGTCTCGGCCTGTCGGAGATCGATCTGGTGAAAGTGATGCGCGACGAGGACGAAGGCACCGACCCGGTCCTGCCGCAGCTCCGGGCGATCGACGCCTATTACACCGAGAGCGAGGTGATCCCGGTGACCCGGCTGCACGGGATCACCGCCGCCTTCGCCGCGCCCGGCGAGGGGGACGTCTTCGCCGGCGCTGGGACGGTCGTCCATCTCGCCGGCGGCTCGCCCGACGAAGTGACGGTCCGGGACGGCGCGGCCCTGGTGGTCAACTTCGGCGAGCCGCCCAAGGCGCGCTTCGGGGAGCGCAACCAGAGCCCCGCCACCCGCATGGGGGTCGCCGCCGTCGTGCGCGACGCGCTGACCAAGGCGCGCGATTACCAGGCGAAGTGGACCGAGTACGAGACGAAAAAGAAGCAGGGCAAGCCCGCCAGGACCGCCAAGGCGGACGAGAGCGGTCCGCCCACCCCTCCCGATCGCGATCTGAAGCTGGAGGCGCTCCTCCCGGCGCTGACCGGGACGATGCCGGTGTTCGCCCGGGCCCACCGCGTCGACGACATCCTGACCGCCGTCCGGCTGGCCGACGAGTTCAAGCTGCGTCTCGTCATCAGCCACGGCACCGAGGCGTACAAGGTCGCCGACCTGCTCGCACGGAAGAAGATTCAGGTCGTGGTCGGTCCGATCACGGTGCAGCCGGACCGCATCGAGACGCGGGGCGCGCAGTACGACAACGCCGCGCGGCTGTGGCGGGCCGGAGTCACCATCGCCATCCAGAGCGGCGACACGCTGAACGCGCGCATGCTGCCGTACGAGGCCGGGCTGGCGGTCGCCTACGGCCTGCCGTGGGAGCAGGCGGTCCGGGCGATCACGATCAATCCCGCGACGATTTTCGGCGTCGCCGATCGCATCGGCAGCCTGAAGCCCGGTCTCGACGCCGATCTGATCGCGACGGAGGGCGATCCGCTGCAGCCGCTGGGGCGCCTGCGCCACCTGATGATCAAGGGGCGCCCGATCCCGCTCACCAGCCGGCAGACCGAGCTGTACGCGAAATGGCGATAGTCCGGGATCCTGTGTGCGGGATGGAGGTCGAGCCGGGGGCCTCGACGCCCAGGCACGAGCACGGCGGCCTGACTTATTGTTTCTGCTGCGACGACTGTCGGGCGCTGTTCCGCGCCGAGCCCGAGAAGTATCTCGCGGCAGACCGCTCGCCGATGCCGCCGGCACGCGCGCCCGCGAGTCGTGTGCCGGCGCCCGCCCCGGGCGCGCGCTGGACCTGTCCGATGCACCCCGAGGTGGTACGCGACGGCCCCGGCTCCTGTCCGATCTGCGGCATGGCTCTCGAGCCTCTCCTGCCGTCTCTCGAGGAGGAAGAGAACCCCGAGCTCGTCGACATGAGCCGGCGGCTCTTCATCGGTCTCGGGCTGACCGTGCCGATCCTGCTCATCGCCATGTCCGGAATGCTGCCGGGCGCGGGGCGCGGGGCCGCGCCGCGTCTCGCCGACTGGATCGAGCTCCTGCTCTCCGCTCCTGTCGTCCTTTACTGCGGCGCGCCGTTCTTCGCGCGCGGATGGGCGTCGATCAGGAACCGCAGCCTGAACATGTTCACGCTCATCGCGATGGGCACCGGCGTCGCTTTCGTCTACAGCCTCGTGGCGACGCTCATCCCCGATCTCTTTCCTGCCTCCCCGCACGAGGCGGGAGGTCGCGTCGGCGTCTATTACGAGACCTCCGCGGCGATCGTCGTGCTGGTGCTGTTCGGCCAGGTGATCGAGCTGCGGGCCCGGAGCCGGACCGGCGGCGCCATCCGCGCGCTGCTCCGGCAGGCGCCGCGCACCGCGCGCCGCCTGGACGAGGATGGCGGCGAGCGCGACATCCCCCTTGAAAGCGTCGTGCCCGGCGATCGGCTCCGGGTCCGTCCGGGGGAGACGGTCCCGACGGATGGCATCGTCCTGGACGGGCGCGGCGCGGTGGACGAGTCGATGATGACCGGCGAATCGACCCCGGTCGAGAAGGGTCCGGGAGAGCGGGTCATCGGAGGCACCGTCAACGGCGCGGGGAGCCTGGTGGTGCGCGCCGAGCGCGTCGGCGCCGACACGCTTCTGGCCCGGATCGTCCGCCTGGTCGGCGAGGCGCAGCGCAGTCGGGCCCCGATCCAGCGGCTCGCCGACCTGGTCTCCTCCTGGTTCGTCCCGGCGGTCATCGCGGTCGCCGCGCTGACGTTCGTCGCCTGGTCCATCCTCGGCCCGCCGCCGCGTCCGGGACACGCCGTGGTCGCCGCCGTGTCGGTGCTGATCATCGCCTGCCCGTGCGCCCTCGGTCTGGCGACTCCGATCTCGATCAGGGTCGCGACCGGCCGGGGCGCGGCGGCCGGCATCCTGATCCGAAGCGCCGAGGCGCTCGAGCGCCTGGCGCGGGTCGACACGCTGGTGCTGGACAAGACCGGGACGCTCACGGAGGGGAAGCCGCAGCTCGTCGGTGTCGAGACGGAGCCGGGCGTCACGCAGGGCGAGATCCTGTCGCTGGCGGCGTCGCTCGAGCGCGCCAGCGAGCACCCCCTCGCCGCCGCGATCGTCGCGGGAGCGCGACAGCGCGGCATTCAGGCCGCCGCCGTCTCGGAGTTCGGGTCGCGCCCGGGCGCCGGCGTCATCGGGACGGTGTCGCATCGGCGCGTCGCCCTCGGCAACATCCAGATGATGCGCGACGCGCGCATCGCGGTCGCATCCGGCGCCCTGGAGCGGGCCGAGGTGCTCCGTCGCGAAGGCCAGACCGTGGTGCTCGTCGCCGTCGACGGGCGCTTCGCTGGGCTGATCGGCGTCGCCGACCCGATCAAGCCGGCGGCGCCGGACGCCGTGCGCGTCCTGCGAGGTGATGGAGTGAGCCTGGTGATGGCGACCGGGGACGCCCGCGCCACCGCCGACGCGGTGGCGCGCCGCCTGACGATCGACGACGTGCGCGCCGGGCTGTTGCCGGATCAGAAAATCGATCTCGTGCGCGCGCTGCAGAAGGCCGGCAGGATCGTCGCCGTGGCCGGCGACGGCGTCAACGACGCCCCGGCGCTGGCCGGGGCCGACGTCGGCATCGCCATGGGAACCGGCGCCGACGTCGCGCTGGAGAGCGCCGGCATCACCCTCGTGCGGGGGGACGTGCGCGGTCTGGCGCGCGCCCGCCGTCTCAGCCGGGCGACCCTGCGCAACATCCGCCAGAATCTCTTCCTGGCGTTCATCTACAACGTCCTGTGCGTGCCGATCGCGGCCGGCGTCCTGTACCCCTGGCTCGGCTTCCTGTTGAGCCCGATGCTGGCCGGCGCCGCGATGAGCCTCAGCTCGGTGACCGTGATCGGCAACGCCCTGCGCCTGCGCCGGCTGCCGCTCTGAAGGCTCCATGCCACCGCTGGCACAACGGCATTGTTCCGGTTAGAATACCGCTCCCCTGCCGTTGCATCGATTCACTGGAGGAGTCAGCATGCAGACACGTCGCCGCGTCCGAGCACTCATCGCCCTCACCCTGCCCGTTCTGGCCGCCGCCCTCGCTCTCCAGGCTGCGCCGGCGCTCGCGTCCGACGAGCTCGCCATCGGGTCGAAAGGCCCGTCCTTCAATCTGAAAGGCACCGACGGCAAGATGCACGCGCTGGAGAGCGTGGCGGGACCGAAGGGCACCGCCGTCATCTTCACCTGCAACGAGTGCCCCTTCTCGAAGGGGTACGAGGATCGCCTGATCGATCTGGCGAAGAAGTACGGCCCCCAGGGGATCGGCTTCGTCGCGATCAACGCCAACGACTCGAAAATCGTCCCCGGCGACGGATTCGAGTTCATGGTGAAGCGGGCCCAGCAGAAGAGCTTCCCCTACCCCTACGTGCTGGACGACACGCAGGCGGTCGCCACCGCCTACGGTGCCAGGGTGACGCCGCACATCTTCCTGCTGGACGCCCAGGGGAAACTGGTCTACCGCGGCCGCGTCGACGACTCCCTGGAGCAGGACAAGGTCAAGTCGCACGACTTCGCCGACGCGCTCGACGCCTTGGCCGCCGGCAGGCCGGTGCAGGTCGCAGAGACCAAGGCCTTCGGCTGCGGCGTCAAGTACGCGAAGAAATAGCCGCTCACCGACTATCCGCCGGGCCGTGCGTCCAACGGCGCACGGCCCGGGCGCCCGCCAGTTCTTCGTCTGTCGCGGCCCATCGCTCCCCGTTTGTCCGCGTCTTTCACCTCGTGAACCCGATCCGATTGCCGCATGATGGGTTCCCGCGTGCGCTTCATTTTGCAGCGCCTCATTTTGCAGTTGACAATGTGGTCCGCTGGAGGTAGTAGAGAATTCGGGTGAGCGTTCCGCAGGACGACGCGAAGTCCTGCTCCAGTCCAACGGCCCTCGGATCAATGAGGGCCATGATGGCCTCGATCCTCCCTCTGACCTCGGCGAACTGCTCGCTGGAAGCAGATCCCCGGGGACATTGATCCGTAGACCCTTGCGCCGCCGCTGGGGACGGCACCAGGTGGAATTGCATGCCCAGCCCGAGCGCGCCTCGTGGTGCATTTCTGCCCGCGACACCCGAAGGAGGAGAGCCACATGAAGACGAGATGCCGAAAAGGGATTCCCTCATTTGTCGCCCTCTCTCTCCTGGTCGTCTGTCTCTTCTCGGCGCTCCTCCTTGCCTCCGACAAAATCCAGTGGAGGCAGCTCGGCCCGGGCGGCGGCGGCAACATGCTGTCGGTCGGCGTGAGCCCGCACGACCCGAACGTCGTCCTGATGGGAAGCGACGTCGGCGGTATCTTCTGGACGGGAGACGGAGGAGCGACCTGGTCGCTGCGGAACACGGCCGGCAACAAACCGGATCATGTGGCGGGCTACGGAATATACGGTCACTTCGCTTTCGATCCGGTCGATCCCAACCTGGTCTACATCGGGGCCTGGCGCAGCACGGATCGTGGCTATACCTGGGATGTTGCGATCAACAACAACGGGTTCTGGGGCGGGAGCGGCGTGATCGATCCGAACAACCGCGATACGGTGTACGCCTGGGGATACGGGAATGTTTTCCGGACGACCGACGGATGGCGAAGCAGCGCCTGCGATGGTTATCCGGGTCCGGGCGGCACGTGCGCGCCGGGGGGCATCTCCTGCTCGCCGGGGGCGAAGTGCTACCAGGCCTCGTGCCTCCCCAACGCCACCGAGACGGTTTCTGCGCCGGGTTGCATGGATTACACGACGGGCCACATCCAGTCGGTGGTGATCGATCCCCTCAATTCCGCCCACCTGGTGGCGTGCGCCACCGAGGGGCTCTATGAGAGCGCCGACAGCGCGACCACCTGGAGCCGATTGCCTGCGCAGGGGCTTCCTGCCACCTGCGGCGGCGGCACCACGCCGGGCGTCACCTGCCAGAGCGACGTCGATTGCCCGGGCGGCGGGACATGTCAGAAGCCAGCCTGCGCTAGTCTCGTCCTGCACAGTTCCACGCGCAAGCTCTTCATGGTGATCAAGAGCCAGCCGTTCATCATCGGGTCGCCCGGCGGCAACAACCAGTGGGTGGACGTGACCAACTGGCGCGGCGGCGCGTACCGCAGCGACGACTTCGGAGGCCATTGGACGGAGATCAACGGCCCGAACGGCGGAACCGACGCCCTGGCGGCGCACAACGGAAGCTTCGAGGACCCGTACGTCGATCCGAATACCGGCCAGACCGACCCGACCCGCGCCGCCAACTGGTATGGACAACCGGGTGTGGTGTCGCGCGTGTGCGTGGCGCCGAACGCCCCGCCGACCGACCCCGATCATCCGCACAGCGGTCTGTGCACGCTGAAGATCACAGACGCCACCCCGCCCAATTCCAATATCGCGTATGGAGCGCAGACCCCGAACCCCGACGACGGCAGCGTTCCCGCGAGCATGCACGTGGCCGTCCAGGGCGGACGCCTCTACAGGCTGTCGGCATGGTACCGGGATGCGAGCGTCACCGGCTACGTTTCCTACGTCAAGATCGGTTGGTACGACGCCCAGAAGCAGCCGATCCTGTGGCCCGGAGTGACCTGGAACACGGTCGAGCCGTGGGCCGCCTTCGCGCCTCCTTGGGGCGGAACCTTCGATTGGCGACGCTTCGAGAGCCTGGTCCGGCCGCCGGACGCCGCCCGTTATGCCTGGATCGGAGTGCGCGGCAGCGCCGGCACGATCTGGATCGACGACGTCAAGCTCGAAGAGTACACGGGGCTGCCGAGGATCTCCGGGCCCGGCAGCTATCCTTATTTCGCCAGCTACTCCGACATCGTCGTCGACCCGTACGACGTCAATACGATCTACACCGGGACGCTCCGAGGGACTTTCTCGGACGTCAACAACGCCGACGCGGGCGGGATATGGAAGACCACCGACGGCGGAGTCACCTGGTCTCTGACCACGCGTCACCAGTGGCACGACAACGTCCTCGACAACGGCTCCTCCGCGCCGATCTGTGGTGACAATGTCTGCGGCGGCCGCTGGGAGACCTGGCAGACCTGTCCGGAGGACTGCGCGGACGGGAACGAGTCGCCGAACGGCCATTGCGGCGACAACGTCTGCGAAGACGGGTTGGGTGGCCGTCCCGCCAACGGCGAGACCAAGGACAACTGCCCGGTCGACTGCCCGTTCGACCCCGATCCGGCTCCGCGTCCCTATTACGAGAACACCACGTTCTGGGATCCCGTCACCGGCCACAACTACCGCGCGCCCCGCGGCAACGGTTATTACAACGTCTGGGTGATCGGCATCGGCAAGGATCAGCCGGTCGGCAGCCCGGTGCAGGGCAACAAGACCCTTTTCTTCGGGCAGGAAAAGGTGAAGACGAACAACGGCGGCGACACCTGGGAAGACGTCAGCTCGAACATCTACTCGGATCCGCAGACCGAGCCGGGGACGCTGCGCGCTCGCGGAGAGACCACCGATGTCTGGACCTACGGCGTCGCTTCCGACACGCGCGTGACGAATCGCGACTGGCTGTTCTATGGTGACGAGGACAACCTGCTCATGGCGAGCTACAGCGGCGGTGAGAGCTTCCAGCTGGAGGGCTGGCAGTGGGCGGGGTATGCCGACGACGATCCGAACACATTCTCGCCCCTGATTTATGGCGGCGCGGCGACTTCCTTCGTCCTCGACCCCGCGAACCTGAACCGCATGTACGTGGCGGTGAGCGACCTGGTGAACTTCAACATCCCCGACTGCTGCATTGGCGGCGTCGTCCAGGGGGATTTCACCGCCGGCACGCCGACTCACCCCGGTTCGTGGAACTGGACCCGACTCGGTGACCAGACGAACTTCCCGAAAGGCTTTGGCGGAATCGAGCTTCTGCGCGCCGTCAAGCCCGACTCGACGATCGATTTCTACGCGTCGATCTTCGACAAGGGAGTCTACAAGCTGGCGAACGGAGTCGGCGCCTGGGGCAATACCTACACCGGCAGCAACTGGAAGGCCAACGACGGCACGACTCCCCTCTTCCCGGCGAACTGGGGGGTTTACCGGATCGCGCAGGCGCCCGGCGCCGGGCGTCTGTACGTGGCGGTGCGCGGCACGAACCAAACGGTTCGGACGTCGAACCAGACCGGTGTCTGGGCTTCGGACGACTCCGGCGCCACCTGGGTCAGAATCAGCCGTCATATCACCGAGACGCCGGGCCAGTGCCAGGACACCAACACCGACAGCAACATGGACGGCGAGCCGGTGCAGGACATTCTCCCGGTCGGCTCCAACGTCGTCCTCGCCGCGACTTACTACTCCTATTCCGATCGGCCCGGCTGTGGCGGCATGCCCGTTTGCCCCGGCTCCTCCGGTTGCGTCGGTACCTGGGCGGGCGACGGAGGAATCTACCGCGGCGTGCGCGGAAGCAACGGACAGTGGACCTGGAGCAGAGTCCTGAGGCAGCCGAACGTGACCGGCCTGATCACCTCATCCCTCGACGACGGGATCATCTACGCCTTCGTGGGCCAGACGTGCTGCGACACGGCGCCCACCGGACAGTACGCCGGCATCTACAAGAGCATCGACTCGGGGCTGACGTGGTCGTACGTCGCGCCCGACGCCGCCAAGCCTCTCATGAACCTCAGTCACGGCCGTCTCTATCGTCACGGACGCAATTCGCTCAAGATCTACGCATCCACCATCGGCGACGGGGTCCTCGAGGGCACGGTGACCTGCACCGACCCGGTGCGCGACTTCGAGTGCGCCGCGCGCGTCAACGCCAGCGCCGAGACCGTCCCGCCGATCAAGGGAACGATCGTTTCCGGCTCGTTTGCGGACACGATGGCCGGGTCGCCCGATGACGTTTACGAAGTCCTGAAGGAGCGCACGTCCGGGGTGAAACAATTGATCCACGTCTGGACGCTGGCACCGGCGCTTGCCAACGTCGCCTACGAGCTGCGCGTCGAGGCTTACCGTAGCAATCCGTCCCCCGACGACAGCTTCAGCTTCTACGTGGCCACTCGCACCTCGGGCAGTTGCACGGGCGGCGAGACCTACTCTCCGACGCCGCTGTTCACCATCTCCGACAACACGGACGGCGACACGCTGTACAAGTCCGCACTGCCGATCACGGCCAACACCGTCTACTGCGTGAGGGTCGCCGACACCTCGTCGACGGACAGCAGCCCTGACTCGCTGTCCGTGGATCGCGTCTTCCTGCTGCCGCTGCCGAGCTGCGTCGACAGCGACGCCGACGGTTACACTCCGACGTGCTCCTCGAGCTGCTACAACGCCTTCTGCCCGCTGACCGATTGCAACGACGGCGACGCCGCCGTGAATCCGGGACAAAGCGAAGGCCCGCCGGGCAATCCCACCTGCACGGACACCAAGGACAACAATTGCAACGGCCTGACAGATGCCTCCGACCCGGCCTGCGCCTTCCTCGAAACGCTCGCGGTGTCCGACGTGACGACCAGCCCCGGCAAGATCGTCAGCGGTTCCTATCTCGACACCCGAACATCGAACGACGTGCGGGAGGGCTTGCAGGAGACCAAGTCGGGAGGCATCTCCCACCTGACCCAGGTCTGGAGGTTCGACGGCGTTCCGGCAGGCACGCAGCACACGCTGCACGTGGAGGGCTACCGCACCGGGACCGAGGACAACTTCCAGTTCTCGTATTCACCGGACAACATCAGCTATACGCCGATCACCGGCGCGCTGATCACTTCGGGACTGCCGGAACCGGCCGGGGCCGACTATAACTTTGGTGCAGGGACCCTGTCGGGGACCGTCTACATCAAGATGACGGACACCGCCGCCGGTTCCGTCCTGGATACCTGTTACGTGGACCAGCTCACGATCAGGACGACGCCTTAGGGGGGCGCCGGGCGTCAGGACGCCTGCCCGCTCGACGCCTTGTGCTGGGGCTTGCCGTCCTGGATGTCGAACCAGGAGACCTTGCTGCGCACGTAGATGTGGTATTCCGGGCGCAGGCTCAGCGGCGTGTCGAGCGTGGCGGCGGCGATCTCCATGAGATCGTCGCTGTCCACGTAGCAACCCAGCGTCGAGCCGCAGGTGCTGCAGAAGACCCGTTTGGTGCCGGATTCCGCCTGGTGGGTCTGGATCAGGTCGGCGCCCTTGACGTACGCGAAGGCGCGCTTCGGCGCCTCGACGAAGGTCACGAACGCGGCGCCGCTGTTCTTGCGGCAGTCGGTGCAATGGCAGTTCGACATGTTGCCGACCGGGCCCTCGACGCGGTAGCGCACGCGTCCGCACAGGCACGATCCCTCGTGACGGGTCTCCTTCGATGCGGTCATCGTCTCCCTCGCTCTGTGGCTTGACCCCGACCGTAGCCCCTGGGACCGCAGGCTGTCAAGTGCCGCGTCGACTGCTGAGCGGATTGTTGCGCCGCCGAGCCCCGGCGAGGGTGAATTTCCGGTCGCTTTCGTCCACGCGATGATTGACAGTCGCGCGCGCCGGACCCTAGCTTGGACACATGCGCTCCTTCGAGATCCGGCTCCGTCACGTGGCCGGGTGTCTGTGTATCGCCGGGCTCTCGGCGACGGCGCTGGCCGCCTCCTTCTCGACCGCCGAGCTGACCCGGAGCGCGGCGCGCATCTTCAGGGGACGCTGCGTCGAGGCCCGGCCGGTCACGGCCGATTTCGCGGGCCGGCCGCTCGCCGCGACGGAGTACGCCTTCCAGGTGAGCGAGTACCTCAAGGGGGACGGCTCTTCGACCCTCACCTTCCGCCAGGCCGGAACGCCCGAGCGGGATGTCACCGATCTGGGCCGCGTCGCCGGGCTGATCGTGTTCGCCCCGGGCAACGAGTACGTGGTCTTCCTCCGGCCGGTGAGCAACGCCGGCCTCACCTCGGCCGCCGGCCGGGGGCGCGGCGTCTTCCTGGTGACCGGTGAGACGGTGCAGGCTTCCGACGCCGACGGGCGCACGCCGGCGCCGGGGGCGGAGAGCATCGCCTACCAGGCGCTGCGCCGCGCCGTCCTGCAGATCGTGCGGCAGGACGTCCGGCGCCGCTGAGCGTCCTCCCGCGGAAACCTCGCCGCCGCGCCCATTGCCCGGCCCGGCCGCGAAGCCTTTGTGTTATAAACATCGGCGACAACCCGAACCTTAACGATCGTCCGCGCGAGGGTGGCGATGTTCGTGTCGAAGAAGGTCTTCCTGACCAAGGGCGTTGGCCGGCACCGGGAGAAGCTCAACTCGTTCGAGATGGCGCTGCGCGACGCCGGGATCGCGCACTTCAACATCGTGCGGGTGAGCAGCATTTTCCCGCCCGGCTGCAAGATCATCTCCAAGAAGGAAGGGCTCAAGTACCTGCGCGCCGGCGAGGTGGTCTTCTGCGTCATGAGCCAGGCGGAGACCAACGAGCCGCACCGCCTGTGCGCGGCGTCGATCGGCATCGCCATCCCCGGCAAACGCGGCGGCCACGGCTACCTGAGCGAGCACCATTCCTTCGGCCAGACGGAAGAGCTCGCGGGCGACTACGCCGAGGACCTGGCGGCCCAGATGCTGGCGACCGTGCGCGGCGTGGAGTTCGATCCGGAGACCTCCTACGACGAGCGCAAGGAGATCTGGAAGATCAGCAACGAGATCTACCGCACCATGAGCGTCACGCAGTCGGCCGTGGGCGACAAGCGCGGGCGCTGGACCACGGTGGTCGCCGCCTCCGTCCTGATCCCCTGAGGCCATGATGAGCGCGCATCCCGACATCCCCCGCAACTACGGCGGGCTCGACTCGCAGCACTCGTCGCTCGAGACCTCCCGCGTCGTCCTCCTGCCGGTGCCGTACGACCGCACCGCCTCGTACATGAAGGGCACGGCGAAGGGACCCGAGGCGATCGTCGACGCCTCGCGCTTCATGGAGCTGTACGACGACGAGATCGACGCCGAACCGTACACCATCGGCATCCACACCGCCCTGCCGGTGTCGGGCAACGACGACCCCCCGGAGGTCATGACCCGCAAGGTCCAGGAGGCGACGGCGCGCTACCTCGAGCAGGGCAAGATGCCGGTGGTGATCGGCGGCGAGCACAGCGTGGCGGTGGGCGCCATCAAGGCCTATCACGCCCGCCACCCGAAGCTGTCGGTCATCCAGTTCGACGCCCACGGCGATCTGCGGGCCACCTACGAAGGGTCGGAGTTCAGCCACGCCTGCGCCATGCACCACTTCGCGGGCCGGCTCCCGACCCTGCAGGTCGGCATCCGCAGCCTCTCCGTCGAGGAGCGCGACCTGATCCGCGCCCGGGGGCTGATGGTCGTCCCGGCCCGCGACTTCGTGGCCCGGCCCCGGGCCGCCCTGGAAGCGGTTGACCGGCTGACCGACGAGATATACCTTACGATCGACGTGGATTACTTCGACCCGGCGATCATGCCGGCCACCGGGACCCCGGAGCCGGGCGGGCCGGGATGGTACGAGACCCTGGCGTTCATCCGGGAGGTCTGCCGGAGGAAGCGGCTGGTCGGATTCGACGTGAACGAGCTCAGGCCCCTGAGGGACGACGTGGCGCCCGATTTCCTTGCGGCCAAGCTGATCTACAAGATCCTCGCGTACCGTTTCTTCGCCGAGGGGCATCGGGACTGACGGTCGGGAGACCATGAGCGGACAGAGCAGCCAGAAGAAGAGCGCCGAGACGAAGGCTCTCGACAAGTCGACCGCCGAGAAGATCGCCGCGGCCGGCCTGCGGGCGCACGGCGAGATGCTCGCCTGCGACATCCCCGCCGAGCTGCCGGTCATTCCCCTGGCGTCGACGGTCGTCTTCCCCCAGATGGTGGTCAACCTCCAGGTCGTCCGCAAGAAGAACCTGAATCTGATCCGCGACATGGAGCCGGAGTCGATCATCGGCCTGGTGGTGCAGAAGAGCAGCTCGATCGACGTGCCGCCGATCGAGGAGCTGTCGGCCATCGGCGTGGCGGCCCGCCTGGTCAACAAGATCAACGTCTCCGGCAACACCATCCAGATCATCCTCCTGGGGCTGCGCCGCTTCCGGGTGGCCGGCTACATCCAGACCGAGCCGTATCTCAAGGCGCGCGTCGCCTGCATCGACGAGAAGGAAGAGGAGTCGATGGAGGCGAACATGCTGATGGGGAACGCGCTGCACCTCCTGGAGAACCTGATCCAGCTCGATCCGCGCGTGCCGGGCGAGATCCTGAACCTGATCAAGAACAACCTGTCGGGTCCCGGCAACCTCGCCGATCAGGTCGCCAACCACCTGAACTTCGAGCTCGAGGAGAAGAAGGAGATCCTGACCACCATCGACCCGATGGGCCGGCTGAAGGTCGCCGTCCGCCTGATCGAGAAGGCGATCGGCCTGGCCAAGGCGGGGCAGGAGATCAAGGAGCAGACCGAGGACGAGATCCGCAAGGCGCAGCGCGAGTTCTTCCTGCGCGAGCAGCTCAAGGTCATCAAGAAAGAGCTGGGCGAGGAGAGCGAGACGGCGGCGACGGTCCGCGAGGTGCGCGAGAAGATCGACAAGGCCGGCCTGCCGGAGGAGGCCCGCAAGGAGGCCGAGAAGGAGCTCGGCCGGCTCGAGATGGTGAACCCGGCGTCCGCCGAGTACAACGTCATCACCACCTATCTCGACTGGCTGGCGTCCTTGCCGTGGAGCACGATGACGGTGGACCGGCTGGACGTGAAGGACGCGGCGCGCATCCTCGATCGCGACCACTACGATCTCGAGAAGGTCAAGGACCGCATCCTCGAGTTCCTGGCGGTGCGCCAGCTCAAGAGCGACATGAAGGGCCCGATCCTCTGCTTCTACGGCCCGCCCGGAACCGGCAAGACCTCGCTCGGGCGCTCGATCGCCGAGGCGCTGGGCCGCAAGTTCGTGCGCATGAGCGTCGGCGGCATGCGCGATGAAGCCGAGATCCGCGGCCACCGCCGCACCTACGTCGGCGCCATGCCGGGGAAGATCATCCAGAGCCTGCGCCGGGCGGGTTCGCGCAACCCGCTGTTCATGATCGACGAGGTCGACAAGATCGGCATGGACTTCCGTGGCGACCCCGCCTCGGCTCTCCTGGAGGTGCTCGACCCGGAGCAGAACAACTGCTTCACGGACCTGTACCTCGACCTCGCCTTCGACCTGTCGCGCGTCATGTTCATCACCACGGCCAACCGGCTGGACACCATCCCCGACCCGCTGCGCGACCGCATGGAGATCCTGCACCTGCCCGGCTACGTCGAGGAGGAGAAGCTCGACATCGCCCGTCAGTTCCTGATCCCGCGGCAGATCTCCGAGCACGGGCTGAGCAAGGATCTGATCGGCATCACCGAGAACGCCCTCAAGGAGATCATCCGCGGCTACACCTCCGACTCGGGGCTGCGCAAGCTCGAGCAGCAGATCGCGACCATCTGCCGCAAGGTGGCCAAGGAAGTCGCCATGGGCAAGACGCGCACCCGCTCCATCGACGCGCGCGACCTGCAGGACTATCTCGGGCCAATCGTGTTCATCCCCGAGGTCGCCGAGCGCAACGACGAGGTCGGCGTGTCGACCGGTCTCGCCTGGACCTCGGGCGGCGGCGACATCCTGTTCGTCGAGGCCAGCCGGATGAAGGGGAACGGCGTCCTGTCGATCACCGGCCAGCTCGGCGACGTCATGAAGGAGTCGGCGCAGGCGGCGCTGACGTACGTCAAGTCGCACGCGCGCGAGCTGGGCATCGACGAGGGCCTGTTCGAGAAGACCGACATCCACATCCACGTGCCGGCCGGCGCCATCCCGAAGGACGGGCCGTCCGCCGGCGTCACCATCGTCGCGGCCCTGGCGTCGCTGATGGCGCAGCGGCCGGTGCGGCACGACATCGCCATGACCGGCGAGGTGACGCTGCGCGGCAAGGTCCTGCCGGTCGGCGGCATCAAGGAGAAGATCCTGGCGGCCCGCCGCGCCGGTATCGGCATCGTCCTGCTGCCGGTGCGCAATGAGAAGGACCTGGTCGACATCCCGGCCCACATCCGCAAGCAGATGAAGCTGATCTTCGTGCGCGAGGTCGGCGAGGTGCTCGAGGCGGCGCTCAGCTCGATCGTCATCGCCCCCGCCGAGTCGATCCCGGGCGAAGCCCGCCGCGCCCGCGTGCGCGACCGTGTGCAGAAGCGCCGCGAGCGTGTCAAGCCGCGCGCCGCCGCCAACGGCGCCCGCCAGGCCCCCCGCTAGCGGCGACCGATGCCCCCGGGTGGCTCCTGATGCCCGGCCCCGGGCCCCGTCGCCTGCGCCGTATCAAGGGTCTCCCCGGCGTCCGCCTTCCCCTCCCCCGCCAGCGGCACCAGCGCCACGAAGACAAACGGACCAAGCCCCCCAAGCACAAGAAGAAAATCATCGACGAGTGAGTCGGCCCGGGTGCTTCACCGCGACTCCGAGGGCACGTGGAGCGGATTTCGCTCGCGATGCCTGTGCGGGGGGCGGCGCAGCTGCAGTCGAAACGAGGCAGGAGACGCGACGTGGTGGAGCGTGGGGGGATCGAACCCCCGACCTCGAGACTGCCAGCCTCGCGCTCTCCCAGCTGAGCTAACGCCCCACGTGAGTGGGCGAGACTATAGCACGCGTGCAAAAATAGGGTCAACGCGCGCCGGCGCGCCGGGGATGTCCCGGGCGCGGCGTGCCCGGAGGGAAGCGATGAAACCGACCCGTCTCGTGCTCGCCGCCTTCGCTCTCGTCGCTTGGCCGTTGTTCGCGACCCCGTCCCATGCGCAGCCCCGGCGTATCGCGGTCGGAGGCTTCCGGGAGGGTTACGAGCTCACCGTGAACCTGAACTTCAACAGCTTCGAGAACAAGATGGAGCTGGACGACGACACCGGGGCGGGCTTCCGGTTCGGCTACCTGTTCAATCCGCACCACGAGATCGAGTTCATGTTCAACGGGGTGCGGGCCGATGATTCCTTTGTCGCCGGCGAGACCGCCGACATCTCGAACTGGCAGGTCTCCTACGTGTTCAACTTCACGCCGCACGGCGTCGTGCCGTACCTGACCGCCGGCCTCGGTCTGGTGCACACCGACGACTCCGACCTCGGCACCGAGACCGACTCGGTCGTCGGTCTGGGCGGAGGAGTGCGCTTCTTCCTCGGTCGCGTCGGGTACGTGCGCTTCGAGGCCCGCTCCAACTCGTTCAAGGGCGACGGCAGGGTGTTCGCGCGCGACGAGAACTTCAACTTCCTCGAGACCTCGGTCGGATTCGGCTGGCGCTTCCCGGTGCGCTGACCGGACGCCCGGCGCGCCGCAGGCTCCCGCGGCAGGGCGTCCGGCGGGACGTCTTCAGTTGATGTAGCCGAGGGACCGGAGCCGCTCCAGGACGTTGCGATCGAGATCCGAGGACTCCGGTGGGCCTGTCTGCTCCGGCGGGCCGTAGGTGTCGACGAGGTCGGGCGGCTGTCGTCCCAGGACATCCTCGTCGAGCGCATCGCTCAGGACGTGTCCCTCGAGGTCCCGCGCGATCGGGACACCGAGCAGATCGAGCAGGGTGGGCAGGACGTCCAGGAGCCCCGCCTCGCCGATGCGCCCCCCCGGCTTCACGCCGCGCCCGTAGAGTCCGATGATGCCCTCCAGCCGGTGGTGCCCCGAGGTCGTCGGCTTCCCGGGAAACAGCACCGGTTTGAACCCATGATCCGACAGGACGACGAGAGTGTCGGAGGCGCCCAGACGATCGAGGTACTCGCCCAGGAGCCCGTCGACGTAGACGTAGTACTCGTCGATGACGCGGCCCAGGACGGCGGTCTCGCCGGCGCGCACGCCGTACGGCATGGCGTCCGGGTGGGCGAACTTCCAGAAGCGATGCGACGCGACGTCGACCCCGCCGAAATAGACGGCGAACAGATCGACCGGGAAGCGCTCGTAGAGCTTCAGCCCGATGCGGCGGTACGTCTCGTCGCAGGCCAGGCTCCACAGGAAGCCCTCGACGCACTCGCGGTCGTCCTGCGACAGGCCCTGCACCCGTGCCGGATCGTAGAACCGTCCGATCATCGTGGCGGGGAGATCGGCCGGCTTCACCTTGTCGGCGTTGAGGTCGTCGATCAGTGCCTCCGGGAAGGTCTGACGCGGGATGCCGGCGACGATCGTCCCCTTCAGGGGCCGTCCCGTCGACCAGTTGTAGATGTACGGCAGGTAGGACGACACGATGTAGCCGTTCGTCGGCTCGGCCGGCCAGGTGACCAGCCATCCGACCACGCCGACCTTGCGCCCGTAGCGCGGCAGGATGTTCCAGAAGGCCGGCGCCCGGCGCATCGTGCTGGTGACGGGGCGGACGCGCCCGCCGGCCGCTCGCTCGCCCGTACGCGACACCGTGCCCGTCTCGCCGTGCGCGTCGTCGGCCGCCGCGCCCGTCTCGTCGACGACGAAGCCGTGGATGCCGTGACGTTCCGGGCCGACACCGGTCGCGATCGTCGTCCAGAGCGAGGGGGAGGCTGACGGGAGCATCGAGCGCAGCACGCCGGTCGCCCCCTTCTCCTTGATGCGCTTGAAGGCCGGCATGCGACCGCGCGCCACGAGCGGATCGATCACCTGCCAGTCGGCGCCGTCGATCCCGAACACCACGACGCGGCCCGGGCGCGCCGAAGTCCCCGCCCCGCTCCCGGGCGCGGCCGCGCGCCGGCCGCAGGCGGCGACGGCGACCGCCAGCAGGGACGCCAGGATCGTGATGTGACGCCCGTGCGGACCGAGGCGCGCGATCATCCACCGACGCGATCGACGCGCGGCGCCGGCACGGCCGGACCCGGCGTCTGCTCGAACTCGTCCTCGATCTCCCCGAAGATCTCCTCGATGATGTCCTCCATGGTCAGCACCCCGACCGCCTTCCCCATCCGGTCGACCACCGCCGCCATGTGCAGGCGGCGCCGGCGCATCTCCTTCAGGACGGCATCGATGCGCCGCTCCTCCGGCACGCGCAGCAGCTCCTTCACGATCGTCTGGTCCTGCAGCCTCGCGGCCTCGTGGTCGGCGGCGTCCTTCTCGCTGTAGAGGGCGAGCGCCTTCAGGTTGATCACCCCGATGAGGTCGCCCCGCCGCTCGTCGTACACCGGGTAGCGCGTGTGCTTCTCCGCGCGCGCCAGCGCCAGGTTCTCCTCCACCGGCCGGTCGAACCTCCAGGTGACGACGCGCTCGAGAGGCACCATGACGTCGCGCGCCGTGCGGTCGGCGAAGCGGGTGGCCCGCTCCATGATCTCCGCCTCGCTCGGCGTGATCACGCCCTTGCGGATCGACTCGGCGAACAGGAAGCGCAGCTCGTTCTCGGACAGCCCCGGCTCCTCCACGTGGCGCATCCCCAGAAGACGCAGGACGCCGTCGGCGCTGCGCGTCAGGATCCACAGAGCGGGGTAGAAGACCCGGTTGAAGGCCATCAGGATCGGCGCCGCCACGCGCGCGATCCGCCCGGGACGCCGGATGGCGATCCGTTTCGGGACCAGCTCGCCCAGCACGACGTGCAGCACGGTGATGATCGCGAACGCCGCGACCGCGGCCATGGTGCGGGCGGTGAGGACCGCGGCGTCGCCGAGGCCCGGCAGCAGCGGCAGCAGCAGCGCCGTGAACGCTTCCTCGCCCACCCATCCGAGACCGAGGCTGACCATCGTCACGCCGAGCTGGCAGGCCGACAGGTACTGATCGAGGTTCGCCACCACCTCGCGCGCCAGGTGCGAGCCCGGCAGCCCGGACGAGGCCATCTCCTGGATCCGCGTGGCGCGCACCTTGACGATGGCGAACTCGGCGGCGACGAAGAAGGCGTTCCCCGCCACCAGGAGGAACGCGCAGGTCAGGTACAGCGGGACGTACGCCGCCATCGTCGGGCCTCCTTCACAGCTTCACGTACTCGGGGCCGCCGCCTCCCTCGGGAGGCACCCAGGTGATGACCTGGTACGGGTCCATGATGTCGCAGGTCTTGCAGTGCACGCAGTTGCTGGCGTTGATCTGCAGCCGCCGTCCGCCGCCCTCCTTCGGCACCATCTCGTAGACCGCCGCCGGGCAGAAGTGCTGGCAGGGGTTGCCGTACTCGCGCGCGCAGCGGGTCTCGCAGACGCTGGTGTCGGCGACGTGCAGATGCACCGGCTGGTCCTCGTCGTGCTTCGTCCCGGAGTGGAACACGTCGGTCAGCTTGTCGATCATCAGCGGGTCGTCGTAGCGCGGCACCACCTGATCGGGCGGCGGCGTGCCGCTCCCGAACTGCCCCGCCAGCGTGCGCGGTCGCAGGTGCCCTGCCTCGACCGGCAGCGGGTCGCGCAGACCGCGGCCGAAAGTGACCGTCTGCAGCGCCGCGTGGATGAGACCGGGGACGAGACCGTTGCGGAACCCGGCGTGGAAGTTGCGCACCCGCCACAGCTCGCGCCCGGCCCACGAGCGCCGGAAGCGCTCCTCGTAGCGTGCCAGGAAGCCGGCGGACGTGTCGCTCGCCAGGAGCGCCTCGAGCGCCACCTCGGCGGCGAGCATCCCGGCCTTCATCGAGGTGTGAATCCCCTTCAGCCGCATGGCGTTCAGCATCGAGGCCGAATCGCCCGCGATCAGACCGCCCGAGAAATACGGCCGCGGCATGGCGTAGATGCCGCCCTCGGGAATCGCCTTGGCGCCGTACGACAGGATCTTCGCGCCGCGCAGCATCGCCGCGATCGCCGGGTGCGTCTTGAGAGACTGGAACAGCGCGTGCGGGTCGAGACGCGGGTTGCGGTAATCGAGCCCCACCACCAGCCCGATGTCGAGCAGGTCGCCGGCCATGTTGTAGATGAAGGCGCCGCCGAACGTCTCGCGATCGAGCGGGTACCCCATGGTATGGACGACGCCGCCCGGCGGCAGGCTCCCCTTCGGGCACTCCCAGACCTCCTTGATTCCGATGGCGTACACCTGCGGCGCGCGCCCCTGGTCGAGCCGGAGCCGGTTCACCAGCGCCTTGGTCAGCGTCCCGCGCGGCCCCTCCGCCAGGACGGTGATCCTGGCGTGGATGTCGATCCCCGGCTCGTAGTTCGCCTTCCTGTTGCCGCGGCGATCGACCCCCTTGTCGCCCGTGCGCACGCCGATCAGCCGGTCTCCCTCCAGGAGAGGCTCCGCCGCGGCGAACCCCGGGAAGAGGTCGATCCCCTCCTGCTCCGCCTGCCCGGCCATCCAGCGCACCACCCGGCCGAGGGAGGCGACGTAGTTGCCGTGATTGCGCAGAGGCGGCGGCACGATCGGCAGCGCCCATCTGCCGCGGCGGGTCAGGAACCAGACCGCGTCGTCGGTGACCGGACTTTCGAGCGGGCAGCCGCGCGTCTCGAAGTCGGGGAACAGCTCACGCAGAGCCCTGGGGTCGAGGACCGCGCCGGAGATGCCGTGCGAGCCGATCTCGCGCCCCTTCTCGAGGAGCGCGATCGACAGATCGAGCGGCGTCCCGGTGCCGCTGCTCTTGACTCGATCGTTGTGTGCCTCGAGAAGCTGCCGCAGGCGGATGGCGCCGGCGAGCCCCGCCGGTCCGCCGCCCACGAACAGCACGTCGACATCCAGGCTCTCGCGCTCGGTTCCGCTCATCTCCCCTCCGCGCGCCGCCAGCGCCGCGCGCAAGTATACGA
>JACXTT010003485.1_pt1 | contig 24157 bp, 18 predicted proteins | sample 9270951 | NCBI WGS metagenome assembly JACXTT01 (sample SAMN15532306, study PRJNA645909) | rock metagenome | isolation source: weathered quartz diorite | place: Puerto Rico | collected 2017-06-21
AAAATTTACGGGTGTATGGGGCAGAGAATGCCGAACGCCGGCGCCGGATCCGCAACTGCCGGGCGCTGGAAAGGGGCCATGGAGAATCTCGGACCCTGCTCGGTCTGGCGGACCAACCCGCCGGGGGGTGCGGTGCGGTCAATGCGGTGTTTGACGCGCACATGGCCCATGTGGACACGCGCATCCGGGAGCTGACCCAACTCAGGCAGCAGTTGCAGACCCTGCGCCAGCGCTGCATGTCTGACCAGGCAGTAGACGCCTGCGGCATCCTGCAGGGCCTGGCCGCCATGGAGAGCAGCCCCGCGCCATCACGCAACACCCACCTGGGGTGAACAACAGGAATCTCTGTCCATGACCGTACTTCACACGCTGGGTCTGTACCTGCTCACGGCCTGCGCCGAAATCCTGGGGTGCTACCTGCCCTACGCCTGGCTCAAGAAGGGCGCATCGGCGTGGTGGCTGGTGCCGGCGGCTGCCAGTCTGGGGCTGTTTGCCTGGTTGCTGACCCTGCACCCGCACCCGGCGGGGCGTGTCTACGCCGCCTACGGTGGGGTGTATGTGGCGGTCTCGCTGCTGTGTCTGTGGTGGGTCGACGGCGTCGTGCCGGACCGTTGGGACGCCATCGGCAGCGCTGTGGTGCTGGTAGGTGCGGCGCTGATTTATTGTGGCCCGCGTTCCAGTTGATGCACGGGTACGATTGACACGCTATTTTCCAAGAAAATAGTGCATGAGCGCTTATGAATACTGTGCAGATTGCTATCAAAAATATAGCAAATCTGCGACGAAGCAGGCTTGAAAAAGCAGGCCCTTAAGACTTCGCTCCGTGCGCCAACGCCGCAGCGCGCGTAGCCGCCAGTGCCTGTGCATCGGGCGCCACCTGCGTGGGCCAGCCGGCGAGGTGCTGCTGCGCAATGCTGCACAGCGCGGCAATCCATTCGGCGTCGTCGTTCAGACACGGGATGTAGTGGAACTCCCGGCCGCCGGCACGCAGGAAAGCCTGGCGGACCTCCATGTCGATTTCTTCCAGCGTTTCCAGGCAGTCGCTGGTAAAGCCCGGGCAAACCACGTCCACGCGCTGCACGCCGGCGCGGGCCAGGGCGACCAGTGTGGGCTCGGTATAGGGTTGCAGCCACTTGGCGCGGCCCAGGCGGGACTGGAAGGTCACCTTATATTGCTCCGGGCCCAGGTCCAGGGCGGCAGCCAGCAGGCGCGCGGTCTTGAGGCATTCGCAGTGGTAGGGGTCGCCCAGGTGCAGGGTGCGCTCGGGCACGCCGTGAAAGCTCATCACCAGCAACCCCGCGGGCCCCTGGTCTTTCCAGTGGCGGCGCACGCGTGCGGCCAGCGCGGCAATGTAGTCCGGGTGGTCGTGGTAATGGTTGACAAAGCGCAACTCGGGCACGGCGCGCGTCTGGGCGGCCCAGGCATAGACTGCGTCGAACACGCTGGCCGTGCTGGTGGCCGAGTACTGCGGGTAGGCCGGCAGCACCAGCACGCGTGTCGTGCCTTCGGCTTTGAGGGCGTCGAGTTGCGATGCAATGGAGGTGCTGCCGTAGCGCATGGCCCAGCGCACCTTGGTGTGGTGGCCGCGCTGGCCCAACCAGCCTTGCAGCAGCTTGGCCTGCTTCTCGGTCCAGAGCTTCAGCGGCGAGCCGTCTGGTGTCCAGATGCTGGCGTATTTGGCGGCCGATGCGGCCGGGCGCAGGCGCAGCACGATGCCGTGCAGGATGAACCACCACAGCAGGCGCGGAATCTCCACCACGCGGCGGTCCCACAAAAACTCGGCCAGATAGCGGCGCACCGCCGCAGGGGTGGGGGCATCGGGCGTGCCCAGGTTGCAATACAAAATGGCCGTGCGCGCAGGCTGGCCATGGTTGGGGGGTGGTTCCGGGGAGAAGGGCATGCGCTATTCTCGCCCAGCCATGCTGAAACTTTCCAAAATCAAAGCCATTACCCTGGACCTGGACGACACCCTGTGGCCGATCTGGCCCACCATTGCACGTGCCGAAGAGCGCTTGCAGGCGTGGCTGCAGCAGCATGCGCCGGCGACGGCGCCGCTGGTGGCCGACCCCCAGGCCCGGCGTGAATTGCGCGACACCGTGGAGGCGCAATGGCCGGCGCAGGTGCACGACCTCAGCGCCATGCGCCGTGAGTCCATTCGTCTGGCGCTGCAGCGCAGCGGGGACGATGCGGCGCTGGCCGAGCCCGCCTTCGAGGTGTTCTTTGCCGCACGCATGGAGGTGGACCTGTTTGCCGATGCGCGCCCCGGGCTGGCCTGGCTGGCCGCGCGCTATCCGTTGGTGGCGGTCTCCAATGGCAATGCCGATGTGGGGCGCATGGGATTGGGCGAATTTTTTACCGCCAGCGTCAGTGCGCGCGATGTTGGGGTGGGCAAGCCCGATCCGCGTATTTTTCATGCTGCGGCAGAGGTGCTGAAGCTGGCGCCACACGAGGTGCTGCATGTGGGTGACGACGCCGCGCTGGACGTGCTGGGTGCTCTGGGGGTGGGTATGCAGACGGTGTGGGTCAACCGCACCGAGCAACTCTGGAGCCAGGCGCAGCACCCACATGCCACGGTGGCCAGCATGGCCGAACTGTGCGATCTGCTGGTGGGGTAAGGCTGGGGTGGTTACTTATTTCGGAAAGTATTGACCATCATTCCGGTAGATGCTGACCACTTCGCTGGTGTGGACCGCTGCATATTGGCTTCAGAGAAGAATGAATAGCGCTTTAGGGCCAGAAGAAGTCTTTGATGAACGGCACTTTATGTTTGTAAAACTGTCCGCTTTGCGGCCGAGTAAAAAAATGTAGGCCCACGGCGCCTTGTAAAGAGCGATGACGACCTCATGTGCGAGCAGCCTGGAAAGCCAGGTAGTCGGTCGCCGTTGTTTGGGGCTCCTCAACCATCGGAATGTGACCCACTCCCTTCATGATATTAATCCTGTGTCGTGGAAAGACTTGCGCTAATGTCTGCGCAGAGTCCGGAGGGCTAACGCGGTCCTGGGCACCGTAGACAATGAAGGTTGGCATGTCCAGCGGACCGCCACGTGCTTCGAGCGGCAACTCGCGACCTAACGTATTCCACATTTTTTTATGGAACTCGAAGTCTCGTGCGCCAATAACTCCCATCGCGTAGTTCACGCAATGAGGCAGTTTTGTTTTTCCTGCAGTGATAACGTTCCACTTTCTTGCATTGTCCTTGGCATCACGGACAAGCAGTTCCACCTCACCCGTCGCACGCGCGCGGAGAGTAGCAGGTGAATCAAGTGATTCTTTTGTCCCAAAAGCGTCGATCATCCACAGCGATTGCACCGCATCGGGATGGTCACGCGATAGGACAGAGGCGATCCAGCATCCCAGGGAATTTCCACCGAGATGAAACTTGGTCAGGCCCAGAGCCTGTGTGAAACCCCAAAGCCGCCGTGCCTGCGCATCCACTCCGTAATCCAAGCTGGCATCACGAGTCGAATCTCCAAATCCCGGAATGTCCGGTATATAAACCGTGTAGTGTGGTGTCAGATGCTGCGCGACGGCTGCAAAGATGTCTTTGTTGGCCGTAAATCCGTGCAGAAGCAACAACGGCGCACCATGACCACCGGTCAAATAGGGCAGCCGGACTCCTTCCACGTCAACCGATTTTTCTTTCAACCCCGCTCTCTGACGTGCCATCTTGCGCAGAAACCGAGCGGCCTTCAAAGGGGCCAAATAGTTCATAGCACCGCCCAGCAGGACGAGTACCACTAGCAACAAAACAATAGTGCCAAGAAACTCCACCATAATGCCTCCCACTTGTCGAGGTGACGGGATTTGAAATCGGACAGACAGAGCCGACCACTTTCTGTAACTCTGCTCTGATTGCTGTCAGATGACGTTGATCAAAATCAATTGATCATGGCTTGGTCCAATCTTGGAGCTAAGGAGTCACGACTACTTTGGGGCAGCAATTTCGCGAATCCGAAGGGCTGCTATGGGTCGGCAGTACCAATTCGCACTTATCCATTTGCAATGGACCGGTGACAGATCTGCAAGGTCAAATTCGGCGATTCCTGTGGACCGTTGGTCACCGATTGCCGGCATGGCTGGTCAATCAGACCGAGATACGCATGTGGCGGCTGCGCGCTCAGGTAGGCGCTTCAGAGGACTGGAATTCCACGCGGTCGCGCCCGTTTTGTTTGGCCCGGTACAGGGCGGTATCGGCCATGCGCAGCAGGGTGTCCATGTCGGTTCCGCCACAGGTGACGCCAAAGCTGGCCGTCATCGCTATCTGTGCGTCGCCATAGGTTGTGGGTGACTGGGCAATCAGCAGGCGCAATTTTTCGGCAAAGAGTTGCGCACCGTGGGCATCCGAGCCCGGCAGCAGGAGGGCAAATTCCTCACCCCCTACGCGCCCGCAAACATCAGATTCGCGCAGGTTGCTCTTGAGGAGCTGGGCCAGATGCATCAGGGCCACGTCACCCCCCGCGTGGCCGTAGGTGTCGTTGATCTTCTTGAAATGGTCGATGTCCAGCATGACGGCGGACACCGGGAATTTTTGCCGGCGCGCCTGATTGAGCAGGGCCGCTCCCAGTTCGGAGAAGGCGCGGCGGTTGTTCAGCCCGGTCAGCATGTCGGTGCGGGCCAGTTGCTCGGCTGCAGCCTTGGCCATGTACAGCTCGTAGGTCAGTTCATAGCTTTGCCGCAGCAGTGCGCTCTGCGCTTGCATGCCGCGCACCGTGGCCAACAGCAGCACCGTGCCGCCGCAGGCCATCGTCAGGTGGGCCCACTCGCCTTGCAGGAGCAGCCAGACCGTCGCCGGCATCACGAACATCACCAGCGTCCAGGTTTTCAACCTGGTTTGCACTACATACAGATTGGCAGATCCGCAGCTGATGCCGACCAGATACAGGTAGATGACGGCCTGGTACTGCACCAGATCCTGGGGCATCACCAGCAGGCCGCCGATGCCCCAGACCACGCTGTTGAAAAAATGCGACCAGACGTAGAGCTTTTCCCAAAACAGGGGATCGATGTCGGCCGGATTCTTGCGCCGGTGGGCCAGGGCGATGCCTGTGCGCACCACGCTGGTGGCGACGATGGCGCCGAGCCAGCATTGCAATAGCTGGTGGTTGGTCACCGGCCACAGCAGCCAGCACAGCATGCCCACCAGCACGACCGAGGACCACATGCCGGACAGCAACTGGCGGTACATCACCTGCATCTGCTCGGTGTGTACCTTGCGCTCCACCTGACGGCGGGCTTCGCTGGCGAACGCGGCGGCTGCCAGCGGGTCGCCCAGCACTGGCGCCGTGTCCTGCCCGATGGGAGATGCGGTGTTCATCAGGGGCCTGTTAATGTGCCTGTTGGGGAGTCATGGCTTCTCCAAATTGCTTTACGGTGCCGGGCGCAGCATGAGCGTGCTGGCAGTGTGTTTCTTTACATCGCCGGGGTCAAGGTACTGGGGTACATAAATGCCCTCCGCGAAGCGCTCGGCCTGGTCGGCATAGTGTTTGTCAAACAGTACGCCACTTTGCCCCACCGGGTTGATGCCCACGGCCTTGCTGGCATCGGCAAAGTCGATGACACGGCGCGTGGACGGACCGTAGGACACCGCCCAGGGGGCGGGGCCTATGGCACCGGAGAGATTGTTAGGCGTCTCGTGCCCGCCCGGTACTGCAAACGGCCCGACGTTGAAGAGCAGGTTCAATGGCTTTTGCATGCCCAATGGGTGGCCATGCGTGAGGGTGTGGGTTTTGCCCCAGGACCAATCGAGCAGGCTGGTGCCGTACAGGCCATTGAGGTGCGCCAGTGTGGCGCGCCAGGCGGCGTGCACGGTTTGTTCGCGGGTTTCCTTTTTGGGGGTATTCACGTTGTCCCACCAAGGGGAGTTGGCATTGGCAATCAGCAGTGGCAGGGCGGAGTCCAGCGCACGCGTGCCCAGCAGGTTTTTGAACTGCACTTCGCCCATTTCGTCTTCCATGGCGGCTTTGGCCAGTTCATAGAGCATCTGGCTGAACAGGGTGGGGGCCACGCTGTCGCGGGTGTAGTCGCCATCCCATTTTTCCAGCGGTTCCAGAAAGGCCTTTTCGTTGGGGTCGGTCACCACGGCCTGCAGCACGGGCAGCAGGTCCTTCAGGATGCGCGGGCCGTAGCCGTTGCCGCTGTCCAACTGCAGGGCCTGCGCCGCAGCCGTATCCCAGCTGCGCTCGGGCTTGCGCAGTGCCTGGTCCAGACGCTGGGCCCGGTCGGCCAGGTTGTAGTAGCCCGGTACCGGCACGCCGCTCTTGGGCTGGGGCTGGTGGTTGGCGGAGACGATGTAGCCGCGCGGCGGGTTTTCCTCCTGCGGGTTGTCGGCAAAGCGGTAGAAGCCCAGTTTCTCGCCTTCACCCTTGCTGGCGTCGAGGATGAAGCTGGGGTTCACGCCCTCGGGACGGATCGGCAGCTTGCCGGCGGCCCACCAGCCGATGTCGCCACCGGCATTGGCCCAGACCACGTTCAGGCCTGGCGCGTGGATTTTTTCGGCCGCCGCACGGGCCTTGTCGCGCGTGTCGGCGCGGTTGAGTTCGTAAAAGGCGTCCAGCACCGGGTTCTCGGTTTCCAGAAAGGCCCACCACATGGCGATGGGGGTCTTGCCCAGGCTGTCCTTGAACGCGTCGGTGATGATGGGGCCGTGCGGCGAGCGGCTGAGCACCAACTTCACGGGCGGCTTGTCCTTGACCTCGATCGTCTCGGTGCGCGTGCTCAGGTCCACCCATTTGTCTTGGTACCAGACCTGCTTGGGGTTGGCCGGATTGACCTTCTCCGCGATCAGGTCCACGTCGTCGTTCTGGAACATGGTCAGGCTCCAGCCGAACTGGCGGTTGTGGCCCAGCAGCGCAACCGGGTTGAGCGCCTGGTAGTGCCCGTACAGCTCAAAGCCCGGTGCGCTCAAATGCGCCTCGTACCAGACGGCGGGGGCGGAGTAGGCGATGTGCGGGTCGCCCGCCAGCAGTGGCTTGCCGCTGGCGGTGCGCTTGCCGGAAATGGCCCAGGCATTGCTGCCTTCGAACAGCGGCACGCCGGCCATGTCCATGGCGTCCTGGCTGACTTGCGCCAGGCGGCCCAGGCCCTGCCAGTCTTGCGGGCTCAGGGCCACGGCTGGGCCTGGCGGTGTTTTGGCGGCGCTGGCGGTGATGACGCCCTCGGGGTGCCAATCGACATCAAAGTCCTTGAGGTATTCGGCGCCCAACTGGTCGCGGATGTAGGTCAACGCCGGCTCGGTCTTGAAGGCCGCCGCAAAGCTGTAGGCCAGGTAGCCCGATACCGCTACGGTATCCATGGGGGTGAAAGGGCGCTGCGGGATGTGCAGCAGGTCGAACTCCATTGGCGGGCGGTGGCCGTCCTGGTACTGGTTGATGCCGTCCAGGTAGGCCAGCAGTGCTTTGCTGCTGGGGCTGTTCATGTCCATCTTGGCCACGTATTCCTGGGCGCGCTGGCGTATGCCCAGGGTGCGGAACAGCTTGTCGGTCTCCAGCAGCTTGGGGCCCAGGATTTCGGCCAGTTCGCCCTTGGCGAGGCGGCGCACCATCTCCATCTGGAACAGGCGGTCCTGGGCATGCACATAGCCCAGGGCGCGGTACATGTCGTCCTCGTTTTCGGCGCGGATGTGCGGCACACCGCGTTCGTCGTATTGCACGCTGACCGGGGCCTTGAGTAGGTGCAGGTCTATGCTCCCGCTGCGCACCGGCTGCTTGGTGTGTACGTACCAGGCGCCTGTGCCGGCAACGGCCAGCACCACGGCGGTAACGCTGCCCGCGAGGATCTTCAATGCAATGTGCATGGGAAATGTCTCCAGTATTTTTGAGGTTGATTATGGAGGGCGCCTCAGGGGCGGGGCAGGGCCATTGCGGCGGCGCGGCCGCTGCGCACTGCACCTTCCAGCGTGGCGGGGTAGGGTGCGTAGACATAGTCGCCGCAGGCCCACAGCCCGGGGGCGATCTGCGGCGCGGGGCGCACCAGGGCGGGCGTGCAGGCAAAGGTGGCGCGCTTTTCCACCACGGTCTGCACGGCTTGCAGGGTCTTGCCTTGCAGCGCGCCGGCCAGTTGCGTCTGGGCCTGGGCCAGCACGCGGGCCTGCAGGGCGTCACGCTCGCCGTGGCTGGCGCTGACCACCAGCGCCAGCAGGCCCTGCGGGCCGCCGAGCTGGCCGCGGTCAAACACAAACTGGGCCGGCGCTGTGTCGGCATCGCTGGGCAGGGCCAGCATGGGCAAGGGCAAGCGCACGCCGGGGGCGTGGGCGTAGACCGTGGTGATGGCCTCGAACTGCAGGGTCTGGGCCGTGGCAGCCCAGTGGTGCATAGGATTTGCTATCGATTTAGGAGCTGCTTGCGCAGATTCCATAAGGGCCTGCGCCGCAAAAGACGATGAAGTCGCCCACAGCACGGCGTCAAAAGCTGCGCCACGCACCTGCCAGGCGGGTTGCGCATCGCTGCCCGCCCAGTGCACCGCATCCACGCGCTGCCCCAAATGCAGGACGCCGCCCTGCGCCTGCAACCAGCGCGCCGCCGCCTGCGGGAACAGGGTGGCGAGGTCGACCCGGGGCAGCAGCAGGTTGGAGCCGCCCGCGCCGGCAAACAGCGAGTCGCGCAGCACGGTCAGGAACACCTGACCGCTGGCCTGGGCGGCGGGCGTGTTGAGGGCCGAGACGCACAGCGGGTCGATCAGCGAGGCGATGACCTGGGGTGTCAGGCCCCGGCACAGATTCGCCACGGTGGTGTGGGGTGCACAGGAAAAACCCTGGCGTTGCCAGCGTGTGGCAGTTGTCAGCAGCGACCACTTGTCGACCCAGGTCCAACCGCGCGCGCGCAGGATGCCGGCCAGCGCGTCGAGTGGGCTGGGCCAGCGCGGCAAGGCCAGGCCCTGGCTGTCGGGCGTCTGTAGCGTCAGCGGCAGGCGCAGCATGGTTTGTTCCGGGTCCACTCCCACGGTGCGCATCAGCTGCAGTGTTTCGGTGTAGGCGCCGATTAGGATGTGCTGGCCGTTGTCCAACACCACGGGTGTACCGTCGGGAAAAGTGCCATTCAGGGCCCTGGCCCGCCCCCCGACTGCGCGGGCTGCTTCAAAAACCGTAGCATGGTGGCCGGCCTGGGTGGCCGCCACGGCGGCGGCCATGCCGGCCCAGCCGGCGCCGACGATGGCGATTTTCATTGCGCAGTGGGCCCGGACCCGTTCGGGCTGAGCCCTTCGACGGGCTCAGGACAGGCCTTGTCGAAGCCCTGCCAGCCCTTCGACCCTTCGACAGGCTCAGGACAGGCCAGGCTTAGGGCGAACGGTGTGCAGTGGGGCATCTGGGTTTTCCCCATATTCAGAGACGACCGAGCGCCTGGACTTTCCACGCCAGCCAGAACTTGCGCAGTGGCGTGAGCGCGATGCGCTGGTGCAGCACCTGAAAGTTGTCGCGCTCGATTTCACGCAGCAGGGCGCGGTAGATGCTGGCCATCATCAGCCCCGGCTTCTGGGCACGGCGGTCGGCGGCGGGCAGGAGCGCCAAGGCTTCGTCGTACAGGCCTTGTGCGCGCTGGGCCTGGAACTGCATCAGCGCGGTGAAACGCTCGGAGTAGCTGCGCTTGAGGATTTCGTGCGCCTTCACATCGAACTGCTGCAGTTCGTTCACTGGCAGGTAGATGCGCCCGCGCAAGGAGTCTTCGCCGACGTCGCGGATGATGTTGGTGAGCTGCAGCGCCTGACCCAGCTTGTGGGCGTAGGCCGTGGTTTGCGCATCGGTCTGGCCGAAAATGCCGGCCGCCACTTCGCCCACCACGCCGGCCACCAAGTGGCAGTAGCGCTGCAGGTTGGGGTAGTCCAGGTAGCGGGTTTGCTCCAGGTCCATCTGGCAGCCTTCGATGACGGCTTGCAGGTGGCGCTGCTCGATGCGGTAGGCCGCGGTGTGCGGCATCAGGGCCTGCATCACCGGGTGGCTGGGCTGGCCGGCAAAGGCCTTGGCCACCTCGCTTTGCCACCAGGCGAGCTTGGTCGCGGCGACGCCGGGGTCGACCATGTCGTCCACGATATCGTCCACCTCGCGGCAAAAAGCATAGAAGGCGGTGATGGCGGCGCGCCGCGGTGCGGGCAGGAAGAGGAAGGCGTAATAAAAGCTGCTGCCTGAGGCAGCGGCTTTGTCTTGTACATATTGCGCGGGGGTCATGGGGCTATTGTCTCAGCACGGGCCCCGCATTTCGGAGGACCCAGCCATTGCGGACCCGGCCTGGGGCCGGGCCGCTTTGGCGTGGCGACTAGGGTTCGAGCGCGACGGGCGCGGGTGGGGCTTTCCTGGTGCGCAGGAAAAATGCCACGAATTGCCAGATGATGAAGATGGCAATCAGGCCCAGCAAGGTACCGCTGATGGGGCGTGTGAGGAAGGATGTGAAATCGCCCCGGCTGATCAGCAGCTGACGTCGGAAGTATTCCTCCAGCATCGGCCCCAGAATGAAGCCCAGCATGAGCGGCGCAGCGTCGAGTCCCAGGCGCATGAACATGTAGCCGATTACGCCGAAGCCGGCGGTGATGAAGATGTCATCCAGGTTGTTGTTGATGCTGAATGTGCCAATGCAGCAGAAGAAGAGAATCGCCGGGAACAGGACGCTGAAGGGAATCTTGAACACCGACAGCCAGTAACGCACCAACGGCACATTCAGGATGAGCAGGAAGCAGTTACCCACCCACATGCTGGCCACCAGACCCCAGAACAGGTTCGGGTGCGTGGCAATCATGTTGGGACCAGGCTGGATGCCCTTGACGATGAAGGCCGCCATCATGAGGGCCATCACGGCGTTTTCGGGGATGCCGATGCTCATCAGCGGGATAAAGCTGGTGCGCGCGGCGGCCTCGTCGGCGGCGGCCTGTCCGGCCACGCCTTCAATAGCGCCGTGGCCCATTTCGTCCTTGTGCTTGCTGAAGCGTTTGTCTGCCGCATAGGCCGCAAACTGGGCGATAACGGGGCCGCCGCCCGGCAACAAGCCCAGGACGGAACCAATCGCGCTGCCACGCAAAGCGCTGGGGATGATGCGCTTGAACTCAGGCCAGGTCGGCATGAGCTTGATCTTGCCGTTGAACGGTGTGTGCGTTCCACCGGCGTCCAGGTTCTTCACGATTTCGGCAATGCCGAAACATCCCAGGGCGACGCTGATCAGCCCAATGCCATCGGCCAGGAAGGGCAAGTCCAAGGTGAAGCGCTGCACGCCGCTGTTGACGTCGGTGCCGATCGAGCCCAGCAGCACGCCGATCAGGGTCATGGCCAGGCCGTTGAGCAGGCTGCCGGTGGTGACAAAGCTGACGCAGAAAAAGCCCAGCAGCATGAGCGCGCAGTAATCGGCCGGGCCAAACAGCAGGGCGACTTCGCCCAGGGCCGGGGCCAATGTTGCCAGGACCACGATGGCCACGGTGCCGCCAATGAAGCTGGAGACACCCGCGGTAAACAGGGCCAAGCCGGTTTTGCCGTTGAGCGTCATCTGGTAGCCGTCGATGCAGGCCACGATGCTGCTGGCGTGCGGGATTTTCATGGTGATGGCACTGACGCTGTCGCCGTACTGGGCGCCGTAGTAAATGCCGGCCAGCATGATCAGCGAGCCATCCGTAGGCAGGGTATAGGTCAGGGGAAGCAGCAAGCTGATGGTCGACAGCGGGCCCAGTCCCGGCAGCAGGCCCACCAGGGTACCGACAATGCAGCCGAGGGCGCAATAGATGAGGTTCTGCAGGGTGAGTGCGTGTTCAAACCCGAAAGCAAGGTTGTGCAGGATGTCCATCAGACGAGCGGCAGGTTAAGGCCGAGTGAGTATTTGAAAATCAGGGCAACACCGATCAGCACGGCGGCGATTTTGAGGTTGCGCGCCAGGGAATACGAGCTGGCGGCCAGCGAGGAGAAGAAGACCAGAAACAAGATGCCCGCCAGCATCTTGAAGTATTCGGAGATCAGGGCAAAGCCGATCAGCGATATCAGGATGATGGCAATGTTCTTGAAGTTGTAGCTCAGGGGCACGGGCTCGACAAAACGTGCGCGCACCACAGTAATCAGGCCAATCACAAACAGCATGCAACTCACCAGCAGCGGGAACAGGCCGGGGCCTGAGCGGCGAAATTGACCTATCGAGTAATTCAGCGACATCAGGCCAAAGGCCAATGCAATCGCCATGAGGAACAGGCCTCTGACTAAATTGGAATTTTTCATGAAATGCTTGAAATGCCGGCTGCAAGTTGAGTTGTTCGAACTGTATACGACGCAGCGCTGCAGACTGGCGAGAGGAAACCCGCAGCCAAGCGCCATCTGCCGACGGCTATGGCACGGGGAGCCTACATCCAGATGGCCCGCCACAGCATCACGGGAAAGTCCCACCACCGCAGGGTTGGGCGCGTGTTCAGCGTGGCGTAGTGCAGTGCTTCTATCTTGTCCAGGATGCGCAGGCCGCCTTGCACTACCAGGCGCAGTTCCCAGCCGGCGCGGCCTGGAATGGTGTGGACCAATGGGGCACCCTTTAGCATCTCAGCCCTTGCAGCGCTTGCGCAAGTAGCTATCAATTGTGTAGCGGTTGGTGTCTGCTTCTGTGCCCACAGTGTCTCGGCATGGACGCCCAAGCGCTGACACAGGTCGGCCGGAAAGTAGAACCGGCCGCGCGGCAGGTCCACACTGGGGTCTTGCCAGAAGTTGATGAGTTGCAGTGCGGTGCAGATGGCGTCGCTCTGGGCCAGCGCGGGCGCGTTGGTCACACCATACAGGTGCAACAACAGGCGCCCAATGGGGTTGGCCGAGCGGCGGCAGTAGTCCCACAGTTCCGCCGCATCGCGGTAACCGGCGCGGTCGCGGGTTTTCTCCACATCCTGTACGAAGGCGTCCAGCAGGTCGTGCAGCAACTGTGCCGGCAAGCCCTTGTCCTGGATAGTCCGGTGCAGTGGGGCAAAGACCCAGGACCAGCGTGCGCTCCAGGCGCTGTCACCTGCACAGGCGGCGGTGAGGTCGGCACGGTAGGCCGCCAGGTCGGCCAGGCGCTGGGTGGGTGGGGCCGTGCCTTCATCGGCCAGGTCGTCTGCGGTGCGCGCGAAATGGTAGATCGCGGCAATCGGCGCACGCAGGGGGGCGGGGCAGAGCCAGGAGGCGACCGGAAAGTTTTCGTAGTGCTCGACAGGAGCGGCAACGCTAGTAGAGACTGCGGGGGCGGATTGGGGCATGGTGGGCCGATTTTGCCCGCACGCCATGGGTGCCCCGGCACCGGCGCCGACGGGCGGTTCGCTTGACAAGCCTTGGTAATTACCCTAAATTACTAACCAGTTGGTCATTAACGTGGTTTCGAGCCCGTTTGTGCCCCTGTTCTACCGGTATTCCTTCACGTCCTTTTTTGAAGCATCCACCATGACTTTCAAATCCATTTCCACAGGGGCGACGCTGATCGCCGCAGCCTTGGCCCTCAGCGCATGTTCCAAGCCCGCTCCCACCGAGGAGCCGGTGCGTGCCGTGCGCGTGATGACGGTGGGGGTCGACAGCATCCACACAGGGGCCGAGTTTGCCGGCGAAGTGCGGGCCCGTGTGGAGTCGCGTCTGGGCTTTCGCGTGGCCGGCAAGATGATCCGGCGCCAGGCGGAGCTGGGTCAGCGCGTCAAAGCCGGTGAGGTGCTGGCCCAACTGGACCCGCAGGACTACAAACTGGCCGCCGAAGCCGCCCGCGCCCAAGTGGCGGCGGCGATCACCAACCGCGATCTGGCTGCAGCGGACTACAAACGCTTCAAGGAACTGCGTGACCAGAATTTCATCAGCGGCGCCGAGCTGGAGCGTCGTGATTCGGTGCTGAAGGCGGCCCAGGCCCAGTTGGATCAGGCGCAGGCCCAGTTGACCAGCCAGGGTAACCAGCAGTCGTACACCAGCCTGGTGGCGGACGTGTCGGGTGTGGTGACCTCGGTGGACGCCGAGCCCGGCCAGGTAGTGGCTGCCGGCACGCCAGTGATCCGCATTGCACAAGACGGCCCGCGCGACGTGTTTTTCTCGGTGCCCGAAGACAAAGTGGGCCTGATCAAGGTGGGCTCCGGCGTGGACGTGAAGGTGTGGTCTGCCAATACCCAGGTCAAGGGCGTGGTGCGCGAAGTGGCGGCCAGTGCCGACCCGGTGACTCGCACGTTTGGCGTGAAGGTGTCGCTGGATGCCAAGGACGCGCTGGCCCTGGGCACCACGGTGTCGGTGGCTCCGCAGGCGTTTGACCGCAGCGGTTTGCAGGTCATCAAGCTGCCCACCAGCGCCTTGCGCCAGGACGGCAAGACGGCCGCCGTGTGGCTGTTGGACCCGGCCAGCATGACCGTGAAGCTGCAACCCATCCAGATACTGACGGCCGATGGCAATGACGTGGTGGTTTCCGGCGGTTTGCAGCCCGGCATGCAGGTGGTGTCTGCCGGTGTGCATGTGCTGTCGCCCGGTCAAAAGGTCTCTATTTTCAAGGAAAAAGTGCCTGTAGCCGGCGTGGGTACTGCGCAGGCAGCTAGCAATTCAGTAGCAGATGCGGCCCCTGCAGCTGCACCCGCCATGCCTGCTTCGGCGTCCAAGTGAGGCACGCATGAATCAAGAACAACCCAAATCGGGCTTCAACCTCTCCAAATGGGCGCTGGACCATGCCGCGCTGACCCGTTATTTGATGATCGTGCTGATGCTGCTGGGCGCAGCCGCGTTCTTCAATCTGGGGCAGGATGAAGACCCGCCGTTTACCTTCCGCCTGATGGTGGTCAACGCCCTGTGGCCCGGCGCCACGGCGCAGCAGATGGCGGAACAGGTGGCCGACAAGATCGAGCGCACGCTGCAGGAGGTGCCCAACGCTGACAAGATTCGCAGTTTCTCCAAGCCGGGCGAAACCACCATCCTGTTCCAGGTGAAGGATTCCACGCGCGGCGCCGAGGTCGGCAACATCTGGTACACGGTACGCAAGAAGATTGGCGACATGCGCCAGACCCTGCCTGCCGGGGTGCTGGGGCCGTTCTTCAACGACGAGTTTGGTGACGTGTTTGGCGTGATCTACGCGCTGGAGGCCGATGGTTTCTCCGACGCGGAAGTGAAGGTCTTTGCCGACGATGTGCGCCAGCGCCTGCTGCGCGTGCAGGACGTCAACAAGGTCAATGAGTTCGGCGTGCAGGACGAAAAGCTGTACATCGAAATCTCGCAAAAGCGCCTCTCCCAGCTGGGCCTGGACATGACCCAGGTGCTGGCCCAACTCGGCCAGCAAAACGCAGTGGAGGGCGCGGGCGCCATGCAAACGCCGCTGGATGTGGTGCAGGTGCGCGTGGGCGGGCAGTTCCAGGCCGTGGAGCAGTTGCGCTCCATGCCGATCCGCGGCGCCTCGGGCAACCAGCTGCAGTTGGGCGACATTGCCGAAATCAAGCGCGGCTATGTTGACCCAGCCACCGTCAAGGTGCGCTTCCAGGGCAAGCAGATCATCGCGCTGGGGGTGTCCATGGCCAAGGGTGGCGACATCATCGCCATGGGCAAGGCCCTGAAGGCTGCCAGCGAAAAGATCAACGCCACACTGCCGGCCGGTTTGAAGCTGGTGGAGGTGCAGGACCAGCCGACTGCCGTGTCCAAGTCGGTCAACGAATTCATCCACACGCTGATCGAAGCCATCATCATTGTGTTGGGTGTGAGCTTCATCAGCTTGGGGCTACACAAGCGCTCCGGGCCCAACCCCTGGTACCGCCGCTATTACGTGGACATGCGCCCCGGCCTGGTGGTGGGCATCACCATTCCCATGGTGCTGGCGGTCACGTTTCTGGGCATGGACTACTGGGGTATTGGCCTGCACAAGATATCGCTGGGTTCGCTGATCATTGCGCTGGGCCTGCTGGTGGACGACGCCATCATTGCCGTGGAAATGATGGTACGCAAGATGGAGGAAGGCTACGACAAGGTACGCGCTGCCACCTTCGCCTATGAAATCACCGCCATGCCCATGCTGACCGGCACGCTAATCACTGCCGTCGGCTTCCTGCCCATCGGCATTGCCAAGTCCACCACCGGCGAATACACCTTTGCGATCTTTGGCGTGACGGTGCTGGCGCTGGTGCTGAGCTGGCTGGTATCGGTGTACTTTGTGCCCTACCTGGGTACGCTCTTCCTCAAGGTCAAGCCGCACGGCGTTGGTGAGCAGCCGCATGAGCTGTTTGACACGCCGTTCTACAACACCTTTCGCAAGACGGTGAACTGGTGTGTGGAGCACCGCTGGGCGACGATTGGCATCATGCTGCTGACGTTTGCGCTGGGCATTGTGGGCATGGGGAAGGTGCAGCAACAGTTCTTCCCGGATTCGAGTCGACCTGAAGTCCTGCTGGACGTCTGGTACCCCGAAGGCACGTCATTTGCCGCCAACGAGGCCACCACCAAGCGCATCGAAGCCCGCTTGATGCAGGAGCCCGGTGTGGACACGGTCACCACCTGGGTCGGCTCCGGCGTGCCGCGCTTTTATTTGCCACTGGACAACATCTTTACCCAGAGCAATGTGTCGCAGTTCATCATCCTGCCCAAGGACCTGAAGCTGCGTGAGTCCATCCGCATCAAGCTGCCGGCCGTGATGGCGCAGGAGTTTCCGGAAATCCGCGCCCGCGTGAAGATTTTGCCCAACGGCCCGCCCGTGCCCTACCCGGTGCAATTCCGCGTGCTGGGCACCGACCCCGCCGTGCTGCGGGAGCGTGCCGACGAGGTGAAGGTCCAGTTGCGTGCCAACACCAACATGCGCGGTGTCAATGACAACTGGAACGAGGCCGTCAAGGTCATGCGTCTGGATGTGGACCAGGCCAAGGCCCGCGCCCTGGGCGTGAGCAGCCAGTCCATCGCGCAAGCGTCCAAGACCATTCTGGCCGGTACCACGGTGGGCCAGTACCGCGAAGGGGACAAACTGATCGATATCGTGTTGCGCCAGCCGCTGGACGAGCGCAACGCCATCAGCGACATCGGCAACGCCTATTTGCCTACCGCGTCGGGCAAGTCGATTCCGCTGACACAGATTGCCAAACCCACGTTCACCTGGGAACCGGGCGTGATGTGGCGCGACAACCGCGACTACTCCATCACCGTGCAGGGCGACATTGTGGAAGGCCTGCAAGGTGCCACGGTGACCAACCAGCTGCTGCCCAAGCTGCGTGAGCTGGAAGCCAGTTGGCGTGCCAAGGGTATGACCGGCTACCGGATTGAAGTGGCCGGTGCGGTGGAAGAAAGCAGCAAGGGCTCGTCGTCCATTGCCGCAGGCATTCCCATCATGCTGTTCATCACCTTCACGCTGTTGATGCTGCAACTGCACAGTTTCAGCCGTGCGATGCTGGTGTTCCTGACCGGGCCCCTGGGCATTGCCGGTGTTGCGGGTGCCTTGCTGGTGTCGGGTCAACCCTTTGGCTTTGTTGCCTTGCTGGGTGTGATTGCCCTGATGGGCATGATCCAGCGCAACTCGGTGATCCTGATCGACCAGATCGAGCAGGACCGTGCCAAGGGGGTGCCGGCCTGGGACGCGATCGTTGAGTCCGCCGTGCGCCGCCTGCGCCCCATCGTGCTGACCGCCGCCGCAGCCGTGCTGGCCATGTTCCCGCTGTCGCGCTCGGTGTTCTGGGGCCCTATGGCCGTTGCCATCATGGGCGGCCTGATCGTGGCCACGGTGCTGACGCTGCTGGCGCTGCCCGCGATGTATGCCGCATGGTTTCGCGTGAAGCGCGAAACACCGGGAGTTCCATGAGCCCGCCCGGCGGGGCCAGCGCATAGCGCCCGACCGGCCTGGTTCAGGGCGAAGAAAGAGGTGCCCGCAGCAGGTTAAAATAGCGGGTTGACCAATTTCTGATGGGTGGTCAGGTAGGGCGCATGCCCATGCCCGCCATCCATTTTGTTTTTTGCGCGGGTGGCGAAATTGGTAGACGCACCAGGTTTAGGTCCTGACGGTGGCAACACCGTGGGGGTTCGAGTCCCCCCCCGCGCACCACAGATACATCTCTAGGAGACACACATGTCCGTTACCGTTGAAACGCTCGAAAAGCTGGAGCGCAAGATCACTTTGACCCTGCCCGTGGGCGTCATCCAGACCGAAGTGGACTCCCGTCTGCGCAAGCTGGCCCGCACCGTGAAGATGGACGGCTTCCGTCCCGGCAAGGTGCCCATGAACGTCGTGGCCCAGCGTTACGGTTACTCCGTGCACTACGAAGTGATGAACGACAAGGTCGGCGAGGCCTTTGCTACCGCCGCCAACGAAGCCAAGCTGCGCGTGGCCGGCCAACCCCGTATTACCGAGAGCGAAAAGGCCCCCGAAGGCCAGATGGCTTTCGACGCCATTTTTGAAGTTTTCCCCGAAGTCAAGATCGGTGACCTGAACACCGCTGAAGTCGAAAAGCTGGCTACCGAAGTGACCGACGCTGCCATCGACAAGACCGTCGAAATCCTGCGCAAGCAGCGCCGCACCTTCGCCCAGCGCGCCCAAGACGCCGCTGCGCAAGACAGCGACCGCGTGACGGTGGACTTTGAAGGCAAGATCGACGGCGAACCCTTCGAAGGCGGCAAGGCCTCCGACTTCCAGTTCATCCTGGGCGACGGCCAGATGCTGAAAGAATTTGAAGACGCCACCCGTGGCATGAAGTTCGGCGAAAGCAAGACTTTCCCTCTGGCATTCCCCGCCGATTACCACGGCAAAGATGTGGCCGGCAAGACGGCTGACTTCCTGGTGACCCTGAAGAAGGTCGAAGCTGCCAACCTTCCCGCTGTAGACGACGCCTTGGCCAAGGCCCTGGGCATTGCCGAAGCCACTGTCGACGCCCTGCGCGCTGACATCCGCAAGAACCTGGAGCGCGAAGTCAAGTACCGCCTGCTGGCCCGCAACAAGCAGGCCGTCATGGACGCCCTGATCGCCAAGGCCGAACTCGACCTGCCCAAGTCCAGCGTGCAAGCCGAATTGGACCGCATGGTCGAAGGCGCCCGCGCCGACCTGAAGCAGCGTGGCATCAAGGACGCCGACAAGGCACCGATTCCTGATGACATCTTCCGCCCCCAGGCCGAGCGCCGTGTGCGCCTGGGCCTGGTGGTGGCCGAACTGGTGCGCGCCAACGCCCTGCAAGCCAAGCCCGAGCAGATCAAAGCCCACATCGACGAGCTGGCCGCCAGCTACGAGAAGCCGGCTGACGTGGTGCGCTGGTACTACGGCGACAACCGCCGCATGGCCGAAGTGGAAGCCATCGTGATCGAAAACAACGTGACCGACTTCGTGCTGTCCAAGGCCAAGATCACCGAAAAGGCAGTCTCCTTTGACGACCTGATGGGCCAAAACTGATCCTCCAGTTCGCAGCCCATGCGAACGGTTGGAAGATAAATGGGGCGGGTACGGGACTTGTAGTCCGCGCACCCAGCCCCATTTGCATTTCCGGAGCAGAAATTCGGTACAGTCAGCACATTCCTTGGAGATGTTATGAACGTGAAATTTGGATCAGGTAGCACTATGGAACCACAAGGCCTGGGCATGGTTCCCATGGTGATCGAACAGTCGGGCCGCGGTGAGCGCTCGTACGACATCTATTCCCGCTTGCTGAAAGAGCGCGTGATTTTCCTGGTCGGCCCGGTCAATGACCAGACCGCCAATCTGGTGGTGGCGCAGATGCTGTTCCTGGAAAGCGAAAACCCGGACAAGGACATTTCCTTCTACATCAACTCGCCCGGTGGCTCGGTGAGTGCCGGCATGTCGATTTTCGACACCATGAATTTCATCAAACCCGCCGTGTCCACACTGTGCATCGGCATGGCTGCGAGCATGGGCGCATTCCTGTTGGCGGCCGGTGAAAAAGGCAAGCGTTTCTGCCTGCCCAATTCCAAGATCATGATCCACCAGCCTTCGGGTGGCAGCCAGGGTCAGGCCACGGAAATCGAAATTGCAGCACGTGAAATCCTGAAAACCCGTGAGCAATTGAACAAGATTCTGGCGGAACGCACGGGACAACCCCTGGAGCGTATCGCCAAGGACACCGAGCGCGATTACTACATGACGGCAGACGAGACCAAGGAATACGGCCTGATCGACCAGGTCATCTCCAAGCGTCCGTAAATTTCGTCGCGGCGCCGGTTCCGCCCTGACGGTGCCTTTCTGGCGAAAGGCACCGTTTTTATTTGGTTATCATTGAGCAACTTAGCGGAAAAGGCAGTCTCCCCATGGCCGAGAAAAAAGGCTCTTCCAGCGAAAAAACCCTGTATTGCTCTTTTTGCGGCAAAAGCCAGCACGAAGTCAAGAAGCTGATCGCTGGACCATCGGTGTTTGTCTGTGACGAATGCATCGAACTGTGCAACGAAATCATCCGTGATGAATTGCCAGCCACTACCGAGGGCAAGGACGCCAAGAGCGACTTGCCTACCCCGGCCGAAATCAAGGCCAACCTCGACAACTACGTGATCGGGCAAGAGCCCGCCAAGCGCACGCTGGCGGTCGCGGTGTACAACCACTACAAGCGCCTGCGCCACAAGGAAAAGGCGAAGAAGGACGACGTGGAACTGGCCAAGAGCAATATCTTGCTGATCGGCCCCACGGGTTCCGGCAAGACGCTGCTGGCGCAGACGCTGGCACGCATGCTTGATGTGCCTTTTGTGATGGCCGATGCCACCACACTGACCGAAGCCGGTTATGTGGGTGAGGACGTTGAAAACATCGTGCTCAAGCTGCTGCAAAGCTGCAACTACGAAGTCGAGCGCGCGCAGCGTGGCATCGTGTACATCGACGAGATCGACAAGATTTCCCGCAAGTCCGACAACCCCTCCATCACCCGTGATGTGTCGGGCGAGGGCGTGCAGCAGGCTTTGCTCAAGCTGATCGAAGGCACCATGGCCAGCGTGCCGCCGCAGGGCGGGCGCAAGCACCCCAACCAGGACTTTGTGCAGATCGACACCACCAACATCCTTTTCATCTGTGGCGGCGCATTTGCGGGCCTGGAGAAGGTGATAGAGAGCCGCACCCAGTCGTCGGGTATCGGTTTTGGTGCCACGGTGCAGAGCAAGCAGCAGCGCAGCCTGACCGAAGTTTTCAAGGATGTGGAGCCAGAAGACCTGATCAAGTTTGGCCTGATCCCCGAACTGGTGGGCCGCATGCCCGTGGTCGCAACCCTGGCCGAATTGACCGAAGACGCACTGGTGCAAATCCTGACCGAGCCCAAGAACGCATTGGTCAAGCAATACGCCAAGCTGTTGGCGATGGAGGGCGCGGAACTGGAGATTCGCCCCAACGCGCTCAAGGCGATTGCCAAGCGCGCCCTGGCGCGCAAGACCGGTGCACGTGGCTTGCGCTCCATCCTGGAACAGTCCCTCATCGACACCATGTACGAGTTGCCCAATGTGGCCAATGTCGAACGCGTGGTGGTGGAAGAGTCCACCATCGAAGAAAACAAGCCTCCGCTGCTCGTGTACCGCGAGGCAGCCAAGAAGGCCTGAGCCATGTCTACGCAAATGCCTGATATGACGGGCTTTTGCGTGGGTTTCCCTGAATTTTTCCGCGATACCTGCTTGGATAATCGCAGCAGGCTTGAAATTCAGGCTTCGCCGACCATATTCAACAGGTAACTCAAAGGTCCCCCATGTCTGGCCAAACTCCCCTGCCTGCTACCCCGATTGAACTGCCACTGCTGCCATTGCGTGACGTGGTGGTGTTTCCCCACATGGTCATTCCCCTGTTTGTGGGTCGCCCCAAGAGCATCAAGGCGCTGGAAGCCGCCATGGAGGCCGAACGGCGCATCATGCTGGTGGCCCAAAAGGCCGCCGCCAAGGATGACCCACTGGTGTCGGACATGTTTGACGTCGGTTGTGTCTCCACCATTCTGCAGATGCTCAAGCTGCCGGACGGCACCGTCAAGGTGTTGGTCGAAGGGCACCAGCGCGCCTCGGTGAACAAGATCGAGGAAGGTGAGTCGCACTTCACGGCGAACGTGACACCCATTGAGGTGGCAGAAGTCGCTACCGACAAGGGGCGCAGCAAGGGCAGCGAAGTTGAGGCCCTGCGCCGTGCGGTGATGCAACAGTTTGACCAGTACGTCAAACTCAACAAGAAAATTCCGCCGGAGATTCTCACCTCCATCTCCAGCATTGATGATGCCGGCCGCCTGGCCGACACCATCGCTGCACACTTGCCACTTAAGCTGGACAGCAAGCAGGCCGTGTTGAGCCTGTCCAGCGTGAAGGACCGGTTGGAAAACCTGTTTGAGCAGATCGAACGTGAGGTGGACATCCTCAACGTCGACAAGAAAATCCGCGGCCGCGTCAAGCGCCAGATGGAGAAGAACCAGCGCGACTTCTACCTGAACGAACAGGTCAAGGCCATCCAGAAGGAACTGGGCGAAGGCGAAGAGGGCGCGGATATCGAAGAGATCGAGAAGAAGATCAAGTCTTCCAAGATGCCTAAAGAGGCGCTGAAGAAGGCTGAATCCGAGCTCAAGAAACTCAAGCTGATGTCGCCCATGTCGGCCGAAGCCACCGTGGTGCGCAACTACATCGATGTGCTGACGGGCCTGCCCTGGACCACCAAGACCAAGATCAAGCACAACCTGGCCAATGCCGAGACTGTGCTCAACGAAGACCACTACGGCCTGGACAAGGTCAAGGACCGCATCCTTGAATATCTTGCGGTGCAGCAGCGCGTGGACAAGGTCAAGGCACCCATCCTGTGCCTGGTCGGTCCTCCGGGTGTTGGCAAGACCTCGCTGGGCCAGTCGATCGCCAAGGCGACCGGGCGCAAGTACGTGCGCATGGCGCTGGGCGGCATGCGCGACGAGGCCGAGATTCGTGGCCACCGCCGCACTTACATCGGTGCCATGCCTGGCAAGGTGCTGCAAAGCCTGTCCAAGGTAGGCACGCGCAACCCGCTGTTCCTGCTGGACGAGATCGACAAGCTGGGTACCGACTTCCGTGGTGACCCCAGCAGCGCGCTGCTGGAGGTACTGGACCCCGAGCAGAACCACAAGTTTGGTGACCACTATGTCGAGGTCGACTACGACCTGAGCGATGTGATGTTTGTTGCAACGTCCAATTCGATGAACATTCCGCCAGCGCTGCTGGACCGCATGGAAGTGATTCGCCTGTCGGGCTACACCGAAGACGAAAAGACCAACATCGCCATCACCTACCTGCTGCCCAAGCAGATGAAGAACAACGGTGTCAAGGATTCCGAGCTATCGATCACCGAAGATGCGGTGCGCGACATCGTGCGCTACTACACGCGCGAAGCCGGTGTGCGCTCGCTGGAGCGCGAACTCTCCAAGATCTGCCGCAAGGTGGTCAAGGGGTTGTTACTCAAAAAATTGGAGCCGCAGGTCAAGGTGACCGCCGACAACCTCAATGACTACCTGGGCGTGCGCAAGTACACCTATGGCCGTGCCGAACAACAAAATCAGGTCGGTCAGGTGGTGGGTCTTGCCTGGACCGAAGTGGGGGGCGATTTGCTGACCATCGAAGCCGCGCTCACACCAGGCAAGGGTGTGATCACGCGTACCGGTTCATTGGGCGACGTGATGAAGGAATCGGTGGAAGCTGCACGCACCGTGGTGCGCAGCCGGGCGCGCCGCCTGGGCATCAAGGATGAGACCTTCGAGAAGAAGGACATCCATATCCATGTGCCCGATGGTGCAACGCCCAAGGATGGGCCGAGCGCAGGCGCTGCCATGACGACGGCCTTTGTGTCTGCATTGACCGGCATTCCGGTGCGTGGCGACGTGGCCATGACTGGTGAAATCACGCTGCGCGGTGAAGTGACCGAAATTGGTGGATTGAAGGAAAAGTTGCTGGCGGCCCTGCGCGGCGGCATCAAGACCGTGCTGATCCCCGAGGCCAATGCCAAGGACTTGCAGGACATTCCCGAAAACGTGAAGAACGGTCTGGAAATTGTTCCGGTGCGCTGGATCGACAAGGTTCTGGAGCTGGCGCTGGAAACCCAGCCCGTACCATTGCCAGACGACGAGCCGGCCTCTGCAGCGGTGGCTGCGGCGGTGCCGGCACCGGAGTTGCAGGGGACGGTGAAGCATTGATTTTGCCGATGCAGTGCAACATTTTTCGAGCATTGCATGCAAGGTACGAAAAAGTGCGCTATAATTTGAGGCTTGAAACGCGGGAATAGCTCAGTTGGTAGAGCGCAACCTTGCCAAGGTTGAGGTCGAGAGTTCGAGACTCTTTTCCCGCTCCACATTCCAGAAAAGGGAAGCT